>Ga0182030_10000658_pt1 | contig 66701 bp, 58 predicted proteins | sample 812S3MmetaG_FD_121299 | JGI IMG/M metagenome (GOLD analysis project Ga0182030, IMG submission 121299) | Permafrost microbial communities from Stordalen Mire, Sweden - 812S3M metaG (Illumina Assembly) | ecosystem: Environmental > Terrestrial > Soil > Wetlands > Permafrost | place: Sweden... | reverse complement strand
CACGGGACTTTTGGGAGAAATTGTCCACTGCCATTGCGCTCACTCGCATAACTGCATCGACCACTGGTTCTTCGACGCCGCTGGCAACATGCGCTGGGGCGGGGAATTCCTTGTAAAGCACAACGCCAGCCAATACACCACGCATGCGCTGGGGCCGGTGTTTGGCTGGATGAATATCGGGTGCGGCGATTATTACGACAAAGTCGTTTCCTTCGCCAATCGCTCGCTGGGAATCAACAATTATTTCGCCACCAAGTTTGGCGTAAACCACCCCAACGCCAAGCGGAAATACGCGCAAGGCGATATCGTTTCCACGCTGGTAAAGACGAAAATGGGAAATACCGTTGTCATCAACTACGACATGCAGTTGCCCCGGCCCTATGACAATCGCTGGGAGATTCAAGGCACCGAGGGCCTTTATAACGAGCAGCGCAAGGCGGTGTACCTGAACGGCCGCAGCCCCAAGTACGAAGAGTGGGAATCGTTCGATCCTTATCAGGAAAAATACGACCACACTTGGTGGAAGGCCGCCCAGCAGCATACGAACCCGCATCAGTCCACCAAGAATGATATGGGCGACCAGGTCCTGCTGGGGCACGGAGGCACGGATTACCTGGAGTTGAACCAGTTCCTCCATGCGGTTCGCAACAAGACGCAAACCCCGCTGGACGTCTATGACTCGGTCGTGCTGAGCGTCATTAATCCGCTCTCGGAGAAGTCCATCACCGAGGGCGGGGTCGCAGATTGTCCAGACTTCACTCGCGGCAAGTGGAAGACAAGGAAGCCGGAGTTTGCGCTGGAAGCTGCTTAGCGCCCGGAGCCAGAAGTGGGCGGAAGGGCGAGACTTTCGGCTTGGGGAGAAACGCTGCCCTCCTGGCATAGGGTGCGAAGCTTTGGAGTGCGTCAGGATCGCTGTGCCTGCGCGGCTTGCAGGGCTTCCTGGCGCGCGTGGGCGAGGATTTTGACGGGGTCGCCGGTGGGGCGGAATTCCATGGCGACATAGTGGTGGTAATTCAGTTCGGCAAGTTTCTTATAAATGTTGAGGTAATTGATTTCCCCGGTGCCGGGTTCGTGACGGCCGGGAACGTCGGCGATGTGGACCAGGCCAACTTTGTCGGCGTGTTCTTGCAGGTGGGCAATCAGGTTTCCGCCGGAAATTTGCGCGTGGAAGAAATCGTACAGGAATTTGACCTGGGGATGATTCACTTCTTCGATAATCTTGAAGGCTTCCGGGACTGACCACATGTAGTAATGGGGATTTTCCTCCAGGTCGATATTTTCCAGGAGCAGGGTGACGCCCTTTCCTTCCACCAATTCCGCCGCCCGCTTCAGGCCTTCCACGCAACTTTTATGCTGCACCTGCGGCGAGAGGCCGGGCACCACGTCGCCCGACATGACGATCAGCGCGGGGCATTCAATCTTCTCCATGATTTTCAGTTGCTCGCGGACGTCCGCGAGAAAAGCCTCGCGAACGCTGGGGTCGCCCACCCCGTGGTGCAGACCGGCGGTGGTATCAAAGGTGATGCCCAACTCGGCGCGTTTTTTGTTGTACCGGCGAAAATCATCCTCCGTCCATTTCGAGTACTCACCGACCAGTTCCACGGCGTGGTAGCCGGCCTCGGCAACCTTTTCCAGCCGTTCCTCGAATCGCAATTCGCGCAGGATTGTCCAAAGCATGATGGAGAATTTGAAGGGGGCTTCCGCAGGGCTTGCGTCCGCCGCTGCGCGCGCCGGCGACGCCATGGGCTCAAGGGTAAGCGCGGCCGCGCCGAGTGTGGCTCCGGCAAGTTTCTTGGAAAAATTCCGTCGATTCATGGACGCCCTCCGGGCTTATATTGGTCCTTCAACATCCCCTACGGCGCCCGCGTCCGTGGAGAAGAGTTTCCCGACACTCGATCGGCCGCGGGGGGCAACGCAAGCTTACGCAAGTGTTTCTCTCCTTACAACTGGATTCTTACCGCCTCATGCGCGGCTCGAACTATTGCTCCGCCGCCCGTGCTGACCTGAAGGTCAGCGCTACAACCGCTCCGCGGGCCGCAAAATTGCTCCGCCCCTTGATACAGAACCGTTGAGATATCCGGGAAAGTGGGTTACCGTATTTCTTCAACGAAACTCGACATCCTGAATCTTTGGATATGACATGACAACCTCGCCTCGGGCCATCGTGCAGATTTCGCTCGACCTCACGACCATCGACGAAGCTCTGGATCACGCTCGCCAAGCGGTGCGCGCGGGAGTGGACTGGCTGGAAGCGGGAACCCCGCTCCTCCTGGGGGAGGGTCTGCATGCGGTCCAGGCGCTGCGGCGCGAGTTTCCGGATTATCCCGTGGTGGCGGATTTGAAAACCATGGACGGCGGGTACTTGGAGGCAGAGATGATGGCCAAGGCCGGAGCCACGCACGTGGTGGTGATGGCGCGGGCGCATCCGGCGACCCTCAAAGTTGTCGTCCAGGCCGGCCGCGATTACGGAGTGAAGGTCATGGGCGACGACCTGGGCTGCGAGGATAAGGCCGCCGCCTCGCGCATGATGCAGGACCTGGGGGTTGATTACATCGTGCACCACGTGGGGTACGACGAGCGCCGCGACCCGGCGGTGATCGCCGCGCACGGCGGCGTACCGCCCAGTCCACTCGATGAACTGGAGGCCGTGGTCAAAGCCGTGAGCATACCTGTCCAGGCGGTGGGCGGCCTCTCCGTGGAGCAGGTGATGCAACTCCCTCAGTTCGGGGTCCATCACCTGGTGTTGGGTGCGCCGCTCACGGTGGATGCCAACGCCTTCAAGTCGCCGGCGCACGACCTGGAAGGATTGTTGCGCGAGATCATTGCCAAGCTGAATAGCTAAGAACAGGTGTCGGGCGCCAGCGACGCGGCCAGCAAAGCCGGAATGAAAAGTGCTTGACTCGCGATTTAATCGGCCCGGTAAAATCAGCCAATTGCCTGCGAGTCAAAGGCGCCACAGGCTGGATCCTGAAACCTGGCACCTGACACCGCAACTGAGGGGACTAACCATGCCGACTGCCTCCATGGCGGCGATCGTCCATTACGCTCTGGAAAAAAACGCGGTGGAGTTGCGGGAAGTGCCGCAGCCCGGCGATCCCGCCGAGGATGAAGTTCTACTCTCGACCCGCGCCGTGGGCGTTTGTGGAAGCGAGATTCACCAATTTCATAATACCCAGAGCTGGCCGGTAAACATTCCGGTGATCCTGGGGCACGAGTTTACCGGCGTGGTGAGCGCCGTGGGCAAAGGTGTGCGGGGATTTCGTGAGGGTGACCGGGTGGTGTCGGAAACGGCGGCGTTCATTTGCGGCCAATGCGCTTATTGCCGGTCCGGTGAGTACAATCTCTGCCCGCAGCGGCGTGGATTCGGCTATGGCGTGAACGGCGCCATGGCGGATTTTGTGCGGGTGCCAGAGCGCTGTCTGCATCGGGTGCCGGACGCCGTGTCCTTTGAAAAAGCCGCGCTCACCGAACCATGCTGCGTGGCGTTCAACGCCGCTTGCGCCCACACGCAGATTCACCCGGGTGATTCCGTTCTGGTCCTGGGGCCGGGTCCCATCGGCCTGCTTTGCCTGGAGCTCGCCAAGCTTTCGGGCGCTAGCTGGGTGGGGGTGGCCGGGCTGAAGCAGGATGCCGCCCGCATCAAAGTGGCGCAGGCGCTGGGCGTGGATCGCACGCTCACGGAGGGGGAAGAGCAGATCCGCGACGTGGTGCGGTCCCTCGGAGACGGGCTGGGCGTGGATGTGGTGATTGACGCCGCGGGCGCCTCCGCCGCGCTCCGGACGGCCATGGCAGTCGTGCGGCCGGGCGGGCAAATTACCAAGGTCGGTTGGGGACCTCAGCCTCTGAACTTTTCCCTCGACCCGCTGATACAAAAAGCGATTCGGTTGCAAGGCAGTTTCAGTCACAATTATCGGATGTGGGAGACAGTGCTGAGGCTGTTGGCGTCGGGAAAGCTTGACCCGCTGCGCATTGTGGGCCGAATCGAGAATTACGCGAATTGGCGGGCCTGCTTTGATGAGATGGCTTCCGGGGAAATTGTAAAGGCCGTCTTGAGGCCGGCCCGAGAGAATGGGTGAACGGTGGCAACACGAGAGGAAGTCATGAGCGAGGCAAAAGCCGAAAAGCGATTATTGGCGGACCAGGTGGCGGTGGTCACCGGTTCCACCCAGGGCATTGGCGGGGGAATCGCCCTCAAGCTCGCCGAGGCGGGCGCGCGCATTCTTGTGCATGGGCGCGACAGCCAGCGGGCCGGCGGCGAAAAGATTGTGGAGGCCATCGAGGCGGCCGGGAGCCAGGCGCTAGTGGTCACCGGCGATTTGCAGGACGAATCGCACTGCCGCAGCATCGTCCGCAGCGCCCTCTCGCGTTTCGGGCGAGTCGACATCCTCGTGAACAACGCCGGCGTGGTGCACCGCGGCACCATCGAGGATACTTCCATTGAGCTATGGGATGAAATTTTTGACATCAACTTGCGCGCCCCGTTCCTTCTCTGCCAGGAAGCGGTGCGTCATATGAAGGACCGGAAGAGCGGCTGCATCGTCAACATCGGCTCCGTGAACGCCTACTGCGGGTTAAAGCGGCTGCTGCCCTATTCCTCCTCCAAGGGTGCGCTGATGACGTTTACCAAAAATCTGGCGAATTACCTGACGAAATACCGCATTCGGGTGAACCAGATCAACCCCGGGTGGGTGCTGACAGAAGGAGAGCGCCACCTGGTCGCGGTGCTCGAGGGCAAGGGTGAGAATTGGGTGGAGGAGGCCGTGAAAACGCGCCCCTTCGGCCGCATGCTGCTGCCCGCCGATATCGCCAACGCCGTTCTGTTTTTCGTGACCAATGAGCTGATATCCGGCTCCGTGCTCGATTACGAACAGCATCCTTTTGGCGCACCTTCCGACTTGCCAATCTAAGGGGCCAGCCGACGATGAAACTCGCTGCCTTTCCCAAATGCTACATGGACGAACTGGTGCGGGACCGCACCATGACCCTGTTCCAATGGATCGACATGGCCGCAGACCTTCCCGTCGACGGCCTGGAGCTTTACGACGGAACCCTGGCCAGCTTTGACGATGCCTACCTGGAGAAAGTTCGTGACGCACATGCGCACCACAAGCTGGAAATACCCATGTTGTGCTGCTCCTCGGATTTCACTCAGCCGCGCGCGGAGGACCGGCGCAAGGAAGTGGAACACGAGAAACGGAATGTCGATATCACCGCGCGGTTGGGCGGAAAGTTCTGCCGCGTGCTTTCCGGCCAGCGCCGCCCGGACGTCTCGCGCCAGCAGGGAGTGCGCTGGGTCGTGGAGTGCATCAGGGAGGTTCTGGAATACAGCGCGGCCAAGGGCATCGTGCTCACCATGGAAAACCATTACAAAGACAATTTCTGGACGCACCCGGAGTTCGCGCAGAAGCAGGATGTTTTTCTCGAGATCGTGAATCAAATCGATTCGCCGTGGTTCGGCGTGCAATTTGATCCCTCCAATGCCATTCTGGCCGGCGAGGACCCGGTTGAATTGCTCGAGACGGTCAAACATCGCGTCGTGACCATGCACGCCAGCGACCGCCACCTGAAACCCGGGCACACCATCGAGGAACTAAGGGAGGTGGAGGATTCGCTTGGGTACGCGGCGATTCTGACCCACGGCGAGGTGGGCAAAGGAATGAATAATTACCCACAGATCTTCCGCACCCTGCGGGAAGTGGGGTTTGATGGGTGGGTTTCCATTGAAGATGGATTGAGCGGCATCGAGGAAATTCGCGCTTCCGCGGTTTACCTGCGGCCGTTCATCGACGGGCAATAGAGAATCGGATGATCGGGTAATCCGGTGATCGGGTGAACAAAAAACTCTCCGCACGGGATTCGTTTCTTGCTCATCCGATCTCCCGATATCTGTTAGCTCCGGTACGATGCGTTGATATCGATGTACCCCCGCGTTAAGTCGCAGGTCCATATACGGGCGGTGGCCCTTCCCGCGTGAAGATCCACGTGCAGCAAGATTTCCTTCTGCTCAAGCTCACGGTGAGCAGCGGCTTCGTCGAAGCCGGCATCGACGCCTTTGCGGCAGAGCGCCAGGTGGTTGGCGCTAACGTCAACCCGGTTGGGATCGAATTTCGCGCCGGAGTAACCCGCGGCGCAGAGAATGCGGCCCCAATTCGGGTCGGCGCCCGCCAGCGCCGTCTTCACCAACGGAGAATTGGCAATGGCGCGCGCCACGCGGTCAGCATCCAGGGGTGTCCGCGCCCCCACCACCTCCACGATGATCAGCTTGGAAGCACCCTCGCCGTCACGCGCAATCATACGCGCCAGCGTCTGGCATACCAGTGTTAATCCCTCCGCAAACCAGGCGCGGCTGTCGTTTCCGGGAATCACCGCCGCCTCCGTAAGGCCGCTGGCCAACGCCAAGACGGTGTCATTGGTGGAGGTGTCGCCGTCTACGGTGACGCGATTGAAGGAATCCTCCGTCGCCCCTATGAGCAGGTTGTGCAGCATGCGCTCACCCATGGCGGCGTCCGTGGTGATAAAGGAAAGCATGGTGGCCATGTGCGGATGAATCATCCCCGCCCCTTTGGCAATGCCGGCAATATGCACGGCCTTGCCTCTTGCTTCCGACCGCACCACGCAAGTCTTGGGGACAGTGTCCGTGGTCATGATGGCGTGGGCGACGGCCGGGGCGTTCTCCTTGCAAAGCATTTCTTTCAGATGGGGGAGTTGTTGAAGAATAAGGTCCGCCTTGAGCGCGACGCCGATGACTCCCGTCGAAGCCAGCAGAACCTGCGCGGGTTCGATTTCCAACACTTCTGCGGTGGCGCGGGCCGTTTCCTCCGCCGTGTGCATCCCCTCCCTTCCGGTGCAGGCATTGGCATTTCCGGAATTGACAAGGATGGCGCGGCAGCGTCCCCGGCTTTCCACCAGGTTTTGCCTCGAAAGCAAAACCGGCGCCGCCGCGACTTGATTGGTAGTGAAAACACCCGCAGCCGTCGTCGCCGGCGAATCGGAAAAGACCAGCGCCAAATCCAATGCATCGCGCGTCTTCTTGATTCCGGCGGCGACCGCCGCAGCCCGAAATCCCAGCGGCGTCGCCAGATCGCCTTCGATGGGTTCCCACTTTGATATGGCTCGACTCACCGACCCTCCTTGACTCTTCTCGACGCGACAAGTTCAAGCCCCTCAAGAGCGTCGCCAACGTCCGCCCGAAAGGCCAGACATCGCGGATCGTGGTTTGTCGCGTTGAACCATGCCGTCCCCGGCGAGAGGAAAGCTCCTTTTCTTCCGCCGGCTTTAATGTTTCGCAAGCGGGGGGGGCGGACCGATTTCCTCCACTCCCGGAGTGGGGGGTGGCGGAGACGGCGCCCCCGCTACCTTGATCGTCCGCACACTCTCATCGCAAGCCTGCATGTAAAGGTCTTCGTCAGCGTTGCCGGGCGTGCAGTTGGCCTCTACTAAACGCTCCGAAGAAATGACGCGCGTGGTAAGCAGCATCGCCCGATTCTTGTACTGCCAGATCAGAACCGCGTCGCGATCGTTGATCCGGGTGTGCTCAAAATGATAGCGGGGAAGTTCATGAAGGACGCCATCGGTTTCCCACTTGGCCAAGTCCAGGGGTGTGAACTCAAAGCTCTGATCAGGATTGGGCTGCGAAGTGATGGTGATGGAAGGTCCGGTGTTCCAGAACCTTGGTGAAAAAATCCGGACGCCCCCGGAAAAGGATTCTGCCTTCTCATTGATACCTGCCGCCACCTGTATCTCAAATCCCAAATCGTCATTTTTGTAATCCGTGAGCGCCAATGTTTCCCTTGCCACGGCTTCTTTGTGCCTCGGAAGCCACTTCACGAGAAAATACTCGCCCCCGACGATCCCGCCCCCGATCAGCAAGATTCCCAAACCGACGATTAATTGCGTAGGAAGTTGTTTTTTCATCGTGGCAATCTTAACCCGTGTGCGGCAGAAGGCGCAATGCAGGTTTAATTTATAGGCCGCCCGGGTTCCGGCCCGGCGGCCGTGGAAACGGCGCGGAAGAAATCCGCGAGCTTGGCGGCATCCAGCCTACCCTCGCTGCGGACGCCACTGCACACGTCGATTCCAAAAGGCTCCACTTGGCAAATGGCCTCCGCGACGTTTGCCGCGGTCAGCCCGCCGGCCAGAAAAACAGGCACCGGCGCAGCTTCCCGGATTCGCCGGCTGATTGACCAGTCATGCGTGCGCCCGGTTCCTCCCAGCTCCTTTACCGGCAGCGCGGGGTTGCCGGAATCGAACAAAAGCGCATCGACGTGCGGCGCAACCGCGAGGGCTTCTTCGATGGAGGCCGGTCCGCGCACGTGGATCACTTGCACCAGCGCGATGCCCGGAAGCGCGGCGCGCAGCTCCTGGTGAGCGCCGGATTCCAGTCGGTCCACAATTTGCAAGGTGTTCACGCCGGTGCGTTTTTGCTGGGCGATAATGGCTTGAACGTCCTGCTCACTCGTGAGCAAAAAGGTCGCGACACACGGCGGAACTCGCGCCGCAATTTGGGCGATCACCTCTTCCGGAATTACCCCCGGCCCGCTCGGCATCCGGGAGACGAGACCCAGCGCGGCAGCGCCGGCATCGATTGCCATCCCGGCTTCCTCTACGCTGCGAATGCAGCAGATTTTTACGCGTGGTTTGCGTGTGGCGCGCATTTGCCCTCTAGGCGAGGTCCAGTTCCAGAAATAACGCTCCGGGAACCGGATTGTGTCGATACGCGGCCGTGGGGCGGAAGCCAAGAGATTGATAAAGGGCAATAGCCCCTTTCATCTGGGGCAGCGAATCAAGCCGCATCCGCTTGTAACCGGAGGCTCTGGCTTCAGAGAGAATTGCGTTCACCAGCAACTTTCCCACTCCCTTGCCGCGAAATTCCGGGCGAACGTACAGGCGCTTCATCTCACAGATTTCGTCATCGATCTTTCGCAAAGCCACACATCCCACCGCGCTGGCGCTGTCCCTGGCGATCAACAACCGGCCGGCAGGCGGCGCATAACCGCCCGGCAGCCCGGCCAGTTCGCCCGCGAAATTCTGAAAGCACAAATCCACCGCGAGAGAAGCCGCGTACTCTTCGAACAGCGCGCGAACCTGTCCCAAGTGCTGTGCGCCATGCGCGTCAATCAATGTGACCATGGCGGGAAATCTCCCTTCAACTTGCGGCGTGGAGACACCCATCCGGGCAGATGAATCGGCGGCAGGCGGTTGAGGCTATTCATCGGACCTCGATGAGGGGATGAGTCCTCTCGATGACTTCCCCTACTTGCTGCGCGCTCACTCCGTTGGCGCGCAGGGATTCCAGAAGCCGCGCGGCATCTTTCCAAGCTACCGATAGCAAGAGCCCGCCGGAGGTCTGCGGGTCAAAAAGCAAGTTCCTGACTTCTTCCGGAACCGTGGGGGCGAACTCCACGCAGCCGCCGATGAAATCCATGTTGCGCTTTAAGCCCCCCGGAAGAAAGCCCTTTTGTGCGAGCTCGCGCGCTTCCGGCAGAAACGCAATTTGCCCGGAGTCGATGGCGAAGCTTACTTTGCTGCCCACCGCCATCTCCCGCGCGTGGCCGAGCAGGCCAAAGCCCGTGACGTCTGTAGCGGCATGCACCTCCATCGGCAAGCCTATATCCATGCTGGCGCGGTTGAGCGTGCACATGGAAAGAATAGCTGCATCCACAGCCTCTTTCGACGCAGCGTCTTTCTTCAACGCCGTGCCGATCACGCCGGTGCCAAGACGCTTGGTGAGAATCAGCCGGTCGCCCGGTCGCGCGCCCACGTTTTTCAGCACCCGCTGCGGATTAATGACGCCGGTCACCGCGTAGCCGAACTTGATTTCATCGTCGCCAATCGAGTGCCCGCCAATCACCGTGCAGCCGGCCTCTTGCATCTTGGCGAGGCCGCCCTGGAGAATCTTCTCCAGAATTTCGACATCCCGGCCGGTGTTGGGGAACCCGACAATGGAGAGCGCGGAAATCGGCCGGCCACCCATGGCATATACATCGCTAAGAGAGTTGGCGGCGGCGATCTGGCCGAAGGTGAAAGGGTCGTCCACAATCGGCGTGAAAAAATCCACCGTCTGGACCAGGGCCAGCTCGGGTGAGAGTAGATACACTCCTGCGTCGTCGGCGGTGTCAAAGCCTACCAGCACATTCGGGTCGAATTGTTTCGGCAACCGGGCGAGCACCGAGTCCAAAATCCTTGGACTCAACTTGGCTGCTCAACCCGCCGCTTTGACCATCCCGGTCAACCGTATGCGTTCGTCCATAGCGTTTTTGATTATATGCTGGGGCCGGACGATTCCAAAGCTGCGGACGTCGGCTCCTTGACCGGCCCGCGGCTGCCCACTAGAATGCTGGGTTTCAAAGCTTGTGTGGGTGCGCCGGGTTTTGGAGGAGGACACATGTTTGTTTTTCGTGGTGTCGACTACCTGGAGATCGATTCCCTTCTGAATGATGATGAAAAGCTGGTGCGCCAGACGGTGCGCGAGTTTGTGGAGAAGGAAATCATCCCCCATATCGAGGGATGGAACCGCGAGGGCAAATTTCCCCTGCATCTGGTTCCGCTCATGGCGGAATTGGGATTTTACGGCGCCAACCTGGAAGGCTATGGCTGCGCGGGCATGTCGAATGTCCAGTACGGCCTCATCATGCAGGAACTCGAGCGCGGCGACAGCGGCTTGCGCAGCTTCGTGAGCGTGCAGGGCGCCCTGGTAATGTACCCCATCAAGGAGTATGGCTCCGAGGAGCAGAAAGATCGCTGGCTGCCCGCCTTGCAACAAGGCAAGGCCCTCGGCTGCTTTGGACTCACCGAGCCGGACTTTGGCTCCAACCCCGGCGGCATGCGCACGCGCGGCGTGAAAGACGGCGATGATTACATCTTGAACGGCGAGAAAGCTTGGATTACCTCCGGAACCGTCGCCGACGTGGCGCTCGTGTGGGCGCGCACCCCCGAAGGCGTACGGGGATTCCTGGTGGAAAAAGGTACGCCGGGATACTCCGCCAAGGACATCAAAGGCAAGTGGTCGCTGCGCGCGTCGGTAACGTCCACGTTGGCTTTGCAGGACGTGCGCGTGCCGTCGCGCTATATGCTTCCGAAGGCCCAGGGACTGAAAGCGCCACTGAGCTGCTTGACGCAGGCGCGCTACGGCATTGGCTGGGGCGCCATTGGCGCCGCCATGGCCTGCTACAACGAGGCGTTGGAGTATGCCAAGGTGCGCAAACAATTTGACGACAAGCCCATCGCCACCCACCAGCTTGTGCAAGCGAAGTTCGCCGACATGATCACGGAAATCACCAAAGCGCAGTTGCTGGCCATCCAGGTGGGCCGTCTTAAAGACCAGGGCCGCGCTGACTTTGCCCATGTCTCCATGCTCAAGCGCAACAACGTGAAGATCGCGCTCGACGTGGCCCGCGCCGCGCGCGACATTCTTGGGGCAAATGGCGTCGCCGATGAGTACCCGATCTTTCGCCACATGTGCAACCTGGAATCGGTCTCTACCTACGAGGGCACCCACAATATCCATACCCTCATCATCGGCGAGCGCGTAACCGGATTGCCGGCGTATAAATAGAATCGGGACTTCTCCCTGCCCCGAGACACCCTTGAGGCCTTGCGGGGACTCTGGTAATCTTCCTCCCAGGTATTTGTGCCGGTCGATAATTCCGGGAAAAGGTGGTGATCGTAATAGCGATGACCTTACAGCACACCATTAAAGCCGCTATCCGTGCAGGCGACCAATCAGGTTACGTCGCCGAGTGTCTTGAAATACCGGTGGTGACGCAGGGGGCAACTCTCGACGAAGTGACTCGCAACCTACGCAAGGCGGTAGCGCTTCACCTGGAGGGAGAAGACCTCGCCGAACTGGGGAGCCGCAGGCGTGAGTCGGTCTTAGCCACCCTGGAAATTCTTGCCGACCGCCATCTCACCGCACGCCTGCGCAAGCTCGCAAAGCGGATAGATGCCGATGTCCAAGCCGGTAAGCTTCATTCGATGGAAGAGGTTTTCGGCAAAAAATGAGGTCGGTCGCGCACGCGGCAAGCGACTGGGCTGCGCTCGACCGAGCCTGCGGTCTTTAATCCAAAATCCCAAATCGAAAATCCAAAATCAAATCACCCATTCAACCGGTTGACGCCGTCGAAGGCGGCGTTCTTATAGCACTCGGCAAGGGTGGGATAATTAAAGACGGTATTCACAAAGTAGTCAATCTTTCCGCCCAGGCTCATTACCGCCTGGCCGATGTGGATCAACTCGCTGGCGCTTTCGCCGATGATGTGGACGCCGAGCAATTCCCGGGTCTCGCGGTGGAAGAGAATCTTCAGCATCCCGATGTTGTCGCCGATAATCTGGCCGCGCGCAATTTCCCGGTAGCTGGCCTTACCCATTTCATAGGGAACGCTGGCTTGGGTGAGTTCTTCTTCGTTCTTCCCGACGTAGGAAATCTCCGGGATGGTGTAAATTCCATAGGGAAAAAGGGCGGGGGTGCTTTTGGCTTCCACCCCGAAGGCGTGGCACGCGGCCAGGCGGCCCTGCTCGAGCGAGGTCGAGGCCAAGCTGGGAAACCCGATGACGTCGCCGGCGGCGTAAACGTGGGGGACTTCCGTCTGGTAGTTTTCATTCACTTTCAGGCGGCCGCGGTCATCGGCTTTAAGTCCTGCCGCTTCCAGATTCAGCTTGCCGGTGGCGCCGGTACGGCCAATGCTGTACAACGCTTTTTCCGCGACGATTTCCTTGCCGCTCGCCAAATGGATTCTTACCCGGCCGTCCGGTCCATTCTGCGCGAACTCGATTCCGCCCACGGTCTCCATGAAGCGCAGCGTCATGCGGTTCTGGCGCAGGTGGTAATCAAGCGCCTCCACGACTTCCGCATCAACGAACGGCAGCAGCCGGCGTTGCCGGTCAACCAGCGTCACGCGGACGCCCAGCGCCGAGAAGATGCTGGCATATTCGCAGCCGATTACACCGGCGCCGATCACCGCCAGGGTGCGGGGCAATTTCTTCAGACCCAGGATGTCGTCACTGACGAAAATGTTCTGGCCGTCGAAGGGAATTTTGGGATCGCGGGTGGCTTCGGTGCCGGAGGCGATGAGCACGTTGGCCGCGGTCACGGTGCGCTCGCCGGAACAGTCCACCATAGTCAGGCGCAGCGTGTGGGGGTCCACGAAGGCCGCCTCCGCATTGATCATCTCCACGCCGTTGCGCTGCAATTGGTGGCGCGTGACGTCGATTTCGTGGCGGATGACATACTCCGTGCGGAAAAGAAGGTCCTCCATACTAATGTTTTGCTTGACCGTGTAAGACTCCCCGTAAATGCTCCGCAAGCGATACCCGGAAAGATAAATGACGGCCTCGCGCAGCGTCTTGCTGGGAATGGTTCCCGAATTGATGCAGCAGCCGCCCAGCACCGCCTTGCGCTCAATGAGAGCGGTGCGCTTTTCGAGCTTCGCCGATTGGATCGCCGCCCGCTGTCCTGCCGGGCCCGATCCGATGACCAACATGTCATAGTCGTAATCCGTCATGGCCGCTCCTCATGAAAACCTGCCGCCACGAGACAACCGTGGATGCCGCCGTAAGGGTGTGAAGCTTTGCCCCAATTGCCGGATGAGCGCCTGAAATGGTAACCCGGGTAGACCGGACTTCACACCACCCTTGGACGCTCGCACCGGTTTGCCGGAGGGGCAGGCCTTCAGCCCCGCCGATATCGCGCCCCCGTCCTCATTTCGTCCCGTGCGCCCTGCGTGCTCATAACCACCCCGGCGGGGCTAAAACCCCGCCCTTCCAGAACCGTGGCGAGAAATCCGGACCCGCGCCCACCTTTTTGAAAATCGAGCCCCTGGCATCTGGCGCATCAGCCGTTGACAACTTTCATCCCCGCTTCCACGTAGCGGCCGCCGGCGGCAGCACCTTGGGGCGCAGCCTGGTTAATTTGCGCCAAGTCATCCAAGGACAACGAAAGTTCGAGCGCTCCCAAGTTCTCTTCCAGGTGCGCGCGGCTGGCGGTGCCGGGGATGGGGACAATCCCTTCGCCTTGTGCCAGCACCCAAGCCAGCGCGAGTTGCGACGGCTTCGAACCCTTTCTCGCGGCGATTTGTTCCACGCGCCGGACCAGTTCCAGATTGCGCTCGAAATTCTCTCCCTGAAAACGTGGAGAATTACGGCGCCAATCGTCCGGCGCCAAATCTTCGTAACGCTGAAACCGGCCCGTCAGGAAGCCGCGGCCCAGCGGGCTATAAGCAACAAAGGTGATCCCCAACTCCGCACAGACGGGAAGGATCTGTTCCTCGGGGTCGCGCGACCAGAGCGAGTACTCCGTTTGTAAGGCACTGATGGGGTGCGTACTGTGGGCGCGGCGGAGGGTGGCGGGAGCAGCCTCAGATAATCCCAGGAAGCGAACCTTGCCCTCCTCAACCAAACGCGACATGGCGCCCACTGTTTCTTCGATCGGCACAGTCCGGTCAACGCGGTGCTGGTAATAAAGGTCGATGGTCTCCACCTGCAATCGTTGCAGGCTGGCTTCGCACGCTTGGCGCACGTACTCGGGGCGGCCGTTAATGCCCGTGAAGCGGCCCTCGCCGTCGCGCATGTTGCCGAATTTTGTCGCCAGCACCACCCGATCGCGCCGGCCTTCGAGGGCGCGGCCCACCAATTCCTCATTCTCGCCGCGGCCGTAGACGTCGGCCGTGTCCAGGAAATTGACGCCGAGGTCGAGGGCGCGATGGATTGTCGCCACCGACTCATCCTCCTGTTGGGGACCGTAGAATTCGGACATACCCATGCACCCCAGCCCAAGGGCTGAGATCGTAAGCGGACTGTTACCAAGTTTCCTGAGCTGCATTGTGGACCTCTACGTGACTGGCGAGAATGAATTGAGATCAACCAGCATAGCATCGTGGTGCAAGTCGCTCAAGGCTTTGCGGCGCGGGGTCAGGCCACCGTCAAAGTCTAATGGTCTTCGAAGGGACCCCTCACCTGCCCTCCTCCGTCGGGCACCCTCTCCCTTGGGAGAGGGGTGTGATCCTGATTTCTCTCCCTCTCCCCTGGGGAGAGGGGGGACCGCAAGGCGGGGGGTGAGGGTTTCTTGCGACCGGCTCTGGGCATGTACCCTCGTGCCGGCAAATAGCCCCACGACGCAGACCAGGCTTAGCAGCGCGCCCAAGACTTCGCATTGCCACTGCGAATTCATTGCCCAATTATCATGCAACCTGTTTAATTTCAAATAATTATCGCGAAACTCGCGTAACCTCTTTATTTTCATCAATCCATCCAGAGCACTTTAATTTCCCCTTTGTTTTCAGTAACTCATCCAGACCACTCTTCATTTTTAACATCTTTAGCGGGGAGCGCCCCGTGCGCGACCTTCATCAGCATAACTTCCCTGTTTTCAAACACTTGGTTTTTGTGCCGATCATCGAAATCCCCCCCCATTCTCAGCTAACCTACTGTGTTTTCATAGACTCATCCGGATGGAGAACACCCTCAGGAACCGGAACCTAGGAGTCAGGGCGCTGCTTACTGCCTACCGCCTCCTACGCTAGTATAGCACGATTGGCCGCCGTGCCCCTTAATAAGTGGGCCTACTTTCTAGCCGATGAGTGGGACAAAATGTCATCATCAGGCGTCTAGACATAAATCTAGACAATTTATATGGCGCACGCGCCTTCCCTTGATGGGTAAGAAATCCGGACTAGCCCGCATTTTTCACCACGATTTTAGAAGGGCGGGGCATTACAGGCTGCGGAAAAACCCGTAGGGTTTCCGCGCCCTGAAAGGGCACAAGTTAATAGCCGGGGGCAACGCCCCCGGAAAGCGTGACGTTCGGCTTCCGACCCTAAAGGGGTCGCACCATCCCAGGCCGGGAAACTTAGGACCGGATTGAGTCGGCCCGGATTCGACCCTTTCAGGGTCGGACTTGGTTGGGGGGTGTGCGTTTTCCGGGGGCGCTGCCCCCGGCTACTTAATAGATCCCCTGCGGGGATCAGGGATGGACAGTGCCTAGGGGTTTTTCCGCAGCCTGTAAAGCCCCGCCCTTCCGGACCCGTGGTGGGAAATTCAGACTAGAAGCAGCCGCATGAAGTTTGGAACTTTGCCGCGCGGCTAAACGTAGGTATTACCAGCAAGTGAAAAAGGAGATTCCTGCCATGGCCACAAGTCCTCAGCCTGCGCGTCCACCCGCACCCCCGCAGCCTCCCGGGAGCCACAGCCACTTCATTGCGATTGCGCTTCTCCTCCTGGCGTTGATCGTGGTGGCCGGGGGCATTGCCGTCTGGGCCGGCCTGCGCATTCTTTCGAACGCCGTCCACGTACAAGTGGAGCAAGGGGGCGGCGGGAAGAAAGACGTCTCCATCAAAACGCCCTTAGGCTCGCTCGAGGTCAAGCAGGAGGTAAATGAAGCCAGTCTAGGCTTGCCTATATATCCTGGTGCGACCCATGTCAAAGAACATGACTCCGGGACAGTCAATATCGATATCGCGGATGAAGCGAAGGTTCGCCTGCTGGCCGGCAAGTTTGAGACTTCCGATTCCATTGATAAAGTTATCGCCTTTTATCACGACCGCTTGGGCGATCAAGTGACCAAGTTTACGGAAAAGGACGGAGAGGGAAAAACCGTCTTCGAGATCAAGCACGACAAGCAAGATAAAGTCGTGGCGCTCAAGAGTAGTGGGGATAAGACGGTCATCGAGCTCGTCCGCGTTTCGGAAGGGCGCCCGGAAGCGAATTAGGCGAAAATGATGTGGGCATGACAGGCCCCGCAGGGGCCAACCGTGAGTAGCCGCAGGTTTTAACCTGCGGACAGCTAAGCCCACCCGCCTCTCCAACCCCTATGGGGTTGAACATACGAAACTTCGCCCCCTCCGGGGCCGGAAAATATCTCTCGGCTTCGACTTCCGTAGGTTTCACCTACGGCTACTCACGTTATCCCGCTTTGCGGGACTCACTCTGCTGCACATCGCCTCAAGCCCAGGTTTTTAAATTAGGACGCTACGATCTCCCGTCGGACGCAAACTTTTTCCCTTGATCCTTTTCCTCTTCCTGCGCATGATGAGCGGTCCCACTGGAGTCGCTTATGACCACGTTTGACATCGATTGGGCTAGGTCACAATTCCCCGCGCTGGCAACGAAAGTGAATGGCTACCGCGCAGCGTTCTTCGACGGCCCGGGAGGCACGCAGGTTCCGCAGCGCGTGATTGACGCCGTGGGCGCGTACCTGGCCGCCTCCAACGCCAATACGCAAGGGGCGTTTGCCACGAGCCGGAGTACCGATCAGGTTATCGCTGCGGCCCATGCCGCCATGGCGGATCTGTTGGGCTGCGATCCGGAGGAAATTATTTTCGGCCCCAACATGACCACGCTGACCTTCGCGCTGAGCCGCGCCCTCGGCCGGGAACTCACGCCGGGGGATGAAATCGTGGTGACCCGGCTCGACCACGACGCGAATGTCTCGCCCTGGACGGCACTGGAGGAACGCGGCTGCGTGGTCCGCTTTGTGGACGTCCATCCCGCCGATTGCACGCTGGATATGGAGGAGCTGCGGCGAGTCGTGACGCCCCGCACGCGCGTCGTGGCGGTGGGTTACGCCTCCAATTCCGTGGGAACCCTTAACGACGTTGAGGGAGTGGTGCGGCTGGCGCATGCCGCGGGCGCCATGGCGTATATCGACGCGGTCCACTACGCGCCGCACGGACCCATTGACGTGCGAAGGCTGGACTGCGATTTTCTGGTCTGTTCGCCGTACAAATTTTTCGGTCCGCATTCGGGCGCGCTTTATGGGAAGCGCGAGCACCTGCTGCGCCTGCGCCCTTACAAAGTGCGGCCCGCCGCCGACAGCCTCCCCGGACGTTGGGAGACAGGAACGCAGAACCACGAGGGAATGGCGGGAGTCACCGCCGCCGTGGAATACCTGGCAGAACTCGGGCGACGCCACACTCCGGAGGCGCAGGGCCCAAGAGCCGCGCTCCTGGCCGCCTACGACGCCATTCGCGCGTACGAGCGAGGGCTGCTTGAGCAACTGGTTCCCGCGCTGCTCGAAATTCCCGGGTTGACCTTCTATGGCATCGCGGAGCCCGCGCGCTTCCAGCAACGCGTTCCCACCGTGGCCGTACGCATCGCCGGCCGCTCACCGCGCGAACTGGCTGCGTATCTCGGCGAGCGCGGCATCTTCACCTGGGACGGCAACTACTACGCGCTGAACCTCAGCGAACGCCTGGGTGTGGGGCCCGACGGCGGGATGCTCAGAATCGGCCTGGTGCACTATAATACGGCTGGGGAAGTTGACCGCTTGCTCATCGCGCTTCGCGAATTGGCGCCGCGGGCTTAGCCAGGCGCTGTTCAAATGAGAGGTTTGAGGAAATCATTCATCAAGTTTCGGGAAAGGATCCTATGAACCGACGTGTGATTTGTGCATTGCTTGTAACTCTGTCCTGGGTGTGGGCCACCGCCCGGGCGGAGGAGCATTACGAGGTTGTAGTGGATCGCGACGTGCCTGCCAAAATGCGCGACGGAGTGGTGCTGCGCGCGGATATTTACCGTCCCCAAGCCGAGGGTAAATTCCCAGTGCTTCTTACTCGCACCCCCTACGACAAACGGGGCGAAGTAGAAATCGGCTTCCTGGCCGCGGCGCGCGGCTACGTGGTGGTGGCCCAGGATGTGCGTGGCCGCTACACCTCGGAGGGCGAATGGTACACCTTCAAGTACGAATCGCCGGACGGCTACGACACCGTGGAGTGGGCCGCCGCGCTGCCCTATTCCAACGGGAAGGTCGGGATGTTCGGCGGGTCGTACGTCGGCGCCACGCAGATGCTTACCGCTATCACCGCCCCGCCGCACTTGGCCGGAATTCTGCCGGTGGTGACTGCCTCCAATTATCATGAAAACTGGACCTACCAGGGCGGCGCGTTTGAACAATGGTTTGACCAGTCCTGGACCACGGGCCTCGCGGAGAACACCCTTGACCGCCGCGTGGCCAAGGATTCCTACGCCACCCGCTGGGACGCGAAGCTTCCCCTGACCGATTATCCCCTTCTGGATCCCGGCACTCCCGCCGGCCTGGCGGATTATTACCTCGATTGGCTGGCGCATCCCGCCTATGACGACTATTGGAAGCCGTTGTCGATTGAGGAACACTTCTCCCAGATCCAGGTCCCCGCTCTCCATGTCGCCGCCTGGTACGACCTCTTCCAAGACGGCTCCTTTCGAAACTACCTGGGGATTAAAGCCCACGGCGGCAGCGAGGCGGCCCGGAACGGCCAGCGCCTGCTGGTCATCGTGGGCGGCCACGCGGGGATGGGGCCGGTCATCGGCGAGGTCGATTTCGGCAAGGATTCTGTTATTACCGAAAACTCCATTATCCTGCGCTGGTACGACTACCTGCTGAAGGGTATCGATAACGGAATGGGCGGCGAAAAGCCGGTCAAGCTGTTCGTGATGGGAAAGAATGCCTGGCGTGAGGAGGAAGGCTGGCCCCTGGCGCGCGCCCATGAAACGCGCTATTACCTGCACTCGTCGGGCAAGGCCAGCACGCTCAGTGGTGATGGGGCGCTGAGCACGACGGCGCCGGCAACGGAGGCAGGGGACAAATACATCTACGACCCCGCGGACCCCGCACCAACTCGCGGTGGGCCTCTCTGCTGCGATGGGACACACGAACCACCCGGCGCTTTCGACCAGAGGCCTGTGGAGAACCGCGAGGACGTGTTGGTCTACACCACTCCCGCTTTTAAGCAGGACACGGAAGTGACGGGACCCATCACGCTCGAAATCTACGTGAGCTCCTCGGCCGTGGACACGGACTTTACCGGGAAGGTGGTCGATGTCGGCCCGCAAGGGTTCGCGCGGAATCTGACGGAAGGAATTTTGCGCGGGCGCTATCGGTCTTCACGGGAAAAGGCTGAGTTGATGAATCCGGGGGAAGTGTACAAGCTCACGCTCAATCTCTGGTCAACCTCCAATGTGTTTCTGGCCGGCCACCAGTTGCGTTTGGAGGTCTCGAGCAGCAACTTTCCGCGCTTTGACCGCAACTTGAATACGGGCGATGACCAGGCCCATTCCACGCGCATGGTGAAGGCGACAAACGCCGTTTACCACGATGGGAAGCATCCCTCGGCGCTGATCGTGCCGGTGGTGCCGCAGTAAACGGAGTTGTGATTTGCGCATAGGCACCCGATAATGGAATCTCTTGCAGGTTATCTTCGCCAACGAAAGGGCTCAACAAACCCATGGAACCCTACTACGATCCCGACGCCAGCCTGGAAATACTCCGCACGAAAACCCTTGGGGTCATTGGTTACGGAAATCAGGGGCGCGCGCAAGCGCTGAACCTTCGCGACTCCGGCCTCGACGTCATCGTCGGAAGCCTTCGCGATGAGACCGCGAGCCAGGCGGAAAAGGATGGCTTTGTGGTGCGATCGGTCGCGGAAGTGGCCGAGCGCGCCGACGTCCTGGCCTTGCTGATTCCCGACGAAGTCCAGCGCGAGGTTTACCACGACGTGCTGAGCAGCCGCCTGCGCGGCGGGCAGACGCTGGACTTTGCCCATGGTTACAACATTCATTTTGGTCTGATCGCGCCACCCCCGGACGTGGACGTTATTATGGTGGCGCCACGCATGATCGGGACCGAGGTGCGCGAGTCGTTTGTGGACGGCCGGGGCGCTCCTGCCTTCATCGCCGTAGCGCAAGACGCCTCGGGCCACGCTCTGGAGACGGCGCTCGCCTGGGCGCGGGGAATTGGCGCCACGCGCGCGGGCGCCTTTAAGACCACGTTTGCGCAGGAAACTGACCTCGACCTCTTTCAAGAACAGGCCGTTTGGCCCCTTCTCTTTCGGACTTGGACCACGGCGTTTGAATGCCTTGTCGAGCACGGTTTTCCGCCCGAGATGGTGGCTCTGGAAATGTACGGGTCCGGGGAGGCGGCGGAAATATTCCGCGAGATGGCGCGCGTGGGCTTCTTCAAACAGGCGCGATTCCACTCTCAAACCAGTCAGTATGGAACGCTCTCGCGAGCGAGTTCTGTCCCCTTTGCCAAGGATATCGGCGACTTCATGGAAAAAGCGCTCGGCGCAATTCGCGACGGCCGGTTTGACGTCGAGTGGCGCAGCGAGCAGGCCGCCGGCTACCCGGTCTTCAAAAAACTGCGCGCGCAAGCGGACTCGCATCCCATCAACCAGGCGGAGGCAGAGATGCGGCGCTTGCTGCGGGTCAAGTCGGAGTGAAAGGCGCACTTTGCGCCACCGGGGCGTTGCTTTTTGCCATTGCCAATGACGAGGAGTTTCTCGATGACGGACGTTTATCGCAACTACATTGCCGGTCAGTGGGTGGAATGCAAGTCGGGGAAGACCTTCCCAAACACCAATCCCGCGAACACCACGGAAATCGTGGGGAGCTTTCAGGCCTCCGGTGCGGAGGATATGCAGGCGGCGTGTGAGGCGGCCGCGAAAGCGCAACCCGCCTGGAGCACTGCGCCCGCTCCACGCAGGGGAGAGTATCTCTTCAAGGCGGCGGAACTTCTGGAAAGCCGCCTGGCGCAGATCAGTGAGGAGATGACTCGCGAAGAAGGCAAAACGCTGCCTGAAGCCAAGGGCGAAGTGAAGCGCGCCATCAACATCTTGCGCTACTTCGGCGGCGAGGGCGCGCGTCAATTCAGTTACCAGATTCCCTCCGAGCGCGACAACGTGTTTTGCTACACGCTGCGAAAGCCGTTGGGTGTGGTGGCCCTCATCACTCCCTGGAATTTTCCCAGCGCTATTCCCGTCTGGAAAATGGCGCCCGCGTTGGTGGGCGGGAACACCGTGGTGATCAAGCCCGCGTCGCTGGCCCCACTTAGCGGTTACCGGGTGGTGGAGGCGCTGCACGAGGTGGGAGTCCCCGCCGGTGTGGTGAATTACGTGACGGGAGCAGGCGGCGCCGTCGGCAACACCCTGGTCGAGCACCCGGCCATTCGCGCCGTCTCTTTCACCGGTTCGTGCGAAGTCGGCAATTCGTTATACGAAAAAGTGACGCGGCGTAAGGTGCGCGTCCAACTGGAAATGGGCGGCAAGAACCCAACGGTGGTGCTGAAAGACGCCGATCTGGATTTCGCTGCGGATGTTCTGGTGAATGGCGCGTTTTTCTCCACCGGCCAAAAATGCACCGCGTGCAGCCGCGCCATTATTGAAAAGTCCATTTATGAACCCCTTCTGGAAAAGCTTGTCGCCAAGACCCGCAAGCTGAAAGTGGGCAATGGCCTCGAACCTGGCGTCGATATCGGTCCGGCGGTGGACGCCGCCCAACTTGAGACCGACTTGAAATACATCGAAATCGCCGAAGACGAAGGAGCCGAACTGGTCTGCGGCGGCAAGCGCTTGACGGGAGGAATCTACGACCTGGGTTACTTCATTGAGCCTACACTTTTCACCGGCGTGACCCCGGAAATGCGCATCGCGCAGGAAGAAGTCTTTGGGCCGGTGCTGGGCCTGATGGTCGCCGAGGATTTTGAGGACGCCATGCGCCTGGCCAATGGCGTGAAGTTTGGGCTCTCGGCCTCCATCGTCTCGCGCGACCTCACGCGCGTGCATCAGTTTATCAACAGGATTGAAGCCGGGCTGATCACCGTCAATCTGCCCACGGCGGGCGTGGAATACCAGCTTCCCTTCGGCGGCACCAAGGAATCGAGCTTCGGCATGCGCGAGCAGGGACCCGCCGCGCTCGATTTCTACACGGAAACGCGCACGGTCTATATGAAGTATGCGTGATCGTCCGTTTTCATTGGTAAGTTGTCCGTTGGCAATTTGATGTCGCAGCAATTTGTTAACAAGGTAAGCCCGCGTAGCGGGCGCAAGGCGAAGGTTTTATCAGCGAACTTCTGACTCAGAACATATGCTTTCAGGCGTCGGTTGCACGCACGGGATTAGGAAAGGGTCATGAAATCTCGCGGCTTCGAATGCGTAGCTCGTGCCGATGCTCGCGTGCTCATCCTGGGCACGTTGCCCGGCAAGGTCTCTCTGGAGCGCGGCGAGTATTATGCGCAGCCGCGAAACACGTTCTGGCGCATCATGGGGGATCTCGCCGGAGCCTCACCTGCCCTACCTTATGGAGACCGGCTTCGCTTGCTTAAAGAAAATGGCATTGCCCTTTGGGACGTCTGCGCAGCAGGACACCGTTCTGGAAGTCTCGACTCGGCAATTCGGCTTTCGACTGTCGAAACCAACGACATCGGTGAGTTTCTCCGAGTCCACCCAGGAATCGGCCTGATCTGTTTTAATGGCAAAAAGGCGAAAGAGATTTATGATCGCAAGGTGGTGCAAAAGCCGCCCGCGCCTTTCGCGCGAATCCGCTATGAGGTGGTTCCCTCCACCAGCCCCGCTCACGCCGCGATGTCATATCATCAGAAGCTATCACGCTGGCGCATCGTGTTGGGTAGCGGCAGTGGCTCCCGGTGGCTGCGGAGCAACGCTGCACCCAGTCCATTTGAAGAAGTTGAAACTTACCCCTGCCCCTCTGGAGGTTCGTCATGAAAAAGACCCAGCAGTTTCTCGCCAAACTCAAACTACCCTCCGAAGATAACCACGCGTTGAAACCCAGCTCCAAACGCTTCAAAGACGGCGGACAGTATCGCATTGAAATTCCCAGCGTCGAAGGGCCGCGCGTTTTCCGCGAAGTGCTGGAAGCCGCCAAAGCGCACAAGGTGCCGATTCACCGCGTCAGCCAGGGAAGCGGCGTCATGCTGCTGACGCGCAACGAGATTCGCGAGATGGCCGAGATCGGGCACGAGGAAGCGATTGAAGTTTGCCTGTTCGTCGGTCCGCGCGCCACCTTTGAGACCGGCGCGCAAACGGCTTCCTCAGCGGGCAAAGTCATCGGCCTCCAGCACCGCGGCGCCGATCAACTGGTTTACGCCATTGAGGACGTCCGGCGCGCCTGCGACCTCGGCATCCGCAGCGTTCTTCCCGCCGACCTCGGGCTCATCTGGGTGCTGGACGCCATGAGGCAGAAAGGTGAGTTACCGAAGAACCTGGTCATCAAGAGTTCCGTTACGCTGCCCGCCGCCAATCCCGCCACGGCCGTAGTCTTTGAGCAGTGTGGCGTGTCGACGATGAACATTCCCACTGACTTGAGCCCGGCGCAGATGGGCGCCCTCCGCCAAGCGGTGGATATCCCCATCGACATCTACATCGAGGTTCCCGACAACTTCGGCGGCTTCATCCGCTACTACGAAATGCCCAAGATCATCCAGGTGGCCGCGCCGGTCTATTTCAAATTTGGTCTGCGCAACGCGCCCGATATTTATCCCTCCGGCCAGCACATCGAGGACCTTGCCGTCAGAATGGGCCGGGAGCGCGTGCGCCGCGCGCGGATCGCCCTGGAGTTGCTCCAGGAATACGCGCCGGACGCCAAGATGTCGCCGCTCGGGTCGAAAGACTTGGGAATACCGGAACTGGGGTAGCAGAGTGAAATTGACGTCATGAATCAAGCGTTGTAAGATATCCTTGTTTCCGTGAATAAATATATGCTGGCTAAAAAGACCGTCAAAAATCAAATTACCCTTCCCAAAGCAGTGATTACCCGCTTCCCCGGAGTGGAATACTTCGATGTCAGCACGGATGGGGAGTGCATCATTCTGCGTCCTTTACAAAAAAGTCGCGCCGACGAAGTGCGTACCCGGCTCGCCCAGCTCGGTATCGACGATGAAGACGTCACAGCAGCCATTTCCTGGGCGCGTCAAACATCGTGACCGGGCGTGTGGTTTTCGACACAGCCACGGTTGTATCAGCTTTGCTCTTTGCGGGCGGTCGACTCGCATGGCTGCGCCAGCATTGGCGGCAGGGTGGCGGCCTGCCCCTGATCTCTCGCGCTACCGCGGCGGAACTTACACGTGTCCTCGGATATCCGAAATTCCGGCTCACGTCCGATGACCGCCGCGAGCTGCTGGCTGAGTATCTTCCTTACTGCGAGGTGGTGGAGGTGACGGGAAGATGCCGACTGACTTGCCGGGATGCAAACGATCAGCCGTTTCTCGACCTCGCCCAAAGTGGTAAGGCTGATCTGCTGGTCAGCGGCGATCAAGACCTGCTGGCGTTGTCTGGGCAGACAGAATTTCTTATCGAAACACCCGAAGCCTATCGCCACTTAATATTACTGTAGCGGCGGTCTATGGCCGCCGTTCGGCGCTTATAGAGGGCCGCTACAACAGGGAGATCGACCCCTGAAAAGGCGTAGGGGGGGGTTCGCGAACCGCCCCCACTTTTCAATACTTCTGTCATGGGTTTCACCCACGGATTATGATGTTGTTCGGCTGCGAGGAACCTTCGAGTGCGTCGCCTACCAGAAAATCCATTGCAGCACGAGGAAAATTACCAGGGAAATTGCTGCCCAGAAAATGGGGCGTTTCAGCAGCGGCAGGTGTCCTTCACTGGGGATATCGGTGCAACCGTAAACCAGGCCGGTCAATTCTTCCATGGGTTTCGGCCGTGTCAAGAGGCTCACGGCCACAATGATGATCAGAGCGACGATGCCTGACCAGAGTTCGCGGTACATATTCTCCGCCATGGGCTTGGCTTGGGTCGAAAGCGCGATCCACGCGAGCTTTGAGGGATCAAGCTTGACCAGCAACCACATTCCCAGGGAGGAAAGCGTCCCCACTAGCAGACCCCAAAATCCCCCGGCGGGCGTGGCGCGTTTCCACATCATCCCCAGAAAGACCGTCGCGAAAAGCGGCGTGATAAAGAAGCTGAAAACGGCCTGCGCGTAATCCATAATGCTGGCGAACTGCATCACCAGATACGCTGTGCCGATGCTGATAACCACTCCCAGAATCGTGCACCAGCGGCCCATCGACACGTAGTGGGCGTCGGTGGCGGTCTGGCGAAGGAAAGGCCGGTAGAGATCGTACGTCCACACCGTCGCAAACGCGCTCACGTTGCCCGCCATGCCCGACATGAACCCGGCAATGAGAGCGGTGATGCCGAGCCCGAGCAAGCCCGGTCCACAATAGCGCGCCAGCATCAGCGGCAGCACTTCGTTGAAACTGTGTTGGCCGGGCCCGACGGCGCTTTCCGGAACCAGTTTGAAGGGCAGGAGCCCGAGCCCGAGCAGTCCGGGCAGTACCACGATCAGCGGCACGGCCATTTTGAAATAAGAGCCAATGATCGGCGCCAGCTTCGCGGCACGAAGGTCTTTGGCGGCAAGCGCCCGCTGGACCACCAGGAAATCGGTGGTCCAATAGCCCAGCGACCCCATCAGCAAGCCAAAGGCGATGCCCGTCCAATGGATGCCCATGGGGTTATCCGCAAAGTGAGCCATGGGGCGCCACAAGTGTGTGTAGTCGCCTTGGGGAAAGTTCTGGTGAATGCGCGCGACCAGGCCTGACCAGCCCCCGGCTTCCACCATGCCGAGAATCGGAATCAAAAGCGCGCCCAACCAAATCAGGAAAAATTGCAAAACCTCGTTGAAGATCGCTGAAACCAACCCTCCTAATGCGACGTAGACGGCCACGGTTAGAGACGAGATCCAAATACTCAAGTGAATGTCCCAACCCAGCATCACCTTCATCACCACGGCCATTGCGTACATGTTGATGCCTGACATCAGGATGGTCAGGAAAACGAACGACAGCGCGCCGACCAGGCGGGTAGGTTCGCCAAATCGGAGTTGCAGGTAGCCTGGCACCGAATGGGTTTTGCAGATGTAGTAGAAGGGCATCATGACGACGCCCAGAAAAAGCATGGCGGGAATCGCCCCATACCAATAATAATGCGCCGCCAGAATTCCATACTGGTACGCAGACGCAGCCCATCCCATCAGCTCAAGCGCGCCCAAATTGGCGCAAATGAAGCTCAGGCCGGCTACCCAAGCGGTAATATCGCGCCCCGCCATGAAAAAGTCTTCGCTGCTTTTGGTGAAGCTCTTCAGGTAGAAACCAATGGCAAGGACGACGACAAAATAAACAGCGATGATAAGGAAATCGACAAAGTGCGTGGTGAGGAGCGCTTGGGCGTTGGGCGCGCTGGCCAAGAGCATGGCGAGTGGGGAGTAAGTAGTCATACGGGTTTTTATGCAGCAGCTTGGGTGGGCGGAACCAAATGTTTGCCGCCCGCCCCGTGCACCGGCTCTCGTCGCGCGTCGGCGCGTCAGGATTTAGTGATATTCTGCCGCCAAGGCGGCGGGCCCGCACCGTCTGCGACCCGCGCGCAAGTTCAAATATCGCCCTATCGGGCGGCCCTCAAGACTTCTTCGGCATATAAAGGTAAACATAAATGCCGCCGATCACGGTCAGCAGCGCTCCCCACCAAACCGCCGGATGCGTGTTTGCGAGCACGGTTGGCGGCGGGCTGGAAAACTCGTAGATGCCCGTCGCAAAAATGATTATCCCGTAAATCAGCAGAATGACCCCCACAAAAAACCAGACGGGAATCATGTGATGATGGTGGGGCTTTTCCAGATCGATGGCCGGACGATCTTGACCACCCTCACCCCCCGAATGGAGGTCTTGCGGCTTCTCTTCCATGCTCACCCCCCTACCAAAAGATCCACTGGAGAACTAAGAACAGCGCCAAGGAGATCGCGGCCCAGAAAATGGGCCGTTTCCACAACGGCAAATCGCCTTCGCTCGGTAGCTCGGTGCACCCGTAGACAAGGCCAGCCAACTCTCCCACAGGCTTGGGCTTGGTCGCATAGCTGACGGCCACGGTGACGATAACACAGATCAGCCACGACCACAGGGCACGATACATGTTCTCGGCCATGTCCTTGGCATCACTCGAAAGGGCAATGACGGACAGCATATTGTGATTAAATTTCACCAGCAGGAACATTGCTATGGAAGAAACGCTGCCGGCGAGCAGCCCCCAGAAGCCGCCGGCGGCCGTCGTGCGCTTCCACATCATGCCGAGCAACACCGTGCCCAGAAGCGGGGCGACGAAAAAGCTGAAGAGCGCCTGGACGTAATCCATGATGCTCCCGAAATGCATAACGAGGTAAGCGGTGCCGATGGAGACGACGACGCCTAAAATCGTGCACCAGCGTCCCATGCTGACGTAGTGGCTGTCCGAGGCATCCTTGCGGATGAACGGGCGGTAAAGGTCGTAAGTCCACACCGTGGCGAAAGCGCTCACGTTCCCCGCCATTCCCGACATGAACCCGGCGATGAGGGCGGTGATCCCCAGGCCCAGCAAGCCGGGGCCACAATAGCGTGCCAGCATCAGCGGCAGGACCTCGTTGTAACTGTGCTGGCCAAGCCCCACGGCACTTTCCGGAACCAACTTGAAGGGTAGCAGGGCGAGTCCCAGCAATCCCGGCAGGATCACGATGAAGGGAACAGCCATCTTGAAATAGGAACCAATGATGGGCGCCATCTTCGCCGCGCGAATGTCCTTGGCGGCAAAGATGCGCTGCACCACCAGGAAATCGGTGTTCCAGTAACCGAAGGAAATCACCCAACCGAGGCCCAGCACAATGCCCGTCCAGTGAATGCCCATGGGGTTGCCGGCGAAGTGGCCCATGCCCCGCCACAGGTGGGTGTAATCTCCCTGGGGAAAATTCTGGTGGATGCGCGCGACGAGCCCCTTCCACCCGCCCGTTTCCACCAGGCCCAGGATGGGAATGAGCATTGCGCCGAACCAAATCAGGAAGAATTGCAGCACCTCGTTGAAGATCGCGGAGAACAATCCGCCCAGGGCGACGTAAACCCCCACCGTAATCGAGGACACCCAGATGCTGAAGTGGATGTTCCAGCCCAGAACCACCTTCATTACCAAGGCCATTGCATACATATTAATGCCCGACATTAAAACGGTCATGAAGGCGAAGGAAATGGCGCTGAGACCGCGCGTGGATTCCCCGTAGCGGAGCTGGAGGTAACCGGGAACAGAATGGGTTTTGGAAATATAATAGAACGGCATCAGCACGAGGCCCAGAAACAGGATGGCCGGGATCGCACCAATCCAGTACCAGTGCGTTGCCAGGATGCCGTACTGATAGCTCGCGGCCGCCCAGCCCATCAGTTCCAGCGCGCCCAGGTTGGCGGAGACAAAGCTCAGTCCCGCCACCCAGGCCGTCATCTCCCGGCCCGCCAGAAAAAAATCCTCGCCACTTTTGGTATAGCGTTTCAGGTAGAAGCCAATCCCCAACACCATGGCGAAGTAGATGGCGATAATGGCCATGTCCACCGGATGCAGGAGAATGAGGCGCTCCCCGGCCTTGGCGAGATCCGGGGTGGCGAACCACAGCATGGCCGCCGGAAGCGAGAGAGATGAGTTCATACCTTGTCCTCTTCGTCACCGAATAAGAAACTCGAAATTCGAAACTCGCCGCCGATTTTCAACCGGAGTAGCGCGGACCTGTTCTGTAGGTCCGCGACTCGTCACCAATGGGCAGGCGAAAGCCCCGGACTTCAGACAGGTCCGGGCTACGCTTGCTTGGAATGAAATGCCGCGGCAACGCGCATTTATTCACTCGCTGCCAGAAAAAACCAATAAAGAAAAGTCCCTATGGCGCATGCCGGAGCGTGCCAGCGCAAAGGGTTGGCCTTCCAAACACCACTGATGCCAAATCCAAAGCCAACCATCGAAAGCAGCAACCCCACGCCGTAAATTCTCATAAGCGCCGGGTCGTAATATTGAAAATGCCCAATCACGCGGCCGTAAACTGCCAAGAAGATGGCAAGCAAGGCCGATAGGGACGCAAACGTGAATCCGATTAAGGAGAGGATCCCGCAAACAGTGCGCGATTGCCTCTGCCGTGCCCATCGTACCCACCCCCAGGCCAGCAATACAGGGAGAGACAAAATCGCTGCTAACGCACAAATTGCCAATACCTCTAACTGGCTCACTCTATTCATATGAGTGTCGCAACGCCATCTGGAGTAACGCGAACCTGTTCTGTAGGTCCGCGGCTCGTTACCGATGGGCAGTTGAAAGCCGCGGACTTCAGACAGGTCCGGGCTACGCTTGCTTGGTGCAGACCTGCTATCCAAGGCCTGCGGTCGGTCCCCGATTACCCTTGAAAAGCCGCGGACCTACAGAACAGGTCCGCGCTACCCTTGCTGCTCTTCTGCCTTGCTCTTCACTCGTCATTTGTCACTCGTCACTGCTTTTTCCCCGGCTGGCCGTATGTGGTGTGGTATCGATCCCACCATTTCTTAACTTCTTCCGGTGGAAGTGGGGTGGGTTTGCCGAGCAGCAGCGCGAGATGAACGGTTTTACAAACGTCTTCCAGCATGACTGCCGCCTTGAGCGCCGCACGGGGCGTCGGCCCCCAGGCAAAGGCCCCATGATGGCCCATGAGAATTGCCGGCGCGCGGTTCCGATATTGAACGATCGCCTGGCCGATGTGGTCGGCCTGATTATCCACGTAGGGCGCGCAAGGAATTTCGTCACCGAACTCGTCGGCGATGGCGGTAATATACGCGGGAATGGGCTTCCCCAGTAACCCCAAACTCGTGGCGTAATTGGAATGGGTGTGAATGACGCCGCCCACTTCCGGGCAGTGCTTGTAGATATAAAGATGATCGGGCAGGTCCACGGAGGGGTTCCACTTGCCCTTGAGCTTGCGGCCCTCGAGGTCCGTCACCACCATGTCGGCGGCCCGCATGCGGTCATAGTCCATGCCACTCGGCTTGATCACCACCACGCCGCGCTTGCGGTCGATGCCGCTGGCATTGCCGCTGTGCATGGTGACTAAGCCCCCGCGCCAGATCCCGAGGTTGGCTTCGTAAACTTCGCGCCGAAGTTGTTTCGATGTAAGCATGAGATAGCGCCCGCGGTCCGCAGTATTGGTGATTTGTGATTGCTCAGCGTGACCTTGTGATTGTTCACGAGATTTGAACAACTTGCCAATCACAAATCACCAATCGCAAATCACCAATTATTTCGAAGTCTCCCGTTTCAAAGTCTTCAGCCGCTTCATCACGTCGTTTCCGCCACGTCCGAAGTAATCGTGCAACGTATGATATTCCACGTAAAGCTGGTCGTAGATTGCATGGCAGTTGGCGTGCGGCTTGAAGGTCAGCTTTTGCACACGCGCCATCTGCCGGGCAGCCTCCACAATTGAGTCGTAGCCGCCGGAGGCACGCCCAGCCGCGACGGCTCCGTGCATGGCGGCTCCCAGGGCCGAGCAGGTTTGCAGTGGGTCGGCCAGCTTGATTTCGCGCCCCGTGACGTCAGCATAAATCTGCATCAGGAGCCGGTTCTTCTCCGGCAAGCCGCCGCACGCCACCAATTCGTTCACGGCGATGCCCTTCGACTCGAACGCCTCAATGATGGTGCGCGTGCCGAAGGCCGTGGCCTCAATCAGGGCGCGATAGATTTCCTCCGCCCGCGTGGCGAGCGTCATGCCGAGGAGCACGCCGGTCAAATCCACATCCACCAGAACCGAGCGGTTGCCGTTCCACCAGTCGAGAGCCAAAAGGCCCGACTGACCCGGCTTGAGCGCGGCAGCGCGTTTTTCCAGCGCCACCTGGAACGGCGCCCTGACCCTGCGCGCTTCATGATGAATGTAATCCGGCACTCCGTGCTCGAAGAACCAGGCAAAGATATCTCCGACGGCGGATTGCCCCGCCTCGTACCCCCACAGGCCGGGTACTATACCGTCCTCAACGGTGCCGCACATACCCTCAACCATCTGCCGATCATTGCCGAGCAGCATGTGGCAGATGGACGTGCCCATGATCATCACCAGCGACCCCGGCTGTGTCACCGTGCAAGCCGGTACCGCCACGTGGGCATCCACATTGCCGATTGAAACCGGCGTGCCTTCCTTGAGGCCGGTCTTCTTCGCCCATAAGGCGGTGAGGCCGCCGGCCCTGGCGCCCAGCGGAAAGTACTCTTCACCCACCTTTTGCGCGATGACGTTCTCCATGCGCGGATGAAGTGCGCGGAAAAATTCGCTCGAGGGAAATCCCTTCCCTTTCACCCACATGCCTTTGTATCCGGCCGTGCAGGTGTTGCGCTTCTCTTCGCCGGTCAGTTGCCACACGATCCAATCCGCGGCCTCAATGAAGCGATCCGTGGCGTCGTAAACGTCGGGGGCTTCGTCCAGGACCTGCAAAAGTTTGGAGAAAAACCATTCGGAGGAATACTTTCCTCCGTAGATGCGAAGGAATTCCTCGTTGCGCTCACGGCCGACTTCGTTGATGCGGTTGGCTTCAGGTTGGGCGGCGTGGTGCTTCCATAGCTTGACGTACGCATGCGGAGTCTTGCGATATTTCGGCACGGCGGAGAGGGGGGTACCGTCGGCCTTGGTCGGCAACGGGCTGGAGGCGGTGAAGTCCGTACCGATGCCAATCACGTCCTCGGCTTTCACCTTGGCTTCCTTCAGGGCTTTGGGGACTGCTTTCTCCAGAACGTATAGGTAGTCGAGAGGATTCTGAAGCGCCCAGTCGGGTTCCAGCTTGGGGCCCCCCGGCAGCCGTTCGTCAATGACGCCGTCCGGGTAAGGGACCAATGACGATGACATGAGCTTTCCATCGCGCACGCGGACTACTACGGCGCGGCCTGATTCCGTCCCGTAGTCAATTCCCAAGGCAAACTTGTCTTTGGACATAGAGGCCTCCCTAACAGGTTGATGGCGTATTGTAGCGCCGGGCTTTAGCCCGGCACCTGACGTTTACACCTTTCCCTTTCAGCACCACCCCGGCGCTCAGCGCACCACCCCTCCTCGTCTGAGGAGGGGTGCCGTTTTAAACAACTCCCCTCCTGATTCAGGAGGGGTGGCGCTCCGAGCGCCGGGGTGGTTACCTGCGGTGGTGAGTTTTTCCGCGGCCTGTTTAGCCCGGCACACGTGCCGACCTAAAGGTCGGCGCTACGATGTTTTTCATCAACCTCCTATAGCGTTTGCCGCCTCGGCTCAGCGCGGTGTGGCGCCGGCGATTCGAGCGGCGGGCCAAACATCATCTCTGAGAGTGTGGCGGAGCGCAAGAGGGAAAAAAGTGTTAGTATCCCTCTGATCCCCAATTGGAGTTTCGCATGGAACTTTACCCCCACGTCTATCAAATCCAATCCCTGTTTGGTGGCCGGAACCTTTTTCAGTATCTCTTTGTCGGCGATAACACCGTGTTGGTCGATACGGGTATTGCGGAAACGCCCGAGAAGGTCATTTTCCCTTACCTGGATTCGCTCCGGCTGCGTCCCGAGCAATTGACGCTTGCCGTTACGACGCACGCCGACCTTGACCATCAGGGCGGCAATGATGCCATCAAGCGCACTTCGCCCGGCACCTGGCTCAGTTGTGGCGCTGCTGACCGCGCCCTCGTGGAGGACCCTCGAGCTCTCTACGATATTCGCTATAACTTTCTCCGCGCCGACCATGACATGGGGTTCGACCCTGATCCCGCGCCCGACGCCGGCAAGGCCCGCCGGATGGACCTTTGCTTCACCGGTGGGGAAGTCATTCGCTTGAGTGACACCTGGCATCTGGAAGTCCTTCATGTGCCGGGCCACTCGCACGGCCACTTGGCGGTTTATGATCCGCTGCACAAGACCGCCTTTGTGGGCGACGCCATTCACGGTCGCGGATGCCCGTATGCCACGGGAGGGTTAGCCATCCCCGTGACTTACTACTACGTGGACATCTACCTTTCCACCCTCCGCTACTTCGAGCACTTGCCCATCGACACGCTTTACTCAGGCCATTGGCCCATCATGCATGGCGAAGAGATTCTTGACTTCATCGCCGAGTCGCGGCAGACCGTGGAGTTTCTAGATCGCGTTATCCTGGCCAGCCTGGATAAGAACCGCGCCGGACTGACGATGAAAGAATTGGTGGACGCCGTCGCCAACGCGGTGGGCGATTGGCCGCCCGAGGGTTGGCTGCTGGCCATGTTTCCGGTGAAAGGGCATATGGATCGCCTGGAAGAACAAGGCAAAGTCCGCGCAGTGCGTGGGACGCGGCCGGTGAAGTGGGAGTTGGCGTAGGGACGGCTCGGGATTCGGGAAGAACTATCGGCAGAAAACAGAAGGCAGTAGGCGGCGAACGCGCAACACGGACCCAAGCTTAGGGGTCCGCGGGCTATCGTCAGTCAGTCATGAATTGCAAAGGATAAATAGGGATTGTCAAACTGCCGTCGACGCAGTTTTTGGATTTCAGAATTCCAAACACCGTCAACGGGAAAGGAAAAGGCGTCAGCGATTGTATTTGGGGGTGACTCCCCGCAGGCGTTTCCAAACTGCATCGCAACGCGTCAAGACCGATGGTGCGAGCGGGCCGCCTTCCGCGGCTTTCAGGTTTTCTTCGAGTTGCTCCAGGCGCGAAGCTCCCAGAATGATGGAATCGACGAGGGGTTGGGAGAGCAGCCACTGAAACGCCAGTTCGACGAGGGTTTTTCCCGCCTCCGCGGCAATGGAGCGCAGATCTTCCACGGCGGCGAAGTCGTCGTCAAGCCAGTAGCGATCCTGATACATTTTGTTGCCGTCGAAGCGTGTCCCGGGAGCGGGTCCTTTCTGCCGGGAGTGTTTGCCCGTCAACAGCCCTCCCGCGAGCGGATTGTAAGGGACCACCGCTACCCCGAAGCGCCGGCAAAAGGGAAGGTATTCCTCTTCAATTCCCCTCGCGATCAAGTTGTACATGGGCTGCGAAATAAAATAGGGGTGGTAGCCACGTTTTTCACAAATCCACAGGATTTCCGCAACCTGCCACGCGGCATAGTTCGAAATGGCAGGGAAACGCACCTTACCTGCCCGCACCAGCTCTTCCATGGTTTCGAGCGTTTCCTCGATGGGGGTGGCATAATCGGGCAGGTGCAAGTAATAAAGATCAAGGTAATCGGTTCCCAGGCGCTGAAGGCTTGCTTCGATGGCCTTGTGCATGGCGGCGGGTGACAAACCCACATCATCGGGCGCGTCGCCCATTTTGTTGCAGACCTTGGAGGCCAGGATAACTTTGTCGCGGCGGCCTTTGAGGGTCTTGCCCACTACGGTTTCCGCCGCGCCGCGGTTGTAAACGTTCGCCGTGTCAAAGAAGTTGATTCCCGCGTCAAGGCAGCAATCAACTATGCGCTGCGCGGTGGCTTGGTCGGTTTGGGCGCCAAAAGTCATCGTCCCAAATGAGAGCCGCGAAACCTTGAGGCCGGTCTTGGGGAGTGTGCGAAATTCCATGTCTTTCCTCCGGGGACTTGCATCTAAATCTTAGTGGGACCTTGGCCGAGGCACCAGCTCGAAGTGGCCTTACCTGGTCGAGCGGCGGCACGGCATCCTTTTGAATCCCTCATTGCCGGACTATATATTACAATAACTCTCTGTGCTGGGATCGCAGTTGTTACAACTTGCGCAGGACCTCGAATGGCTTGGATGTGAGCTTGAGCACTATGGCCACCAACACGCAGTGCTGGGGCGCCCGGAGTCGGGCCCCGTGTGGGACACATTCTGCGAAAAGCGGCGCGGCGTGCTGGTGACAGCAGATAAAATCGAGCGTGAGTTGAAAAATGCGGTACGCTACAATCGTTCAGGGCTTATTGGGTTGGAGTATCCGCTGAATGATACTTTCGACTCGATTGCAATCTTGCTGGGAGCCCTGGAAGAAATTAAGCATTGCACCGTGCATGCTGTACAGGTAATCCCTTCCAAGGTTCGCACGTTTACCAAGATGATCGACGATTATCTTCAAGTCACGGGGAAAGCGCCAGGGTAGCCACAGAGGTTCTGGAAGCGGGCCATCAACGCTTGCGGTCAGTGGGCAGGGGATTGCAAACCGAGCATCCCGAAAAAACTCAAGGAGATTCCGAATAATGGACGAACAACAATTGATGAAGCAACTGCAGGACGAGGGGTTCGATGACGTTTACGTTTGGGAAGACGGCCCGGAAATGAACTATCCGCCCCATCAACACCCCGACGTCTCGGCCCACATCATCCTGGCAGGCGAGATGACCGTTACTCTCGATGGCAAAACCCGCACTTACAAACCGGGCGAGCGCTTCGATATTCCGGGTAAAACACCTCACTCCGCGCGCATGGGTCCGGAGGGCTGTAAATACCTGGTCGGGGAAAGGTAGAACCCGGGGGCATTTGGTTCGCTGTTTCGACTGTCGAGCCGTCGGCGTAAAATATGGGGGGCCGGAAGGGCGGGGCTTCACAGGCACCGGAAAAACCCTTTGGCACGGTCATTCTTAACGCCACCCCTTTATCCCCTTGTCAGCACCACCCCGGCGCTCGGCGCGCCACCCCTCCTCATCTGAGGAGGGGAGTGCTATAATAGCCCCGCCCTTCCAACCGCGTGGCGAGAAACCCGGGCTAACCCTTACGCCATTCCTCCCAATCTTTTCGCACTGCGTCCACCATTTTCTTGGCCGCCTCATGGACCCACCCGGGCTTGTGCCTTGCAAGGTCGCGACGCACATTCTTGATCGCGGGCTTGCTGCCCAGATGGATGTTGGCGGTTTCGAAGCCCATGGAGTGGAGCAGGGTCTCCTCATCCCGTTTCTTGGGAAGCGCCGCCATCTCAATGCGCGAGCAATGGGGAGCCAAGCGGCGCACAATCCACCGGCCGCGCAAATGTACGAAGGGATCAAGGGCTCGGGCTGCAGTGGAAATAATCTCTTCGTAGAGGATCTTCTTCGAGCCTTTGTCATCCTTCGCCCAGACGCACGCTGAAGGGAGCAGGGCCTTAGCCTCACGCGCCACTCGGCCTCCCTCCCAATCTGCCAGCGCCACGTAGCGCTCGCGCCCCAAGCTTCCCAACCCTGCCACACGGTGGACGACGCGATAGACGAGCCCGCGCGCGGGCAGAAGATCCTCCAGCGCCTTGCGCGCACTCTTGGGAACTTCTCCGCGCACGGGAGGAAGGGCGTTCATCTTTCCCCAGAAGTGGACGGGGTCCCGCAACTCACCTGTCGCTGCCTCGCGTAGCCACTTGTTTTCCTCTTCCAGCACAAAAGGCTTTCCGCCGGCTTCCAACCCTTCCCGATACCCTGCCAGGATGGCCGCGCACGCATCCTCATGCGGAAGGGTAAGGTGGTTGGCAGAAATCGCCAGGTGGGCGCTGACGGCCAACCGCACCAGGTCAATCGTGTACGGCATGGGGTAAGCTTCGTCGAAATCATTCACCCCCCAGATCAAGCGCCCTTCCCGATCGCGCCAGGTGCCGAAATTCTCCACGTGCAGGTCGCCCACGGCCAGCACCCGCGGCGCTCGCGCCAGGTCCGGACAGACCTGAGGCCAGATCTGCACCCAGCGGTAAAAGGTGGCGCGGAGAAATTGAAAAGTATCCTCGGCCATGCGGGTGTGTTTCATCGCCAAGTCGGGCGGAATGATCGTAATATTTTTGGCCAGCCACGCTTCATATTTCTTGGTTGCTTTTTTGATGCGCATAGGACGCTACCTTTCTGAGTGTAAGTGCACCCGATGGAAATACTCCTCGACCCTCCGCAGGTCTTCCTCCGTGTCCACTCCAATGGTGTCGTGGGGGGTTTCCACCACCGCGATGTCAATGCCGTTATCGAGGAAGCGCAGTTGCTCAAGCTTCTCCAGTTTTTCCAGCGGCGATGGCGGGAGATGGTGGAATTCTTCGAGCGCCGCGGCGCTAAAGGCATAGAACCCCTGGTGTTTGAAATATTGCACTTGTCCATTGCCGTCGCGGTCAAAGGGGATGCGCGCGCGGGAGAAATAGAGCGCCCGCCCGGCGAGGTCGGTCACCACCTTGACCACGTTTTGATCTAGCGCGGTCTCAGCATCAATCGCGACTTTGAGGGTTGAAACCTGCGTCGCGGGCGACTCATCGAAGGGACGCAGCAAGCGCTCCAGGTGGCCGGGAGTGATCATAGGCTCGTCTCCCTGGATGTTGACGTAGATCGCGGCAGGCTCGTTCGCCATGACTTCCGCCATGCGATCCGTCCCCGACTTGTGTTGGCGCGAGGTCATCATGGCGGGGATGCCCTGCTCGCGACAATAGGATTCAACCTCTGGGGAATCTGTTGCCACCAGCAAATGATCGAGGCACGCCGCCTGCCGCGCATTCTCGTACACCCAGGCAATCATGGGCCGGCCACAGATTGCTCGCAACGGTTTGCCCGGCAACCTCGTGGATTCGAGCCGCGCCGGTATCACTCCTAGAACTCTATGCATCGTAGGAAACCAAGGGCAGGATATGCTTAGACAACACCACTTTGCAAGCCCTTGATATGCACTGGCGATGAGTTCAAACCTCCGCGGAAAAGTGGCTTGGCCTCCCGGCTGGCGCTATACTTGCGGGACGATGCCCACTCCTACGACCTTGCCCGTTGGCAAATTGCCGCCCGCCGTGCTCAAGGGCATGCTGCGCGCGTGCCACCCGCCCGCGTCCTCTGGCGTGGTGATCGGCCCGCGCTATGGGGAAGATGCCGCGGTCATTGACATCGGGGCGAAATACCTTGTCGCCAAGACCGACCCCATCACCTTCACGGAGGAGCGCATTGGCTGGTACGCCGTCCACATTAATGCCAACGACATCGCCACTCTCGGGGCAAAGCCGCGTTGGTTCCTGGCCACGGTGCTGCTGCCGGAAGGCCGCGCCACCTCGCGGATGGCGCAGCAGATTTTCCTGGATATACTCCACACTTGCCAGGGTCTCGGCATTGCCCTGTGCGGAGGCCACACGGAAATCACCTCGGGATTGGGTCGTCCCATCGTCGTGGGCCAAATGCTGGGAGAGGCAAAAAAATCGGAGTTGATTCGAAAAGAGAGCCAGCAACCCGGCGATCTCATAATCCTGACGCGGGGAATCGCCATAGAAGGCACCGCCATTCTCGCGCGGGCAAAGGGCACGGAGCTTCAGAAAAAGGTGGGGCGTACCGCCATCCGCCGGGCCAAGCGATGGCTCTTCGACCCCGGCATCAGTATAGTTCATGACGCGCGCCTTGCCATGCGCTCCGGGGATATCCACGCGATGCACGACCCGACGGAAGGTGGCCTGCTTTCCGGCCTGGTGGAGATCGCGCAGGCTGGGGGAATGGGGCTGCGCGTATGGAAGGAGAAAATCCCCGTCCTGCCGGAAACCGTTGCCTTCAGTCGCGCGCTGAGCTTTGATCCTTTGGCCCTTATCGCCTCGGGCGCGCTATTGGTCGTCGCCGCCCCCACTTCTGTTCCTCGTCTGCTGCGAGCTTATGCTCGGCAGCGGATTGCCGCCGCCATCATCGGGGAGATTCGCCCCCCGCAGGAAGGCATTTGGGTCGTCGAGAATGGCCGGGAATTGCCCCTTGATGTCCCGAAGCGTGACGAGATTGCGCGCCTTCTGAGTTGAGGGCAGGAACATCGACCATGGATTTAATTCACCGATGTCCTCCCTCCGCGGGGTACTGGGAGACGTACCCGCCTTCCCCTTTGGGACAAATGCGGCAGGAAGCGACGAAGCGGGGGCCTTTGTAAACAATGAACTTTGCCACAGATGTCGGGGGGGGGCGCATTGAAAATTGTGGGCTTTTGCTGCATTTTTCGGAGCGGCGTTGCGCGGTCGGAGGCGCTATTTTCAAGGCCGCGGAGTGTTTGGCATTGCCCGGAATTCATGTTATATTAGGAGGGTGAAAGAGGTTATTTCTGGCAGGTTACAACGCCCTCTTGGGACTGTCTCAATACTTAAAAAATGGGAAGATGCCATGCACGATTAATGTAGATTGAGGCGCCCTCGTGACGCCAGTCCTTTCAAGCTCCCAGATGGGGTTCGTCTTAGTCCGACAGTGCTCCTCCCCGATGGAGCCGACAAGTTGTTTTCCCACTGATACCACCATGAACGCATGGCAAGAAATCCTGGGCATTTTGAAGGTGAAGGTGAACACCCAGAGCTACCAAACCTGGCTTCGCCCCACCCGCTTCAGCCACGTCAACCAGGAAGCGCTGGTAGTGCGGGTTCCCAACCGCGAGTTCCAGGATTGGATTCAGGAGCACTACGGCAGCCTGATCAATGAGGCCCTTTCCCAACTCCTCTCGGACGTTCATAAGGTTGAGTATGTTATAGAGGAAGCTGCGGATAAGAAACCCGTCGAGATTGCGAACCGCGAGGCTCTTCAAACCAAGCTGGATTTTGACTCGACTGACCACCAGTTGAATCCGCGTTATACTTTCGACACGTTTGTCGTCGGTAACTGTAATCAATTTGCCCACGCAGCAGCACAAGCTGTGGCGGAAACTCCGGCGAAGGCTTATAACCCGTTATTTCTTTATGGTGGTGTGGGACTCGGAAAGACGCATCTGATGCAGGCCGTGGGCCACATGATCAAGAGCAAGTGGAAGGAAAAACGGCTGGCTTATGTCTCTTCCGAGAACTTTACCAACGAGGTCATCAACTCCCTCCGCTACGATCGCATGGTCTCGTTCCGCGATAAGTATCGGAATGTGGACCTACTTCTGATGGACGACATCCAGTTCATCGCCGGAAAAGAACGGACCCAGGAAGAGTTCTTCCACACATTCAACACCCTGTATGAAAGCCAGAAGCAGGTGGTGATCTCGAGCGATTGCCCCCCAAAGGAAATTCCGGGGTTGGAGGAGCGCCTGCGCTCGCGCTTCGCTTGGGGTTTGACGGCCGACTTGCAACCTCCGGACCTCGAAACCAAGCGGGCTATCCTGGCGAAGAAAACCGAAAACGAAGGTGTGACTCTGCCCGACGACGTAAGCGATTTTATTGCAGGAAAAATCAAGTCCAGCGTTCGCGATCTTGAGGGGGCATTGACGCGTGTGATTGGTTATTCATCGCTGACGGGTACCCCCATCACCCTCTCCATGGCGCAACAGGTACTTAAGGGTTTGGTTAACCTGGAGGAGCGGCGAGTCTCAATTGAGCATGTCCAGCGCGCGGTGTGCCGGGAATTCGGTATCAGCTTGCCGCAATTGAAGGCCAAAGATAATAGCCGCGCGGTTTCTTACCCACGGCAGATCGCAATGTTCCTGGCAAAAGAGTTGACCACCGCCTCGCTACCGCAGATTGGCAGGGAGTTTGGAGGAAAGCACCATACCACGGTGCTGCATTCCATCAATAAAATCGCGGAATTGCGCGAGAGTGACAGGGATTTAAACAGACTTCTCAACAAGCTACGTGATAGTCTGAATTGAACTTAGCATGTAATCCAAAAATGATTCGGGTGGAAGATCTGTGAATTTTAGTTGCGGGGGCAATCGCAAATGGCTTTCCACACTTTCCATAAAGCCATCAACAGTCGAAATACTCCTAAGTTGCCCCTACTATGGGGTTTCTGGGATTTTCCACCAAATCCACAGTACTATTACTAAAAACTATTCTCCTGAGAGAAAATTTTTATGGAAATTTCTACGAGTAAGAACGACCTCCTCAAAGAACTGACCCTCACTCAGGGCGTAGTGGAAAGAAAAAACACGATCCCGATTCTTTCCAATCTGCTCTTTGAGGTTGAGGAGTCAACCCTCCGTATCAGCGCCACGGATCTGGACCTCGGGATCCGTTGTAGCTGTCCTGCCCAAGTGAAAGAGGGAGGGTCGGGAGCAATCCCCGCGAAGCGCCTGTTTGAAATTGTTCGCTCTCTGCCTGATGCTGAGGTGCGCTTTAAGCTCCTCGAAAACCATTGGGTGCAGATTACCTGTGCGCGGTCGTCTTTTAAACTTGTGGGAATGGCCCGGGACAACTTTCCCGTGTTGCCGGACATTCCCAAGCCTCTGGCCGGTCTCCCCGCGAACGTTTGCGCCGCGATGATCCAGAAGACCATCTTCGCGATTTCCAATGAGGAATCACGGTACACCCTGAATGGCGCGCTGCTGCTCCTAAAGCCGGAGAGCGCCAGCATGGTGGCGACGGATGGTCACCGCCTGGCCATCGTCGAACGCGACGTGCAGGTGCAGGGGCTGAAAAATGAGTTGCGCCTCCTGGTACCGAAGAAGGCGATGGCGGAACTCCTCCGCCTGCTCGCCGAGGTGGAGGAAGAAACGCCGGTTGAAATCTCCAAGGACGAAAGCCATCTGTTCTTTCAGGTTGGCAGCAGGACTTTGATCTCACGTATGTTGACGGGACAATTTCCTAACTATGAGGCTGTCCTGCCGCGGGAAAATACCAAGATTGTGGAGATGGACAAGGAGAATACCGCGGCGGCGATTCGCCGCGTCGCTCTGCTGGCCGACGAGCGCTCACACGCCATCCGCATGCAGGTGGAGAAGGACCGGATCGAAGTTTTTTCTTCCAGCGGTGAGTTTGGTGAAGCGCACGAAGTCCTCGACGCGACCTACGACCATGAATCAATGCAGATTGGGTTCAATTACCAATATCTCCTCGATTTCATGAGCGTCGTCGGAGACGGGGGAAAGATTCGTTTGGAGTTGAAAGATGAGCAGAGCGCCGGGCAGTTTCGGCCGGCGGAGCAGGATGCTTACCGGTATCGTTACGTGGTGATGCCCATGCGCATCTGATCTCGGTGACAAAGCCCGTGGTCTCTTAACGGCTTGTAAGCTTAAGCAAGAGGGAACTGTCATACTGAAACTACCCTACCAGGATCTTTTGAGCTACCGCGCCATCGGCCGACAGGGAGGTTTCTTCTCTGTCGGCTTTCTTGTTTAGTCATGAATCAGCCAGGAGGTTGTCCAGTCACGTGAGCAAGCAGAAAGAGCTCGAAGTGAACGGTGCTCAGACCTACGATGCTGACAGCATCAAGGTTCTGGGCGGTCTGGAAGCAGTTCGGAAGCGGCCGGCGATGTACATTGGCTCGACCGGACCCGTGGGATTGCACCACCTGGTTTGGGAGGTGGTTGACAATGCGGTGGACGAGGCCTTGGCGGGTTTCTGCGACCTTGTGACCGTCGTCGTCCACGGCGATAACTCGGTGACGGTCACCGACAATGGCCGCGGCATTCCCGTAGACCTGCACAAAGAGGAAGGCCGCTCGGCGGCGGAAGTTGTCATGACCGTCCTGCACGCGGGGGGCAAATTCGATTCAAAAAGCTATAAGGTTTCCGGCGGATTGCATGGCGTGGGCGTCTCGGTGGTCAATGCTCTTTCCGAATCGCTGGAGCTCGAAATCTGGCGCGACGGCTACACCTGGGAACAATCGTATGAACGCGGCAAACCCCTTGCCGACATCAAACGAGCCGGCAAGACGGAAAAAAGAGGCACGAAGATTACTTTCCTGCCGGATCGGCAGATCTTTGAGTCGATCGAATTCAACTTCGATACCTTGTCCCAGCGCCTGCGCGAAATGTCGTTTCTGAATAAAGGATTGACCGTCCGCCTCAAGGATGACCGCAGCAACAAACAGAGCGAGTTTCATTACAACGGCGGCATCTCTGAATTCATCAAGCATCTCAACAAAAACAAGAATGTTCTCCATGCGACGCCGATCTATGCGGAGAGCGACCGCGACGACATCCACATGGAGTTCGCGCTGCAATACAATGACGGTTATGCGGAGAATGTCTTTTCCTTTGCCAACAATATCAACACCGTCGATGGGGGCACCCACCTTTCCGGCTTCCGCTCCGCGCTGACGAGGGCCATCAACCAGTTTGGGCAGAACCAGGGCCTGTTCAAGGACGTGAAGGAGAACCTCCAGGGCGAGGATGTGCGCGAAGGTCTGGTGGCCGTGGTGAGTGTGAAGCTGCCGCAGCCGCAGTTTGAGGGACAGACCAAGGGAAAACTCAACAGCGATATCCAGAGCACCATGGCCAGCTTCGTCTACGAGAAGCTGATGGAGAGTTTTGAAAAGAACCCCACCGTGGGCCGCAAGATTTGCGCCAAGGCCGTGGATGCCTCGCGCGCCCGCGAGGCCGCGCGCAAAGCCCGCGAGCTTACTCGGCGCAAGGGCGCGCTGGATTCCGGCGGTCTGCCCGGCAAGCTCTCCGATTGCCAGGAGCGGGACCCCGAGCGCTGCGAGTTGTTCCTGGTGGAGGGCGACTCCGCCGGCGGCTCCGCCAAGCAAGGACGCGACCGCCGCTACCAGGCCATCCTGCCGCTGCGGGGGAAAATTTTGAATGTGGAGAAGGCGCGGTTTGACAAGATGCTGGGCCACGAGGAAATTCGCGCTTTAATTACGGCGTTGGGAACCGGTATTGGCAAAGACGATTTCGATCTGTCCAAGCTCCGCTATGGCAAGGTCATCATCATGACCGATGCGGATGTGGACGGCTCACACATCCGCACGCTTCTGCTTACTTTCTTTTATCGCCAGATGCCGGAACTCGTGGAGCGCGGACATGTTTACATTGCGCAACCGCCGCTTTATTTGATTAAAAAGGGCAAGAAATCCCAGTACATTCACGACGAAAAGGAGTTCCGGCGGGAAGTGTTGCGCCGCGCCACCGAGGATCACGCCGTGGAATTCGGGGAAGGCAGCAAGAAACTTAAACTGGAAGGCGGCGAACTCACCAATTTCCTGATGGCCTTTGGCGAATACATCGACCTTTACAACAAGCTGGAAAAACGCATTGGCGATGGACGGCCCATTGACGCGCTGCTGCGCGCCGAACTTTCCAAGAAAGTCGAACTGGAGAATCAGGAGAAGCTGGAAAAGGTGGCGAAGGACCTGCGGGCGGAGGGCTTCAAAACCACCATCAAGCTGGATGAAGAGCACAACATCTACTTCCTGGCCTTCCAAAGCGAGACGCAGCCCGAACGCATCATCGATTGGGACGTGCTCACCAGCCCTGAGTACCGGCGCCTGTTCGACCTGCACAAACGCGTACATGAATATGACCGGCCACCCTTCATCATCACCTCGAACGGCAGCACGTTGAGCATCGACGATCGCAAGGAATTGGTGGAGCACGTCATGTCGGTGGGGAAGAAATCGTTCACCGTGCAGCGCTTCAAGGGGCTGGGAGAAATGAATCCCACCCAGTTGTGGGAAACCACCATGGACGCTGAACAGCGCACCATGTTGCAGGTGAGGGTAGAAGACCAGGTGGAGGCCGATTCCATTTTCACCGTGCTCATGGGCGACGTCGTCGAACCCCGCCGCCAGTTTATCGAGGATAACGCGCTCGATGTGAAGAACCTGGATATTTAGTGTAGTGGGGCAGAGATATTGGTACCTGTAGCGCCGCCCTTTAGGGCGGCACATGCCGGGCTATAGCCCGGCGCTACTTAGGGTGGTTGTTTGGATAAGTTTCAAAGCGGGCAGAGGAGCCGCGTATGAATGAAACGATCCGGGTCCGCGTAAAAGGCGGCGTTTTGGAACCGCTGGAAAAGCTGGACCTTCCCGAGGGAAAGGAAGTCCTGGTCACGATCATCAGACTCCCTCCGCAGGGCAATCGCGACGCTTTCCGGCGCGCGTTCGGAAAATGGAAAGGCATGATCGATGCGGAGGCGCTCATTCGGAACATTTACGCTGATCGCCAAATATCAACCCGCCCGGAGCCGAAGCTTTGAGCGCGAGCTATCTGGTGGATACCGACTGGGCAATTGATTATCTGAATGGGCAAGACCGCACCCGGAAACGCTTGGAAGAACTTGAGGGAAGCGGACTCGCATTCTCGATTATTTCACTTGCAGAGGTCGATGAGGGCATCTAATACTCAAAAGACCCGGAAGCGAACGAACAGGCGTTACTTGATTTCCTGGAGGACGTGACGGTCCTCAGCATGGACGAGGAGATCGCCCGGCTGTTCGGCAAGGAACGCGGGCGGCTCCGGGCGGTGGGAAAAATCACCAGCGACTTTGATCTGTTCATCGGCATGACCGCGTGTCGGCACCAGCTTACCCTTCTTACCAATAATCGTAGGCATTTCGAAAACATCGAAGGACTGCGGATCGAAAGCCTCCAGTGATAATTCCTCCTATGGGGCCTCACGCCGGGCCTCTTTTTTGTTGCACTGGTTGGAGGATGTTTATGCAAGCTGTTAGGGCTCTTAACGCAAAGACGCACCTTTCGGCCCTACTGGATCGCGTGGCGAAGGGCGAAAGGATTACGATTACCCGGCGCGGGATTCCGGCGGGCTGGCGCAGACTCCGTACTTGTGGGAGTCTGCGTTCTCCCCACAGCAGAGACATCGAAGCCGCAGACATTGAAAAACATGTCTGCGCCAGCCACGAAGGGTTATTTCCCACCGGTAGGAAAAGTTAACCTAAAAACTGCATAATTTCTCCGCGGGGCGGGATGCTTATCCTCCTATTACTAGCCTCTGGCCGTCAAGGTGCAGCAAATCTAGGGGAGTATTGTGCCACGGGGTGGAATGACGCACCCCGGCAAGTGCTGGGGGCTAGCGACTGGGTGCAAAGGCAAAACTCGCCGGTACTGTGATTCTGAGCATTGAAAGCCGTTCTGCCCATGATTGGCGGAAACCCGGGCCGGGGAAGTATAGCGCGGACCTGTTTTCCAGGTCCGCGGCTTTTCCTTGTCCATCCGGGACGAGCCGCGGACCTAAAAAACAGGTTCGCGCTACTCTTACTCAGAGCGAGATTCTTCGCTGCGCTCAGAATGACAGCGAACGGGCTCAGGATGGCAGTTTGATGAGTTTTTCCGCAGCCTGTTTTGCCCCGCCGCGGGCTGGCGCAGACTCCGTGCTTGTGGGAGTCTGCGTTCTCTCCACAGCAGAGACATCGAAGCCGCAGACATTGAAAAACATGTCTGCGCCAGCCACGGGACGAATAGAGGGTAGGGGCCGCGATTTCGGCGGGGCTGAAGCCCCGCCCTTCCGGCACCCGCCGTTCAAGCGTGGTGAGAAATGCCGGCTAACCATTAGCCGCCATGCGCCAACCACTAGGCACTAGGCACTAAAAACTGCTCTTCGGAGGTTCCCATGTCACTCCTCAAGAAACCCACCATGACGGAAAAGAAAGTCGCCGCCAATCGGCGCAACCAGAGTCTTTCCCACGGCCCCGTGACGGCGGAGGGAAAGGCGCGCATTGGCGCCGCGCAACTTCGTCGCGGCTATTATGCCAAGGCGCAGGAGGTGGCGTTGCGCTCCCTGGGCGAGGACCCCGCCCACTTCGAGGAATTGCGGCAAGGGCTTTACGAGGAATTCACCCCCGTCGGCACCTTGCAGGAGGAATTGGTGGGTCGTCTGGCGCGGGTGCTGTGGCTCGTGGAGCGCGCCGATCGCTCGCTCGAGGGCGACGCGCTACGCCGCGCCAGGAGCGCGGACCATGGGCGCGACAACCGGCTGCACGCCCGCATGATGCGGCTGAAGATGACGGCGGAAACTCTGCGCTCACTTGCCCGCGCCGCGGCGGTTCGGCATTACGTCACCACCCCCGAGGACCTGGAAGTCATGAAGAAATTGCATCAGCAGGGGGTAGCGGCCGAAATGGGCGAAATTGCCCTGGACCTCTTCTATCAACTTCAAGTGCCGGGCACGGATCAATCCGGCGTTTCCGCAGAGGAGAAGGCTCGCCGTGTCGTCAACAGCATCCGGTCGATCTTTGGAATAGGTCAGATGGAATCGGATGTCGAGATGCTCACCCCCAGCGGAGAGCGTATGATTGTCCGAGCCCACGCCTCCCAGGAGGCCCGCTCCCCCGATGATGAGGAGAGTGAGGAGTCGGACCTGGATGATCGGTACCCCACCATTACCGAGGAGGACTGGATTCCACGGGAGCAGGCCCGCAAGCTCCTGAGGAATATCCTGAGCCGGCAGGCGGAGGCTTGTGAGGCGCAGCGCGAGGCCCTGCTGAAAGAGTCGCTGGAGGGTCCCTCGCCTTACGAACTCGCTGTGGAAATCGCTCCCAGCCCCGCCGATGCTTTGCTGATGCGTCGAATACAAGATGCCAACATGCGGGAAGTGCGGCGACTCACCAACCTGCTGCTGAAAATGAAACGCCGGAAGCGCAAAATGGAACCGTTGGAAGCGGCCGGCGAGGCCCCCCAGGGCACCGTCAAAGTCTTACCGGGTTGAAAGGTACCCCTCACCTGCCCTCCTCCGTCGGGCACCCTCTCCCCGGGGAGAGGGCTGGGATTTTGATTTCTCTCCCTCTCCCTTGGGGAGAGGGGGGACCGCAAGGCGGGCGGGGAGGGGTCTCTTCGCGAGTGATGCATTCATGGCCATGGAGGTATCTGGCGCCCGCGACTTTGACGGAACCCTGCGATGCCGCCGTTTGCCACGATGTACCAGAAAACAAAGAGAGTTAGCGGTGGCAAGGCAGAAATGTGGCGCGACCGATGTATTTGAACTTAAATGACTTAGCCAATGCCGTGGAGGCGAAGTGCGGCTATGAAGGGGGAATAAAAAAATGCCACCTAGTTTCGCGATGTTATTGAAAACAAATGAAGAGGGAATGTCAGTTTTCCGCCTTGCCACGATCTTCATGAAAACACCGGGCTTGCGCTTTGCTTGTCACGAAATCGATGAAAACACAGGGAGTTAGAAAAATACCGAGGGGCGGATCTTTCTCGTCGGCTGGGGCGTTGGCAGCCAAACATAACCCCCATTCGGTGCTGAAATCCGGTAAAATGGGATGGACCACAACTAAGTAGCGCCGACCTTTAGGTCGGCACATGCCGGGCTAAAGCCCGGCGCTACATCTGCAACTTAACGAGGAACTGAGTTCATGGGAGATCAAGAGCTCATCAAGCCGTCGCGGGACATTCCCGTCAATATTGAAGACGAGATGCGCAAGTCGTATCTCGATTACGCCATGAGCGTGATCATTGGCCGGGCGCTGCCCGACGTGCGCGACGGGTTAAAGCCTGTCCATCGCCGCATTCTTTACGCGATGTACAAGGAGGGCAACACCTCCGACAAGCGTTACATCAAGTGCGCGGGCACCGTGGGCGAGGTCATCAAGAAGTATCACCCGCACGGTGACGCGGCGGTTTACGACTCGCTGGTGCGCATGGCGCAGAACTTCAATATGCGCTACCCGCTCATTGACGGGCAAGGCAACTTTGGCTCGGTGGATGGAGACCCGGCGGCGGCTTACCGGTACACGGAGTGCCGCCTGGCCAAGCTGGCTGAGGAGATGCTGGCGGACATTGAGAAAGACACGGTGGACTTCATTCCCAACTTCGACGAGTCCACGGAGGAGCCCACCGTCCTGCCCACGCGGGTTCCCGGGCTGCTGATCAATGGCTCGGACGGAATCGCCGTGGGGATGGCCACCAAAATTCCACCACACAACCTGACGGAAATCATTGAGGCCACCGTCCTGCTGCTGAACAAACCCACCGCTTCCATTGACGAGGTGCTGGCGCTCGTTCCCGGCCCGGACTTCCCTACCGGCGCCTATATTTACGGCAAGAGTGGAATCAAAGACGCCTACCGGACGGGCCGCGGCCAGTTCACGATGCGGGCCAAGGCCGCCATTGAGCGCCCGGCCAAAGAAAAGGTGCAGATCGTCATCACCGAAATTCCTTATCAGGTCAACAAATCACGGGTCATTGAACGCATTGCGGAGCTCGTGCAGGACAAGAAAATTGAGGGCATCTCCGACATCCGCGACGAATCGGACCGCGATGGCATGCGCATTGTTATTGAGATCAAGCGCGGCGAGCAGCCGGAAGTGATTCTGAACAATCTCTACAAGCATACGCAGCTCCAGGAAACGTTCGGCATGATCATGCTGGCCATTGTCCACGGCCAGCCGCGCACGCTTCCGCTGATTGAGGCGCTCCAGCTCTTCATTGACCATCGGGTCATTGTGGTGCGGCGGCGCACGGAGTATGACCTGCGCAAAGCGCAGGAGCGCGCGCATATTTTGGAAGGTTTTCTCAAGGCGCTTTCGCAGCTCGACGCCATCATCAAATTGATTCGCGCCTCCAAGACCCCCGCCGAAGCGCGCGCGGGGTTGATAACCACTTTCGAGTTTTCCGACCGCCAGGCCCAGGCCATTCTGGAAATGCAATTGCAGCGCCTCACCGCTCTCGAGCGCGACAAGATCCAGGCGGAGTTCGACGAGCTGCAGAAGAAGATCGCCGAGTATCAGGAAATCCTGGCGAGCGACAAGGTGCTGAAGAAAGTCATCGCCGGCGAGTTGAAAGAGATTCAGAAAACCTACGGCGATGCCCGGCGCACGGAAATCATCGTGGAGCAGGACGAGATCAGGTTAGAGGATCTCATCGCCGTCCAGGACGTGGTCATCACCGTCTCGCATTCCGGTTACACCAAGCGCACGCCGCTCAGCATCTATCGCCAGCAGGCGCGCGGCGGCAAGGGCCGGCTGGGGATGAAGACGCGCGAGGAGGATTTTGTCGAAAACCTCTTCATCGCCTCTACGCACAGCTACATTCTGGTGTTTACCAACACCGGAAAACTCTACTGGCTGAAGGTGTATGAAATCCCCGATGTGGGCGCCGCCGGCAAGGGCAAGCACATTTTGAACCTGGTCAATCTGTCAAAGGAAGAGAAGGTGGCCGCGGTCCTTGCCGTGAAGGAATTGCCGGAGGAGACGAAGGACATCACCGTGGATGGCCTCACCCTGGCCGTGGAAGGCTACATCACCATGGTCACCCGGCAGGGAATCATCAAAAAGACGCGCCTGGCCGAATTCTCAAATCCGCGCGCGGCCGGCATTATTGCCATGCAGATTGAAGATGGCGATGAGCTGATTGCGGTGAAGCTCACTTCCGGCAGCGACAACATTTTCCTGGCCTCGCACGAAGGCATGGCCATCCGCTTCCCGGAATCGGACGTGCGCGGCATGGGTCGAACCGCCTATGGCGTGAATGCCATGGACCTCGACAAAGGCGACTACATCGTGGGCATGGAAATCGTGGGCGACAAGGAGCTGATCCTCTCGGTTACGGAAAAGGGCTACGGAAAACGCACCGCGATCGTCGAGTATCGCCTGCAATCGCGGGCCGGCAAAGGCGTCATCAACGTCAAAACCGTGGAGCGCAACGGCAAGGTGGTGAACGTCCTGAGCGTCACGGAAGAGTCGGAAGTGATGGTGATCTCGCAGCAAGGCAAAATCGCGCGCCTCGATTCCAGCACCATTCGCGAGAGCGGACGCTCCGCGCAGGGCGTGCGCCTGATTAACCTGGAAGAGGGCGACCAGGTGGCGGCAGCCTGCCTGATCAGGAGTGACACCAACGGCGATGGGCCGGTGCAGCCGCCGCTGATTCAATAGAAATCTTCTCGCAAGGACGGGCGTCTTTCTATAAGAAAAATCTTGTGTATATAACAATAATCATGTACAATCATGTGCTGGCGGATACTAGTACTTAGTTGCCGAAATTAGCGCTATTTCAAGTCGGCGGATGGAAGGGCGGGGCTTCAGCCCCGCCGTAAAACTCGGGAGGGGTTTAGGGGCTTTAGCCCCTGGAGCGACCTAACTTCAGGGCCTAAAGGCCCACTCAACCCTCCACGCTGCGACGGCGGGGCTAAAGCCCCGCCCTTCCGCAGGCCATGATTAATATCGCTTTCTAATGCAAATTGATACTAGATTACATAAGCGACCGCGGAGAGAATGAAATCTAAGGAGTGGATCAATTCGTTGCCCGCACAAGCGCAGGCAAAGATCGATCAACGAATCCTCCTTTTGAGAGCGTGGCAGGATAAGACCTGGCCTCCTCAATATCTGAGTACGCTCAAAGGATACGAGGGTATCTGCGAATTCCGAATCGTTTCATCCAGAGTTCAATACCGCCCGCTTGGATGTTATGGCCCCGAGAGAAGAGAATACACGATCTTGATTGGGGCGGTAGAAAAGGGTGGGAAGCTGAAGCCTCCGGGCGCCTGCGAGACGGCGGTGGACCGGAGAGCGATCATCTTACAAGATCGGAGCCGAGTGCGTGACCATGAATTCTGATCGAGAACAAATCGTACGCAAATTCCGAGACAAGGGCTACAGAGATGCCTTCATTGGAGAGTATATTTATTCGCGACTTCCCCTAAAAATTCGCGCGCTGCGGGAGGCGCGTGGCCTGAGCCAGAAGGAATTAGGTGACAAAATAGGAGTGGCTCAGACGTGGGTTTCAAAACTGGAAGACCCAAACTACGGCAAGCTGACCCTCTCAACCCTCCTGCGTCTTGCTTCTGCGCTTGACGTCGGGATCGAGGTTGATTTCGTTCCATTCAGTAAGGTCCTCGACGAGACCCTCGGTCTTTCAGCCGAATCGTGGAAGGTGTCTAGCTTCGCCGAGGACGCCGGTATTGGAAGACAAGGGGCCCAATTGCACACGGAGAGAGTATTGGGTTCGAGATTCTTTCGCGGAACCAGTTGCACCCGCCAAGTGCGGTTGGGCGCGCAATCTGCTGTGGCCAGCAAAATCCCACGGCTTTCGGCGGGGCAACGATATTTCTACCCCACTGTCGGGGCTGTCAGAGGATAGGCAGTGGGGCGCCACTAGCAAGAAAGGAGTATAAATCGTGGAGAAACGTGGAGAACCATCTCAACTGGATGAGACTTCCTTGAGCCAGCCGCCGGAAATTCGGCGGGCACCCGACTTTATTACAGTCTATGCAACCAGCGCCCGAGTAGCGTATTCTGAATATGACGTGCGTATTTTTCTGGGGGACGTGGTTTTTCCCAATCCCTCGGAAAAAAGAGACAAAGCGGTTGTGGAGGAACGAGTGTGCGTTGTCCTGCCATTGGGATGCGCAGTATCATTGGAGAACGCGCTCGAGGCAGTGACGGAACAGTTCGGAAGTGATGAAAGTAATCGCTAAACCGTATAATGAGATTGGCCGCCATATCAGGACAAGATCATGGATGACTTGGAAACAAAACAACAAAGGCTGGAAGAGCATCTGAGCAAGTTGCCTTCGCTGATCGTCGCCTACTCGGGCGGCGTGGATTCCGCCTACCTTGCCTATGCGGCGCATCATGCGCTGGGTGAGCGCATGCTCGCGGTAACGGCGCTCTCCGCCAGCTACTCCGCGCGCGACCGTGAGGAAGCGGAGAAGTGTGTTGCCCACAGCCATTTCCCGCACGAGTTCATTGCCACCGACGAGCTGGCGAATGCGAGCTATCGCGCCAACAACGCGGACCGCTGCTATTTCTGCAAGGATGAGCTCTTCGTAAAACTCGACCAGATGGCCGGCCGTCGCGGCTTTTCCGCCGTGGCTTATGGCATTAACAAGGACGACCTGGGCGACTGGCGCCCCGGCCAGCAAGCCGCGCGCGAGCACAAAGTTTTAACTCCGCTCCTGGATGCGGGCCTGACCAAGGCCGACATCCGCGAACTCTCGCGCCAGGTGGAATTGCCGGTGTGGGACCGCCCCGCCTCCGCCTGCCTTTCCTCACGGATCGCCTATGGAATTGAAGTAACGCCGGAGCGCCTGGCCGTGGTCGAGAAGGGCGAAGAAGCGGTGCGCGCCCTGGGATTCCGCCAGTTCCGCGTACGTTATCATGAGGAGCTGGTGCGCATCGAAATTTCTCTCGAAGAATTGCCGCGCGCTCTTGAGTCATCCATGACCCGCAAGTTCGTAGACATTTTCAAATCCCTCGGCTTCAAGTTCGTCACCCTGGACCTGGAAGGCTTCCGCTCCGGGTCGATGAATTCCCTGCTTGTTAATATTCAGAAGTAGGTTGCATCCAATGGGTGGCTTGACGGGAACTGGGCAAAGTGTTTTCTGAGTCGTGAGTGGGCGTTCAGCTTATTACGGTACTATGGGATTATGGCCACCAGAAAAATGACCTTCAGTCTGCCTACGGCCCTAGCGGCTCAGTTTGTCAAACGCGTCTCTGTCCGCGACCGCTCGCGATATGTTGCCGAAGCCCTTGCGGCGCGACTGCGGGAACGCGACCAGATGTTGGCTCGGGCGGCCAAGGTGGCCAATCGAAGCCGACAAGTGCGGGCAATTGAGCGGGAATTTGACAAGCTCGAAACCGAGATTCTGGAGCCGTGGGATGAAGCCCCGTCGCGGTGAAGTCTGGTGGGTGCGGCTCGATCCGACCCTGGGGTCGGAGATCAAGAAGACTCGGCCCTGCGTGGTGGTGGGGACCAATGCGCTCAATGAACACCGCCATACAGTCGTTGTTGTTCCCCTTTCGACCGCCCCACAAGCCGCCCCTCCCGTGCTGGTCCCGGTGGTTTGCATGGGGCGTCGCGCTGTAGCCGTCGTAGACCAGATTCGCGCGGTGGCCAAGGAACGACTCACGCGTCACATGGGAGAAATCTCCCTGGGGGACCTCGCTTCCGTGGAAGAGGCCCTCCGCATAGTGCTGGAGCTTTAACGGCAGTCTGCAATCCTAGCCGTCACTTCGCAAATTCCTTGGCAATTCGAATCGTATTGGTATGGATCTGGATGGTGTCTTCCACGCGGCGGGCATAACCCCCTGCCAGCGCGACCGCGACGGGAATATTTTTCGTTCGCGCCTTCTCGAATACCAGCCGGTCGCGCCGCTCCAACCCTTCGAACGTGAGCTTCAGCCCGCCGAGCTGATCGTCGCGATAGGGGTCGGCGCCCGCCACGTAGTAGATCAGGTCAGGCTGAAATTCACTGAGCGCCTGGTCCAGGCCTTTTTCCAGCTCCTGAAGATATTCCGCGTCTTCCACGCCGTCGCGCAGGTTGATATCGAGCGTGCTGGGGGGCTTGGGATAGGGATAGTTGTTTTCCTGGTGGATGGAGAGAGTGAACACGCTCTGATCGCCGGCGAAGATGGCAGCGGTGCCGTTGCCCTGGTGCACGTCGCAGTCCACGGTCATGGCGCGCTCGATAGCCTTGTCTTTCTGAAGGCGGCGAATGCCGATGGCGAAATCGTTGAGAACGCAGAAGCCTTCGCCGTGGCCGGGGTAGGCGTGGTGGAATCCTCCGCCTACATTGGCCGCCGTGGCGTCCTGGAGCGCCAGCCGTCCCGCCAGAATTGATCCACCCGCGCAAAGCCACACGGCGCGCACCAACTCCGGCGAGTAGGGAATTTCCAGGCGCAGGATTTCCAGATAGGAAAGCTTGCCCGCCTGCAACTTGCGAATGTATTCGCGGGTGTGGACCAGCGCGATATCGTCCTCGGATGCCGCCGGCGGCTCGACAAAATCCTGCGCGCTCACGATCTGGTCGCGCAGCAGATGTTCCTTGATCAGGCGATACTTGATGGAGGGGAAAACGTGGTTCCCCAAATGCAGGTCGTATTGGTCGGAGTAAACCAGCTTCAAGTGATAATCCCTCGTGCCGAGTATATCCATTCTCGGGAGGGAGAGAGAAGAAAAGTCCTAAAAGCCAAGGCCTGCGTCCGGATGTAGCGGCTCGGCGCTAATCGAAATCCGCCGGCAACAATGGATCACGGAGGTGTTCAAACATTCGCGCGATTTCTGCCTGGGTCACGCGCGTCAAGGAAAGTTCAGGAAGTTTCCCCTCCGGAAAGAAAGCTGCCTCGCTGCATTCAGCATTGGGCTTTGGATTCTCGTCCAAGAGGTCGCACTGCAAAAATATCTTGTAGACGTGGAAGGGCAACGGAGGGTGTCCACGCCGGTCGCGATCGTAAATCGCCAGTAACTTCACCGCCCGCGTTCTGTATCCGGATTCTTCCATGACTTCTCTTTCGGCATTCTCGGTCGGAGTCTCGCCCACATCGGCCCAGCCGCCCGGCAGGCTCCAGAGTCCATCCTCCCGCTCGAGAACCATTAGAATTTTGTTCTCGCGAAAAACGGCCGCGCGCACATCAACCTTGGGAGTGGCGTATCCCTGCTCCCTCTGGAATAAGTCGAGGACTTGCGTAAATTCCGCGCCCGAAGAATCGCTCATGATCTCGGCCGCAACCTTCTGAAGTTGTGTATAGCGCTCGCGGTCGAAAGGGTCCTGGGTGAAGGTCAGCCCGTTCTGGGCCATGGACTGAAGAGTCTTAGCCCATTGTAGCCATTTTGGATCCAAGCCAAATCCCCTTTGAGGAGGCAGCCTCGCGACGCACGGGTGGCGCACATATTGCTTTCGATGTGTGCGCCCCATCCACCGGCACGGCCTCACAACATCTGAGCCCACTCCCGGTTGCAGGTTTGGTTGAGCGCATAGATAAAAGGCAATGCATACGCCACCCGTGAAAGTTGAAGGTCACATGTCAACGGGGCTTGCCTTAGACTATCAACTATCGACTGTGAACTATCAATTTTCCTTCATTCCACCGTCACCGACTTTGCCAGGTTCCGTGGCTGGTCCACGTCGCAGCCGCGCAACACGCCAATGTGGTATGCCAACAATTGCAGCGGCACCACTTCTAGGATGGAAGAGAGCAACTCGTTCGTGTGGGGCAGGACGATGAGATGGTCGGCCATGTCGCTGACCTCGCGATCGCCTTCCGTCACCAGCGCCAGGATGGTGGCGCCCCGCGCCTTGGCCTCCTTGATGTTGGAAATGGTGCGTTCGTAGCGGGCAAGTGAATCCTCGGCGCTCCAATCGCAGGTGGCGATGACGACCACGGGCATTCTATCGGCGATCAAGGCGATGGGTCCGTGCTTCATTTCGCCGGCCGGGCAGGCCTCCGCGTGGATGTAGGAAAACTTTTTCATCTTCAAGGCGCCTTCCAGCGCCACCGGGTAGTGCACGCCGCGGCCAAGGAAAAGGAAATCCGTCGAGCGGTAGAAATGCCGCGCGAAATCTTCGAACTCATCGTCCTTTTGCAATACGCTTTCGAGCTGCTTGGGCAGTGCGGTCAATGCGGCCAGGAGCTTCTTGGCTTCGGCGACGGGCAGGCGGTCTCGCGTTTGCGCCAGGTAAACGGCGAAAAGGTAAAGCGCCGTCAATTGCGCGGTGAAGGTTTTGGTTGAGCCCACGCCAATTTCCGGGCCGGCGTGCGTGTAAATGGTCCCATGCGCTTCCCGCGGCACCATGCTGCTCAGAACGTTGCAGATGGCCAGCGTCTTCGAATGCTTGGCCTTCGCCTCGCGCTGGCCGGCGATGGTGTCCGCCGTTTCGCCGGATTGGGTAATCAGAAGCGTAAGCGTCTCCGCATCCACCAGCGGGTCGCGGTAGCGGAATTCCGAGGCATAATACACTTCCACCGGCACGCGCGCCAGGCGCTCGATCATCACTTTTCCCGCCAGGCCTGCGTGGCGTGAGGTCCCGGCGGCAACAATACGAATCTCCTGGAATGAACGGAAATCCTCCTCGGTGATTTCCATTTCATCCAGGAATACCTGGCCGGATTCGGGAGAGATTCTTCCCAGAGCGGTGTCGCGTACCGCGCGCGGCTGTTCGTAAATTTCCTTCAGCGTGAAGTGCTTGAACCCGCCCTTCTCCGCCAGGATGGGATCCCACGTGATGTGCTGCACGCGCCGCGTGACGGGATGGCCGTCGAAATCGGACAGGGTCACACCGTTGGGCGTGATTACGGCCACGTCGCCGTCGGAAAGAAAAAACAAGTCGCGCGTGTGGTAGAGGATGGCCGGCACGTCGCTCGCCACGAAGTATTCGTCCTTGCCCAGGCCGATCACCGCCGGCGGCCCCCGCCGCACGGCGACGATCTTATTCAGGTCTTTGGTGGAGATAATGGCGAGTGCGAATACCCCCACAAGCTGCCGCACGGCCGCACGCACGGCGTCTTCGAGGCTGGGAGCAGGCCGCCCCGCGCCATTTACACTCAGGTTTTTTTCCACCAGGTGGGCGATTACTTCCGTGTCGGTTTCGGTGGTAAACTTGTGGCCTTCCGCTTCGAGCTGCTTCTTCAGCTCCACGTAATTCTCAATAATCCCGTTGTGAACCACCGCCACGCTTTGATGGCAATCGCTATGCGGATGGGCGTTCTCTTCCGTGGGCGCGCCGTGCGTGGCCCAGCGCGTGTGCCCGATGCCGTATGCCCCGTCCAGGGGATCGAGGCGAATCTTCTCTTCCAGGTTTCGCAGCTTGCCGGTGGAGCGGCGGACCTCCAACTTGCCCTCGCGCATCACTGCCAAGCCAGCGGAGTCGTACCCGCGGTATTGCAGCCGCTGCAATCCTTCCAGCAGTACGGGCACCACACGTTTGTTCCCGATGTAACCGATAATTCCCGACATGAGGTTAATGGTCCCGGCCGGTGGTTCAGTCTGGCCCCCTCAGACCCCCCACGCCATAAACGGATTAAAGGATGGATTATAACAGCAGGACGGCTGGTGCGATGGGATTATGGTGCGGCGTTGAGAACTGTCATGAACACATCACCAAAACAAAGAATTTTTCTTCCTTCGCCCCCTTGGGGGAGAGGGGGGAGCGCAAGGCGGTAGGTGAGGGGGCTTGTCATTGGGGCCATGGCTAGACGGTGGATCGATAGCAATCAAGTAACCCCTCACCCGGCGCTCTCGCGCCACCCTCTCCCCAAGGGAGAGGGCTTTGACGTTAATTTTTGACTTTCAAATTTCCTTTCTGCGGGTGGCGTCTCAGTCATCTCCCCTGGGCGGCGATCACATCGGTGAGGGGCACTCTCCGGCCCTTGGTCATGTTCTCGAAGAGATAGAGCCCGCTTTTTCCCCCGACGATAATGTCGAGGTCGCCGTCATGGTCGATATCGACGACGCACACTTGTATTCCCGCTCCGGTCCGGGTGCTGTAGTCGATGATATGCCGGCGCCATTGCAGCCCGCTTGCAGTCTGGACTCTTTCATACCAATACACGCCGAGAGGCTCGTTGGCGCCTTTGTCATGCTCGTGCGCGTAGTAACGCTTTCCCGTTACCAGCACCGGTTTACCATCGCCCTTCAGGTCAGCGATGGTCACGGCGTGGGCCTGCGACCAAGCGTTGTCAATGACGTGTTTCACCCACGTGCGGCTGCCTTGCGCGTCCTTTTTTTGTTCGTACCAGAAAATTCCGTAGTCGTGGCCGAGGCTGGTGACGAGGTCCGGCAAGCCGTCGCCGTTCACGTCCATCGTGTAGATGAACCCGGTGTCTCCCAAGTCGAATTCGGGATGGAAGACCCACTCGCCGTTGCGCGGGTCTGGGGGTGCTTCAAACCATCCTTTGGGCGTAATGATGTCCGTGCGCCCATCGCCGTTGACGTCTCCCGCGCCGATGCCGTGTCCATAGCTCCGGGGGCTGACCACGTGTCCAACCCAGTGCGCCTCCTGGCCCTTGCCCTCGATTTCGTACCATTTCAGCGGGAATTTGGTGTCGCCGAATTGCGGCAAGAGTTGTTGCGGCTTCCCGGTATTCAGGATATCCACCAGAAACGAGAATTCCACCGGCGAGCCCGAGTCGATATCGTGCTTAATCCAGGGCTTGTTGGATTTGCCCGGGTTTTCCCACCAAGTCAGGGGGGAGGCCCAGTAGGAACTGGTCACCACATCGGGATAGCCGTCGCCATTCACGTCAATCGCCAGGTCGCCCAAATCTTCCAAGTAGCCGCCATTGAAGCCCAAGTCGCGGAAATGGTGTTTGATCCAACGCGGCCCATCCTTGCCCGGTGCAGTTTGCTCGTACCAGTTCTCGCCGGAAATGATGTCGAGCTTCCCGTCGAGATTCACGTCGGCAACCTCTGCCGCTTCGCTCTGTCCCAAATCGATCGTGTGCTTATAGAATGGAATTTCTTCCGACCCCTGCGCGCGGACACGTCCCGTAATCCAGAACAGGCAGGATGCGAGGGTTAGGAGGCCGACGGACAAGCCTACAAGCGGGCCGGCACGGTGGAGGAGTCGAATCGCTCTGCTGATCATTGAAGGCATAAGAATCTCCTTGGTGAAATCACCCGCGTGAAGGGCGGAATTACTCTTCGGTTCTCTGTTTTTTGTAACCTTTCTGCCGTTCCCGCGGGTGGCGCATACATTGCTCTTAATGTATGCGTCCCCTCCACGATCCCGCAGCCTGTAAGCCTACCCTCGGCTGCAGGCTGGGTTGAGCGCATACATGAAAGGCAATGTATGCGCCACCCGTGCAAAACTAAACTGACGTGTGCCTCCAACTACCCCTAACGAATCCCCAACTTCCGCGCCAGCCTTTTGGTGAATTGGAATCCCTCGCGCGCCAACTCATCGCCCGAGGGCGCGGGGTCGCGCCAGATGGCTGCGGCTGCGGCCAGCGCGGGCTCTGGCTGGGCAAACGATTCAATGGTCAGCCAACCATCGTATTCGATTTCCTTGAGCACTTTGAGAATGCCCTTCCAATCCACGTGTCCGGTTCCCGGGATGCCACGATCGTTTTCCGAAATGTGAACGTGTCCCAGATCTTTGGCCACCGCGCGCAACGCCTCGGCCGGATGCTTTTCCTCGATGTTCGAGTGAAAAGTGTCAAAGTGGATTTTCACGTTCGGCGCGCCCACGTCGTGTACCAGGCGAGCGGCGTCTTCGAGGGTGTTGAGGAAGTAAGTCTCAAAGCGGTTCAGCGGCTCGAGGCAAAGGCACACGCCGCGTTTTCGCGCGCGGGTGGCGGCGGCGCGCACGCCTTTGACGGCCCAATTCCACTCCTTATCTGTGCGACGGCATCCAGTAAAAACTCCCAAGCCGGCATACAAGGGGCCGCACGCCAAGCTTGCGCCCAGGTCCGCCGTCCGGTCGAGGCACTTTTTCAAGAACTCCACTCCTTGCGCGCGGGTGGCGGCATCAGAACTGATCAGGTTGGCGTGGCGCGGCAGCACGCAGCACGTGGTGCGCTCCAATTGCAGCCGATCGAGTACGGCCCTGATCGCCGGAATGTTGGCGGGCTCGTCGGGCGAGAGAAAGAGTTCAACTCCGTCAAAGCCCCATTCCTTGATGCGGGCGAAGAGGGGCTCCTGTTTCTCTCCCACCTGAGTGGTCCAAACCATGGTATTCACGCCGAATTTCATTGCGTTGACTCCTTTCCTTAGCTGACAACTGTTAGCTAACAGCTTACAGCTAACAGTCACGATCGCCTCTGGGCCGACACTGTGAGCTGTCGGCTGTCAGCTCCTAGCTTTCAGCTGTTGGCTTCCTTCAGATCACATTCCACGGTTTCCGGCGCTCTTCATTCAGCATCTTATTGGCGTCGGCGTCATCGATGAAATTTTCCTTCTGGCTATCCCACCGCAATTTGCGTCCCAGCCGCAGCGAAATATTGGCAATGATGCACGTGCTGGTGGTGCGGTGAGTGGTTTCGATATCGGAGTTCGGCTTCTTCCGCGACCTTACGCAATCGAGGAAATTGACCACGTGAGGCTGGTGCTGGGCGGTGCCATCGCCCTTTTCAATTTCCGAGCGTCCGAAGGTTTCCCACACATCGGAGGTAGGGGTGGCGGGCCAGATGGTATAACCTTCGCGGTTGATGAAGAGCGTACCATCCGTTCCGTAGAACTGCGTTCCATAGGAATGTTCATCCGGCCCCCGGCCCAGATGGTAGCAGAAGCGGGCCAAAAAGCCGGCGGAATTCAGCGGGCAGGGCGGGTACTCGTAAACGGCTTCCAGCGTGTCGGGGGTCTCGTAAATGCCCTGGCTGGCATACCTGCCTCCGGAGGTGGCGACGGACAGTGGGGCGTCCACTTGCATCGCCCAATGCACCACGTCCATCAAGTGCGGTCCCCAGTTGGTGGTTTCGCCGCCACCGGTTTCCCAAAAGCCCGTGAATCCCCGGCGGCTGCGATTGTAATGATGGTAAGGGGCGGGTCCGAGCCAGAAATCCCAATCGAATCCCGGCGGAGGATCGCTGTCGGGCGGAGGCATTTGCTTCCGGCTCTCGCGCGTAAATCCGCCGCCGTGGAGCCATGCCTCGACAAAGGTGACCTTGCCGATCCTGCCGCCGCGAATCATCTCCACAACCTTCTGGTAATGCTCGCCGGAGCGCTGCTGCGTGCCGCACGTCACCACGCGGTTGAACTTGTTGGCCGCCTCCACCATCTTGCGGCCCTCATAAACCGTGTGCGAAATGGGCTTTTCCGCGTACACATCCTTGCCCGCTTCACATGCCATGATCATGGGAATGCCGTGCCAGTGTTCCGGTGTGGCCACGATGACGGCGTCAATATCCTTGCGCTCCAGAATGCGGCGAAAGTCGCTGTAACCCACGGTCTTGCCCGGAGGCGTTCCGGTGGCATCGAGCGTCTGGGCGAGTGGCAGTTGGTAAACATCCGCCACGGCGACGGGATTCACTTGCTCGGTTCGTATCATCGAGCTGAAATCGAACCGGCCCTGGTTGCCGGCGCCGATCAGGCCGATGCCGATGCGGTCGTTGGCGCCCATCACGTTCCGAACGGCAGGGCCCGCCGAAAGAGCCAGGCTCGTAACCCCCAGCGTCGTGGATTTGTGGAAATCCCGGCGCGTCATTTTGGATAAGTCCATATATAACCTCCAGAATTAATCAATGCGTCGTAGCACAAGCGCTTGCTCGTGCCGGCACGGTCGGAACTCCGCAACGCCGGGGTAGGTGGGCCGTGCGACGGCGACGGCTGGGGATGGTAGCACGAGAACCCACCCTTGCACCATAAGGGTGATCGGGCCGGATGATCGGGTCATCGGCTCATCGGGTTATCGGGTCATTGATTCGTTTTAGATTTTGAATTTCCGATTAAGCCAATCCGAAATTGGTAGTCTTGCTCGTCACTCGCCACTTGTCACTGGTTTTGGGACCGAGTGATTTGCGGTCTTCGATAGGACCAATGCGCGATCAGGTAATTGGGCGATTTTGGATTTGCGATTTCCAGCCCTCTCCAGGGGGAGAGGGTGCCCGAGGGACGAGGGCGGGTGAGGGGTCACGCCCGTTTCAAGTAACGGCGGATTGGCGCAGGCGGCGGCCATAGGGCAGCAGGCAGAAAGCAGCAGGCAGAAAGTGGGAGCGGGGCTGCTTTTCGTAGCGGCCGGCTTTAGCCGGGCAGCTTGGACAAGAAAGAACTGCCGCCCTGAAGGGCGCCTCTACGAAAACCACCGCGCCGTCATCTCGATCCCTTTCCTGTAATTCTGAGCATTGACAGCGTTGCGGCTGCGCATGATAGGCAGAGACTTGACTGGAAGAACCCATCACCCAACCTGTCATCCTGAGCAGCAGCGAAGTATCTCGCTCTGTCGCTCAGGGTAAACTACGAGAAGAATCTGGCTCTGCCCCGCCTTTCCCTCTTGGATTTTGGCGGTTCTTCGTCACTGGTCACTCGTCACTGCCCATTACAGCAAGCATAGCACGGGCCTGTTCTGAAGCCGGTAGCGCGAGTTGGGTGCGCAGCGCGCTACTCCGCGGCTCGAAACATCCCAAACATGCACTTGGTTATTAATATGCGCGATTGAAAAGCCGCGGAGTAATCCCACTCAAAGCGGGATGACTCGCTACCTGCTTGGACACGACTGGCGAGGAGAGCCGCAGACCTTGAAAAACAGGTCTGCGCCGCTCCGCGCTACCCACTAGCCACTCGCCACTACTCTAAGGCTTGCTCGCCACTCGTCACTCGCCGCTGCACTTACGCCAGCTTGTTTCCCGAGTGCAGGCCGCACTCTTTTTGGGTAGCCTCTTCCCACCACCAGCGGCCTTCGCGCTCGTGCTGGCCGGGCAGAACGGCTCGCGTGCAGGGTTCGCATCCGATGGAGATGAATCCCCGCTCGTGCAGCGAGTTGTACGGGACGTCATTTTCGCGGATGTAGTCCCAAACCTGCTTGGAACTCCAATTGGCCAGAGGGTTGAATTTCACCAGGTCATTTTCGGGAGTTGAGAAGGTGGGATCGGCTTGCACTACAGGGACGGCGGCGCGGGTAGAGGGGTTCTGGTCGCGGCGCTGGCCGGTGACCCAGGCGCTCATGGTGCTGAGCGCGCGCCGCAACGGTTCCACCTTGCGGACGCCGCAGCACTCCTGGTGGCCGTCGTTATAAAAGGAGAAGAGGCCCTTTTCCCGCACCAGTTTTTCCAACGGCTCGGGCCGGGGAAAGAAGATTTCGATTGGGATCTTGTATCGCTCCCGAACCTGATCGAGGAAGCGGTACGTCTCAGGATGGAGCCGCCCTGTGTCGAGCGAGAAAACGCGGAACCTGGCTCCCAGCTTCGCCGCCAGGTCGACCAGCACCACGTCTTCCGCACCGCTGAAGCTGATGCCGACGCTGGGCGAAAACATCTCAAACGCCAGGGCCAGAATTTCATGGGGATGCCGTTGCGCATACTGATCGGCGAGTTCGGCTAAATTTGCAACTTCAAGTGGCATAGTTAATTTCCTTTTCGAGTTGTAAGTAAAAACAGTTCAGAGTCGCGCCCGAAACTCGAGAATCCAAATTGGGTGTGCACCGCGCGGGCTCTAAATTTCGGTATCCGAGTATCGGCCCTTCCCTGACTTCTGACTCCTGCGGTTACCCTATCAGCAGGCGGGTTCCCAAGGAGAAATAGAGGATCGTGAACAGCCAACTAAAATAACGTTCGGGAACGATGCGGGTCAACCGGCTGCCCAAAACCACGCCGGGCAGTGAGCCCACCGCCAGGCGCAGTAAAAGGCCGCCATCAAAGTGGCCCATCCGCACGTGCATGGAGCCAGCCAGCGCCATGGTGGCGAGCCCATAGAGAATGTCGGTTCCCACGAGTTCGCCCAACGGATAAGGCGTGAGGAGCAGCAGGAAGACCATCAGCAAGCTCCCGCTGCCGATCGAGGTCATCGACACCATGAATCCCACGAGTGCGCCCACGGCTACAAGGCTCAACCGCGCTCTTAACACCGGAGCGTCAAGCCAAGTCTTGGGAGGCTTGATCTTCCCCAGCCGGACGAGGGGCAACAGAAAGGCTACGCAGAAAAGCGTAACTCCCAGAACCAGGCGGAGGAGATGATCCAGCTCGCCTCCCCCCAGCCGCGCCTTCAAGAAGCTGAGAAGCGCGATTCCGCCCACTGTCCCCGGTACCGTCCCGATAATCAGGAACGCGGCGAGCCGCCAACGCACATGGCCCAGCCGACGGTGTTCAAACACCCCCACCAACTTGGTGAAAGCGCCGTTGACGATGTCCGTCCCGATTAATATAACGGCGGGGTAAGGCGTCAGCACTAACAAGAGCGGGGTTACCAGGACACCCCCGCCCGTGCCCGTAAGCCCAATCAGTATTCCCGTAATGAATCCAATGACCGTTATCAACATGACGGAGGTGCGACCCTATTGCCCCGCCGCCCGCCGATGGAGCGGCTTGATCATCCTTCTCCAAGAACTGCCCAAAAGCAAAAACGCCCACTGCGGTTTTTCCGTCAGCGGGCGTCTCAGGTTTTGAAATCGGTTTAGTGCGTCTTACAAATCCCTATTCCCTGAGGACAGAACACCGCTGGCGTATGGTGTACAACAACACATGCGCTGGGCGTCACTGCTCCTCACGGAATGGATATGCGAATTCATCATTTTAAGAATAAAAAGCCTATCACGAAGGCGGAGCTACGTCAATATTTCTTCCAGGAGTTGGCCGGGGCGCGTCGAGCTTGGACACGCGACCTTGGCGGCGCCTGGTTCCACCCTCCCTCGCCCCTCCGGTCGGCTATAACTTTTCGAGCGCCAATTCCAGGTCGCGGATGATGTCGTGCCAATCCTCCAGGCCGGTGGAAAGGCGGATGCCTTCCGGGTGCATTCCGAAGGCGCGTTTCTGCTCGTCGGGCAGCGCCGAGTGGGTCATGGAGAACGGGTGCTCGATAAGCGTCTTGATTTGACCCAGGCTCACGGCCAGCGTGACGCAATAAGCGTGCTGGGCGAGGTAATCCACCAGCTTTTCCGCGCGCGTTTGCTGGGATTTGGCCCCCTTCAGCACAAAGTACATCATGCTGCCGGGGGCGAATTTGCCTTCGGAGGTGCACATCTGCCGCCTGGCCAGTGCCTTCTGCGCAAAGCCCTTGAGGCCTGGGTAACTGACGCTTGCCACTTTGGGATGCGTTGACAGGAATTCGGCCACGCGCTGCGCGGTCTTTTGCATATTGATCATGCGCGTCGCGAGCGTCGGCAAACCGTACACCAACACTCCCCAGGCGCTTTGCGGCGAAAGCACGCCACCGAAATCCTTGCGATATAACATGATTGAGTTGTACCACTCTTTCGGGGCAATCACCGCGCCGCCCATGTCAGTGCCGAACCCGCCCAGACCTTTGGTAAGACTTTCCACCACCAGGTCCGCGCCCAGCCGCAAGGGCTTCTGGCAGAAGGGCGTGGCAAAAGTGTTGTCAACAATCACCAGCACCCGATCCTTTTCCTCGCGGTCGGCATTGGCCTTGTCCGCCACCCGGCGGATGGCAGCGATATCGATTAGTTCCAGCGTGGGATTGATCGGAGTCTCAAAATAAAGAACCCGTGTCGCGGGCGTGATCTCAGCCGCGAGCGCCTCCGGTTGGAGGAAATCCGCAAAACGCACGTTCATGCCGTAGCGGGGCAGCCAGTTGGTCATCAGGCTGTACGTGCAGCCGTATACAATTTGATGCGAGACAACTTCCTGCCCCTGACGCAATGCCGCTCCCAAAGCCGCGCTGATGCCCGCCATCCCCGTGGCAAAGGTTACGCAAATGTCCCCGCCGTGCGCATAGGCCAGATTCTCTTCCAGCATCGAGCGTGTGGGTTCGTCCAGCCGGTCGTAAATGTAAATCGGGATGTGCCCGCTCAAGTGCTCGTCCGCCGAGGCGAATTGGACAAAGCCCCGCGCGCCGCGCTCAAGCGAACTCAGCCGATAAGCCGTAGTGTGCGAAACCGGCGGGACCACGTGATGGTCGTAGTCCCAATTTTTGCTATCGAAATTTCCGTGAATCATGTGCGTGCGGAGCTTGTAGTCTTCCTTCTTACGATGCCGTTTGCGGGTTTCCATGGAGGCGCCCCCTTGCCCGACTTTTCACAACATGGAAAGGGATAGCACAATCTGGAGCCCGGCGATAGAGCATTTGGCACGCGGACTTTGTGTCTCGCCCTTTTTTCCTTTACCTTTGCGTAGCAGACCTGTTTTTTTTGGTCCGCGGCTCGTCCCCGATTGATAATGAAAATCCGCGGACCTAAGAAACAGGTCCGCGCCACCCTTCCTCGGCCCGAGTTTCCGCCTATCACGGGCAGCCGAACGCCTGTCAATGCTCAGAATGACAGTACGGGCGGGGCGCACGTCAGGTTTGTGGGACGAAGTCATGCGGCTACTTTCATTTGATCTGAGCGCCGCTCCCAGAAATCCTCGAAGCGTCCACTCAGTTTACTGCAGCGGAGGGCGATGATCGAGTT
>Ga0182030_10000657_pt1 | contig 66761 bp, 69 predicted proteins | sample 812S3MmetaG_FD_121299 | JGI IMG/M metagenome (GOLD analysis project Ga0182030, IMG submission 121299) | Permafrost microbial communities from Stordalen Mire, Sweden - 812S3M metaG (Illumina Assembly) | ecosystem: Environmental > Terrestrial > Soil > Wetlands > Permafrost | place: Sweden... | reverse complement strand
ATGGTTTGATCCAAGTGAGGAAGAATGATTCAATAGCATCCATGCCAAACCCAAGGCGTTTACTGATCGGCTGGTCCACGGCAGCATGGTTTTTGAGATCCCAAACCTTGGCAGGATCACAACCAATCCCTCCTGGGAATCCATGAACACTGTAAAACTTGGCAAGCTGAGCGTAATAATGCGAAGGTGCTAAATTATTTGCGGACTCGATGGTATTCGAAAACAGCTGCTGAGATGTGGTAGAGTGTATGGAGTTTGTTGAGAGGAGAGGATCTGTAGCCTGCTTGGTCGAAATTAGCTATGAGTTAATTGAAGGAACAGACTCTTTACTATTTGCAGTTCAAGAGCAACTCCATATAAATTTGTTGTCTCTTTTATCTCCCAAATATGTGCCATTTGTGCTCCATAATGCAGTGTCTTAGTCGTGTCGGTTTGAGACTGTGGTTCTGCAAAGTTTGATTCAATCCTTCTTGTCCCCAACTTGGTGCCACAGGGTTGCTGGTCTATTTTCCCCCCCACATTTCCTTTCCGAAACCTGTTTCTTCGTCGCTTCTTATAGGTACAACTGGGGCGTTTCCGAACACAACGATCACATGGATTGGTACCGACGCATTTGCGTTTTTCCTGACTACACCTCTCACATGCCTTAACTTGTAGCTCCGGTTGACGCGCAGGTGACTGTGGTACATGATAAGCGGGAATGGGAGCACCTCCGAGAGCGTGGTCATGTTGCTGGTCAATATCTGATTCCATGGGGTCAATGTCTTTCAGGATAGCACCTTCAATTCTCGTCTCGGATCCCACTACAAAATTGTTAGTAAATACTCAAAGTTCGAATTCGAGGTTGCAATTTACGCTGTCTGAATTTCCCTGGTTTCATTTGAACCTTTGATTGTCTTTAGGAAAGAAGCGCATTCGGGGAAGGAAAAAGTTGTTGTTGTTGAAGAATGTCGCGCAATTCAATTGTTGAGGAAATTGGATGGTAAGAATAGATCTCTGCGTTCCTGAGACAATGATGACTAGTATTTTGTGATTCTTCTGACATGTGGCTTTGAATCAAAGTATGTTATTCTCGAATATTAGAAGAAGGAGGTCGATCAAGAGGGGATGTCAAGGAGCATTTACCAACCCCTCGCTTGTGCGGATGCTTTTGAAACATTACACTAATCACTCCAGCTCACCATCCAAAGGTGTCATATTTGGCTAATATTACTTGCTAATTTAGGGATCCTGGATCATCCCGTCTCTTTTACGAGAAATTGGATACCATTGCTGGGGATCTACGATAAGTCTACTAATGGTGGTCCCATTCCATACGCCCAAAATTTGGTTGAAGCCTGAGCCGTGGAATAGGTCTGTTGGCGTCGATTAATCACCTTTTTTTAACTGAAAGTTTTCTGTAATCTGCTCGAGTTGGACTAACCACACGAAGTCTTGATGTCGAGAGCAGGTATGGGCAGTAATTCACATTGTCTATCACCCTAAAGAAGTAGACCAACAAAGTATAATCAAGAAATCTAAAAACTCTTTCATGCTGGAGTAACCAGCATTCGAGAAACGTATTGTTTTTCCAAGACCGAGCCCCTCTCAATCCAAATCGTATTCGCGATGTTCACCAGTATAGAAAAGCCCACAGAGATCCTCCCCACCACCTATGTTTAAACACAAGATACTGTCGAAGATGTACGGGAGCTCCTGTAGAGAGTTGATGAGAGATTGTCGTTGGTGTATGAAGGTTGTGCTTCCAAATTTTGGTGATAATCCATGGAATCATGCTTCTGAATTGGTCTCGCAGATGGCATTGGCATTTCTCCCTGGGGAGTTTTTGATTCCGCTTTATGAACGAATATTCGAAGAAGAGGGATGAAGTCCCCACCGACTAGAACAAACTATTGCGAGTATTAGCCACCCGCAAGAATAAAAGTTTTACTCGACCTCACCCAAATAGATTGAATTAGCTTCCCCTCGATCTTTTCTCTTAAGCCGAAGAAGAGGAAAATGCCATTGCAGACAAATATCGAAGCTAAAGCTGTAATCTGCCTCGCAAGACCAATTTTTACTGACTCTGAGACGCACTTCTGATACATGTGGTATAAGAAGAGGAGCTGAAGGCTGTGGGCTACCATAACAACAATGTATACGAGCAAAAAGTTTATATTCAAATCGGTATGGAGCAAAATGCTGCCAGTAGCTTCAGCTTCAGGAAGAGGTACAAAACCAGGCAGATCTTACCTCGTGCTAGTCCCAACTATTGCAACAACTACTAAAACACTGGCGCCGATGATGATCTGATGAAAACGTTGTTCATGATCAACGCCTTTCGAAAGCCTCCAAGAAACCTCGGACTTCTCAATGTCAGCAGATAATTGAGTTTTCCGCCTCAAAACATACTTCCTGAAGTCGTGATACTAAGCAATTCAGTTCTAAAAGAACAGGGTATGATTTTCTGACTAATTTGGTCCATTAGTGCATACAACGTGAGTAAACCGTCCAGATGATAAATACCAGTGGACTGCTCTAAGAAGCACAGCACTACAAGGAGAGAGAAGGAAACGCCAAGCTCGATCGCAAGAATAACTAATTCCCGAAGATTTCGTCGTGTAAAAGATGGGCAACCATGGAGCTTGATAAACGCAGCAGCAAAGTGCAAAAGAGCGAGTTGCCTGATGCTCTCCATTGGCTCGGCTGGAGAGACAGCTGATTCTCGTGCAGATAAGTGAAGTTGCATCATGCAGGCTGTGCAGGAATGAGTGAGCTTCCTTGACCTTCTTCTTATACATTAGGTTAAGGCGAGTAGCGTGTCCCGGAAATTCCTTCGTATGTGCCAAAGTTAAGTTAGACAGACAAGTTCTTTGCAAAAGAAACGTCGATTTCGAACTATTGATCGTGAGCGCCGAGCGGCTGTATCAATGACACGGCATTAAGACTACATCTGGGCAAGTCCTGCTACGATCAATGCACTAGCTAAACTGCTCATGACAACTTTCTGGATTTGTGGCTAAAGCTGAGGTTCTGTCGGTCATCGCGGAAGAGATTCAACACATGTAGCTGTTTCCAAGCTTCTAGATGTGCATACTAATCTCGATATGGGAGGATGACACTTTTGAAGCACGTTTTGGTCCAGTCGCTTAATCGTAGGCCCCCTCAGGGACTTTCTAGCGACACTAATCTCGATGTGGGAGGATAACACTTTTCAGGAACTTTTTGATCCTGTCGCTTAATGATGGGCCCCACCCCCACTCAGGGGTTCTCCGGTGGAACTCATCCGGTCGCTTAGTGATGGACGGTTCTCAAGATTGAGGAACCCGTCGTTCTTTGAAATCCCTAACCTTGCTAATCTAACATCAAGGCTTAAGCCATTTCATGCGTACTAATCTCAATGTGGGAGGATAACACTTTTGAAGGTAGTTTTGAACCAGTCATTATTATGAAATCCCTATCCTTGTCGTCCAACTTCAAGCCCAACTATTTCTACGCATATTGACCTCGATGTGGGAGGATAATGCTTTTGGGAAACATTTTGATCCAGTCGCTTGTTCATAAGCCCCCGTTCCTCATATCTCTCCTCAAGAATATCCCACATCATATGCACCACAATAGCGGATCAACATTCACCTGGAAATCCCTCCAACAGTTGCAATTTCCCGAGCTCCGCCTCATCCAGAACTGCGTGTTCATGTCTCGAGTTTCTGCCAAGCATTTGGAGTTTTGGGAGAGTAGATTTGATGGAGTTTGTATTTCCCTCTCAAACATTGGTCTTTTAGGTGCTTTTTGAGAGGGAGAGTAGCATGACATGACATGCAAAGTTCGACTGCTTTGACCTCCTATGGCGAATCAGTCGAATGACACCAGTAAATCGGTGGATGGGTTTACATCAGAAAACTTGGTAACCAGTCGCGGAAGGCGCAGTCTTGCTTCTGTACTCCTCGGCAGTTCTAATGCTTTACGTTTTGAAGGACCGGAGATGGGCATGATGACTGAGATTGAACGTGGCGACTCGATTGAGAGTTTTGTAGACTTATAAAAAAGAAAAGTGAGACCAGTCAATACCTCGCCGCCGAAGACTGTTGGGTTTTAAATGCACGCTTGTGAGACCCTAGACCACCCGGTACTCTGGCACGGATCGTAAAAGCCGTTGGGCCGTGGCAGAGAATGAAAATTCACGCAAATGTACAAGGGACACGATGGGGTGCACAAAAAGCCATTTCAGCTAGTCATTTAGAGAGATGAGGACAATCACTTCATCCTGCACATTTGAGAACAAGCCTGCTTTGACCTCTTTCCCCTAGGGAGAAGCCCTTTCTTTGCTTGTCAGACCGTCCACTTTCATCAACCCCTATAGTAACCCCATTCTTGACGATCTTAGGCCTTTTCAGATCCTGATGCGTCCTGTCTCCTAAAACCGGGTGAAGCTTTCACTTGCTGTACTGATGATGCTCACCCGCTATCAAAACTTAATCAACTGAGCAGCAAAATCTACGCTGCTTGCAGCAAGAAACAATATACATAAAGTTGTTGAACAAGCTAATGAGGATAAAGCATTTCAAGATACATCACAATCAACACCTGCCTCTTCTATCGCTTCACCTAAAATTCTTCCCCTACACTCCTACGCTTTTAAAATACTTGCTCCCGCCCTTCAGTACACCATTTCCTCAATTCTAACTTGTATCTTAGCTTCATACTCAGTACTAAGTCAGATACGGTTTTATAGCGAAAATTCCGAATATGTGAAGTTGAGAATCGATATACGTTTTCAACGTTTCGAACCAGTGCCTTTCTCCTTCCCCTAAGTTCCAAGGCTGTGCTCTCTGCCACCCTTCTTTCTGCAAAATCGACCAAAACAAGGCACACGGAACAATTTCGTGGTTCGCAAAAATCTCTCGGAAGTAGCTAGCATAATTCAATTTCAATATTTAATAAAGGCAGAATGCTCACCTACATCTTGAATAGCTCCCGTGTCAGTTCTATATTATCAATACTACCTCTTTCTATTACTAGAGCCCTGATCACACCCTCCATCGGCTCCATAAAGTTCCAAACTTCATTTGACAATCCCTCTGGTCTAGAAAGCTTCCCCCTCCAGTTGAGTTCAAAGGGATGTCTAAGCTCAACGAGTGAATTCCATGGTGAATAGTGAAGCTGGCCGAGTGGATTTGATAGCGAATAGTCAAGCTCAAGTTGGCCAAGTGAATTGAATGGTGAAGTAGGCATTCCAGGGACAATGAGAACATGAAATCTGATCAACAAGTCCGGCGTCTGGGCAACTTGGGTAGAAGTGTGGTTTTGCATCATTGAAGTTTTAATAACAAGGACCTCCCATCTATTCTCGAAACAAAGAATAAAATATTTTATATATTATTTTTGGGAATTCTTGTCTAGCGCCTGGATATCGTTTTTCGACGATTTGTGCACAAGTTGTAGCCTTGATGGCGAGGCTATTCTATTTCGGAATCACTTCCTATTCCAAAGTGTAGACGGATCCCGTCCGGAACCGACCAGTTGGATCCGTGCGTTTTCCCCCTGCTGCCAGCGCAAGCCTAAACGTATGAGGTGAGCTGGTTCAAGCGGCGTGGAGCTAACGGAGTTGCTGTTCTGACATTCAGATTCCTCTGCATTTTAATTGGTAATTTTTCGGCTCAAGTTTCGACTGAAATTTCGTCGCGAAATTCACCTTGAAATTCGCTGCGAACTTCATCTCGAAAATTCCCTCGAAAGTTTCCTCAAAAACACCCATACAGTATGGCCCTCGACCTTAAGCACCTTCACATTGCTCGTATCATCACGTGCGCTGCCACGTATGCTGAAGAAACGAAGTTAGCCAGAGACACCGAACACGTTCATACGATTTGGCAGCAAGTGGTATTATATACTCACTACATTGTTAAATTCGAAAAGCAACAAAAGCTCAATTTTCAAATTGCACTCCGCGTTCGTTACAACAAGGTAGGCTACCAGCAGAAGAAGCTCCACGATGACATATTCAAAACTCGTATCTCCCATCTCGATTTTCGGCTTTTCTGCCTCTGTACACCACATTTCGATGAAAAGCAGATACTTTCGATACCAGAGTATTTGTGGCCGACATTTGTACATTGTTTATCAGAGCATTTTAAGGCGATAGCATCGCTGGACCCTTCTTTCCAGGGGTACTGTGAACGCGACGGCATTTTTTTCCGTCAGTTAACACAGCAACCCTTCAAAGCGGAGTTCGAGAAAGAACTGATTACGGAAGAGGACAAGATACGTCGCGAGCAGCAAATTGCACACCTTGAAGCAGAGGCCGAGACAAAGCTCAAAGAAGAACGGAAGCGGATTGACACAGAGCTCGCGGACGGAATAGCATCACTGACGTTAAAAGAAAGCGCATCCGGCATACCACCCTCAAGTTCGTGAGATGCCGCTCCTCCTAATATTTTCCTGACAATTGATCGAAACTAGAAGCTGCTGGTGACGATATCTCATCCCATCATCCGCCTACGGAAGACACACACGTATCGAACAGTCCCCTGACAAAGCACTTGATCTTGCAGAACGACAACAATACCCGCACCCCTTCACTAGGATCCCCCACACAAAATGACAGAACTCGACCGAAGGATAGCAACCTCTCCCCATCACGATCGATATTGCAGGTGCAAGATGGCAGGGATCGCTTAAACAGTCACAGCATCCCTCACCTGGGCGATGATGACACCCTTCGATTGGCGCAAAACGGTAGTCACCTACCGAACCACAACAGAAGTCCCCAATCGGCAGAAGGCATACCAAAGATGTTACTCGAACCTCAGATTGCGCCAGTAAAGCATACGAGAGACAACGGAGGATTGGACGATCCGCCACAAGCGGGAGAAGAAGGAACGCAACAGAAGGCGCGAGCAAACAAACGCGCGAAAGCACTGCGGGGGCATTCTCTGGAACAACAGGTCCAAGGATCTATGAGGCAAAGCACAAAGCGTGAGTCAAGGCACCTAGAAGAATAGCTTTGAGCTTACATATACCAGATGAAAGGCCAGAGGGAATTCAACAGACTGACGACAACTATCAAATGCGATACAACGTTGGTAACACACCCAACAGCAACCCAGATCCTGCAGGAAACTTCAATTTCTTCGAAATCCAATATAATTATGAACCAAACCAAGGTGCACTTGCGCAAAATCTATACGGTCAGTTAAAGCATCCTAGAGGTGTCTCCTAGGCTGAGATTGCAACAGGTTCCACTCAGGAGAATTTAAGCCAATCCCAGCCGTTTTACCAGCATTCACAACTCAATCAACCGCCACCACCTCCTGAAAGCAATCACGGAAACTTGCAGTTTTACCAACAGAATCCACAACTCATTCCATCGCCGCCACCTTTTCAAAGAAACCACGGAAACTTTCGCAACCCAGACGAGTATTACCAACAGACTCCACAACTCATTCCACCGCCACCACCTCCTGAAAGAAATCACGGAAACTTGAGCAGCCCAGGGCAGTTTTACCAACAGAACCCACAACCCATTCCACCGCCGCCACCTTTTGAAAGAAATCACGGAAACTTGAGCAATCCAGACGAGTATTATCAACAGAATCCACAACTCATTCCACCGCCACCACCTCCTGAAAGAAATCACGGAAACTTTAGCAGCCCAGAACTGTATTACGAGTCCAACGCACAGCGCTAATCATGGGCATTATGCAAATACGTCAGAGACCACGTTCGTGATTGCTCCAAGTGCAGCTGAACAGTCAAACAGCCACAGTACGGTAGCTGGTGAAAGCAATTGGTGGAACTTTGTTTTCTGGGGAAGAGTCTTGAACTTGGGAAGTATATGTACATACAATAGAAGCGAAGAATCAATCATATAAAGCCAAAACCCTAGTCTCCCGTGCAAGAAGGATCCAGTCATTGCCATAACCCATGAGGGGGATAAGACCCTGGACGTCATCATACGATTTGTTGTTAATGTTTACATAGCCCCAATATAAAAACAGGCGGCTCGGCAACTTCCCATCTACGACAGGTAGATATTCCACTTTCCAGTCTTCTTCGATAGCCTGGGTATAAATATCCCGGGTTGTTGTGACGTTCAACTCAAACTGCATTGACCGTCAGAAAAATAGTCTGCCATACTCGTCCGATGGTTCCATACCGCTAGTGGTACATGCTTGTTCTGGGCCGCCCAGTCGTATTTGTTTTCATTTTCGATGGCGGCCGTTAAGGCCTGGTCTTGTTCTTTAGGCAACTTCCTGACTGGTATTCTCGACATGGCGAAATGATATTCGAGAGGGCAGAAGATCTGATGACCAGGGCAATGTAAGCTTCTTTCTAAGTTGATATCTCGATCTCATATACAGACAAGCTTACCAGTGCTTTGTGGAAGCTAGCAGAATGCAATATTGGAGCAGTCGATCGCCTGCGCTTCAAGTTTGTGGACTCTGGACCCTAGCCAACTATGAACCTTTAATCAAAAGGAATAGACCGAGCCACTGACCCTTCTCTTAGATGAACGTTACCATGCAGAAGCAGGTTGGAGAATGTCAAAGATCGAAATCGTAATATCGAGTGGGATTGCGTGAGTTGCAGGAAATGAAGTGTTCTTTGGACGAGTGTGCATCGCTGCCCAGTCGCATCTGCTTGCAAATGGGCTCTGCGTTGGTTGATTGGGCGCAACTTGACAGTTAAATGGTTGATGTGTTGCGCAAAGTGTGCTAGACTGCGATCCATCATGTGCGTTTCGTCGCTAAAATCGGGCAGCGCCGTCGCATCTTCGAACCTGACTTTTCATCGCAGCAAGTGAATACTGACGGCAGAGGTCTGTGATTATAGCTACAACCCCATCAACCACAGCTAAGTCTTGCTGCCACTGGGCAACGATAAAACGCGATGGGCACCTGCCATTGCTATGGTTTTGGCATAGGAAGCGGTGAGCAGAGCCTTGCCCAGACAGATAATTGAAGAGCTGTAATTGCTATAGGAAGTACAATTACCATACACAATAAAGTATTAAAGAGAATTAACTGGTAGTAGGAGATGTTCTTACGATTCTACAAAACGAAGAATTCAATCTGCAGGAGAAGAATTCCAGACGCCGTACGCCAGACATTGCGATCCATTGCTCTCTAAAACGAGATGGATATACTCGAGCATGGCGGAATCCGCGACATGTCTTTACTGTATTCCAGGTATAATAAAGAAAGGGTTAAACGAAATGAGAAGGAGTGGAGGTGAGGAGGTGATGATATGAGGATATGAGGATGTGGGGAGGTGAGAATAAGCATCATCTTAGGCCACTTTGGGCTTGACCTAATCTGATGCAAATGGATGTTATCAAGGCTGAACTCCCGATAGGCCAGTGATACACGAGGTGACATGCATTATCATAGTGCAGGATGGTGCATTCATAACAGCGGGTGATGCAGATGCCCTCAGATGTGGATGAAGGACGTCGCTGACCATTGAAAGCCCTTTCAATAAGTCGTCTTCTGCTAGTGCACTCAAGTCATAAACAAATTTCCCTCATCAAATCTTAAGTCGGCGAGGCACTCTTGTGCGAATATGGGAAGTTCCTCTATTTGTTTAGTTCTAGTTTCAGTATGCCAACGAAAGAATTGAGGAAATGCAACAAGCGCGGCAGGATTGGGTTCACTAGAGTATTGGTTCTAAAGCCTGAAGCAGTCTGTGTGTAAAAGGAGTACTTCATATCCACGATAGCCATAGAGATTGGCTGCTTTACCTTCAAAAGCAGCAATACTAGGAATCGAGTAGTACGGGGTGAAATAGTTGATTTGCCCCACCCAATAACACAAGCCTCTTAGCTTCAATCCTGATTTCAGCACTATCATTCCGCAGCTGCACCTTGTCAATCAATCCATGCGGGAACGTGGGTTGTCATCCGGGTCCGACCCAGGCAGGCTAGGCCTTTACTTAACCGATCTAAGGTTATTCCTACATCCCGGGATGAGCGGGACAGTCGTTGCCGCTATTAGTGCGTCTAAATTCCCACCAATCTGCCTGATCGGAAGAGTGGCTTCGTCGTCAAGGGCAGGGAGGCGTGGATGTACCTCTGCTGGTGAGGATGGGGACTTGCACATGCTCCAGGGATTTTAAGAAGATAGTCCAAAGGCTGAGATGTATAAAGCGAGGCAACTACCTTGTCACCTTGCATTCACTATCTCCTTGGAACTTTCCACCTGAGTTTGAAAAATGTCTTCCCATCCAATCGGGGGATAGGCCCGTTTAGAGGTGCATTTCTGTCTCACCATTGTATATCTTGTCACAACTTTAATGCAGCGTGCCAATCCTTCATGGTTACTACGGGAATTGCGTTGGCATGCTTCGCCACAAACGCCGCATATGAGCCCGAGATCGTCTCGGCGTTCCTATTGCGCTTCAAGTTCTCATTCTTGACTTTGGACTTGTGATACACAACTCACTAATACCGAGACATCCGCTTCGATCCAATCAAAGGGGACTTCGCATTACCTTTCAAATTCTCCTTACGCTGGTTCCTATGTGTTCTCGAGGTACGATCTGTCAAATAGTAGATCTTAAGTATACTATAGTGAAGGAATTAGGGGACATTTATTTTTGTTTCGTATAATACGCTTCCGTACGTCGATTTGGCCGTCTTATTTATGCACTGTACCCAATTGCTTCTTCTAACGTCTCTCAACCTTATTATATAGTAGTCTCCCGCATTCGCAAAATCAACCACTCTTCTGACAACCTCGATCTTTTCAACAATCGCTTCGACTCTTCAACGACTTCTATCCCCTCAACAATGACTTTTATTCCTTCAAATACTTCAACGGTTTCGAACCCTTCGACAAGTCAGAATGGTGTAATAATTCACGGCAAAGCTGAGGTTCACATAGAAGGAATTCAAATTGCACAGAGAAGTGAAGGGGAACTCGAGCAAAATGCTAGTATTCTGGGACCAAATGGATCAATTTCTACAGGAAGCACAGTTAAAGTGGTGCAGTTGGGGCAAGCGAAGGTAGTCACACAGCATGTAATCAAGGTGGATTAAGTGATAATCTGAGAGAAGTTTTCATCAAAGGGAACTGCAAGAGTATTCAGATTAATCAAGAAGAGGTCAATAACATATGATTGTGTTGACGTGACTTCTTTCCATTTTCTGTGTGAGGGAAAATAACCATAGCAAATAGATGATTGTGATGATGATGATGATGATGATGATGATGATGATGATGATGATGATGATGATGAGGGTGGTGCGGATGGTGAGGAGGGTGCAGATGGTGGTGAGGATGTTAATGGTGGTAGTGTTAGTGATGGTGACGGTGATGGAGATGAACATAATCATGGAGATTGTAGTGGCGGTAGCGATACTGGTGGTAAGGATGAAGTATCAGTAAATCCAAGTTCTGCAAGGTCTTTCGTCGGGTCACGTGCTTAAAAAAGTAAGATAATCCCAGCCCGTCCCGTCTGGATGTACTAGTAACAAGTTACGCTAAGGTTCTGCACGTGCTGTGGGGTAACCAGCAAACCATCATACGGCATGTCAACAATGAGGTATCCAAATGAGGCTCTGCGTCACCAAATCAGCAACTGGCACCGGTCAGTCCTTTGCCAGTGCTCTCGACGAAGACTCAGACGCAGTTTCCACAGCTCTGCGAGACGCGATACGAGAGGGGACCCAAACCTGCCGCCTGCGCGATCGTTTCAACGTTGGTCTTGATGCTCTCCTATTCGATCTCCAGCTTCTTAGGATTGAGCGAGATTACTTCAGCGCTATAGGTACGGAGATAGCACGTCTTGCCTATAGTCTCAAACACGAAGTCCTGATTTCGTGGTGTCATGGAAATGACAGCAAACTCGAGCTCATTTTCTTTAAACATGGGGGATATCGAGCTGTCCTTGCACTCTACTTGGCGATCCAGAACGGGGCCAATCGAGACGAGATTGAAGCACTCCCAGCAGTACATTGCCAGAGACTTGTCAAGCTCGCTGCACAGCGTCCTTTACCAGAGGCCTTGGAAAAATTCCTGAGGGATGCGAGTGGCGTTGTTCTCTCCCAGTCGAATGTGACCATACGAACCCGTATAATTAAACCCTCCCGCCATCGACCAAAGAGTAGTCATCCCTCCAATGAGCCTGCACGCCTCAAACGGCAACGACGTAGTGCTGACGAAAGCTCCCCTGCGCCTACACTGAAGTTGCAATATACCCCAAGCCCGTCGCCATCCCAAAGCAGTGATCAATATCAGATGAGGCATATTTTGAGTGAAAGCCCAGGGAGGGAGGATATCAAGTGGGGTGAAATCTCTAAAAACCAACAGAGCGTCAGACGAGAGGAGCGGCCATCAGCAGGACATTATATTGAAAAAAGCAGCACGTTCCGGCAGCGTCGAACTCTTCCTATCAGCGAACTCATAGAACCCCCCACTAGGCAACACTACACGATTCAAAATCTATTAGAAAGGCAGATCAATGCCCTTCATACATTAGACCAGGAAGCGACTGACCTGTTGGGTATTCTTATATACCTAGGCCCCACGGGTCTCACCGCAGATATCGAAAAAGGGATCTCGCGACAGTATATATGTCTTGGCCCTGATGGCAACACCCAAACAGATAAGCTTTTGGGGCTCTCTCCCGTATTTGAGGACGTTAAATTCCGGTTAACTACCCAACTTCTCAAGTCGCTCGATCTCCTCAAATCAATGCCTGAGCCTCACCCGCCGGTTAGCTCTAGCTTGGTAGCGTTTCAATCTACATTGCCCGCTGGACCTCCGCAACCCCAAATTTTTATTGTCCCTGTGGAGCTGCAGTCCTATTTACTAGGACAAGTACCACCTTTACGTGCACGAGATTGGAAGTTACAAGCTTGCAAACTGGTTTGTCAGATCTTTCCACTGGGTGACGAAGCCTTACCTTACGAGTAAGCTAAACATGGGACTTGTTTTATGAGCATGAATACTGACAGCTATTAGCTTTGCGCAAGTGGGGCGCCAGCTCCTACCGCATGCGGACTATATCTTGGGATACATTGCCATGTCTGATATCGTCGAATTTTGCACTGCAGAACGCCAACGATTTATCGAATTTTGCTTGTCATTCTCACGACTCTCTACACCTCTTTCAAAGCGTAAAGCGCTTGCAGTTGCGGAAATGGTCTTGGCATGTGGTCACGATCAGGTTCTAGCGGAGAGATTACGTTTGCGGAAATTGGAGGTATACGGCAAGACGGACCCGAGTCAAGGTAGGTTGTATCTCCCTAGAAATAACAGACCTGACTGATTTCAAAGCGTCGGCAAAGACAAACACGAATAAATATGACGGAGATGCCTTCATCCTTGATATAACTGCCGCGCGATACGCTCTGTCCTTCAACGAACATGTCGGGGAAATATGGCTTACGAATCGGAAGAACAATTACAATATCTATACCAATAATGCCAAAAAAAGCCTATTCCTTGATGAGAAGAGGAGGTCATTCATTACACTTTGGATTTCAGAAGTCTTGGGCGAAGACTTGGGCAAACAAGGCACGCAAATGGTCGATTGCACGAGCGACAAGGAGGTCCAGCCAACCAACAATGGAAACATCGATGCTTGCCTGCATGATTAATATAATCTTACTCAACTATTCGACTCAACCAGTCCATTTCCGCAAAGGTGCTAGTGACTATACTCAAATCATAATACATAAGTAGGCTAAGCTACTGATAGAGAATTCCAGCTTCCACAAGTGCATTCTTCACATCCTGGAAAGTTTCCAGCTTTGGATGGGATGCACCTTCATTATAAATGTCATGTCCGTCGCCATGCCGGCCATGTGTCTCGTTTGATTTACACACCCTTGGCTCGCCATCCTCACTTTCGAACTTCCAACCAGTCTGCCTAGTAGGGATACATCCATTTAGATCCGAACTATCCAGCATGATAGTTCCTTGAGGGAGAACGAGTTCTAACATGTGTATGGGATTTGGGTCAATGACCTGAAGTCCAACAAGCTTCGATAGATTATTTATACTCAAATAATCGGCGATCTCTATGAGGAAGGCATTATTAACTCCAGGCAGATCGGGTAGAGGCCCTGCTTGATATTCATATGGATGGAAACCGTGGTCTGTGAGAATGAATATATGTCCATGTGCGTTGCTAAGGTCTATAGTCCGGATCGCTTCAGGTCTAGCCCAGCGACAGTATGGCTCGTCGTAGTTAACACCTAGAACGGTAGTGTTATCAGGGGCGGCGAAGTGGCCATGGGCTAAATGAATGCCGAGGACCTTCTCAGCGCAATTGCGAACGAATATTGAAGCAAGGTTGTGTATATGTGACTCAAGGATCTCGGGTTGTTGTGAATCGGTTGGGAGTGTGTTGTAACTATGCAAATTAGTGAAAGATCGATTAATTCCAGAGGCTACTACTTACAGATCACGGCTTTCCTCCAAGTCCTGCACCCTCAGAGCCTTATTAAGACCGGGAACGTCGAATGATTTTGCTACCCCCATAGTTTACAAAGTGGGTGATATGCGACGGAGTTCGAATGCGATAACCTCTGGGGCACTTCCTGCGCCTCTGACAGAATATCGAGGGGCGATGGGGAGAAGGAGGTTTGGGGAAAGCGCGCAGTGCGAGGAAGAGAGGAATGGGTCTGGTAAATTAGAGCCGGGCGAGAAAAAAAAATTCCAGGCGGGAAAGGTGCTGGCTCCCCTCTTCATCATAGGTGGGACGAGGTCGGTCGGCCGCAGAACAACCAAGTCGTCCTTGTTACTCAGAAGCGCCTCTGGTGTCTAATTCCTGTCTCTTACTTGCAATTCGAGAGGATTGATGAGGTTAATGAGGCTGACAAGCTTTGCGGGACTTTTCGAAGTGGGTGGAGCGCAATCCCATGCGATTCGCTCAGCAAGCCGATAGTGGCCGATTAGACCCGGTGCATTTGGGCTTCAATGCTTTCAGGCTGACTTCGATCTGGCGTTGGATATGCTTTGCCCACAGCGCCGAAGCGGATTGAACGTGGGGAACGAAGGATGCTTAATCGGTTGAAGGTTGATCCGGACCGCTTGTCTCCGAGTGAACAATTACTTCGAAACATGGGATTTCCTAAATTCTGCTACAATACCGCCTCAAGCTCTGCGGATGGACACATTTTGCTAGTTTGCGCTTCAACAATCGACGCGCACGAGACTCTTCTTAAATATCACCCTAAGCCATCGCCTTTCATCGCGCTCCGGATCTAGCGCTATCACAAAAGCCTCATGACGATCGATAACGACAGACCTTATGCTCGGGCTGAGTTACATCCTTAACCCCCATTCTCAACAGCATCCGAAAGCAGATGGCATCTTGCGTTGCTCTAGGCGCTAAGGCGGATCAAAACAGCACAGACAGCGCTACCAATCGAATACTTCGCTGGATGGAAACGGGAAATCACACGTTCGAGACAGACTATGTCGAAATCCAAGCAGCTACAAGTACAATCGGGTCGGAGAAGGTGCCGTATGGTGTAGTGGGAGAAGCAATCAGAACCTCATCCGAGCATATGGTCGAGACTTCCTCAGACGGTCACCTAAGTCGTTCAACGGATGAGTCTCTTGTGGACCTGGATTCTCAGCCTAAGCCCATCGAATTGCTCATCGGCTGCAATGACGATCTCCTGATACCAAGCACCGAACAGATCAATAGCACTTTTCTTAAGTGTCAAAACTTATGGCGCAATTATCTTGCCGGTGCTGATTTGCTGCCACCTGGTTGTATGTCGGCCGCGAGCTTGGAAGCATACAACCTCATGCAAGATGTGCCACCCCTTCCTCAGGATCTACGCAAGAAGCAGATCATCACGGGACGGGCTTTGTGGAACGTACCAAGCCCCGAACTCCCAAAGTCTTGTAAGAGTCCGAAGCATCATAATGATGAGATCTGGAACCCAGAGCACGTTTACGGCGTCGAGAAGACCTTTTATCTTTGGACAGACAAGCCTATCAAATGTGGAATATCCTCGCGACCTGACTTTCGTCACTGTACCAGTAGAGGACAGCCCTCAGGAAATTCTCCGAATGGCCTTGCTATACTTATATTATGCTGGTCATATATTTTTTCTGTACGACTCCTCGAAATGCAGAAGAGAAGTATACAGTATTCGGCTACGATCTTATCGCCTCTCCTTGCTGAAGACATTAGACCTCAATCTAGCGATATTATCATTGATCTTGGCCATGCCTCAAAGGAGCTCGTCAGGTGGCTTCGCGCCGTTCTTGCACAAGGTTCGGGATGGTTTGTGAAGGGTCGTATGCCGCCTTGGACAGCACACTACGGAGGAGATATTCGCTTTATAATTGCCACGTCTCTACCATTTACTGGGTTCGGAAATCAGAAGCCTCCGTCTTCTAGTGAGGCTGCAGACCTTCTCATCGAGTTCTGTAAGCTATATCCTTTTGGGTCTCAGCCCAAAGCAGCCTTTCTAGCTGCACTGATGTTACCATTCCACAATGAACGCAACCTGCAGCCGCAACTTCCTATGCCGAGAATTGCAAGAGATCCAGACAGAGGCTCTGCTTCTCTAGACTGCATTCGAGATTATATAAACGACCTTCCCTACTTCATGAGCCTAAGTATATGCCCACAATATTTAGGCTCTGCAATCTGGAGCATTTTTTGGGAACCTGGGATCCAGTGTAACCTTGCTAGCGCATGGCTTGGCTCAATACACAAAGCCATTGCGCCCATTCTCGAGGCTGGCGACATGGAAGGGCTGGCCAAAGTGTTCGCTCTCCGTCGGCCGCAGCTTGCTCCGTTGTGGCTTGGCATATTCCTCTGTGGCTGTATCGAAGTGATAGATATGATTGAATCTTATCTGAAGACTCTTAAAGAACAGCCTTATCATGGCTCCTGGGCAGGCCCAGACCCCGATGTTGCTGTCTGGACTGGATCACGTCAGTCGTTCTTTGACGAAGACTGTTCAGGTCCCTATCTGGGCCACAATACACGGGTTCCGACAGCCGATTTATTACGCCATCGTTTTAACTTCCGACTAGGAGATGGCGCCGACATTGTTCACTTTGGATGGCAGCCTTTTGGCACAATAAAGAAGATGGAGATTGAACCTGAGCTGTGGCCACGACTAGAGTGCAAGCCGCAACCACGGAAATACATACACTGGGTCTGGTGGTTGGGAAAGGACAAAAGCGTGATTGAACGAGGCTTTAGACATGATAAGGGCAATTATGCAAAGAGTGTCGCCGAGGAGTCTTACTCAGCGAGCTCGACAGCAGTGATTCCTAGCGGATTCCGCTGTGATGTTGGGCTTGAGCCATCCAAAGAGGCAACATTTCGTATATTAGATTGGGGGTCAAGGATGGCATCAGGAGAACGGAGTATTGAAGCTGTCGGGATCCCTGGAATCGGGCAACATCCCTGGCTTGCCGATGCACGAGAGATTGCGTGAGGTTTCAACGCGTGGTGTAAATGATGCAAGGAGCATATCAGTGTGGCTTGGAAACAATTTACTAGTGAGGTTGAATTTTTATTACTTAAAATTCATAATTGCTCAGGCATCGCATCTATATATTGAAAATGTCCCTTTGCGCTCATTATTTTGCCTTCCCTTTCCCTTTTCCGGACTTCGGATCCTTCTTCGACGACTTTGACGATGTTGCTGACGTGACTGAAGTCTCTACTGAAGGCCGATACTCATAGTCCCAGCCATCCCCACTAGCAGAATTTTCACGATGACGGGCCTCGCACTTGTACTCCGCGCTCCAATACCAGTCACTCCAATCGCCGAGCTTGGACTGGCTTTCCTCCCCCTTTGCTATATCTGCAGAACGATATTCGTACTCCCAGCCACCTGTAGCTGCACTTGCTTTGCGATGGCGGGCGTAGCATCCATATTCCGCGCTCCAGTACCAGTCACACCAGTCTTCTTTCCCCGATACCTCGTCCCCATCACTTCCCTTTACTGTGCTCGTGCTAGCAGAACCAGGATCTTCAATATGAGTATTACTCAAATCTTCTACAAGCCCTGCCACGGACCCCATACGTTGTTCATATGTCCCAGGACTCCATGCAAGCGGATCTTCAGACTCCACAGAGTCGGTTCGGCCGTGTCCGCTTTGTGCCACAGACCCAGAGCCCCCCTTTTGTGGGGTGGAAATGGGCTCCTCTGCTCCACCAGCATCGGCCTGGCTGTCATCAATGGTGGTGGTGTCCTCATCTTCATCCGGATTCAACGGCCTATATCCTGGGTGGCCTGGCACATATTCGTGGGGCTCAAGCGATACTGCGGCTCTTGCCTTGTCGGGATAATATTTCTTCCCGCACCGGCAGGGTATGAAACAAAGCTTCCATCCATGGGATCTAATGTGTATCCCAGCCTGACAGATCTCGAAACCCTTCTTACATTTCTTGCATTTTGAGTCTCTTTGATGGGCATGCTCATTATTTGCATGGCCACAGCGAGTACAAAAGCCTTCCCTACCGGAGCTTGTCGACATTTCGTTAAGTGTAACTTATACCTCGCTGATCCAGGGTATGTACAGAAGATGGAGATCGAATCTAAATGGAGGCCAAGGCTCTAGGATTTATATTTCACGGGGGAGACTCTGACGGGATTAAGCGTTTATCTGTTATCATATTGAAAGTAAAGTAATGCATGCATAGCCAAGGTTCAATAAAGCGCAAGCGGGGATATTTTACAGGGTTCACTCTTTTTGTCGTGCCAAAATTTGATTCTGCTGTATGTGCATGTGGGCAAGCTCGAAAGTGCGCCACCTCGTAAACTCCCCTCTTTTTCATCAACTCCCCTCTTTTTCGTCAACTCCCCTCTTTTTCGCAAAATTCCCTCTTTTCGCAAACGCCATTCTCGAAACTCCCCTCCTTTACCAAGCTCCTTCAAACTCCCTTCGATAATTCCCCCTTGGGATTATGCATGTCGATTTATTGCATATGAGCAATGGCTGGCCTACAGGCAGATCAAACAATTGAGCACATCACTGCCATCTTGAAGCGACATCTGACGTCTGAGCGTGGGAAGAAAAAGCCACATGGACTTGAGAAAGCCTTGCAAGAAGCACGCTCTAATCATCCAGTCTCACCAAGAGATCATACACAGCAGGTATTCTTGGAGCTGGGGCTCCAAGCTTGGGTAGCCTTTTTCCTTGCGACTCATGGCCATGGCCGTCATTACTTGGGACAGAAAGAAGAGCTTAGAACCATTGGAGCTTTTGACCTGCTTTCTCGAGGACAACGAATAGAAGTCGCGACTCAGATTGCCAGCATAGAGGCCCACGAGTCTGTCACAGCTTTGATAGAGGCTCTTTCAATGCCAACTAGCAAACGTCGTCGTAGGTTGCTTCGGTAATCAGACATGATTCTTCTTCCTAAACTAGTGCTTTAGGACTATCAGAAAATGACAACACTGAAAACCTATTATCCTTCACGATCCATGATAACACGACGAGTCATCGTGCCGAGGAGCAACACGAAGTAATTCCCCACAGTGCCGCAAACCTTGATGGTACAAATGCGATCCCGACGAGCTCTATATCAATTCCCAACGAGACATCATATGCAAGAGGCCCGTCGGAACCAACTGAGCCTCAGCAGACAATCTCAAGCCCTGTTATAGAGCGTATCGCAACGATTTTCCCTGAGTATATGTGCGGGGCGATCAGAAGGGTCCGCGATGACAGAGCTGCCATAACAATGTCCTTCCCATACCTATATAGCCCGGTCGCATGTCTCATGAGTTTGAATATCCGTGAGAATAAAGTTGCACATATTGCGTGTCTCATGAGTTTGAATATCCGTGAGAATAAGATTGCACATATTGCGAGGGAGTTGTTCGGGGTACATATAGAAATTGAGGATGGGCTCCGATGTATTGTCCTAGGACATGGAGTGAGATGTGTTCCTGGAGAGGAAATATCTCTGCAAGGAGCAGACACCGGCGCTATCGACAAGTTACTGGGCCCGGACATAAGCAGCGCAATTGCAAAAAGCCCTACACGAAAGGAGGAAGTGAGGCAGGCAATTTTCGCCACAAGATGTGTGACTATGCAAATCGCCAGGAATCCCAATGAAGGGGCCATACTCAACCTGAATCTGGAACTGGAAGGAGGGTTTAAGGCGAAAGAGAAGTTGTTTAAGTGAGAGAAAACAAGGCGCCGATAAAATGCTATTCCTCCTCCGTACCTATTCTTCCTTTGTGCTATCCTTTGCGCTATCTTTTGTGCTATCCTTCCTTCGCTTCCCCTCCCTTTCCCATGAAAATCAGTGTGAGCCCGCTTCGTAGCATTCCTTGCCCAGTGTTCCGGACTTGTTTAATGACCTCGTAGGCTTCCTTGTCCTTGATGTACTGCGCTAGAATGACCTGCGTGCAGTTGCGCCAGAAGACCGTTCCACCTGACCCGTGAATTCGATGAGGAGTTTCGATAGCACCTTTCCAAAAGTCTGTCGATAATGAATCGAGCCCGTTATCCGTAAAGTCCTGAAGAGACAAATCAGCTGTGCCGTTACCATTATGAAATGTGACTTGCCATAGATTGTCTTCCTTGTTATGCTTTTGCGATGAAAAGTTTGGGATATAGGTTAAAAGGTGCCGCCTATAGATAATCACAAGCGAGCGTATACCGCATAAAATGAGATTTCGCTTTCGAGTGGTGTTCTGAGATGCACACTGAGACTGCCGACAGATAGACGCTTGATCAATAGGGACATGGGAATCAAGGTGATGGTGCAGACAAAATGTCGAAGAGGAATAGATGGTGGCAAGGAAAGGGCGTTATGCGCAGAACGTATTCGGCGTCACTATTCTCCGAGCCTCGATGCCTCGCTGAATGAAAACACAAGCAAGTATATACATACGGCAGGTCAAGCCGGGCGAGCTATCGTAAAATGCGCGTATACTAGGGCGATGCTCGGTGATTTCCATTGTGTATCGGTGAGGGGAGGAAATAACCGAATCTGGCAATGCGATAGGGCTTCTCAAAGAGAAGCTTACTCATAGGGATTAGGGAGAATGGAGAATGGAGAATGGAGATTTGTCCAGGGAGTTTTGCGGAGGGGAGTTTGTGAGCCGGGGAAATTAAGAATTGATAATTCGTTACGAGCAGGCCAGTGATACTTCTCGACTGCTAGGAATTATTCCTCTCAAAGGGCCCATATGACTGGTCAGTCCTCTTTCGAAATTCCAGACCCCGCATCTACCCCGCTACTAGTACTAGTACTAGTACTAGTATTCTGCAAAGCATCTTCTCACCCGCGCTTTTTGGAAATCAACACGAGCCGAGGAATTCGAACATTATCTTTTATTTGAATTGTGGCCGACAGTCTGTGCGAATGGTGCACTAAACGAGTCTCAGAAGATCGTGTTTTTAAACATGTGGGTTTGATTTCTTCAAGGATTTTGTCTGAGAGTTTGGGCATCTTGAAAATGTAGCAGGAAGTCTTCGCAAGGAGGTTAAAGAGGCAGTGCAAAAGTATTCTTGCTAGTATTGACCACAGTTCAATTGAGAGATACGGGAATGGTCAATATTCAAGCTGAATAAGGTGTCACATTACAGCGTCATATTTAATCGTGAATGTTCAATTTCAAAGTGTTTTATTTGACTCTTCGCGATGACACGAGACTTTTCCAGCAAGTCTTAAATTTCCTCATGTCTCAACCAAATGCAAATTCCCAAACTTCCAAACCAATGCACCCTTCTGAACCATACAGTTACAAGCCATGTAGCCGTCTGAAATTTAAGTCAAAATTGTTTGCTGTGTCGTGGTTGTGGGTGAGGACTGTCTCGTCTCCTCATTGCTTGACTGCGGAACCGTTTTCTTCCACGAGATCTCTCGGAAGAGTAGGGACTCTGGGGAGTCCGGGGAAACCTGTCTCCAGTGAGCAATTGCGTGGAATTCTTGAAGTGGTTGTACACAATCTTAGCTAGTTGGGCCATAATGTAAATCGCTGCCGTAGCAAACATTGAGGTCTTGATCACGCCCATATTTTGTATCGTTTGATTCTCAAATAGTTTCAAGTCATGATTAACAAAGAGCGAGAAGCTTCAATTTATATGATCTGAAAACCTTGGCGAAGTTAAATCTGGAATTCCAACTCCACCAGTGGCCCATTTCATATTCCATTTTTCGCCAAGCAGATATTCGACTTCTTGTTCACCAATGGAAAGTGTATTTGCAGCTCTCCTTAAGAGAACTCAAGAGTACGGTGTTCACATCGCCATAATCTGCATTAGCAAAATGGGCAATGTCGTCTGGAACCACTTGGCGCGCCTGATTGTCCTCACAGCTGCTTCATGTTGTTCCGCCCTTCTCATACGTATTTGGGTATTAAATTAACTCTCTCCGTAGATCATGTGGCAGCATCAATTCAGGGGTTCATTTGGCCAAAGATATTCTGGGACTTCTTAACTCATGATCTAGACAGAGCTGTCTATCCTGTGCCTGCTCTGCAGATAGTCAATCTGATCCTCGCGCTTCTCATCATTGCATGGGAATGGCCTCTCAGCATTGTGGCTGGGACCGAAATGCACCGCAGTATCAAAGCAAGGTTTTGGATTCTTGGCTCAACATCATTAGCTACAACGTTTATCTATCAAGCTACAAATCCTGCCATATACTATTCAATCGGTTTGGGTGTTTACCTCTGGGCGTACGTAAAGGAGGAAGTGAGTGAAGCCCCTTTAGCAATAATTCAAAGGTTGACTTTTCACAGAAAGTAGCTGCGGATCCATGGACTCTACCTCCGCAGCTACTAGAGCGGAAATTCACCATTGAGGAGCGTGATTTTTTAGATAGGGACTTTAGAAGACCTTCTAGACGAACAGGATGTTTGGATGACCTCCCTTAGATTTTCCCCAAAAATATGTGCTTTTGTAGAATCACAAGCATTTTTCATCTTCTGAATCTCTGGTACTCATAATTTCGTGGATCTGTACATACCACAACTTTTCTTAGGATTTCAGACATCCGTATTTCTACAAATCCTTTTTACTTCGGCTACATCCGTTCTTGTTCATAATATTCGGAAACCCATTTTTTGTATTCAATCTTTTCCTTAGCACAATGCAAGAACTATATAAATGAATATTCTCTTTCGTTACACCTAGAACTTTCACTAACTTCTCAAATCCTACCTTCACCATCCACTGCATCATGTCTAATCTCCCTGATGAGGATAAACCTGGTCCAAGTACTCCTAATATGAAAACCGAATCATTCTCACCATGCACAATGGGAAGCATTTTTCCGCGTTTAGATGATCTCCTCGTACCATATCCGAGCCCTCTTCCGTTGCCTGGGGTCCCAACCTCACCTGTGAAGACCAGTGTCAAGCGTAAGCGCACGAAAAAAGAAACACCCAATGAAGAGTGGAATCGCAACAATGTTAAACTTCATTCGCGCCTTGGAATTGTCCCATACTACCGGCAAAGCGACCCCGAGGATGATCTTCCTCCTTCGTATTTCAAACGAGCCCCTCCTGACTCAGACTTCGAAGACGCTCATACACCTATGTTTTCCACAAGATTAATGACCGATGTCGACCGCAAGCGCAAGGCATACGACGAGAAAGACGAAGGAGGCAGAAGGAAGCTTATCAAAAACACCAAGGGAAAGCGCAAGAAGAAAGCCATTGTTATTGACACTAATTCCGATACCAATTCCGATATCGACTCTGAAATCGACTGGAGCTCAGTACACACTAATAAATGGGCTCAATCCCTTCAGAAAGCCACTAGAGAACTTGCTCAAGATATGAAGGATGCCAAAAGCGTTTGGGAGGAATGTGGGGCAAGATTCCGCGATGCTGAGAGGCGACTTGGAAATCTTCAGTCGATAATTCGAGATCCCTCCGGTGGCTACTAGTAAAGATGTGCTGGCTGTTGTGATTTCAAGGTTTTCTGCGGAGCTGGTCTCGCCCAATACATTGCGTTTTGACTTGGAATTATTGAATTCTGCGCGCATTATGTAGCAGAGAAAGGAATCAACTAGAAACAATTGTCATTTTAAAGCTCACTAATATTGATTTCAGTAATTTAGAAATTCAAAATGCACTATTACATAGATCCACAGGCTTTTGAGATCTGTCAGAGCAACAGAATGTTTGGATGACCTCTCTTAGGTTGAATGTAACTTGATTAAGGAAACCTCTCTAGTTAGATAAGAAATGGACGTACTTGTCCTCGCAAACATTCTACTATGCACTTGTCTATAGAACCCCTCGTATACCTTTTAGGTCTCAAAGCACTTTTCTCAAAAACAGTCTTCGCTTTAGCAGATCCCGAACAATGGTTTCGTGTCATAAAACCCCCAAAACCGTTTCCAGAACTTGAATCTTCCTCTTTATACACGACACACTGACTATATGAATGACAGTCCCCCTTCCTTTTGATACCATAGACTTACTCAAACCTCTTCCTCTTCACTTTCTCCATCATGTTTACTCCATTCAAACAAAAGCGGGGTCAAGCGCTCAAAGACTCTGAGCAAACCCCCACCATTAAGATCGAAAAAGCCCAGGTACTCCCATTTCGCCAAGCTGGGAGTATTTTGCCACCATTAGGCGATCTTACCTCTACCAATGGCACCCTCCAGAAGTTTCCTGGGATTTCAAATCACATTATCGGTAGCCAGAAAGCAGTCAAGACCAGTGCCAAGCACAAGCGCACGGCAGAAGACAGCGAGGATGAAGAAGAAAGTAGAAAGCGCCCTAAAAGTCACGCTCATACTATTGGCGATTATGGTGACATAATCTGGACAGACTCTGACATCAGCATAAAAGATGACACCAACAGCGATAATGATTCTGATACGTCTGACCTCTCCAACAACTGGAAGCCCAATAGAAAAGCCTCTGTTGAAACCGATTCCAACTCTGACACCGATTCCGACTCTGACACCGACACAGAAAACGACAACAGCGGAAGTGATTCTGAGGCATCTGGTTTCTCAGACAACCGGAAACTCAAGAGAAAAGCCATTATTGAGTCGGATTCCGACTCTGAGGAAGTCCACAAATATAAAAGGATCAAAAGTGATCCACAGGTTGGCTGGCCGAAGGCCGAGACTCGGACAAAGAAAGCTATTGTCAGCAAAACGAACTTCGAGAGCGATGAGACTCAGGCAAAGCGCCAATGGGAAGTGGCCGACCTTGTGACCGACTCCGACGAAGCGCACAAGCATACGAGGACTCAGACAAAGCGCAAGAACGATTCCAAGTATCGTAAAGGACCTCGCAAACATGACAAAAGTAGACATGAAAAAATGAAGAAGCGATACGCTGACAGCCAGGCAAAGCGACATACGGAATTCAAGAAAGGACCAAACCTGCGGAGCCCTGAGATCCAAGAGCGCATTTTGAAGATGGACGGCGCAATCAGTGGAGCCGGCTCCGACTCAGCATCCATCAAAGAGGGTCGCGCTGAGACCCAGGCAAAGCGCAAATACGAGCAACAGCTCGAAAAGTGGCGCAAAAATGCCTCCGGAATCAAAGATGCACTTTTCAATAGCGCACAAAATACTAGGTTATATTTGGATCAGCTTGATAAAGATGCTGAGGAAATTGAAGCGAACCTTGAGCATCTTGACGAGGTTATAGATTAGATTTATGCAACACGTGTGCTTTTTATTGAATCACAATTATGGTCGATATCGGGGTTTGCTGTGGAGCTGGTCTCGCTGAGCATTGTAATTTATTTGGAATTATTGAATTTTGCACGCAATGCTATTATGTAGCAGAGGAATAATAATAAGCCATTTTAAAGTTCACTGATGCCCGATTGCAGGGGCCATTTTTACCTAGTGGAGACAGCCTATTTTAGCGATGTAGAAACCCAAAATTCACTGTTGCGTGGGCAACAGGCTTTTAAACCTTATCAGACACCATAGATGCTCTGAAATCGCACACCTTTGTTCAACAACTAAACTCCTTAAACCTGGTGGAGTAACAAGCATTAACAAACGAACTCCAGTATTCCACAAATGCCTTTTACTTCTGCGGCATCCTAAACCACGGTTTTTAATAATAATATTGGAAAACTCGTTTTCTATATTCACTCCTATTCTTAGAATTATATATTAACTATATAAATGACTCTTCTTCTTTATTGTATCAGAAACTTTTACTGGCTTCTCAAGTCCACTCTATATCATGTCTAATCTCTTTCATCAAAAAAAAGATCGACTTCAGCCACCATTTGCTAATGAAGATGCACTTATCCCAAGCATCAAGACCGAATCGTCTTTACCATACCTAAAAGGGAGCATTTCCCCACCTTTGAACAATTCGTCTTTAACCAATCGGAAAGGTCCAACTATTTATGATTTAGCCCTGAGGGATCGCAAGCACACGCTCGTTGAAGATGATGGTAAAGATGACAGTGGAGACAACAATCTTCAACGCAAAAGAGAAGACTTCGAGCCCCAAAAGGGTTATTACAAAGGCTTTGAAGCTGGAAGGGAACCCTTTTCAAAAACTCAAAGTCAGCAAAAGCATAAGAAAGAAGACTCCGAGCACCAGAAAGCCCATAAGAAAGGTTTCAAAGGTGAAAAGCAAAGCCCACCTGACACTCCGGCGAAGGTACGCACCAAGTTCGAAGGAAAGAAACGTAACGTGCTGACTAGGTTTAAGGCAAAGAGCAAGAAGAAAGCGGCCGTTGTTGACATTGACTCCGACTCAGGTTCCAGCTTCGACCCCGACGACTTCGACTGGCAGTTAGTTGACCCCGCAGATTACTCCTACAATATCGGTATACGGGCTGAGAACGTTGCTCACTATATGAAGGCTGCCGATAAACGTTTGGGAGAATATAGTTCTGAATTGCGCGAATGTCAAAGGGAACTTGGACTTCTTCAATGGGCGATTCGGCATCCCCATGATTCTTCAAATAATTGAGGATGTACTGTAGCCATCATGATGGCGGCGGAGATGGCCTCGCCTGATATTGGTTTTGCTTTGAATTGTTGGATTTTGCACGCGTTATGTAACAGGAAGTTATCAATAGAAAATGACATTGCACTTTGAAAGTTCACTGATACTAGTTGCAGTCCCGTAAACCACCGTTTTTAGTATAGATACGTTGCTATTTAGTGATGGGTCGGGTATTATAATAGATAATAATAAGTCAAAGAGCCTGAGAAATCTTGTACAGCATGTTACGAAAATGTACAAAAAAATTAGATTTTGGAGCGTGGTAAATTAATACTCGACTCTCTTGTGAATGTATTCAACCCGAAATTCTGGACCCTCTGGGTAGAAGTGGAGATTTCGTGCTTCTTCCGCACCAATTGCATCTTCATCTCCTTTCCAATCGTCACCACAAAACCCTCCCCGGTCTCCCACTGTTAAACTAGCAAGCTCTACAACATCCAAATTCCTTGTTACGAATTTTCTTCCTATTGCGTAAATCAGAGAAAGCCCTCGGCCAAGCTGGAATACTTACCTTCAGCGCCAAGACCTGCCTGCGTTGGAATAATCTTGAGCTTGACCAAGGAGTCTCGGTTGAAGTCGAAGCTCGTGAAGGAGGGGTGGCCCCGCAGCTTCCAAGATAGTTTCTCATCGCAGAGAACGTTCCACTCGTACAAAATGTTTCCAGGTTCAAAGTGCTCCATCTTCAAGACCTTTTTTTGAAGTCGCGATTTCAAGCGTTGTGCAATATTGCTCCACGAGTAATTCATCCCTCTCATGATGTCCTTCAGCTCGCGGCGGACTTCCCGGCATGAAAGTGCCATTATTCGATGGATCTCTTGCTTTTCCCATAGAGTATAGTCCCCGAGGTCAGACTTTCTTTGCACAATAAGCATTATTGATGAGCAGTATCGATCAACAGATGCAGTAAATTATTTCTATGGAGTGGTTGTGAAATATTCTGGGTGAGTTTTGAACCCACCCTTCTCAACGAGAAAGTGTCCCATGGAGTCGAACCCAGTTCTCCAAACTCGCCCAACACAAATTGGAATATATTTCGAGAAAGCAAAATTCGGGTTTTCAAGAACTGAAGAAACGAACGCGGGTAATTGGAAGTCAGATGCGCGCGCCAAAATTGCGTTGTTTAACTGGCCAACAGTAAGAGCGGGTCTATTTGAATTTTGGAGAAAGGAGAATCAGATTTCTAGGGTCCATTTGAAATGAAATTCATTAACTTATATCTCAATATAGAAGCCCTTCTAGAGATTTCCTTTAACGCTTGGCAAATTGAAAAACCTCACTCAGTTCCCAATGCAACCGATTTACACGATGACACGTGACCCCCATTTCGATAGAATTCCTGACGAAATCATTCACCTCATCATATTTCCTTTACTGGTATCCTCTAGGCCCATCGAGATAACTTACGGAAAGAGGCTTGATCCGAAATGCTCAGTCAGACAAGCATGTTCGATTCTCCAAGTCTCCAAGCGTTTCCACAGGATCGCTGAAATCATTCTCTATCAATGCAACATCTTTGAGTTCCACAACTCCTCATTCTGGCTATATGAATTCTTGGATAGAGCTAGCTGGAATGCGCGCTCTATCATTTCTATGCTGAAGATCCACTGGCCGGCTGAACGGAGGGAAGCGAAGGCCCGTCTCACCGTAGTCGCCAGCTGCAAAAGGCTTCTGCTACTAGAAATCGTGGGGTTTCCTTTAAACTTCTTTAAATCAGATCTGAGAGATCTAGACCGGCTTCAAGTCAAAGAAGTTCGATTTGAGAAGGAATCATGTCTCTGCATTCCTGATTTGACCGCCACTTTATTTGGGTGCGACGGTTCTAAAATCCGCACGTTTGATACACGCCAATACAAGGTGAGATTGAGCCTCAATATGAGAACGGTTCTAATCGATTCAATAGGCAGGAGTAACTTACGATAGCTTCACCAGGATGTCATGAGATAGATACATACACATCTTAGAGAGACGCGACCTGAGGATGAGGATAGGCGGAACTAGAATTATTGAATATGTACACCATTCCTAGCCTCTATTTGAGGTCCGGAAGCTCAACGAAAATTTTGAACATTGAAAAATACAAAATGTAAAATATCAGCTTTAAAAGCATTGCACCGTGTTCAGATGTAACGAAAGCGTTTGATTTCCCGTCATTTCTCGCTTAAAAAAAGGGGAACCCCGCACTTCGGGTGCTGCGCAATGAGAGAATTCCTCCATACTAACTCCTCTACACTAAGTTCTCCACACCGACTCTTCTATACTACCGAAATCTTCTATGTTGACGAATTCCTCCATATTAATAAACCCCTCCATATTAACAACCCCCTCCATATCAACAACCCCCTCCATATCAACGGACCGCTTTATATGCTCATAGTCCACAATATGATCAAATTCGTTCTCAGACCCCCCAAGGTATTTATAAATCTTTGGATCATCAACTTGATCAAGATGGACAGTAAGAGCTGCTCCATCTGATGATGAGATTTTCCCATGGCCTACCGTCGTGATAGAGGAATAATTGTGAATACTATCACAGTGTCGATCAAGCTCGGTTTGATATGCGAAGGGTCTAGAGGGACTATTGTAGTCCTCTGTTAATACTGACAGCAAAGACAGTTCCGATGATAAACTTGGAGTCTGCGATACATCAGAGGCTTCTTTGTCCACTGCGTCATTCGGAGATAGATGGTTTTGGGAATGGTGGTTCTGAAGAGCGGATTTGCTTTCCAGAGGTTTGGTATAGTGGGAGCAAGTACTATATGGGCATAGATACGGTGGATTTGGGTGATTTAAGCAATGTCGAACAAGAGAGACTTCGTTCCTGAATCGCTTCGTGGAACGCGAGCAGTCTTCGTGTGGGCACAGCAATACCGGCTGGGTATGACTTAGACAATGGCGCTCTAAAGAGATTTTGCTAGTGAACTGTTTTGTTGACCTTGGACAGTCTTTCTTTGGACACAAAAGCACCGGCTTATGGTGGCGCATACAATGGCTCTCTAGAGCTGTTGGGGACGTGAAGACCTTTTCGTGACGCTCGCAATCATTATACGGGCAAGGAAGTGCTTGCTTCTGCGGAATTGGACTCGAGACTTGCTGGAGCCGATTTGTGTGCCTTTTACAATGTCGTATCCATGCATGTTCGGAACTGAGGGGTTTCTTATTGTAAAGACAATCATTGTATGGACATAGATATTCCTTGACGCGATGGAAATCACGGCAATGTCGGGTCAGAAGTCCTTGGGAATTCAAAGGATTTTGATTGCGAATACAGTCTTTGTATGGACAGGGATACAATTTTTTATGACTCAGTTCTTGGCAATGTCGATCTAAATGATCTTGAGCTTTAAAAGGATGTTTGTGACGAGCACATTCATTATCTGGGCATGGATATTGCGGGTCCTGTTGAGTCTGGTACAAAGCTTCTTTCATTTGGAAAGAATCTTCATATTCGATATCTGAGCATGGTGCGCATGGAAATTCCGGGTCTTGTTGAGTCTGGTCCAAGAATTCTTTCAAATGGAAAGAATCCTCATCATGAGCATCATTCCTGTCTAGGCATAGAGGCTGCGGGTCGTTTTGGGTACCATAAGTCTTGTAATGCTGATCCAAAACTTCTTCACAATGAAAAGGGTCTTCACGTGAAGCAAAATCGATGCTTGGACATGAAAATTCCAGGTTGTTTTGACCGTCATGAGTCGAGAAATGCTGGTCCAAAGCTTCTTGTGAATGAAAAGGATTTTCATGATGAATACAATTCTTGTAGAGGCATAGATATTTCCCTTCGTGGCAAGCCTGGAGATGCTGATCTAAGTTACGTTTGGTGCTAAGAGGATTTTGATGCCGATCACACTCACGGTATGGGCATAGATATTGTCTTGCGTGGCGAGTCTGGATATGCCGATCCAATGATTTCTTGGAGGAGAGAGGTTTTAGATGACGATCACAATCGCTGTATGGGCATAGGTATATTTGCGATATGGTGTCATCCTTGGTGATTTGGCTAAGGTGACGAAAGCCTTCGATGATCTGGAGACTCCTATCTTGCGATGCTTCTGTTGAATATAGAAGGGCAACCAATGCCACACGAGATGGAGATAAGGTAAGATTGACTTGGGCTGAAACTTGATTTGAACTATGTTGCTCTGGACTATCGAGATAACGTTCACTTTCTGTTTTGAACCAATCATTTCTAAACTTTTTGAGATCCTCATCTCTAATGCGTCTGATTTGGTGTTGTATGTCAAGTTGCGCAGCCTTTAAGACTTTTTTGCTCGCATCGTTTTGTCGTAAATTCTTCAAATGTGTGCGAAGCTGCAGGACTGAAGGATCTTGATTGGGCTTGTCAAACAAAGCTGTCCCACGGAGAGAGGTAGGGGCACCGGGGAAGCGGTCGATCTCCATGCCACGTAATCGGCGGATACGATCAACTTTCTCCTCCTTATCAGGAGCATCCTGCCATAGACTTTGGAGGTGCACTTTGACGTGCCGTGCGAGGTATTTCTGTTGGAGCACTTTTGGATTCTTTTGGCCCATGATGAGGCCCTTCTCTCCCCAGCTCGCGTTGGACTTGCCATCAAGAACATTAGCTGCCCCGCGTCTGATAGCATATGAGGTAACACTGAAATTGTAGCCAGCTCGGAATGCAAGGCTCTTTAGCGCCCCATAGCAGGCTGCATAGGTCCATGCAGAAGTCCCATTTGCGGCTCGAAAGACTGGCGTATCCAACACGGCATCTTTGAACTTTACTTCGACGACATCGCGTTCCATGGCCCGACGACAGAGGCGTTCAGGCGTCATTTCGAATGCACCGTGTTCTGAGGCAATAGCGATGAATAGGTTGATTGGACAAAGATGGGGATAGGTCTCATCTTCCAAGAGAGTAATAGCAATGCTAAAGAAGTCAGGGATATTCTCTTTAGTCAAATAAACTTACAACTCATCTTCTTTATCTCTCTCATTTTTCCTGAGATTGAAGGTGATGGTCAGACTCTTGTGTGGGGGGCCGCCACCCTCGCGACGGCTGAGTTGAAATTTTAAGTCCTTTCGAGATATCAGTATTATTCAGATGACGGAAATTCGTTCTTGGACTGACTCTGTAGCTTAGGGCTTGATTACTATTCCGATATGCATCTGACACAATGACGGCACCAGGCCGAGCAGCTGTATATGCAAGGAGGAGTAGGTAGAAAGCAAGCTTTACGCGATCGAATTCTTGACGGTATGTATGTTTGTCTTCAGCCCATAGGTGATGAATGAGAGCGTCAAGATCTTGAGTATCTGCAGTTGGTTTCGCGCGTCCTTTCGAGGATAACCCCAGTTCGTCCTTCAACGTAGTCTTGATGTACTGTATACCTGTCAGCTTCGTGGACTCAACATAACACAAAGCATATTATTTCTCTTACGTTTTTGACTTCTTTGACGTCTCGATCAGAAATATCGATATCGTACTCTACCTCAGCTACTTTTGCCAGTCGAATGACGTACTGAACTAAGGAGTTGAGAGACAGACGCTTTCCTATCATTCCTTTGCGCTCCTTGGCTACCATTTTGAAGAAGCTCTTCATGCTTATCAAATCTAAAACCAAGTCCTCACGCCCGAGTCGTCTTATATAACTAACGATAGGTTAACAAAACGCCGTCATTGAGAGGGCGTGGCATTATACTCTCTCCATTCTGTAAGAATTTGATCATATCCTTTTTTAGTAGGCGGCGCAACATTCTGTGGGGTCTTCCCTGCGGAGGCAGTTTGCTCATGATCAGCGCGTAGCTCCTCCTGCGTCATCTTTGTGAACATTTTGGGAGGGGTCGAAGGAGCCTTTACGAGGCACGAGCAATTCAGAGGCACGAGGAAAGCGAATCAGCTTTGATTTAACGGATACCTTGAGAGTTTGATATCTAAGGGAGAAATGATGTGGAAAGGACTTAGAGAGACGAGGCGAAGGGATTTGGGGAATGCTTTTCCGGGGGTAGACTATGTGAGACTTCGACTTGGAGCACTAAACCCCTCGAGAAACGCCTTACCATCGCTTATAATGGAAGGGCCGGTCTCCATTCAACCTGCATCCAAGGATCTTTGAATCAATATGAACCATGCCAGAGGCGGGGTCCATCCGAGCAGGCCAACAAAGCCCCAATTCCAGAAACCAAGAGTGTCCATGGCTTCCTTGTACGTAAGAACCTACAACCCAATCTCTGTTTTCTTAGATTGAAAACATCCGTCAACGGTAGATCGTAGTACTATGAATCGGAATTGCTCAAATGAAATAATATTGGATAGGGGGTTTCCAAAATGCAAGACAAAAACATCGCATCTCAGAAAACAAGAGAGTCATCCGTAAACTGCAGACCGAATATTCGTATGTACATAACTAATTCCCTCAGATTCAAAAAATAACCGGGGGGGGTAATCACACCAGACTTCGAAGTTGTCAAAATGAAATTCGAGTTGGAATGCTGGAGTCGGAAAATGGAAGTGCGATAGCCGATAGAGCTGCCTTTAAAATTACTTGGTCTCCCGCGATAAGCGAACACCCTTTTCTCAACTTTCGAACTTCGTAATCTTGCCTAGCATTACCAAAAACCCAATAACCACTCTTGAGATATGTAAAAAAAAGCAAAACGTAAGAATATCAAATCAAAACAAACAGCTAACGGTGGATTTATACCACTAAACCACCGACGCTGATTGGCTGTATTGCCATTGTAAATCCGTTGTAAACGAATTTGTCGGAGTACATCAACTAACCTGCTGATTGTGGACTTGGTTGGAGCTGAATATCTTATCTAAATATATATTACTGTTCCTCGGCAACCACAGTTCCCGCCTATTGCTAATACACATTTAAGGATAATGCTCAAAAGATCACCAAGCCATTATCTTCCATCTTTTGTAATTCTGTTACGGTTCAATGAATTCATTTTTTCCCTGTGTTGTTACGTTGGAAGGCTTATCTCACAATCCTTCTAGCATCACTAGGTGGTAAATGCCTACATTCAGATCTACAACTGCCAAGGCAGTGAACTTCTCAAAATAAAATATTAAATAACATACACTGTATACTCTGATTGATAAGTAAGAGCTATAGAAATCGCAGATTAAAGTTGATAGATTGGCATGCCCTTATTGCTTTCCGCGGACCCCTGAAATTTAGCGAACATCTTTAGTGACGTCGCGCCCTATCGCAATTCCCAACATCACAGCCTCGACATCCCAAACTCTGTTCCTCACCAACAACAATGCCCGGACCTCCTACAATGGCAGACACCTCTCCCCCATCTCTCAACCTCTACATTCTAACCTTCAACTGCGGCCGCAACCCCATCTCCATCGACGCTCTCTCCTCGCAACTCTTCAGCAGCCTCACCTCTCCAACCCTTCCCCATCTCCTAATCCTCTCCCTCCAAGAAATAGCACCAGTCCCACACTCTCTAATCGGCGGCTCCTTCATCCTCCCCTACCTCACACGCTTCCACACGGCGATCCAAAACGCGGCTCGAAAACACACAAACCGCGAAGGTGGGCAAGACAACCAAGATGCGCAAATCTACACCCCGATCGTAGCCCGCAATCTCGGCATGACAGCCCTCCTCATCTTCGCACTCGATCCGTCTGCCATCACGAATGTAGAAACGGGGGGCGTAGGCACCGGCTTCGCTGAAATGGGGAATAAAGGCGCGTGCGGAGCACGATTCACATACACGGTTGGATCAGCAAGTACGGAACTTACATTCGTGGCGGCGCATCTCGCGGCCATGGAATGGGAACTAGCACGGCGGAACGAGGATTGGAAGAGCATTGTCCGCCAACTGGTATTCACGTCCTCAGCCCATTCACTCGGGACAGCAACACATCTCTCAGCTGCCGAGGGAGAAGAACGACCTTTGCTCTCGGTGGATGCGAGGGATGCGGGGATTTACAAGCCGACGAGTCATTTGTTCGTTGCTGGGGATTTGAACTATAGGACGTCGAGTCTGCCCCCTTTACCAACCGACCATCTCGACGTCTTCCCGCAACCAAACCACGACGCTTCATCACCAAAACATATCTCCTCTCTCTACGAACGCGACCAATTGAACATCGAGCGTGTGGCCGGACGCACAATGCATGGGTTAATAGAAGCACCTGTTACGTTCCCTCCCACGTATAAATATAACAGCAAAGAGCCGTTCTTGACGAGAGATGAGGAGTTGGTGCAGTGGCATTGGGCCAGTCATCGTTGGCCGAGTTGGTGTGATCGCATTCTGTATTTGCCTTTTCCGGGGTGGGTAAAAGGAACGAAAGAAGAGATCAGGACAGGGAAATATACGGCGTTGCCCCTATTCCCGACGTCGGATCACCGGGCTGTGGCGCTCGAGGTCGCAGTTCCTTTAATCTCGATCCCAAAGCCAGACGAGGATGAGGCGGACGGGGACAAGGATCCGAGAATCCACCCCCCGTTCGATATAGATATAAATTGGAAGAGCAGACGCCAACGAGCTCGCGTATTTGAATTGGTCGCCGGGTTTACCACGTATTTCACGACGACCGCGGAGGGTGGTGGGGTGGTAGTTGCTATGTTGGCGGGCGCTGTGGGGGCTTACTTTGCTATCAGGGCATTGTTGTTATAGAGAAGTATGCTAGAGTGGTAATGATAAAATTATTACTGAGTGTCACGAATGTATTCAGTGTCGCATTTCTTCACCACAACCTGACATAGGATCCAAGGCTCATAAGACGTGGGAACTTCCCCAAACACCAATTACCCATTCCCTTCCCTTCCCTCCCGTCCAAAATCCAAATCCCGAAATGGCCTCCCATGCATAAAATCCACGCACCCCTTGAATCCCCATCTATTTCCCGAAGGCCCGTCAGTCTCACGGTAGACCCCATCAAGAAATCTATCATCCTGCCCTCTAATATCCCCCTCCCGAATACAAAGCCCCTCCCCTTTTCCCCCTCTTCCCTTGACCTTAGACCCCCCATCCCTCTCTATAAAAGAAACTCTAGAACTCCTTTCCTTCCTTCCAGAGTCGAATTTTATGCCCATTCTTATCTTGAAGTTGAGCGTCAAAAAGAAGGAGAAAAGGGATAGGTAGGTAGATTAGAACCTGGGAAATGGTTTCTAGCACGAGAATATAAGGATGGGTGATGATGGGAGGTCAAATGTATATGTAGGTATGATGGACAATAGGAGGTCGGGTACACATGGATTGCTAGAATATCGAGGTATTCTAACACGTTTAATCCATACTTCCTAGCGCATGGCCATTCCAATCCCAGAATACCTACTTCCCGACAACAAGTCCTATACTATCCCCTAAAATATATACATCTCTACCTTTCTTCCATCAGCATCTGAATCATCCCCGTTCCCCCTTCCCCCTCCGCACTTCCTCCCGCTCTTTTCGTCGCTTCAACCACTCACTCCCCATCTCCCGCAATTTAAATTTCTTAATCTTCCCACTTGCAGTTTTGGGATACTCTTGTGTCCAAAACACGTATTTCGGGACTAAATGCGCACTCAACTGCGCTCCTACCCATTCTCTGACATTTTCCCTCGTCAGGATCCGCTCACCACTCTCACCGACACCGGTATCAATGGCTTTCTCACCATACCCTAGATCATCCCTCCCTACCCGGACACCATGATGCACAACAATAAACGCCGCGACCACTTCTCCGTATTTAGGATCCGGTAATCCCACGACCGAAGCCTCAGAGATGTATTCGTGTTTAAACAACACATTCTCGATTTCTAACGGATGGATATTCTCTCCTCCGCGAATAATCAAATCTTTGATCCTTCCCGTTATCCTTACATATCCCTCGCTATCCATTTCCGCCTCATCACCGGTATGCATCCACGTTTTCTCCCCCTCCTCAGTGGTTTGCCGGACCAAAACTTCATCCGTGCGTTCAGGATCCCCGTAGTACCCTTTCATGACATTGTAGCCTGCGACTACTAACTCCCCTTTTTGACCTATAGGCAAGATCTTCGTCCTATCATGTTCAGACACGATTTTCGCCTCAACATGTGGCAACAATCTCCCTACTGAATCAACGCGTTTCTGGATTGGGTCATCGGGTGTCGTCATGAAAGACACGGGACTAGTTTCCGTCATCCCATAGCAGATTGTAAGGCCTTTGAGATTTAATATCTCGTGCAACTTTGTCATTAAATTGCTGGGTACCGAACTGCCGGCTGCGATGCCGGTGCGTAGGTTTTCGAACCCTCTATAGGGCACTGTTCCGGAGGAGAGTAGTTCGAGTTCGGCGACGAACATGGTTGCTACGCCGTAGAGGGCTGTGGCATGCTCTTCTTGGATGGAGAGGAGGGTATCCAGGGGTGAGAAGGCGGGGGATGGGAAGAGGATGCAGGAGCCGTGGGTAGCGGAGGCCATGTACCCGAGGATAGAACCGAAGCAGTGGAAGAGGGGTGGGGGACAGCAGATTATGTCTGATGGCGTAAGAGCCATCCGGGAGCCGATGAAGTAGCCGTTGTTGAGGATGGAGTGGTGGGTAAGCATTGCTGCTTTGGGGGTGGAGGTGGTGCCGGATGTGAATTGGATGTTGATTGTTTCGTCTGGGCGTAGGGAAGTCTCGATAGTGTTGGTAAAGGAAGAGAAGAGCGTGCCGAAGGGTATTGTCGATGTGAAAGGTGTGCTGTCGATAGACTCGGAGTTATCCACAAGAAAAACATTCCTCAGTTCAGGAACAACCACAGATTCTACCTTACATCCCCCTAGATCCGTCACTATCTCTTTCAGCAGCGTGATATTCTCTCTAGGAGCTTTATACGGCAAATTCGTTTCCGTCCCAATAATCAGATGTGCTGCCGCAAGATGAGACAACGCAGCTATTACTTGCTGGGAGTTGAAGGCTGGGTTCAAGGGAACCTGTTTTCAGTCAACTTGTGTTTTTAATCATTATGGGGTTTGGCATACGAGGATAGCACCCAGTTTGAACAACGCATATGTAGCAACCGCAAACTCCCAATTATTCCCCAAGCTAACTGCAACCCTATCCCCCTTTTCCACACCCCTCTCCCTCAACCCGTGTGCGAGGGCATTACTCCTCTCATCTAACTCTCTATACGTCAATTGTGTTTTCTGACTTCGAGAAATGACAGCTGTGCGATCGCCATGTGCGGAGACAATGGACGCGAAATGTTGGGGGATGGTTTGGGTGAGGAGGGGAGGCTATTCCAGAGGTTAGAATGATCAAGTTTGAGGGGAAGTGAGGCTTGCGGTAGTAGGACCTTTGCTATAACTCTCTGTCAGGAGCCCTCTTCTCTTTGTTCCAATTGCATGTCTGAACTCTACTCCCCTGCCCAGAGCTCTCGAGCTCTTCACCCCACCGAAGAACCTCAATACCACACTCATCTTGCTCATTCATGGTCCAATTACCTGTCTAACAACCGAGCACACGTCCCTCATATGTCATAATTGGCCAGAACTCCAATCCTCCAATTGTGAGTATACTACGAAATGCTCGTCGTCAGAAGAGTTCGTACTCCCCGGGCTTAAATCCCAGAATGCGGGGTGATCCGCGGGAGCGGAATGTTAGCGCTGATCTCATCTTCTTACGATTCTGGCCAGAGCGGACCCTGGATTAGGGCCCAATATATTGCTCGTAAAGCATTCACTATCTATACACAAGAGACTTTGATGGAGGATGAAGTAGGTATCCATTCTGTGTTCTATTATGCTTGTGCGAATAAGATCCTAGCTTATTCTCGAGCTATTATCAGCTAAAGAGCTCCGATTCTATCCAATACGGTACACAAGATTCAGCTCTTGAAAATCGTGTCTTCCTTTCTTTTCCACCACTTAGTAATCCAAAAAACTTCTCCAACCTAAATTTTATGCCAGCTATGTAGCTAGCTAGTGTGAAAACCCCCCAATTCTATATGTACCCATCAAAACAAAAGGACCCGCCAATGTGCCAATGTGATTCGTTTCTGTGTGCTTGCTCGCTGTAATGCCGCTCATGCTGAAACTTGATCGCTCGAAAGGACTGCTAAACGCCGTGCTACTAGAAAATTTACAAGATGTTTGTTGATTATGTTTGGGCTTCGATGTGTCGTTCGCTTTCTGGCTTCCAGGATCCTTTTACACTGTTAGTGGTGATTTTCGAGACGAAAGGGAAGCATACCCTCAAACTCATGCTTAACATAAGCCATCGGATCATCATAGTCCCCTGCCCCCATCTGCCCCACGCCGGGACTGAAGCTTGTTATAGGCAGAATAACCACATCTCCCACCTTCTTCGCCATCTTCATACCCGTGAAATCCTCCCACGTAATATTCCCCTTCCCAGTACTCATATCAAAGTACCTCTCATCATTCATGTACTCAAAGATGATATCCGTCCACACCGCCGGTCCCGTAAACTCAATAACCTTCTTATCCGGGAAACCCTTCAACTGCCCTTTCCTCTGCTTCTCCAACGTCTCCTTTGTAATATTCGCAACCAGTTCTCGTAAGACCGGATGTCCGGGTTTAGCTTGTATAGTCCATTGGCAGAATTGTATGCGTCGCGAATACCACTCCGCCCAATCTGGGCGATCGGGATCAGCTTCAACACCAATCACCAAACCGACCGATTCTCGCGGTACAGTCTCTGGTAACCATTCCGCCGCTGATTTCAACGCGTGCGTGTCGATGTCCGAGTATATGCCGCCTCTGGCCAGCAGAATCAAGTAGCGGAAGAAATCGGCTTTCAGCACTGGTAACGGCAGTGCGTTATATGCTTCTAATACCTCTGGTACAGAAGCGTATAAGTGTCGTAGTAGATGTACGGCAACTTGGTCTGTTATGACTTCGTGTATAAACCCCGGATGCTTCTCACTCCAACTCGCCTCCGCAGGACGAAACTGCTCTCCGAAATCCCCAGACGCAGGCGTATACTTCCACGTCTGCCAAATATACGCTGGAAACTTAGTTTCCACATCATACGGAAACTGATACGCCAGTTTATCCTGCAACGACGCCTTGGACATATCTGCCAATAGTTGTTGGCTCCCCTTTTGTTTTTTTCCTGCTCCTTGGACGATGGGCATTCGTTCGGAGCTAGAGGTCGTAACGGGGTTTGCGGGCACATAGCCGGTTTTGGTCTCTGATTGAGGAGGGATTGGGTTCGAGGGTGAGGTGTGGGTTCGTGTGATGAGGTAGAGCATTATCAGACAGCAGCTCGCAGCTATCAGGGCTCGTCGAAAGGTTAACATGATAGGCAATCGAGAGACTTTGCTGTCACCTAGCAAAAGTAATCCTGTTATTGACTCCTCAATTCGAATGATGGAGCTGTAACTCTCGATGAGCCACGTTGTTGTCTCGAAGGTTGAAAGAAAAAAAGGTGAATGGACGAAGTATGCCAAGAGCCAAGAGAAGGCTGTGCGATAACCGTGTTTGAAAAAGGGAGATGGTTTCGTCGCTTTGCTACATCCGAGCGTGCATGAATGCTCAGATCTGTTTTCTTACAGCTTGGATGTACAGCTTGGATGAGAGGCTCTTGCAATTGAGGATCGGGATCCGCAGGCCAAGTGAACAGATGCAAAAAGTCGGTGTTCCTTCTTGGGATTAGTCCTTGCCTCGATACGATCTTTTAGAATGTCTGTGTCTGGTCTGTCTAGGGACGTTGGGTTGGGGTGATGCGCAGTCTAGCGAGAACCTGAAACCACAAATAACGTCAGCGGGTTCGGGCTGATCGTCCGCTGGAAAATGAGCCTCCACCACTTAAAGAGCCTAAAGATCAGCTGAAATATTGGATGTCACAGAGGAGAAAGACCTCCCCCAATGAATAAATTGAAAACAAAAGCAGAATGAAACTGATGAATTGATTCAGAATAGGTCCCAAATTAAATCCTTGGAACAATACTATACCTGTCGAGTGATTTCTTATCTAGTTCTAGTACCGCCTTTCGAACCATGTTTACACATCATCAAGCTTTCTCAGGCACTGCGTATGCCAATGGGACGCGTAAGTCCCGCTGCTGGTCCAGATCCCACCGTTCAACAGAAAGTATGGGATATCTAACTAGCATGTGAAGAAGAAGATGGAGAATTCCTTCAAATTCATCCTGAGATCCACGAGGAGGAGTGTCGTACGTCGTCAACACCACACATACCTTCCTTTCAGCGATCACAGCTTAAAGATCGTCTGCTGGAAAATTGGGAATTTACCGTTGTGAAACTTTCTACCTAATGAAGTGGCTGTCAATTGTGCCCGACCTCAGCGTCGGTGGTTTTCTACCACTAAACCATCGTTGCATATACGCTTTCTCACCAGCTCGCGGTTCATACTCGTACATTTTCCTGCACCCATCCTATTGTTGTGCAATCCTTCCCACCCTCAGCCCCAGTCATCACCCCACTGCTTCCTTCGCCGTGCCACCCCACCATTCAGCACCCAACCACTCGGCCAACATCGTAATACCTCGCATTCTCTTATGTACTCTGGAATGCACGGACATCGATTCCTGCACTCAGCAGCATTGAAGGCTCCTATTGGATTAAATTGCAGTAACTTCACTCGTCACATCCCAAACCAGGTAGCAAATGATGTTTGAGAGTTGATTTGAGATTTGAGATTTGAGATTTTGGATTCCGTATGTAGTGGCCCCGTATAAAAAGGTGGCAGTACACGTCTCACCCCGACTCTCAATCACAATGACGAGAAGATCTACACGTATAACAGCTTCGAGGTATGAAGATCTGCTATTTTTAATATTAAAGAAAGGGTCTGAGAGACGCGGGACTCGGGATATTACAGATGTGAGATGATCTAACAACGTCTAATGTATGTTGTGTAAGCTTAAGTGTTACGGGATGGTCGTGAAACGAGATGGGGAGGATTGTAGGTGGCATGTGATTATGAGAGCATCATTAGAACAGGTAGATACTTTTGGTGATTGAAATACTTGAATAAATTGATTCCTCTCCCCCATAAAATCCTACAAGACAAAATTCTAATCCTGTTTGAAAACTAGCTCGTAAGATGGAGTGTCAAAAATCCATCGATGCGCGTCGTAGCTTCAGCCTCTTAATCGAATCCTTCAAGAATTCCTCCCTCTGAACCCCAGCTCATGGCGGTCGTCCAAATGAGAACTCAAATCTTGCTGGATTGGGAATCTATACCATATCAGTCAGTTCCGGGCCTGGACAAACGTGGAAGGAAATAGTGAGGTTCAGTACATTGAAGCTTTCTTTGGCTTGGTGAATTATCCTATCCTAGAGGTTGTCCGGCTAAATTGTCCAGTGTGCGGGGGGGAAGCGCGAGCCTGATAGCCTCAAGGCTTGATAATTCGGATCATCTAGGACTGGGACCATTGGCCGTTGCATAAAGCGTATCCTTTGGGGCAGTCCGGGTTGCAGTAGAGTATGCGATGCGATCCTAGAGGTGGGAGAAAATGTGTCATGTCCAATGTTAAAATCCTGGAACTCTTTTTCAAGAGAAAATGGAAGTCCAAGGAAGAATTGATGCAAGTCCGAGCCTGCTGGCCTCAAGGCTCCCTAGGAAGTATGGGTGCCAACGGAGGAGTCCGTCTAAGGGTAAAGTGGACAATGGGGATTAGAGATTTGAGTGGGATGGGAAATAGTCCTTGCGTCTTCGCGAATACTTACTTCCATCGGTTGAGGTTCAATGTTTCTGATTACTCTGCCGTTCGTAGAAGTTACCCTAGTACTGCATTGCCGCACAAAGTAGGATCCGTAGGATGGGCCATCAGGCACGGAGTTCCAAATTGGAAGAGAATACTTATGCAAAGTCCAAGAGTGCGGGTCAAATGGATATTACATTCCTTGGTATCGTCCCTGTGGTCTGGGGCGCAAGACAACGACTATGCAAACCTTGGACCTTGAGGAAATTCCAATGGAAGACGAAACCAGCAAATTTCCAGTATGGAGCCCTAAGATATCCTGTCCAGAGTTCGGAAACTATACCTGTAATCATCCGGGAACTAAAGTCAGCTCTTCTGTCAAGTGAAATCCCATGAGGCCCATTTTGGAAATGTAGATGAGGGGAAGAATTCCGTTATGATGGCTTTGCCGCAAATATTTACAGAAACTCCTCTGCCATGCTGCCTGTCCCGAGTCAAACGCTCTATTAAAAATCCAGATACCCACCCAAATAAAAATTGGAAGACGACCCAGACCAGTGGCAAAAAAAAGGGGGGATCCAGGCAGCAGGTTTTGAGTGGTATCCAAACATAAATAAAAATAAAACATTTCAAATCTCGCAAATCTCATGAGCGCCCCAACGGCCTGTGCATATGCAAACTGATGCAATTCACAGTAAATCCGCGTAATAATATCCTCTCGTTCTCCAATGGATCCATATCGTAAGGGCATAAGTTTTGCATATCCTAGGAGCCATCTCCAGTATGGCATAGGTTATCCAGTCATTGATCCGGTCTTAGAACAAGCCTATTGCGGACATGATACAGCCATCCAGGTTTGAACATCTTGATTCAATTCCAAGGAGTGCTCTTTGCTACTTATGAAAGTCCGGAAATGACTTTCAAATGCCTTGTATTATGGTCTAGGTCCATGAATAGGCAGAGTCCATGGCAATTTTAGGCCAGAAGTCCAGGAACGGATACAGTAATGAAAAACGCCATAAAATGCAAGACCAATGGATGTGATCGATGAAGGCAGGAATGCCAAGAAAAATCCAGTGGTAGTTTTAACGGCGACTGCGATGATGCCTATCACGGTCTGTATCTCTGTCACGATCACGCCTGGATGATCCGGAAGTGGTAGTTGGAGCAGCAGAAACTGGAGGTTGGGAGTAGGCCTGTGTGTCCTGGTATGCTCGGTTGTCATAAATATCCGAAGTAGGGCTATCATACGTTCCTGCTGCAACGGGAGCTAAAATGTTAGACAAATTCAATTGCGAAGAATGACGTTAGAAAATTCTCATGATTGTACGCACCACGACCATAAAACGGATCTGCTGGTTGCTGATATCCCGATGTTGCTGTGTTTTGGGATGGAGATGGTTGGGTATAGTAACGGGAATCTACTGGTGGTTGATAGGTATTGGTAGAAGAATATTGAACAGTCCCTGTCCTTGGAACACCGGCCTGCTGGATAGCAGCACGGTCTGGACGTTGAGGATCAACAACCATATTGGCTCCGGCAATGTAATAATTATCCTGGGCATTATATCCTTGGCTAGTGGTGGCAGCATATCCTCCTGCAGCCGGCTGGCTGGCATATGTGGAACTGTATTGGGGACTATCATATACTCCCTGTTGTTGAGCGCTTGGAGTAGCTCCTGCGTATCCCGTCGATGGATATCCTCCTGCAACGGGTGCTGTGGCCTCAGTTGGTCCATAGTATTGACGAGATTGATGTGTTGTGGAAGACCGGTACTCCACTACAGGTGTGTTAGATTTTCGAACCATACCGTTCGAGTCTCGCAGTGAGATACCATTTTGCGGCTGTCCCCTTGAAGCCGTCTGTCTTCGTTCTGCTTCCCATCTTTCAGAATCTGCTTTGAGATCTGCAATCATAGCCTACGATCGGGACATTAGTGAGAACCTTCCATCAATTGTTGGGAGCGATATTACGGTTGTAAGATTCCGGTAAGCAGTGATGAAGTAGCCTGGTTGTACGACTCGTGTTTGTGGGTTCTGCAACACACAACGATCAGCGCATTATCAAACATCATCCAACTCTAGAAACGCACCTCGTAGTTTCCCGGCCGTACGAGAGCATCGTTGCCAAGGTACCGGCAGATATCAGCCGTAATGACTTCTCTGTCGATACCATCCTTTGGAACGAAATACTCATTCGTACGAGCCGCGGCTTGTTGTTGCGCTCGCGAGGATCGGTCTCCTCTATCTCTGTCCTGATCACGTCTAGACATGATGCGAAAATCCGATGGAAGAGGTTGAAGGAAGGAAGAAAACAATTCCCGGAAAAGGAGATGGAAGGATTGCGAGTCACGCACACCAAGTCAGCCTAGGAGTATAATGTGGTAGCACAGATCGGCAATAATGGGGAGGGAAGAAGAAAGCCTAGGAAGAAGATCCAACGTAGTAATCGGTGGGCGGGGGGAGGGAGCCTGGATAAGAAATAGTCCAGCCAGGAGGCGTTGTATGGTGATCCTGTCCAATTAACCAGCAACGGTAAGTCCAAATGTGATGCGTCTCGATAAGTGGCAGCTGAGACTCAGCGGGTTTCTCTGTGGTGGGATGTGGATGATGATCCGCGACGAGTGGGAGAGCAAATGGGCATTGATTGTGGAGCGGCAGACTTCGTTCGCGTGCCTGTACTTGCAGCCTTTTCGAGGATGGCTTGCGCGCCGCTTTAATGATCACAAGGTGGAATATCTGAAAGCTGCTGCTTTAAGAAATAGTTCGAATTTCAGTGATTGATTTCTCAATTCAATATATGAATCAATATAGGATGGGGTAGGATAGGGTGTAGGGAGGCGTCAAAGCTATATTGATGTTTGTGTGGGGGGCGTCTTGTTTGATTTCTGCTTCCAAAAAATCAAAGATCAACAACTAAGAGGATGCCGAAGGCAGGCTTGAATATTTAAGAGAAAATCAAAGGGGACAGTGGCCTGCATCCGGAGCTATGCTCAAAGTCGCAACCATCGTCTCCCAACCAGTCTTTCCAGCGATTGAATGGACACTCTGTACATCAGTGGATCATTATGGGCGCGAGAATCCATTCAATGTTGGTCCCTTCCTTCTAAGCTTGCCACCGCACTAATTTGTGAGTTTGGGTCGTGGACACTCCACGACTCAAGAACGGTGAGTGGTTTGAGGTAGCTACCCCCGATCACGATAGGCCCTGGTGCACTGTGACAACATCCAAATTGCCTTGCTATAGAAGCCCTATATGAGTCCAGGACTTTTGAGTTTTGGTGAGTTACTTGTATGTATTTCATTCGATGGTCTGGTGAAGGATTGGCAAAGCAGCCAGCAAAATCCAGGGATTAAAATGATACCCAAAGCGCCACCACACTAAGTAACCATGCAGTCCAGCCCGATTGATGCCTAATGATAGAAACCAGCCATTCACGATCCGCCCAACCTGTGGACGACCCGGTTAGGCATTTTGACAGCAAGTTCGACGCGGCTGCAAAGTCGCCTGTGAATCACGGCCTAGAATTGTCTGGCCGAGGCTGCGTCATGCTGATCTCTCAAGAGCCTGTGAAAATTTTCAATTATTTCTAGGGGTTTGATATAAGTAATAAGTACAGAGGAAGGCCAGAGATTGGATCCAAGGGAAGCACTATCACAATTCATTATTCGACGCTTCGGACGGTGGTGAGACGTTGACCGAAACTCCAGCCCGTCAACTTTGACACCCTCATTGGATGGGGTGAAAGGATTGGCATAAGGCAATCGGTCGCCTTAGACAGGATTGGAGCCACATTTAAGAATCCATTTGAGGATCCATTTTCGTGACATTGGAAGTACTCAAGAGGGACATATCTGCTTTTTACTTAATGCAAGTATTCTACAAACATGCGTTTGTCAGCCCCAATCCTGAGGTCTCTCCTGGTGCCCCAAAGGATCGTTGTCAGCCTCTACATCCACTTCGAAAATGGTGTTCTAGAATAGTTCAATGTCTGACAAGTTGTTACCGTTGCGTCCATACAGACGTCGAGGGTTCACCAGTGCTACGTTTTAGCTGCCGATCCGGATTACTTCCGTCTCCAATATGCAAGACGGTAATATATCGTGTGGCATCGTGTAATAGGGGGGATTTCCACAATGGCTTTCGTGTATGCATTGCTCATCCAAAGGCCAGCTTCATTTGACCCTTTTCGGGCTTCCCACGTCCGGTCTTCTTCTTTTGCGCGGTCTTCTTGTCTCCGGTCATGACTGACGGCTTGACGTTTGGAGATGGTGCTCCATTGTCCTCATCTTGGAGGTCTTTGGCAAAATGCCAATCTTCATGGCTCTGTAACGCCTCGGCCGATTCCAATGGCAAGCTGCATCGACTGCACATGTAATCTGTAATCTGGACTTGATGAAGGGCCGAGGAACCGGTGGAGATATTGTTTGCTTCTTTCATTCTCGTTGCCTCGTTCTCGTGAGGCAAAGCTGATCCTGCTTTCTCTTCATCCCCTTCAGCCTCCATTTCGGGTAATTGTTGAGCACCAAAGTCATCATCATGTTCGTCTAAACTGTCCGCTTTGGAGAAAAACTTCTGTATACCGGCTACTTCAACTCGTCGGCGCTTATCAGGCCTCTCTTGACTGACCACACTGGACTCCCGTGAGCTTGTGTTGAGTAATTTGGCTTCATCACCCTTTATTAAAAAAGCCCCGATTCCCATATTGCCGACAACGCCGTCTTCGAAGCCTCCCACGCTTAGACTAATGTTGGAACATGGCCATACTCTACCTTCTAGCACGATCTGTCCCATGAGTGTCTTTGCCAGATCAAATAGAGTCACTTCATCCAATCTCTTTCCTTGAGATATTGGAGCTTGTCGAGATCTTGTCTGGCCTCCTTGGCGATGATGTAGATTCATTGTTTTTGGTCTTCTCTTGTTCTCAAGAACACCTTCCTCCACCAATCGGGAGAAGATATCTGCAACGAAAATACGTAGCCAACGAATGGCCTGCTCGGGTGTGTTGATACTTGGCCGGAAAGATTTGGCAGATAGCATAGACTTGATCTGAGTCCTAGAATTGACTTCACTGGAATCCATTCCACGAATCACTTGATAAACCCACGTGCCTGTGTCATCTCCAAGTTTATGTTTCAATTGCTCAATTGGAACAGGTAGTAGATCTTTTACCGTATCAGTGTTGAAGAATGAAGATGCCTGATCTCCTAACTTCCCACCCAAGCCACGTATCTTGGTGAATTTGAAATTTGATAGAAATTGTTGAACAGCCCGATTTCGAATCACTGTTTGTTGATTGGGTTTCTTGTGAGCTGATCCGAGTTTGGCCAACATCTTATTTTGTGCGATTCCACCAGAGCACGTATACTTGAGTTTTTCTCGAATCACAGCTCGAACAGTTCTTATGATCTCAGAGCCTATTAAGATAGCTATATCATCCCAATCTGGATCATCGTGCTCGGTCTCATCCGTATCCAAGTCAACCAGTGCATCGGCCTGCCAATCCAAGACCGTGGTTGGAGGTAGTGGAAGGTGTTCAGTGGGATCATCGTATGGAGGGGGACCAGCCAACTCTGGGTATCTTTCTAATAAAATTGAATGAACTTGGGCAGACAAATCCATGAATACTTCATCTATGCTAGCCTTCTCCACCTTCTGAAGGTTTGCTGGTAGAGTCTCCTTTATGCATCCTAGGATACGCCTAGATTCGAGACGGTATGGATCCAAGGAGACTTTGTGTGTAGCAATATTCTTTGCAGCATCGTCATGGTATGCCCACTTCTCATCACCTTCTCTCCAGGTCGCAACATGTTGCAGTATGATATCCGGGCATAGCTTTTTGGCCTCCGTAGGAGTGATCATTCTTGTGAGGCCGAACTTGCGCGAAGGATAGTTGATAGCTATGAGACCCTGCCTAAGATTCTGATCAGCTATCGTCTAGCACATGCCATGTAGAGCCGTACCATTGTTGCACAGCCAGAGGTTGATCTTCTGCCACTTCCAATCGAACCATTTCACATTGTGCATAGAAAGCATCAAGATCAACATGAGCAATGACCCTCAGTGGACAACTCGTCGCAGATACTGCAAGCTGTGATAGCTGCCTGTATGTAAATTGCGACTTCTTTCGACGAGTTTGACTGCCAACGAGAGGCGAAGACGGCTGGAAGGGTTGCGATGAAGACATCTTAATTGCGGGGATATTTAGGTTGGTATCGTACGGCTCTAGTCCTTGCACATCGGATCCATCAGATTTCGCAAAATCTGTCAATTGCGCTTCTTCAGGTATACATTTTGCAGGAGTGGGAACAGCAGTGGGAATACTGCGCGCGTTCGTATTTGATTGTTTTTCACCAACGCGCTTGGGAGACGTGACCCGCGTTCAGTGCTCGGCAAGCGCTGGTACTTTCGATGATATCATGAATCTAAAATTGGTGGCATATAGTTGTGCCTATTTAATTTGATATATTTCTCCCATCATTGTATTGATCTATTCATAACAATTGAGTCTTTGTACGATGTCGTCAATGTCACTTTTCCGCAGTCCGGCGTTGTGGGGGGCTCTCAATTTCACTACCCTACTCGGGGGTACATTTCTGCTCAGGTCCCATATGTTAGAATTATCAGAAGATCATGAGGCAAGAATGGATGGTATGTAGAGTGGCCCGAAATGTTCACATATTTGTTTCTTAAGCGGGATGGCAGGGTACTCTCAAGTGGTCGACCGTCAAGGACGTCGTTTCCCGGAGGTGTAGTAGAAGATCAGCTTATGCTGTGTGAATGTTATATCACGACCCATAGATGCATGCGTATGGACGGTGAATGCAGATTAGGCTTATCCAGCCAGCGGTCAGCTTGATACCGGCTGACAAGTGCTGCAGAGTTGGAGGGTACACTTCGGGGACACATTGGACTCATTGAAGAAGCTTTGGATCGCCTAGAAGGAAAGGCCACTGAAGCAGATAGAGGGAAGAAGATGTGAGATACATCGAAAACAATGTGTGCGGAGGTTGACATGACGCGCAGGAACGACTACTACCGAAAGCGCGGACGGGATGAAAAAGCAAAATAAAGCCACCCCACCAGACCCCAACCGCATAATGCTTGTTCTATAATGCGTAGTTATCACAACGGGGCCGTTGCCACTTGCTGGAATAGTTGCTGGCAGGTCGCACAAAAGGCCTCATAGTTCATGCGGGTGATCTTTTTCGGATTCTGGTGTGGATACTAATTTACTTTTGTACCACACCCCGAAGTTGAGGCTCTGCGCGGATCAAGATGAGAATTTAGTGGACATGTTTGAGTAGGGTGGATTGCTTGAGTAGGGTAGATTGCTTGTTCCCTTATACCAAATCCATGGCCCTTCATTCTGATCCATCTCTTCTCAATGTGCTCATATGCTGTCATCTCATTTCAAATGGCAAACTCGCCCGAAACATCATTCACATAAATTTGAAAAACGAATCAGCTACCAAGACTGCATATCCTTACCCCGCATACTTCCGGTATCACCTTGAAGAGTTGCCAGATTGGTTGAGTACGTGCCATGAGAGAAACAACACGTCAACACCCGGCTTGGGTCGTCATAGAGAAGCACAATGGCACAGTATGCCCTTGTTTTGCTCAGATAGTTGATAGTTGTAATGGCGCAGCAGACTCTTGTGACCGAATATCCCTAAGACCGGGTTGATGTTGAGATTATAGGGGTGAAGTGTACAACAAGGCTGTAACTAATTCCCGACTATTTGGCACTATCAAAGCTCAGATACAAAGTGGGGGTTCCATCATCCGATCGAATTAGACAACGATACTAACCGTCTAATTGCAGGGGAATCACAGGATGATGCAATCCATCACCAGTGGACGAGGCTCAGCTATAATAACTCCTAGACGACTCTACACCGGCGATAGTTCCTATGCATTGCAAGGTCAAGTTATCTTGTACGAGGCTTACCACTTTGGAATGCTTGACCGAGGCCGGAGAAGTGATATCACGCCAGTTCGAGTTTTTGATATATATATCTTGGCTCCGAGACACCTCAACCGATACCGGGATTCGCCCTGGAAATAGTGCTCTGCCCCAAAACCAGCTGAGTCTAGGGTTAATATCCAAGTACACGAATACAGTCCAACAAACTGGGAGATAAAAGTATCGTGTGATCTTGGATAGTGCTTGAGCTGTTATATCTTCCAGACTCTTTCCATGATCCTTGTTCAGGAATCAGGCGGTTGCTCAGATAAGTTCGGTCAAGAAAGTCGTGTTCATCGCTGGTCTGGGATCGGTGAAGACTCGAGAACGTGGGCTTCTTCGTTTTACCTTTGGCGTTCTAGCTAACGAACAGTCGTTAGCTTCAACTGTGCCCGTACTGCGATATGACTGAAAAACAGCGAAGCACGCTACCTTGGAGATTATAAGCTTTGTACGGCGCTTCCGATCCCTCGTTAATCTATTCTTGCATGTCCAGAGCCGCATTCCAACCTTCGAACACCATCTATCGACCATACAAATAACATCAAGAGGGTCAGAATGACACCAAATGCCCGTTACGGGGCGAGGACAAGCGGCGGCGAGTCCAAGTGACATGAAATCCAACACCGGTGTCTCTCAGACCCAATTTTTCGATGATGCTGTCGCCTTGCTAACAGAACCAAACATAGACCTCTGGAGTTACCCAAAATACTGGAATAAGCCCAAGCTTGCCATCAGGTGCTGATATCCGTAAAACCTCAGCCGCCTCACTTGCCTATCGATGACATCAAATCCAGATGAGTACCCGGGGTGACACTTTGTCCTTGTTGTCTTGCCCTGTTCTTTACAGCCACTTGACGTCTTGAAATCCTCATCTCTATTCTATTTGGATGAAGCTTTGCAAGGTCAACCTCTGCCGAGTTACGATGAAGCCATCGTCATCAAGCCGCGAAGAGGCATTGGGCGAGCTGCCCGAGATTGTCTTCACCGCTGATGCTCAACTGAAGCTATTCAGACACCTTGGTAGGGCAATCAGCTCGAACTCGTCGCCCTGAGGTTCATCACTCTCCTTATTTATTGAGCACATTTCCCTTTCAAAAGAAAAGGAAGACAGAAGATATACAGACAACACAATCTTGGGAGCAACAGAACCAAAAGCGATAGCAATAAGCCTTACCTCCGCACTCGCGTCTCTCTCCTTCAAAGTGTGACGACAAGACCATCAATCCCTTAGTATCAGACTTCATCTAAACGCTCTCCACATCTCGTCTTCTGACAATCAAGAAAGGGAATCACTTGAAGGTATAAGTTCAGACTAGAAGGCGTTATTATCTAACACTAACCAGAATACAGATCAGCAATGGCAACCAATTTCACTGGACCAGTTCCATTGAATGGATGGTGGCAGTGTTGCGTCTGTTCCCGAGAAGTTGATTCGAGCATTTGGGATTCTTCTTGTCCTGACTGTCAACATTCCCAATGCAGCTATTGCGGTGCAGTCTGGGCTAGACACAGTAGCTTCACACAACAGACGGGCTACGGCTCTGACACGATACAGAATATGATACCGCCCGATATGACCGGCTGGTGGAAATGCTGCAAATGTCAGCGTGAAGTCAATCCTGGTGTCTGGGGGCAAAGCTGCCCTGATTGCAATCATGATAAATGCAGCGACTGTGGCAAACTATAAGCTATGCTGTAAGTAGTATACCTGCAACAGTGGTATATAACATGGGATTGGGAAGGGCGAGAGAATGGGGACGATGAGCACGTGCTAGGATATGTTGGAGTTCGGTTGTTGATGTTGGGTTGATGTTGGGTTGATGTTGGGTTGATGTTTTGGATCTATTTTGGCGTTGTTCTCTCCTATCTCATTGGGTCGATCATGCTTGTGTCACTCCTTTATTCCTTTGGTCTTTTTTTCCTTTCCCTTTTTGGCTGGGGGATGAGCGGTAGAGTTCAGTGTTGGGTGTTGTAACGGCTTTTCCGATTCTTGATCATGCTCTCTTTCCATAAGTAGGCGTCCTATTCCTTTCGACATGCCTTTCATTATGCTCGTGACTTCGTAGTGGTGATGCGGTGCTTGACTCGAGATCCGAAGAACCCTCGCCGTCCCATAATCAAAGCTGCACAATATCCAAAGTCGCCATCTTTATTCCACAAGTCTTTGCACCTCTGTGAGCTGCAACAACTTCCCCACACCACTCCAGATACTCATGCTCACCGAATCCTTCACAAACCCCTGGCATCCCTAGTATCTTCGCAAATATCCACAATTTGTTACCCTCCAGAACGGCATCCTTATTTCCAACTTGTATTCGGGTAGGAATTGTATTCCCTTCGCCCAGCCTTCCTTAATGGTATCCGCTCTAGTGACCGGGCTTTTTGCATCGTGGAACATGGTGGCCGACTCGTCGAGATATGTTGTTCCGTTGCTCCGGTCTTTTGGTTTGCACCATATGTCGAGCCACTCGAGGGCTCGTGCCTTGAGGTCTTGAGATCTGAGGACGGCATCATTGTCATTGAGGATGGAGGCAGGCATTGGTTTGCGATTTAATCTCTGGAGGGGATTGCGAGGTATTTACTTGCTTGTACTGAGTGTGGTTGCCACTCGCGGGCACTGAGGTATATATTTCCTGGCGGGGTCTCCAAGCCGACCATGTCGGTGCAAGGCCCAACGATGTCGTCCATTGTGAAGGCTTTCGCGTGCTAAGTTTCCCATTCAAGTCTAGAAGTAGGCTGAATGTCACGGAAGACAATATCCTTCACTTATAAGCTAGCTGTAGATATCAACCAGGCATGATGTAGCCTTGTGCGAAGTGTTAAAAAGGGTATTCCGTTTTTGGATCGATAGTATGCGGATATAAAGCTTGGGCAGAATCACATGCCGAGTACGAGACAAAGAAGCCTCAAGGCCCTAGGCAGAGTTTTTCTAGCCACTCTTAATCGTTCGTAATTTTGCTATATTGACATAGATGGGTGTCGAGGTGTAGTTGAGAAATCCTACCTGGTCGGTGCGGCGTCGAAACCTTGACCTTGCCCTTGACCCTGACATCTCAATCAAACAGGGCAACTTATGGGCTTAATACCATTTCATCCAGAGGAATCTATTAAGACAAGAGCAATCCACATTATATACATTCTATTACAATGGGCAATAGGCCCAATCATCGAGATCAAAAGATCCCACCTAGTCTATGTTTCCATCGAGGATGTTAAAGTCCAACACTATGCCTAGTATCTACCTATAACAGTAGCATATGCCGTGACACCCATGGGAACGCCACCCTTATGCAAAAAGTATATGAAGCCTTAGCCAAAAGCAGCTACACTAAACGCCCAATCAGATCCGACCCTAAGCATGCTGGTGTTCTAGGTATTACTTTCATCCTTGAGGATGGGTTGTGTCACCCTCCAAATTTTCCATCGGAATGGGTGCTGTGTTTGAAGACGGATTGGTTTGATCATCTTCACCCTTTTGTGTCCCACCCAAGTGACTCCTTCGCCTCCTTCTACGCCTCCGCCTCGAATTAGAACCTGACTCTCCCTCTGAGTCTTTATCAGAAGTGGCTCTTCGGTCAGAAGATTTACCGCCACGCATTGTGCGCATATCGTCTGCTCTCATGAAATAAACATTGGCCTTTAACATGCCCACAACCGGGCCTACTCGGAACTGACTTTCTGGATTTTCATGATCGCAACAAGGACTTCTTCTTACAGGGAGCAGCCAGTCGAACACATTAGTCCCCATTACTTCTTGGAGATTGGCGCGAAGAGATCCCAACTCCCAGGGATTTTTGCCTGGCTCCATCTGCAAGACAGCGAAAGTCCGCGTAGCTTGAAGGTCTCTAGAGGACAACGGCTCGCGGGGACGATTGTTTGCATTAGATGCCGGCGGGGTTTCAAAAGTCACTCCTACCGACGGGTCTGTGGGGGGGTTTTCGCTGTGTTCTGTTGAAACCTCGCCCGAAGGCACATTTGAGTCTCCTGAAGTTGACATTTGGGCCTCATTGTTATGCGGAGCCTTTGAGATTGAGACTAAATTTCCCAGGGGGATAGATTGTAGACCTTCTAGAAAGGAATGTGCAGTGCTAGGCACACCACGCGGTGAATCAGATACGGGCGAGGCGGTTTGCCTGTCAATAGAGACACTTTCATGGCCATGGGAAGCCTGACCAGAAGCAGGCGGATTGGCGGCTAGTGGATAGGTGATCCAGGTAAAATCAACTGGAGTTTTGTAATATGGACTTATACTATGAAGAACCTCTTCAGGAGGCTTGAGTACTGCCAAGGTATGATATCTGGTCTTGGATCCTAGTCTTTCGACTTGGGTCTGATTGAACATAGCTAACTCAAGGGATGTGAGGGTCATTCCTCCCGTGAATAAACCAAAGAAAGCGGCGCTGGACATGTTAGTATACGATAATTCATTAGCATAGCCATATCTTACAGCCCGATAATAGCGCAAAACTGTGGGTTCACACTCTCGCCCTGAATCAAGGTTCAGCCCTGGTTTGTCAATGTAGCATTCGGAATAGGAAGCACACCTCAGTTACACTCTGCTTTCGAACATAAATAGACATTACCACCAGCAGATGTATACAGTACAAAGCGGTATAGCCTGTAAACTGTATGAAGAATTTGAAGTTATTTTCTCCAACTGGACCTCCTACCCTAAAGTATCCAATTAGTTTGAAACTGAGATACAGAGAATAAAATATACCAAGGGCAGAAGTGGTCCATTTTCCGAATGCAGCGTCCAGCATCGCCACAGTGATGGGCACGATCAGGCTTCCAATTGGCACATTGCGAGCACCACCTTGGTCGGCCGTCTCCCTCGCAAGTGAACACATCCTTAGTATAGAACAATTCCAAGCCCGGAGAGTTTGGGTCGTTATGCGAGGTCTCCGTGGATGTGCCACTTGAACTGGTTCCTGGCCCATCTTCACCATTCGCAATCCTATCTTTTCGAGTCGAATATTTGCCTCTTTCCTTTTTCTTATTTCTATCAATACGTGCTGAGGGTCCCAATGGCACATAAGGAGGGTCGAAAGTTGTTATATAGACAAGTCGAAGAAACGATGCGGTCATAAGAATGAACAAGATGAAGTAGATGACAAGAACTGGGATCGCAGCGCCGGCATCATTGTGTTTGACTAGAAGGTAGTGGACTGTAGATGATATTAGTCGAGGACCTCAAGCCAGGAATGTACACTACCAGATAAGAGGGCTACAAGAACATAAGTAGCATATCCTACAACCCCAGCGAGAACAATTGGAATCACTCGCGCCGTCCATATGTTCGTCGCGACCCTGCAGCGTTCCTTGTCCATAGTCGCGGTTCCATAAAATTAAGAGCTTCAGCAACAAGAAATTAAAGGTAATAAGATTTTAATAATAGTAGCAAGTATAATCTACCCTCTTGCAGGGCTCTACTGCCAAGAATTATATCCAGCGCCTCATAATTGATTGAATGAATGATTGATTGATTTGAAAGACGCGCTTACCTCACCATTCAAAATGAAGCAATTCGGTTCGGCTGAACCTTTCCCCATCACAGTCATATTAGGACTAGCGTATAGTTTACTGTTTCAACGATGAGCCTCGCCTGCCTCTTCGTACACAACCAATGTCCAGCTGGATCAAGTGCGTCCACAAAACCATTTCTATAATTAGTATCACTCTGAGAGCCTTTCCCCTTCACTTTGTCAGCATCAATAAACTTCAGCTCCCTGTTCTAGTCAGGCAGCACTGTTAATGTTTGCATCCATCACGATGCTCAAGTGGGTATTAAGGTGGGGCTATGAATATACTAGGTTCAGCCGCTTGCCCAGAAGTCTGTTTGCGGGAATCATTGGTTGGTGTATAAGTAGAAGCAACTCGAAGGGTGTCGACATATGCATCGCCCTAGGATTTCGCCCTCTGGCGGACGCCCGGACCTCAAGCCAAGGATCTCAATCCTAACGAATGTTTTCAATATGGATATGTGCTTGAAGCTCTGGCAACAGGCTTCTCGCGCAGGTGAGAGCACTTTTCGGGGTGACTTCGCCTGATCAAATGCATCAAGCAGTACCATGGATCACGTAGGACAAGGGTACTACTCATGACTGTCGACGTACACGTAGATGTCTCATTGTTACGATCTCACAATTGGATGGTTGGAGGATTTCGAGGGCTTCAAGTTTACTTGATAGCCCAAATTGCCTCATATCTTCACAATAGTGAGGTGGCGACAGTATTGTTTCCTACAGCGAGAAATTGTATGAAGCGGATTGGAGATAAGGGCAGAGCCTGGTAAGCATATTGAACCACGGAAACCCCTAGGTTTCAATCTGCCGCTTGCGGCTCAAGGCCCTTGAAACGGGAAAGCCATCGACCGATTGCATTATCATGAGGCACATTTTTTGCAATTCACCGACTCCTTGTCTTATACTGCAGCCAATTGCCTTTAAACAGGACACTGAGCTTCTCTCTTCGACCAAAGCATCTCCTCGTGATCGCCCTTCTCCGGCTCGAAAAAAGATCCTACTTGAAGTCCTTCCCCCTTCACCGTGGAAGACACTGTCCACACATTCCACTTCGAGCAGAAGATCGATAATACCACAACCGAGCCTTCTTAGTCAATAGCGGACTGACAACGAAACCATGGCACTTTTCTTTTCATGCCAGATGACATCTCCTCCGCCCTTGATCTTAATGATAACTTTCTATGGGAGAGGCAGATCTCTGAGATCGGTCTCATTGCCCCTTATTCGTGCCCTGCTACTTCGGATTCAAAGCCCCTTGAGGGCTTCTTTGGATATACCTTGAGGCTCTGTTGGCCTTGCCTTACTGAGAACTCAATGCCACAAGATCTCTATAAAGATATCTTCCATCCTCTATTCGAAGCTTCCATTCAACGACCTGCGACTGAACTCACCACTTCTAAGACGCGACAATTCAGTCTTGCCATCATATCTCCCATCACTTAAACGCTTCCCACCTCGATATTTCCACCGTCGTTCGTCCTTGTATGCCGTATCCCACAACTTGGTACTGCGGTTGGTGTCAACATGGCCCAAACTCGATCTTGCTCGATGAATATTGTGTGTCGTGTTATCGGGTGCGAGACTCGAGTGTAACATATGAATCTAGACAGCGAATCATGTCTCGGCATTCCGAATACATCGTTCCCAAGAACTCTCGACACCATAAAGGAAGAAAACCATGAAGTTGATGACGCAGATGGAATTCCAGGCAAGCCGATAAGCCAGGTACAACCTCTACGCACGCGTCCATATTGTTACGTGCCACACCGGAAGCACAAAAGAAGACATATCTGGTTCTGTTGTCAGTGCTCAGCAGGTGCTCATAGATTCAAGTATGCTCCAGACTGCTTGGAATGCTTCCATGCTCATCGTGGTGGTTGCAAGCAGAGCTGCGGCCGAGCGTGAGTCCACCAAGAATCTAAGCCGACTTTTGAGCCTGCCCCTTTAACACTTATTTTAGTTAGTCCTCTAGCGGATCGCAGCAGTACCTGCACGTATCTGCCCATTAACGTATATGGATTTCATCTCCGGCATTTGCTACGCTTGGCCAACTTGCTCGGCCTTAAAGCGTTCAACGCACACCGACTTCAAGACAGCATACTACCTTTATCTTTGTCTCCTGAAAAACAAGTTCTCGCTGTATAAGGTATCTTGTTCTAGAAGATGTCGCGCTTCGCTTCTCCCGCAGCCTCGTTTCCTCTTGGCCAACGCACGAGGCAATTCTAATACCGTCATGAGCTGGGAGAGGACTCTTTGACTGGGCTTTGAATTACTCCGCCATGTCAGCACAGCCCACCAGGCGCTCTCGATCGTTAGTTAAGGTTAGACCTGTGTTTCTTGCTACTAGTCCTCAGCCTTGTGTAACAGGCAGCCATGAACGGACATGTACAAGGTACAAGTACCCTCTCATGACGAGATTTTGTCATCCAATCAACTGATGTTTACACTTCCGTATTTTATCCAATCACGATAGAAGACTTGACGTTTTGTTATGTTGTAGCCTGGAGGCCGGGCAACGGGGCCCGAAGCGGCTGATTCGAGCCTCAAGTTGCAGAGCCTCAGCCTCGCATAACTTGTGGCCCGAATTCACTGAAAATGGTCATTTAAAAAGAACTGGCCCCGGAGATGTCATAAATTTTATGGAGACTTTCAATTTCCGAAAATGAAAGCGTTCGTCAGTTTACGAAGCCGGATGATGTACGGGCCCTTCTAACGTACCCCCAAGTACTCTCTCTTCCTTCCTTCACCGATATCTACTATATTCGAGGTCATATGTACTTACTACCACGCCCTGTCTACATTATTTTCGGCTTTGACCGCCCTTCGTTCACCGGTTTTACGGATACGGCACCGATCACCTGCCTTAAGATAGGGGCACGAATTGACTTTCCCCCTGATGACCCCGGTCTCGTCATACTTTATGGATAGACGGTCTCTATACTCAGCTCAGCCTTCAAACCACCTCAAACCTTTCTAGCACTACGACCCAGTTGTTTTATCATTTGCTCAATTCGCTTTCACATAGCCACAATTACCTCAGGGCTTCACTGGAAGGATAGGTTAATGTGCATTTCAGAGCAGTCAAGTCACAAAAAGATTATTGGTCTTTTTTCGTGCCAAAAGGGGCGCAATTTAGTTGATACCCCTATTGGGCAAAGAAGATGCAGTCGGTGAGTTCTTCACTGTTCGGGCAGGATATGTACAATCAGTCGTCATTTGGGGAATCTCTCTCATTATATCTAGACGCCTTCCGTTCCATATTTTGTTTTTCTTCATCACCAACTGGCTCTCCACTTTATAAAATAGCTATATTCTCAAAGCATCCATTCGATCCGTTGTTATCTGCTGTTTTTCCATCATTTAATACAACCTCCTACCTCCTACCTCCTATTCGATCTCATATCGCTTCATCATGCCTCATCATCAATCCTCCTCTTCGTCGAAAGGCAAAAGCCCATCGGGAGGTTCTAAGAATGAACCGAAGTATGTCTACTGTTGGGTTTGGGGATGTTGCGGCTGTGGCCATGGGATGATGGACCTTGAAGCAAGTCCGGCATGCCCAATGTGCGGCCATTTCAGATGTGACTACTGCAATCTCGAGAACGTCAAGAGAAAAGCTCATCGCTAAGGTATTGTTTTCTCCAATATAAATTTTATCTTCGCTTCTAACGACTAGCTGCCAGCTACTTCAGCAATCAATGAGAGAAAGCCTAAGTCATTCTTCAGGCTCTCCCTTATATCCTTCTATAGGGTCACCTTTTGAGACAATGTTCGATTTTCTTGGGATATTCTTTTGCTTTTTTCTCCTTTACGATTTCATTTGTTAATTGGGGGGGAGCTACTTCGACGATATCACACGATTCCTTTGACTTTCTGGTTAGCATAGCGCCGGCGTTTGCGACTAGACTTCCCCTTGTCACCGAGTTATACCTCCGGTTTGTAACGTGGCTTATTTGTATTTTTTTGGTTTTGCGGCAGTTTCTTTGCATAGCGCTGGGCAGCTAGTTATTTGTTATTGGTCAATCGTTTCGTGCAGCAATATCTCAAATCCATGCTTTGTTCCATTTCCTGTGACAAATGAAAAGTCTTCTTGATGATGTTACCTGGCAGTGCTGCGTTGCATAGCACACACTGCACTTTGCCGCAAGTAATTGGCTTTTGAGACCTTCCAGAACCAAAGTCTTTCTTGACGTCGTATGGACAGCCTTTTGGGACAAGGCATTAAGTCTTTGCCTGAGGCCTGAGACTCCAATTAACCCCTGGATCCCGAAATGAAACTCTAAAGTTCTTTCTAGGCTATGAATCTGAGCCATGGGTATGTGAATCCTTCAGGGCTGTACCGGAAATGGGTTGAAGTGATTGGGAAATCTCATTTTCCGTTTGTTGGAGACTAAGAGTAGCAAATCTAAGCATGGGGCGATTGGCCAGCTACACAACAGTATCGCCCTCTTATTAGGCTTTTTGGCCTTTTCGGTGAGGATGGCTTTTCTTTAGGGCAAATGAAACATCATTGAGGTATTTTGAACGTATATATGGAGCTGTGCTATCCCTCATGACAGTTCTTTACCTATCCCAGCTGAATCAAAGCCTCTACCTGGTCTTTCCGCTCAATCACAAAGCGATTCTTGCTCTTTGGCCTTCAACAGTATCTTCATTCTTATTTACTCCTGCCTTATCTCTCCAGCAACAACCCAAAAAAAACTTCGCGCTCATCTTCAGTTCCAACATGAGTTCAAGGTCAGCGTTAACTCAAAGGCACCACACTATTGCTGACATTCCACCAACAGAACCTCCAAGCCAAAGGGATCTGGTTCAGGAGGTGGATCGAAGAACCAGGAGCCAGCTGAAAACAAACGGATCTATATTTGGGCATGCCACTATTGCAGAGATACCGATGGCAACTATTTCTCTTCTGGAATGACGATTTGGATCGAAAACTGCCCGGAATGTCGCCACACCCGGTGTTCAGAATGTCCCGTCGAGTCTGCGAAGAAGTCTCGTAAGGGCAAACATTGTATGTCTCTTCCTTTAAGAATCAATGTTATTTCATGCTAACGGATTTGTAGCATAGTTGCCCGACCGCCAGCCTGATCGCCAATCTCGACTCCTTGGCCGAACAATCGATAAATACAACAACGCTGGGATTTTGGACGACTTGGAATATACTTATGTTGGCGTCAACGGATGGAGGATACCCTGGGTTTGGGTTATGATTGAGGACCTTTCTTCGTTTTCATTTAGTTTGTAGCAGTTGGTAGCAGAGCGCTGCGTGTCACGATAGTCTCATACTTTTCAATACGAGTCTCAATTATTTACGATCCATCTCACGAACATGAAGTAATTCGCTCGTAGAAATTCCATTCCTTTGCTTCTCACTTCATCTATGAATGATGCTTTGAGCATACATTCTGTCAATCAGGATCCTGCAATAAATAGGAGGAATCACAAGATGATCTGCCTGCTCGACGGTGCTTCGCCACGCCCACAGCATCACAAACTACAACTGCCCCAAGATGGTCAACTGTGGCAAGGCAAATCTGCAGGTTGATTGTAACACTGCCCTGAATAGTGGCATTGTGATCCTACGCCTCTTTCGTTGTCTCTTCGCGCTACGATCCATGTCGTTGAATTTGCCTTGTTCCGCAGCCTGTTCTAGAACAAACACAAAAAAACGCCTGTGGGGAATGAAAAGTCAATCCATGTTCGGCATTGGTTGCCACATGCCGGGACTCAGAGCGATGGTTGCTTGTAAGAGGCAGGAGCAAAGATGCCCACGTGGAAAGGACGGATGAACCAGATGAAGGGTGGCAGCCAGCAGGCTCGTAAGGAGCAATCAATCTAACTGAGACATAGCGGTACATCTGTCAGTAAGACGCTAATCTTGAATGTCAGCCTTATCAAGGCTCAAGGCTTAAGGCTCAACGCCACCAAAGATCAAGACCTATAGCAAAACGTGTGATCCTTCAGAAGCCCTTCTTTGCACTAACACAGAGGCTCAGACAACTACGCAATCACTCCGCCATGCAATGAGGCAGTATATATTAGAGACTACTCGAATCAAAACCTACAGGTCCAGAGCCTGACACCAGCCAAAAATCTGCTCAAACGTGAGTCAAAGGACTTGCGCAAAGGGCTCCTGACTGAAGCCCGCGCAAGACCCCAAAAAGCCCCGAAAGAGCGAAGGAGCCCAGGCTAAGAGAGGAAGGTTCACCGGAGCTGAAATGCAAATAAGACCAAAGTTCCTTCAACAATTTTATTCGATGCGCTATCAGAGTATAGCGTCTTCGCCTTGATTTGCCTTGACGCGCCCAAACGGACTACCACTAGGCAACCACTGGGCAATCGCTGGGCATGACAACCCGTTGCATAAGAGCGGTGAAATGGAGGTCTTTGACAATATTCCACATGGGTTTGAGTCCTCTACAAAAAGAGACGAATTATTGCATGTTGGATATGTAGTCGGTGTTCAAAGAAAGGAGGCTGCTAGTAGCAGCTCTGAGCCTCAAGCTATACCACTTCGAGAGCACACGGCAACCCTACTCTTTTCTTCGGAGGATCGTTCCTTCTTCTTCCTCAAACTTTCAATCTCTACACATCACCATCGCCTTTCACGATATTTTGTTGAACTCCTATATCCAGCGACTTCTAAGAGATCGAGATTTGGCAGTATGAAAGCCCTCCATCGACATCGACGAGTTCCGGGACCGTCGGGTCTGTTTGGGCGTCGCAATATCAATTCGTCCTGATTTCAACTCATTATTACATCAATCCTACTCAATCAATATTCAAAAACTGAGTATCAACTCTATGATTCAATCGGCAAGTGTCCGTTGTGCGAAGTCGTCGAAAATCTCGAAGATTGAAGTCAAATCAAGAAATTCATGCGCCACATGTCGCGCATAACCAGGAGTCTGGGGTATCTCTTGTACCGCCATACTAGTAGTGGTTTGACATAAAACCAACAAAGCATCTCAACCTTATTCGAACTGCTTCGAATCGCTACCACGACGGTGGTAAGGTGGCTGGAGCTGAATTTGCGGTGAGTGCAGGGCGAATCAAGGGCTGTTGGAAGCCAACAGAGGATCGTTTCGCATCAAATCACAGGAGGGAATAGCTCATGCATGATTTTATGGACAATGGACTGGTTATGAAACGATGTATAGCATCGAAATCCCGGTTTAATAGCTACTTGCCAACACTCGCGACATTTCGCCGCTTCCAACCACCTCATCCAGCACAGGACAAAGCACGACCATCCATGCTCGAGTTCATGTCTCACCTCTATCTCGATCCCGCAATTCTCTTATCAGCAGCCGTACTAGGCCAATCACAAAAGTAATTTTAGAGCGTATGGCGCCGATTTCACTGCGCCCTTCTCTTGTGTCCGCTCTGCTTGAAGGTTTCCGAGAACCTAGCAATCCGAGAAGGATACCAATGTGTGTGAAGCAAAAAATTAAAGATTCTTAGGTCATCAGTCTAGTCTTGTGCTCCCACGAATTGAAATATCAGGCGGATGCAGGCCTGGAGTTGGATGATGGCACACAGAAATCCCTCAAAGTTCCTCACCAAGGTACCAAAGGTAGACGACTACGACCTTAGAAGAGAGGACGATAATTTGAAGATCAGAGCTACTATTGAAACAGTAATTAATCTATCTTTGGTACCCTATATATAGCAGCAATTGAACCTCCCAGCTCTTTGATAGCGATCGGTTGGTAAAAATAACGAGATTGACCTTGTCAATGACAATACAAATCCAGTAGATCTCCCACTATTTCGCACATTTGCACCTAAATCAATTCCTATCACTGTCTAGAAAGTGTCTACAAACTCAATCTCATCATCCTCTTCTGGTGAGGCTGGCCAATTACCAGCCGGCTAAGCATCGAATGATCCACCAACCCCGCTATCGAGCTTCCCGTCAACCATCATCACTACAAATAGTGGATAACTCCGTAAATATTGACATCTACGAGCCAGCAAGTGTCCCTCAGCTCATCCTCAATCCCATGCCATCCAAAACACTTTAAAACATAAAATCACATTGCGCGCAACACAATCCTCACCTAAAGAAGCTCTTATCACAACAATCACCCCACCATCGACCATGGACCCACCACCCTACTCCCCTCAACCCCATGACTTCGAAACCGCATCCATCCGCTCCGCAGCACCCTCCTACACTTCCTTAGCACCAACATACACCTCTCTCCTCCCACCCCGCGGCCTGCCCCCCTCCTCACCCGCAACCCCCGAACCCCCCCTCGACGCCTTCCCCTTACCCAAATGGTCACCAACTACCCCTCATAACCCAGCATCCAGACACTACCACGCGGTGGCCCACCGCCGGGCCTCCGCTCTCACAGCGCAGGAACAAGCTTCTATCTTGTCTGCGACAATCCACGGCTCGGACGCAATCGATAAGATAAGGAGGAAGATGGAGGAAGAGGAAAGACAGCGGAATATCAGGACGGCGGAAGATCCGTATTTGGTGGGGGAAGAGGCGGCGGAGAGGGCGAGGCAGGAGAGATTGAGGAGGGAGAGTGGATGGGGCGTGTTGGAGATGGAGGATAAGAGGTGGGATGTAAGTGTATATGGGGAAGTGGACTGCTTCCTGTTCTGGACTGTTTTATGAGAAATTTGCTCGGTACTGAGATGTTGGGCTTGTTTGCTCATGAGATATGTTTCTACTCCTATATGTAGTTTAGGGAAGTAATTACTGACTCCTGGTCTTTTAGTGGTTGCTTGCGCAGATGAGCGATTGGGAGGAGAGGGATAGGAGTTGGAGGAGGTTTAGGAAGGAAATTGAGGAGGGGAGGAGGGGGAAGCTGGCGAAGAGGTTAGGGATTAGTGGGGGGAAATAGGGGGTGGGGTTTGGGGAGGTTTTGGAGTGATGAAATTGGGATTTAGGAGTTTGGCTGAGCCTTAGGTTTTGGATGGAATATGGTTGAGGGATCCGAGCGGAGTTCGGCTAATTGGGGTCTCAATTGATGAGCGTATATCGTAACTCTGTGAGGTCTTGATTGACCTGGTCCTTGGCTACATAATGAACAGTTCAAACCACGATGTCTGGTTGGCGGCTATATGAATGGCCCCGGAATCCCTCTGCCCCGCTGTCCGAACACTTTGTGTTTCCTCTTAGGCAGCTGTTTATAGCTTTGAGCCTTCAAGGTCGAAGAATCTCGCGAAAACCCAGCCCTTACTGCAGCTGCCACCCGCCGTTGGCGTATCCGACGAGCCCGCTTGCCAACTTCAAAAAGTAACTTCCCCAGATTGGTACCATTCTTCGCTGAAGTCTCCAGAAATTCACAATCAAAACTTTGCGCCAGCTCTTTGCCTTCTTGTTCAGAGACTTCACGATCCCTGTCACCATCCTGCTTATTGCCCACCAATATGACCGGGCATTGAGTTACACCGAGGCCCCAGGGATATGGTCGAGATTCTAAATCACTTTCGACTTCTCTGTAGAATTTTGTAGTCTTACTGAATGAAGATCGATTAGTGACAGAGTACACTAAGATAAACGCTTCGGCCTCGCACAACCCCTGGTTTCGAGGCAGTATATATTCATCCGGTCCACCGGTATCGATAATCTCAAATATGGTTGGTACACCATCCAATACCTTCCTCGTGTTGTATATCTCTAGGGTTGTAGGTTCATAGAGGTCATCGAATTTATCTGAGATGAGCTGAGGACCCGGTTAGCTGCTATTACGTTTGAGATACTGCTGAAAACCCCACCCGACGAACAAGAGCTGTTTTCCCAACCCCCCTTTCACCTAGAACAACCAATTTATACATTTGTTGAATATCCCCATCATCAATCTTGGTCTGTCTGGTCTGTCTGGTCTGTCTTGGGGTGGATATTCCGCAAGTTTGGTTGATGATGAGTCTTCCGATATTGGATTCTTCCTCCGTCCAGGAAGCAAAATGATCGAGCCCTTCGAGGTGTGCTCTTCGGTCAACTGAATCGAGTCTTGTTACTTCTGGATTCATTGTGGCATCCTTAGCCCAGCGAGGATCAAGAAGATTAGGTCTATACCTCTCGCTATTGAAGATTTCATAGGAATACACCGGGAGTGCTATCGCCGATACCAGAGAGATCTGGGACAGGCTCAATCCTGAGAGCACAGACCAAGCATGCGTTCTGACGGCGGAGCCGGTGAACGAGGTATCTGATTCATAAGATTGGGTTCTTTTGTATACCCTAGAAGCATCCAAGTCTATTTCGAACGAGTATTGATGGTAGAAACGATCGCTGGGCTCGAAGCGGTGTGGTTCGTCTGGGGCACTCTTTTCCGCGCCGTTGATTACTTCAACATCACTACCATTTCTAAAACACGTTAGGATGCTCTCGGATTCACGAGTATGATCCATGGACTGAAGGCGTCTTGAAATGTCATGATTGCTCTCCAGAAGCTTTTGAACAAGCTCTCGCAGGGCATCCCGAGACCGCTCTGCCACAATATGGGATACACTGGACGAGGTGTTAGTGCCGATATTGCCTCCAATTGAACCAGACAACGGCATGGTGGGTGCTTCCATACCTTTGTACTATGATCAACATGAGCGATAACGAAGATTTGTGACGGTCCAGTCGAAGCATAATATTAGATATAACATCTTCTCTCCAAATCAATTTCATACGTTCCACCAAAGATAAATCAGATCCCGCTCTGTCATGGTCACGTGAGGAGGCTACGTTAGCTCCTACCCTAGCACCTTAGATTTAGAACGAGAGCTTCTCTCTCTTCTCTCCTTAGACGTCTAGAATACCAATGAACTTGTACTACCTCTT
>Ga0182030_10000656_pt1 | contig 66943 bp, 39 predicted proteins | sample 812S3MmetaG_FD_121299 | JGI IMG/M metagenome (GOLD analysis project Ga0182030, IMG submission 121299) | Permafrost microbial communities from Stordalen Mire, Sweden - 812S3M metaG (Illumina Assembly) | ecosystem: Environmental > Terrestrial > Soil > Wetlands > Permafrost | place: Sweden... | reverse complement strand
GATTGCGCAATGAAGAAAGAACGCGGCGCGAGTCGAAGGGCCGGTTGGCGCCGGGGAACAGGAACTTGCTGACTTTAAAAAGCGACAGCATCCCCTGGCATCGTCCGGCTTCGTCCAGAACGGGAAGAATACGGAGATTGTGTTCGTCCATGCGGCCGAGAGCTTCCGCAGCGGTGGCCTCGGGCGCCACGCTTAAGACCCGGCGTTGCATCACATCGCTGACTTTGGGCGAGACATCGGCCACGAAGCGGGGCGCGGGGACTCCGAAAGTATTCAGCACAAAATCAATCCGGTCATTGGTGTCCCCGCAACGGGCGGCGACGGCTTCCGTCAAACCGGTTCGTCGCTTGAATTCTGCATAACCGATCGCCGAACAGATGGCATCCGTATCCGGATTCCGATGTCCAATCACCAGCACTTCGCTCATGCGCCACTCCAATGGTTTTCAATCATGCAATAAGTCAGGTTTCACTCTTACCATGACTCCGGTTCTGCGCAAGGGGACAACTTTTGTCAGCGCAAGCTGATGTATTCGGATATTTCTTGTTTCCATCTGTTTTTGCTTGCGCGTGTTCCAGCTAATTTCCATTGCCAGTGGACGCAGATTGGCTAGCATCAGCCTCCCGCCTTGAAGGCGCGATAACGATGAAAAGCTATAATATTGCAGTCATAGCCGGAGACGGCACCGGACCGGAAGTCATTGGCGAGGCTATTAAAGTGTTGGATGCCGCCAGTGGCCGATTCGGGCTGAAGCTCAATTATACCCATTACGACCTTGGCGGCGCGCGCTACTTGCGCACCAAGGAGCCGCTCCCCGACAGCGTGGTGGAGGAAATGCGCAAATTCCCGGCTATTCTCCTGGGGGCCATTGGCCATCCGGACGTCAAGCCGGGGATCCTGGAGAAGGGCATCCTGTTGCGCCTGCGCTTTGAGCTGGAGCAATACATTAACCTTCGCCCGGTCAAGCTTTACGATGAGCGCTTTTGCCCGCTCAAGGATAAAAAGCCGGAGGACATCGATTTTGTCGTCGTGCGCGAAAATAACGAGGGCCTTTACACCGGTTCGGGTGGATTCGTTTTTAAAGGAACACCCAATGAAATTGCCATTCAGGAAAGCGTCAATACCCGCCGGGGTGTGGAGCGGTGTTTGCGCTTTGCCTTTGAACTGGCGCAGAAACGCCGGGGCGGCAAACCTTGGAAGGGCCTGAAGCCCGCGGATACTGCCGCGGGTAAAAAATCCCAACTCACCTTGTCGGGCAAGACCAACGTCCTGACTTTTGCCTTCGATCTTTGGGAGCGCGCCTTTCATGAGGTCGGGCAAAAGGATTTTCCAAACGTGAAACGCGACTACGCGCACGTGGACGCGACGACGATGTGGTTTGTCAAAAACCCGGAATGGTTTGATGTCATCGTCACGGACAATATGTTTGGCGACATTATTACTGACCTGGGAGCGATGGTGCAGGGTGGAATGGGGATCGCCGCGGGCGGCAACATCAACCCGGAAGGCGCCAGCATGTTTGAGCCAATCGGTGGCAGCGCGCCAAAATACACCGGCCAGGGCGTCATTAATCCTTTGGCAGCGATTTGCGCCGGCCAAATGATGCTCGATTTTCTGGGCGAATCTGCCGCCGCCCATGCCATTGAAACCGCCGTGGTCAAAGTGACCCGCGAGAAGATTAAGAGCTTGGCCGCAGGCAAGATGGGTTATAGCACTTCTCAAGTGGGCGATTTAGTGGCCGAGGCTTTGTAGCCGTTTTTGGCGAAAAAGTATAAAAGTTGGACTTCGGGACAGTGGAATGCTGATTCTGGGACACTTTTTCGGATCGGTTGCTCTATATTTCGCAGGCGGGCAGATGGTCTAAAGGTTGCTACTGCATAGGTGAATTTAAATGCCATCGTTCGCCTATGTAGCCAGAGATTCGGCCTCAGGACGGGAGATTCGCAGCAGCGTTGACGCTTCTACTGAATCGAACGCCATTGCGGCGTTATTAAACCGTAACCTGATGGTGGTGTCCATCCAGGAAAGATTGGCCCGCAAGGGTCAAACCAGCGGAGGTAAAGTGCCGCTGTCCGACCTGGTGATGTTCACCCGTCAATTGGCCACCATGATTGATGCCGGTCTGGCGATGGTGCAATCCCTCCAGGCTCTGGCTGAACAGACCGAGAATAAAGTCACGCGCGATGTCATCAAAGACATCACCACCCGCGTGGAGGGCGGCGACAGCTTCTCCGACGCTTTGCAAAAACATCCCAAGGTGTTTAACAAACTTTATTACTCGATGGTCAGCGCGGGGGAAAAAGGTGGCTTGCTGGCGGAAATCCTGGCCCGCCTCGCCACGTATTTGGAAAACACGGCGCGCCTGCGTAAAAAAGTCAAATCCGCCATGATGTATCCGACGGCGGTGACGGTTATTGCCATCGGCATAACGATTTTTTTGCTGGTCAAGGTCGTTCCGGTTTTCGGAGATATTTTCAGTCAATTGGGGGGACGCCTGCCCGCTCCAACCATGTATTTGATCAAGATTAGCAATCTGCTGAAACAATATTTCATTTTGTTCATTGTGTTTGGCGGGGCGATCGTGGGCGGCTGGCTCTACTATATCAAAACGCCGGCGGGACGCGCCTTCTGGGATGCGAGACGAATCAAGCTGCCGATTTTTGGTTCCATCGCCCACAAAATTTGCCTGGCGCGTTTTGCGCGCACCATGGCTTCGTTGATTCGCAGCGGCGTGCCCATTTTGGAAGTTCTGGGCATCGTGCAAAACACGGTGGGCAACGTGGTGATGGAAGCCGCCATCAAAACGGCTGCCACGGACATCGAGCGCGGCGAAGGCATCTCCGTGGCGCTGAGCAAACATCCGGTCTTTCCGACCATGATCATTCGCATGATGACGGCGGGCGAACAAACGGGCAAAATCGATTCCATGCTGGAACGGGTGGCCGATTTTCTGGACGAGGAAATCGAGAATACTCTCAGCGGGTTGACCTCGTTGATCGAACCATTGTTGATTGTTTTTCTGGGCGTGGTGGTGGGCGGCATTGTGATTTGCATGTTCCTGCCCATCTTCAAACTGAGCGACCTGGTCTCCGGCAACAAGGGTTGACCGGGGCGGGCGGGCCGCTTTAGCGCGCTTGCTGTCGCAAACGGCATTCGGTATGGTTGAGGCATGGCAAAAGTGCTGTTGATCGATGATGAAGTGACCATGGTGCAAATGGTCGCCGAACTGCTCCGCCGCGAAGGCCACGAAGTTTTTCCCTTTAGCAGCTTTAACGCGGCCGTGGAAACCCTCGAGGCGCAACGCCCTGAACTGGTCATCACCGATCTTTATCTGGACAAAACCCGCACGCACGGGCTGGAGATTTTGCAAAAAGCGCGCGCCCTCAATCCCCCTTCCACTGTCATTGTCATCACGGCTTACGCCACCATTGAGACGGCCGTGGACGCGATGAAGAAAGGGGCCTTCGATTATTTGGAAAAACCATTCAAGGTGGAAGACCTTCGCCTTTGCATTCAGCGCGCCCTTTCCTACAACGAAGCGATTTCCGAGAATGTTTACCTGCGCAAACAACTCAAGAAGAAATATCAATTCAATCAGATCATCGGCAATTCGCCCCAAATGCAGGAAGTCTTCAAGATGATCGAGCGCGTGGCTGACACGGACAGCACCATTCTGATCCTGGGCGAAAGCGGCACCGGCAAAGAGTTGGTCGCCAAAGCCCTGCACTTCAACAGCCGCCGCCAATTTGCTCCGTTCGTCCCGATCAATTGCAGCGCGCTGCCTGAGAACCTGCTCGAATCCGAATTGTTCGGCCATTGCAAAGGCGCCTTCACCGGCGCGATCAACGATAAAAAAGGACTGTTCCAGGAGGCCGACGGCGGCACGATTTTTCTGGATGAAATCGGGTCCATGCCGCCCGTTTTGCAAAGCCGTCTCTTACGGGTTTTGCAGGATAAGGAAGTGCGGCGCGTTGGCGACAATGTTGCGGTGACCGTCAACGTCCGCGTGCTGGCTGCGACCAATGAGCCTTTGGAAAAACGGCTCGAGGAAGGGACTTTTCGCGAGGACCTCTATTACCGCCTCAACGTCATTCCCATCAACCTGCCCAGCCTGCGCGAGCGACCGGACGATGTGCCGGTGCTCACCATGCATTTCCTGCGCAGCAAGGTCAATCCGCGCACCGGCAAGCTTTTTCAAATCACCCGCAAGGCCCTCGAGGTTCTCGCCGCCCATGATTGGCCCGGCAATGTCCGTGAGTTGGAGAACGCCATTGAACGCGGCTGCGCCTTGTGTGAAGACGGGATTATCCGCGTGGCCGATTTACCTCCGGCAGTCCGTCACAATGTCCCCATTGATGGCGCGGAAGAATTGGTGGAGATGCCCACGACTGACGCCGCTCCCACCAGTGCGATCGCCGTGGCGCCGAGCTCCGGCTTTGCCCCGGGCGGCCTGAATCAGCCCATCGGCATGTTGCGCGATTTTCTGCGCGAACAGGAGCTGACCTACGTCAACCGCGCCCTGGCCCAAACCGGCGGCGACAAGGAGAAGGCTGCTGAACTTCTTGGGGTCAGCGTGGCCACGATCTATCGCAAACTGGCCGAGGAAGAGATGGCCGCCCCGCGTTAAACCCCGTCCGACGAAAACGCCGCCGGGAAATTCCGGCGGCGGTTCGAAGGAGAATCTTGCGCTGACGGCGCTGCCGCATCATGGATTTTGAATGATGTAAAACGCAGCCCGAATGTTCGTATTGACGATATTTGTGGCCAGGGTGGCGTTGCCGCTTGAGTCAAACGAATTGGTCAACACCGGTTTCCAGAGGTTGGGCTGGTCCAGGTTGGTGCTTTCCAGCAGGACAAATGGGCCGCTGGGTGTGCCGTTGGTGGCGGAGAGATTCAACGTCGTGCCCGTCATACTGAAGCTGGTGATGGTCGGACGGGAGTAAGCAGAAGACGAACTTACCGTCAGGATCACGTTTGCCCCGCTGATGGAAATGGACGCTGAGGTGCCTGCCGCGATGCCATTGCCGGTAACCGTCGCGCTTGCGGCCACCGTGCCGGTAATGGCGGGTGCCTGGATCAAGACGTAAACTCCCGCGCCCAATGGCGATGGCCCCGCATTGTTAACAGAGATCACGTTGCCGTTCAGGTTCAGGGTCCCTTGCGCAATAAAGAGCGCCGGATGAGTGGAATCGCCGGTGAAAGAGCCGGGGGCAAAAGTCAGCGCAATCGCTTGCGCCCCCAAGCTAACCACCCCTCCGGATGCGCCATTGATCGCGGCCGCGGTTGAACCCAAACTGGTGCCTGTGCCAGCCGCGCTTAACGTGGTGCTTGCGCTCAAATTGAACGTGGTTGAAGTCAGGGCGGAAACATCAAGGGTCCCGCCGGCGGCGATGGCAATATTGGGCGTGCTATTGATGGATCCTGAGGAGCTCAAAGCCAGGGTGGCTCCGCTGATCGTCGTTGGCCCGGTGTACGTATTGACTCCGGTCAACGTCAAGGTGCCAGGCGTACCACCTGCCGCCGTATTGAGTGTGAGACTGCCGCCCGCGCCGCTAATAACCCCCGCGAATGTGGTGGAAACGTTTGTTTGCAGAACAGTCAAGGCCCCCGTCAGTTTGATAACAGGAGTCTGAGTTCCGCCACCCCCGAGAGACGTGGCGGTTTGAAGAGGGCCTATGGTCTGATTGACCGAGTTCATGTTAAAGGTGGCCGCACTCCCGGACGGTGTATAAAGGATCAAGGGCGTTCCAGAAGGCAAAGCACCGCCTACACCCAGTTGCAAGGCGCCGGCAGCGATATAAGTCGAGCCAGCGTAAGTGGAACCGGGATTGTTCAGAACGATTGTTCCAAAGCCAAAGGAACCGTTGCACCCGGCGCTAAATGAACCAGGGCCGGAAATGGGGCCTGCCACAGTCAAGGTGTTCCCCGATTGGACGTTCATGGCTCCGCCAACGACTCCAGATCCAGTGGCTCCGACGTAAACCCCGCGAGTTGCGGCCAGAGTGATCGAATGAGTTTGGAGTCGCAGCCCATAAATATGCCCGTCCAGCGGCATGTTCAGGGTCAATTGATTGGGAACAAGCGTGGCGGGCGCTGCACCCAAACCGCCGTCGCTATTGATCAAAATGTATCCGTTGGTTATGGCGGTGATACCGGTATAGGTGTTGCCACCGGTCGGCAGCAAGCTTAGCTGTCCAGCAGGCGCAGTCGTTCCGTTGGCGGCGGCGCAGTTAACGGCAGTCAGCGTTCCTGATCCGGAGATGACGCCTGTAAGAGACTCTGCGGTCAAGGTGTCATTGGAAAACACGAACGTGCCGTTGTTAATAATCGCCCCCGCATAACTGCCAGACGCACCGAGGACCCCCGTCGGGCCGAGCACTAGCGTGGCTCCGCTCCCGATGGCCGTGGCGCCGGTATAACTATTGGTCGCAGTGAGCGTCAAGATGCCGGAGCCTTCGTTGGTCAGAACCCCGCCGGACCCGGAAATACTGCCCGACAATGTCTGGGCAGCGGTCGTGTCAAAAATTAGCGCGCCAAGGTTGGTGATGTTGGTGGCAAAAGAGCCGCTGCCCAGGGAACCGGATCCGCCGATAATGAGCTGGCTGCCCGCAGCAATTATGGAGCCGCCGGTAAAAGTATTGACGCCATTCAACGTTACGATACCCAACTGCGGTTCTATCCCGCCCGTGCCGGTCAGTGGAACATTGAAATTGAGACTGCCGCCCGAATCGCAGATCAATCCTTGCAGACCCGCGGCAATCCCGATTGACCCCGCACCAGAAAAGTTGACGGTGGTGACAGTGGCGGCGGTGCTGTTTCCTGCATAAATGCCCGCGCACACCACCGTGTTGTCCGCCATATTGATGTTTAACACTGGGATGTTGCCGGAGCCGGCGGCAAAAACAGCAAAACTGCCATTAACAAAAACTCCTGGCGTGGCGGTCAACGTATTCGTAGGCGCCCAGTTCGGCGTGCTGGTGTCCCAAGTTCCGTCGCTCGGGGTGGAAAGCCCGTTGTTGTCCCAGAAAAGGCTGGGAGCGCTTGCTTGGGCGTTATTGGCCAGAATTGAGAAAATCAAGCTGGCGCAGGGCAGTATGAATTTATGAAGGCAGTTGTCCTTTGTATTATTGCGGTTTGTTTTCATAGTTTTAGCCTATCCTTAATTGGCTCCGGCCGGCAGCTAACCCTCATGTCGAACCTTCTTTACGGTTTATAAAAACAATATTCGGCTACTATCGGGTTCCAGCGTGAAAAGTTAATCCAATCCCGAATTAAGGCAAATGAAAAGTCCGGGAAAAAGCTCTCCGCTTGTTCCGTGCAAAATTCATGGCTGCATTAAAAAACTGGGGCTGGCAGCCCGGCTTTTTGGACATTTTTTTCTCGCTGCCGCCGGTCTCAACAGCGAAGATGACCTTTCTATGGAAATATGCCGCTGGCTCGCCTGCATGGTATGTTGTTGTCTTGGCTTTTCACTCAGCGCCAAGGAACCACCGCGCCGTCTCAACGTTCTCTTCATTGCCATTGATGACCTCACTTGCGCATTGGGATGTTACGGCCATCCGGAGGTCATTTCGCCGCATTTGGACAAATTCGCCAGGGAAAGCGTCAAGTTTGACCGGGCTTACTGCCAATACCCGTTGTGCAACCCCAGCCGGTCTTCGCTGCTCAGCGGGATGCGCCCCGATACAACAAGAATCTTCGGCAACGGCGTTCGGGTTCGGGAACGTTTTCCGGATGTGGTCACTCTCCCGCAGCTTTTTAAGAATAATGGTTACTTTTCCGGCCGGGTGGGAAAGATATTTCATTACGGCGTGCCCGGCGAAATCGGCACCAGCGGCCTCGATGATGCGCCGTCCTGGAACAAGTTCGTCAACCCGAGCGGGCGGGATCGCGATGACCAAAAGGACGTGATCAATTTTACCTCTTGGAACAAGAATCTGGGCGCCTCTTTGTGCTGGATGGAGGCCAAAGGAACCGACGTCGAGCAAACCGACGGCAAGGTGGCCAACGAAACCATCAAGATGCTTGAAAAGCAAAAGCATGGGCCGTTTTTCATCGCCTGCGGATTCTATCGCCCGCACGTTCCTGACATCGCAACCAAGCCGTACTTTGATGAATATCCCCTGGAAAAAATCATGCTGCCAGTCGAACCCTCCAATCATGTCGCCGGCATCCCGCCCATCGCCCTGACGGTCAAGCCGGCCAATTACGGCCTGGATTCAGAAAAGCTGCGCATTTTCAAACGCGCTTATTATGCCGCCACCAGTTTTGTCGATGCGCAATTTGGCCGTGTCATGGAAGCGGTGCAACGGCTCGGCTTGGAAGACAACACGGTCATCGTTGTCTGGAGCGATCACGGTTGGTGCCTGGGCGAGCACGGCCAGTGGCAGAAAATGCTGCTGTTCGAAGAGTCGGCCCACGTTGTGCTGATGATTAAAGCGCCGCGCGCCGAGGGTAACGGCACGACTTGCCCCCGCACGGTCGAGTTGCTGGATCTTTATCCGACTCTCGCCGACTTGTGCGGGCTAACCCCGCCCGCCCGGCTGGAAGGGAAAAGTTTGCGGCCGCTCTTACGCGATCCAAATGCTTCGTGGGACCTTCCCGCCTTCACCCAGGTTACCCGCAAAGGAGGAGTGATGGGACGCTCCATCCGGACGGAACAATGGCGCTACACGGAGTGGGATTCGGGCAAGAAAGGAAAAGAACTTTACGATCAGAACGCTGATCCGCACGAATATCACAATCTGGCCAAGGACCCCCAGTACGCAAAAACAGTGGCTGAATTATCCGCGCGGCTTGGCAAGGACAAAGGCCCCGTTCCCGCGGAAGCGATGAAATAGAAAACATTGCAAGATCGAGTGTCGGGACTCGTAAGGGAAGGAAAGGAATTACGATTATGAGTATGATTACGACAATGACACCGATCCTGGCAATGCACTGGCATGTGGCGGGCCGCGGATTTCTACTCCTGATGATAGTGGTCGCCTGCGTCCTCGTCATCGCCTGCTGGCCCGGCAAATCTGAAACCAAATAAGCAAAAACGGGCAGAAGTGGCGCCTCTCGTCATTTCCCTTCCGCGGATTTATAGATTCGGACGTAGTCAATCAAATATTTTTGCGGAAGATTGGCGTCGTCGATTGCTCCACCCCAATTGCCGCCCAGCGCTAAATTGAGCAAGAGATAGTGGGGCTTGCGGAATGGATTGTCCGGGCCCTGGCCGGCCTTGTCGATCAAGACGGTGCGGTATTTGTTGGTGTCAAAAAAGAAATCAATCCGCTCCGTGTTCCACTCGATCGCGTAAAGGTGGAAATCATCCGAGGGCCGGCTGGTTCTGAAAGTGTAACCGTCCGACTGGTGTTTGCCATCGACCGCGTAATTTAGGGTGCCGTGAACGTTGTTGGTCTCCTTGCCGACAAACTCCATGATGTCGATCTCGCCGCAAGCCGGCCAGCTCAGCCCTTTTTTGTCGATGCCGAGAGTCCAGATGGCCGGCCAGACGCCCCTGCCGCGGGGAAGCTTCGCCCGCACCTCGATCCGCCCGTATTGCCAGCTTGCCTTGTCCCGGGTGTTTAGGCTGGCCGAGGTGTATTCCACCGCGGCGTGATGCGCGGGTTGGAAGTGCTCTTTGCGGCATTCAATCACCAGCATGCCGTTCTCCACCCGGGCGTTCTCCAGCCGTGCTCGTGTGTAGTATTGACTTTCGCCGTTGCGAACAAACCCTTCTTCGTAGCCCCATTTGGCCGGGTCCGGCAGCCCCGTGTAATTGAACTCGTCCGACCACACCAGCTTCCAGTCGGCGGCTTGGAGGCCGGAAGCCGCTCCAACCATCCAGCCCATCACCAGCAGAAACGTCTTCATCATAATTCTCTAGTCAAACTTATCCCGCGCCCCGCCAAAACCAGAGCAAAAACGTGTGGGCATTTCGACTGAATTCGTAAATATTTCCAAAAAAAAGCCCGCATGTCGAGACATGCGGGCTGTCGAATTTTATTGTTGCCGGCTTATTTCTTGGTGGCCTTGGTTGCGTTCTCCTTCTTCTCTTCCAGGGCGGCTTGGGCCGCGGCCAGGCGCGCAATCGGAACGCGGAAGGGAGAGCAACTGACGTAGTTTAATCCAATGCGATGGCAGAACTTCACGCTGGAAGGTTCGCCGCCGTGTTCGCCGCAGATGCCGAGCTTGATGTCGGGCCGGGTCTTGCGGCCCAGGGCGACCGCCGTCTTCATCAGTTGGCCGACGCCAATCTGGTCAATGGTGGCAAAGGGATTCTGCTTGATGATTTCCAATTCCGCATACGGTTGCAGGAACGGTCCGGAATCGTCGCGGCTCATGCCCAGAGTGGTCTGGGTCAGGTCATTGGTGCCGAAGCTGAAGAACTCGGCGTCCTTCGCGATTTCGTCCGCGACCAGCGCGCCGCGGGGAACTTCAATCATGGTCCCTACCATGTATTTGATCTTCGTCTTTTGCTCGTCCTGCACTTGCTGGGCGACGCGATGCACCACGGCCAATTGGTTGAGCAACTCTTTCGGATAGCCGACGAGCACAATCATGATCTCGGGCTTGACGGGAATGCCTTCCTTTTGCACGAGGACGGCTGCCTCGATGATGGCGCGGATTTGCATCTCGGTGATTTCCGGATGGACAATGCCCAAACGGCAGCCGCGCAAACCGAGCATCGGGTTGAATTCGTGCAATTCCTTGACCCGCCTCTGAATTCTTTCCACCGGCACGGCCATTTTCGCGGCGAGATCTTTCTGCGCCTCGGCCTCGTGCGGCAGGAATTCGTGCAAGGGTGGGTCGAGCGTCCGGATGGTCGCGGGCAATCCTTTGAGCTCCCGGAAGATGCCGGCAAAATCATTCCGCTGATAAGGCAGCAGTTTGGCCAGGGCTTTTTTCCTGTCGTCAAGGTTGTCCGCCAGAATCATTTCCCGCATGGCGTCGATGCGGTTGCCTTCAAAGAACATGTGTTCCGTGCGGCAAAGGCCGATGCCAACCGCGCCGAAGGCAACGGCGTTGGCAGCCTGTTCCGGCGAATCAGCGTTGGTGCGGACTTTCATGCGCGTGGCCTTGTCGCACCATTTCATGATTTGATTGTAGTATTGGAAGGTGCGGCTTTCCTTGGCGTCCAATGTTTTTGCGATGAGCACCTGGATGATTTCCGAAGGCGCCGTTTTGAGTTCGCCCGGATAAACTTCACCCACTGTGCCGTCGATGGAAAGGAAATCCCCTTCCTTCAGGGTCACGCCGCCCACCGTCATTTTCTTGGCTTGATAATCCACTTGCAAGGCGGTCGCGCCGCACACGCAAACTTTGCCCATCTGGCGGGCAACCAGCGCCGCGTGCGAACTCACGCCGCCGCGAGCGGTCAAAATGCCTTCAGCCGCAATCATGCCGCGCAGATCTTCGGGCGAAGTTTCGACGCGAACCAGCAACACCTTTTCGCCGCGATGGGCGGCTTCGGCCGCCCGGTCGGCGTTGAAGTAAATACGGCCAGTCGCCGCGCCCGGACCGGCGGGCAAACCGCGGGCGATGCACTTGGCGGATTTGACCGAGGCGCGATCAAAAACCGGCGCCAGGACCTGGTCCAATTGCTCGGCCGGCACCCGTTGCACGGCCTCTTCCCAACTGATCAAACCTTCCTTTTCCATCTCGACCGCGAAACGGATGGCAGCCAATCCGGTGCGTTTGCCATTGCGCGTTTGAAGCATGAAGACTTTGCCGTCCTCGATGGTGAACTCGAAATCCTGCACATCGCGGAAATGGCCTTCCAGAATTTTGCGGATCCGTTCCAATTCCTTCGCCGCGTCCGGCATGATTTTGGCCAACTCCGCCACCGGTTTGGGCGTGCGCACACCGGCCACCACGTCTTCGCCCTGGGCGTTGATGAGGAATTCGCCGTAGAACACTTTTTCGCCGCTGGCCGGGTTGCGCGTAAACGCCACACCGGACCCTGACTTGTCGCCCGTATTGCCGAAGACCATCGATTGCACATTGACCGCCGTTCCCCATTCGGTGGGGATGTTATATTTGCGGCGATAAACAATGGCGCGGTCATTCATCCATGAGCCGAAGACAGCGCCGATGGCGCCTTTCAATTGCTCCCAGGGATCGGTGGGAAATTCCTTGCCGGCGCGGTCCTTGACCAGCGCTTTAAAGCGTTTGACCAATTCCTTCAGGCCCTCGACATCAATCTTGGTGTCTTCGACGTGTTCCTTGCCGGGAAAAAGCTCGCCCTTAAGCGTGTCGATCACCACTTCAAAAGGCTCGTGGTCTTCGCTCGGGCTTTTCTGGACACCCATGACGACGTCGCCATACATTTGGATGAAGCGGCGATAGCAATCCCACGCGAAACGCGGATTGCCGCTGATCTTTTCCAGCGCCAGCACGGTGTCGTCGTTGAGGCCGAGGTTCAGAATGGTGTCCATCATGCCCGGCATGGAATCGCGCGCGCCGGAGCGGACAGCGACCAGCAAGGGCTTCTCGACGTCGCCGAAGCGTTTGCCGAGGATTTTTTCGGTATTGGCCACAGCGGCCTTGACCTGGGGCCACATTTCCTTGGGGTAGGTTTGCTTATGCGCATAGTAATATGTGCAAACCTCCGTGGTGATGGTGAACCCCGGAGGAACCGGGAGTCCGATGCGGGTCATTTCCGCCAGATTGGCGCCTTTGCCGCCGAGCAGCGGCTTCATACCGCCGTTGCCGTCGGCTTTCTTGTTGCCGAAGAAGTATACGTACTTTTGGGATGCTGATGCTGTTTTTGCCATAAATTTGGGTCCTTGGTAGTCTCGCGGGTTTGGCGAGGTTCTAACGCGGAGGGCACTTTAACAAAGGCGGGGAAACAGTCAATCGCCGTTTGTTGTCAATCCCTGACCAAAAATTGCGGCGCAAAGTTTCAAGTCCCTGGCCAGGGATTGAGTGCCAGGCACGATTCTGCTTCCAGTTGCAACAACCGATTATATTTTGAAAGGCGTTCTGACTGGGTAATGGAACCGATCTTAATTTGATCCGCCGACCATCCCACCGCCAAGTCAGCCAGCCAATTGTCTTCCGTTTCGCCGCTGCGCGCGCTGATCATGACCTGCCAGCCGGCGTCGCGCGCCAGACGCATGGCCTGCGCGGCCTCCGTCAAGGTCCCGATCTGATTGACCTTCAAAAGCAGCGCGTCGGCGCAACCTCCCGCAGCCGCCTGGCGGATGCGATCCGGGTTTGTGCATAAGAAATCATCGCCCATGACCAGCGCCCTGCCACCCAGTGCGGTTCGCAAAACAGGCCAGTTGGCCCAATCGTTTTCCGCCAGTCCATCCTCGATGCTCACGATCGGATACTCGTCCATCCACGCTGTCAACACCGCTATCATTTCCTCTGCGGACAGTTTGTTGCCGTCCAGTTCGTAGCGGCCTTCGTGGTAAAAATGGCTGGCCGCCACATCGATTGCCAGACAGACGTCGTGTCCCGGTTTCAGGCCGGCCCGTTCAATGGCGGCCACGGCATCCGCCAGTAATGCGGCGGCGTTGGGAGCAGGCGGAGCCAGTCCGCCCTCGTCGGCCCGCAAGGCGCGCACCCCGTAACGCCCTGCCGTCAATTCAGCGGCGCATTGATAAACCTCGTAAGTCATAGCCAGCGCTTCGTCCATTGTGGACGCAGAGGCTGGAACGACCAGGACATCCTGTATGTCCACCTGTGCGCCGGCATGCTTGCCGCCGCTGAAAAGGTTGATCGCGGGCCGGGGCAGGCGGCGCAACGGCTGCCCGATGATCGCCGCGAAGTGCGTGTAAAGCGGCCGCTTGCACCCCGCAGCCACCGTGCGCGCAAAGGCCAGCGAGACGGACAGCAAAGCGTTCGCGCCCAGGCGCGATTTGTTTTTCGTTCCGTCCAGTGCCAGCAGCGCATTATCCAAATCCTCCTGACATGGAAAATCCCGGCCTGCCAGTGCCTTATTGATTTCTCCATTCACATTGGCCACTGCGCGCCGGCAACCCAGGCCGCGATAGCGTTTAAGATCGCCGTCACGCAACTCCAACGCCTCCGCCGCGCCGGTCGAAGCTCCGGACGGCACGGAAACGGCGGCCACCGCGCCGCCCTTCAACATACAAAAAGTCATGACAGTGGGGCGTCCCCGGCTGTCCAGAATTTCCCTCGCGCCTAGTTTCTCAATTATAGGCATGACACAAATTTTTTGATTAACTCGTCCATTCCCGACGGCGGCGCAGCCATCAATCGAAGCGCAGCCTCCCGTTGCCGCCGGCGTTCATTCGCGTCCAGGTATTCCAGTGGCGACCGTCCGTCAACCCGCGCCAGCACGCAGGCCAGCGTATGCCGGACGGCACGTTCTTCAAAGGAATTGTCATCGTAGCTCTTCCAAAGGCGATGCGCCGCTTCCACGAATTTCTCCCGATGGGCGGACAGATGATGCGCCTTGCTCAAAAAATGGGTCATCGAAAAACCGACATCAAAAGCCGGATCGCCCCAGTGAATCACTTCATGATCCAGCAAAACAAGACCCTCATTCCGAACCAAAATATTCTTTGGGCTGAAATCCCCATGCACAAGTGTGACCCGGTTGGCGCGAGTTTCTTCAATTAATCCCGTCAGAAATGATCCGGCTACCGGCGTCTGTCGGGCACTATGGGCGTAATACGGTTCCAGGCGCAACGATTCAAAAACGGTACAGTCCCGAAAAATAGGCTCCAATTCCTCCCGCCGTGTCCGGGCCTGGCGGTGGATGAGGCCGAGCAAACGGCCAAACTGCTCCACCGCATTGCTGCTGATCTCGCCGCGCAACAACAGTGTCTTCCAATTCTCATGCGGTTGCGGCACCGCTTCCATGGCCAACAGATGAAACTGCGCCTCTTCGAAGACAAACCCCGGAACAGTGCCGGGCGGGGCCAACTGGCTCAGGTAGCGCAAGCCCAGCGCCTCGCGCTGAATCCGCTCCGGATCGCTGAACCAATCCGACGCCACTCGTAATTTTGCCAGCGCCTGCTTGATCACCCACGCCGTTCCGCCTTCGCGCTCCACCATCACAGTGCGATTGGACACTCCCCCGGCCAGCACGGTAATGCGGGGATTTTCATTCGCCTCGAGATACCCCCGCTCGCGCAAATACCGGGTTAACTCAGGTGCGCATTCGATATTCATTCCGTCCATTTTGTCGTTAGGGTTTAAGCGGAGCAAACCTTATCTCCTGGCTGATTCGCTTTCCCCTTTCGTTGCCCTTGGCCGGCGCGAATCCTGGCGTAATTAAAGGGTTGCCAGCGATTCCCGGAAACGCTATCAATCATAATATGCCAACAGTCGGCGAACAATTGCGCACGGCGCGAGAGACGCAGCAATTGGCCATCCACCAGGTGGCGGATTGGACCAAAATCCGCGGCGATCATATTCGCGCCCTTGAAGAAGGCAATTACAGCATCTTCTCCGCCCCGGTTTACATCCGGGGTTTTGTTCGCACTTATGCCACTCTTCTCAAGCTCAATGCTCCGCAAATCCTTGAGCAGCTTAACAAGGAATTGGCCAATTGCGGACAGCAGGAGCCGGCTTTGTCCCAGCCGGCCAGCGGCGTTTTGGATGACGCCATGTTTCAGTTTTCCAAGTTCGTCCGCCGGCTGGCTTTGCCCGCGGTCGGCACGTTGCTTATTATCGCGGCATTGGTAGTGAGCTATTTCGTCTGGCTCCGTTACCAAAACAAGGACCCGCTGGAAGGTTTGGGGCCGGGCCTCTATCAGGCGCCGCCAGCCAGCCAAACCCTGCCCCTGCCCAAGCCCGGGGGCGCATCCTGACACCGCTACCATACGTTTGGTAGGGACGCCTCGCCGAAGGCGTCCTGCCACATGGCTCTCGGCAGCGGCGTTAAGATGCGCCTCAAGCCCAACGGTTAAGCAGTTTGCCCTTTTCGCCCCCGCCCCTTAAGTTGTTCCTGTGACGAAAGATCCTACAACAGCGCCCGTGCGCGTCGGACTCATCTCTCTTGGTTGCGCCAAAAACCTGGTCGATGCCGAAATTATGCTCGGCTCATTGCTCAAGGCCGGATTGGAAATCACCAACGAAGCCAGCCAGGCCGACGTGGTCATTGTCAATACTTGTTCTTTTATCGAGGCCGCCCAGGAGGAAAGCGTCGACGCCATTTTGCAATCCGCCGAAGTGCGCGCGCAGACCCGGCCCGGCCAGGGCCTGATCGTCTCCGGCTGCCTGCCGCAACGCTTTCGCGATGATCTCCCCGCTCTTCTGCCGGAAGTCGATGCCTTCATGGGCATCGACCAGGTCGCGCAGGCGGCGGACATTGTCCAACAAGCACTGGCGCGACGCCGCGAGAAACTGGCCGGCGCGGTCAAAACTACAGATTCGCCCGCGAAATCCCGGAAACTGATTGCAAGCCGGATGGCGGAGTTGAACCAGGCAAAGGGAGCCGTGATCCAAGCGTCCCCGGCCGCTCCGTTCCTGCAAGTCAACCTTCGGCCCAGCTACATTCCGGATTTTGCCACGCCCCGATTTCGTCTCACGCCCAAACATTTTGCTTATGTGAAGATTGCCGAAGGCTGCAATCATCCTTGCAGCTTTTGCATTATTCCACGGATGAGGGGATCGCATCGCAGCCGCAGCCAGGCCGACATTGTGCAAGAGGCCCGGCTACTGATCGCGGACGGCGTCAAGGAACTGAACCTTATTTCGCAGGACTCCACCTACTACGGCCTGGACCTGCGCCCCAACGGCAGCCGCGCCATTTCTTCCCCTGAACGATTTTCCGCCACCGCCAAATCCCTCGCCGCCGGGTCGACAACCCTTTGCACGTTGCTGCGGGAACTCAATGAATTGCCCGGCGATTTCTGGGTTCGTCTTCTTTACACCCATCCCGCTCACTGGACGGATGAGCTGATTGAAACCATTGCCCAATGCCCAAAAGTGGCGCGTTACGTCGATATGCCGCTGCAACATATCCATCCCAACATGCTGGAACGCATGCGACGCGAAACTTCCGAGCAGTACATTGTGGCTTTAATCGCAAAAATCCGGGCCGGCATTCCCGGCATCACCCTTCGCACCACATTTATTGTGGGATTCCCTGGCGAAACAGAAGCCTGCTTCCAAAGACTGCTCCAGTTTATCGTGGAAACGCGGTTTGAGCGGCTGGGCGTTTTCACTTATTCCCAGCAAGACGGAACCCGAGCCGGAAAAATGGAAGCCCAAGTTCCCGATGCTACGAAAAAGCGGCGACAAAAGCTGGCCATGACCGAACAGTTGAAAATAGCCCGCCGCATCTCGGCATCTTTCGTCGGCCGGGAGTTAGATGTTCTGGTCGAACGCGAAGCGCTGGATATGTCAGTGCAGCAAGTAAGTTCATGGGAGCACGGTTTGATTCGTTCGAACGGGGCGGGCCAGGCCGCGAACCCAGGCCAACCTGGAACCCTCCTGGTGGCACGCGGCCAGGCCGATGCACCGGACATTGATGGCCGCGTCTATATCCGCGGCAAGCTTCCGCTGGCCCAATTTGCCCGCGTCAAAATTATCGGGCACAGCGATTACGATTTGGTGGCCGAACCCCACGACCGTGGTTGAGTTATGGCTGCGGTTGGTGAAGCGCCGCTTCCAAGGCAGGGTCGCGGCCAGACAGAAAATCACTCAGTGAATACGGGACAAAAATGTCCGGCGCGAGCGTTAGCGGATCGGCGTATGGGATGAGGATAAAGTATTTTTTGGTGTAAGCCACAGCCAGCTTTGAGTTTGGCAGCAAAAAGGTCGCCTGATTCTGCGTGCCCGGACGCCCATAATGATTGGGTTTACCGCCGGTCGGTTCACCAACAAGCAGGGCATGAAGCTGCCGAAAATCGTTTGCCCCCCGCATTCCGACCCGGAACCGGGCAGGGATGACGAGACTGCTGTGAAAATCATTTGCGGCCCAAGTCCCGGCGCCGAATGTCCCGCTGTCTGTCAGGGTGTAAAGATGTCCCGGCGCGGCGAGGATGGGTCGTGACTTCAACCCCTCCTCCAGGGGCTTGACGACTTCTGAACCTCCGCCTTGATTGAAACGAAGGTCCATGATGACGCGCTGGACGGGATGCGCGTCCGCAAAGGCCAACACGTCGCCGGCAAAACTTACGAAGGGATAACCCGGCGCATTGGTGCAGCGATTGTATTGAATATAAAGGGTCTGCGCTCGAGGCAGGTATTCATACCAGTAGAAGGAGTTGGGCTGTTTACGGCAAAGTGCCGTGGGAATATGCAAGGCATCGTCGGCATACACCATTTTTCCGCTGGTTTTTGGGCATGCCAGCGGAGCGATTTTTACCGTGAATTCCTTGCCGCCGATTTTGGCGCAGGTCAATGACAGATGGCCGGCGGAGTCGGCTATTTTTTCGTTTTGCATCAATTCCGCCAATCCCATATAGCGGGGACTCTCGAAATGCAGCCACGCGCCATTCTCGTGCGCGATGTAGGGAGCCACCGCCAACTCCACTTCTTCGGGTGTTTTTGAGCCCATCTTTACCACGCGGCAGCCGAGTGCTTCCTTGTATTCCGGAGCTGCGGCCACAATGGCCAGCCCATCAGAGAACCATTTCATTTGAATCGGATAAGAATGGAGCGCCATGCTGTCGGTGACCGACCAGATATAAACGCTCGTTTCCCCCACACCCAGGCTGGCGACCAGTCGGCTTAAGAGAAGGATGATTTCCGCGTCGGTGAGTTGTGAAACGGCCCCTCTCAGTTGATTGACTTGGCGTTCAAACTGGTCCTGCGGGATGAGCCGGAAGAAGTCTATTTGCCGGGCGGGAAGTTCAGCCGCGAAATAGTTCAAGTCTTCCTGCCAGCGGGCCGCCCGCGCCGCCGGAGATTTTGTGGCTAATTGACTGACCGCGGGGGTGCCCGCGAGGATGGTGATTAAAAAAGCCGGCAACAGTAAGAGGTCCCGGAAATGCATGTTTTGGCGAATGCTGTTCATAGTTACCCTCGAGTGTTTTCTTTGCCTCATGGACCTCAGTTTTCCTCCTCGATTAAATCCATTGGCAATGGATAATAGATTACGGATGTAATCGAATAAGTCAAACCAAATCTTTTTACATTTATTGCCCTGTGGGATGCCAAAATTGGTCTATGGCCGGGAAAAATTACCAAGGTCCGGAGTGGGCCCAGCCGGACGGTTACTGCACGAGCCGAAGTGTTAACGGATAATGGTAGCATCCGCCATCGGACGCTTTAACGGTCGCGACGATGGCCAGGACCAATGAACCGACGCAGATGGTGATTAAGATCGGTATACCGATCAGGATGAAAACCAGCGGAACGCAACAAAGACAATAGATGAGGATGGAAATGTGGAAATTGAGCGCTTCTTTGGCGTTTTGGGCCAGATACTCCGATTCGTGCCTCATGGCCAGATACACAATCAGCGGCAAAATAATGCCAACGCCCAGAAAAGCGGACAGATGGCTGAGCATGCTCCAAATTTTGTCGTTGCCTTTGGGCGGGATCATCGGGGGTGGCGCCAGATAGGGTTCCATAAGCATTAATGGGTGGACGGCGTTAATTTCAGCTTTTTCACAGCCACGATTCCTTTGCCAATTTGATGGGATAGTCTGGACTTTTCGAACCGTGCCGTCAAGAGAGTTTCCCGCCGGCTGTTTGCCGGCTTGCTTGACACCGCTGCCATAACCTTAGCTCACCTTTTTTTGGTAGGGCCGCCTCGCCGAGGCGGCCAGCGCAGCCGCCCAGCCCTGCCAAGTGGCAGATGATAGCAGTGTTGCGCCCGTTTGCCAAGTTCGAGTGATCGACGCCGCTCTCATTAACACCCCGATTCATCGGGGCGCAGCGGGCAAGCCAGCAGGGGTATTAAGATTCACGGATGTATCTACCGCTGCACACCTAATCATCTCAAAAGCAGTCGGAAACTGTTCCACATTCGCAGATTCCCAAGTGTCGATTCCAAACTTTATAGCTTTCAGCAATGGTGTCAAGTAAAGCCGCCTCTGAGTTCTAACCGGCCCAAAATTTATCCCGAGAGTGATGAGCATGGTCTTTATGCGTATCTTGATGTCGTCTGGCAGCGTTGTGCGCGGAATAAATGTATGGCTACGTCAAATCAATTTCTAGCCCTGCTTTAAAATGGAGGTAGGAATTTAATTTAAGCTTTGAAATTTTCATATCGATTCAATCGCTACACACCGCAAACCATACATTTTGGATCACGTCCGATTTTTGCGCCGTACCATCGCAAAATGGATGGCTTGTTAAAATTGAATTCTAGCTTAGCCCAGTTCTGATAGACGCCATCTCGACGGTTGGCCCAAATATAAAAATCGGATACAAGGTCCTCCTCGAGGCTCGATATTCCACTATTTAAACCCTTGGATAATTCAACAAGAGCCAATTTGACCATGAAGTTCGAAATCGGCACAATATCTTCCCAAACGCGGCGGCGTAGACGGATCGTCTGCACACCATCGAAAGGGATCGGCCCAATGATGTTGGGGAATTGTGATCTTACCGGACGTGCCCGGGTATTTGAGTTATTCCTAAGACTTTGATTCGCAAGGTGCCACCCTTTGTTTGCCAAAAAACGAACACTTTTCTAAATTATATTTAAAAATCAATTTGCTAAATGACTTTTAACTTAATATGTAGCCTAATGAATAGTCAAAAAGGCCATTTCAAGAATAAGAAAGGGCGAAAAATGAACGAAAAATCCACCACTGAACTCCCTCTCACCCTGCGCGCGATGTGCCGCAATGGTAAAATCGCCCGCCTCCCCTAGGCCGTGCGCGAGGAATTGAATCAACGCCTGCGCGACGGCGAATCGGGGAAAGGCCTGGTCGAATGGATCAATGATCTCCCTGAAGTTAAAACCGCCTTGCAGCGCGAATTCGGCGGACGCCCCATCCGCGAGCAGAGTATCTCCGAATGGAAACAAGGCGGATTCCTCGACGGGGCGGCCAAAACCGACGCGGATGAGCTGATGGCCGATACGTTGGCCGGGGGCGGAAAATCCAACGCGCACCCCGGGTCGCGCGGTCCCGCGTCGCGCCGCAAAAGTTCCCGGGTAAAAACGCCGGAGGCGGAAATGGAATCCGTCTCCGACCGGGTGGTGGAATAGGTTTTTCCCCTTTATGTGGAGCGTTTGCTGATTTGGCAGGAGAAATTGCGCGTCGAAACAGACGAAAAGAACGAAATAACGGAAGACGAGGTTGTGGAATGGGTGCGCGCCCATCCGTCCATCGAGCAAAAAATCTGGCCGGACAGACCCTGGTTGACCCCGGAGGAAAGAGATGCCGCCGTCAAAAAGATCTTGGGAATCTCGGACGACTATGACACCCCCCGGCCCCGCCGGCCACCTTCTCGCACGCCAGCCCCAGCGTCTGTCCCGGCCGGAGAAGGCGATCCCGCAGCCGCCGCCCACCCGCCGGAAAATCCGGCTCAGTCCGACTGAATCCGACTCGGTCCGGCTGAATCAAGCCATTTTGAAACATTTTTTATTTCATCCCATTTCAAGGCGGCTCATGTTTGGAGTTCCGCCTTCAGGCGGTCAGGGGCTCGCTATATGGGCCGCCTAAACGCAGGACTGCAAACAGGACAAGGCGCAGATTGCCAAACGGCGATACAGCCGACTACCAGCCGGCACTACGAGCGTAGCGCCGATTGTCAATCGGCTGTATCGCGGACAGGTAGTCCGCCTCTGCCCCGGCTTTGTCAATGGCCTTGCCCTTCCCTTTGGAAAGGCAAAGATTGAGGTTGCTAAAATTCAAATCATTACTATAGTTCATCCTGTGAGAGCTGGTTCTATAACGAAATGCCTCGTGCTGGCTGCAATTGTCGCTGGTGCGGGCACTGGGTGCGGGGGCATTGCCACCACCCAGACCATTAACCCGCTGATGTTTTTTCTGCCCGGAATGGTGGAAAACCAGCCCTCTTCTCCACAGATTGTTCCACTGATCAAAACGGGGACGCCGGCGCAAGCCGTTGCGTCCAACAGGGATTTGACCAAAGTAAATTAATAACTATGCGATTTCCACTCGCGTTGACGGCAAAGATCGCCGCCCACATTGTTAAACACAGGCTTTTGCGCACGCGCAAATTTGCCCTCGTGTTGCAGCTTGAACCGCTGCACACCTGCAATCTCACTTGCACCGGCTGCGGGCGCATCCGCGAATACTCCACCAGCCTCAAAGACATGATGCCGCTGGAGGATTGTCTGGCCTCGGCCGTGGAATGCGGAGCCCCCATGGTTTCCGTCTGCGGCGGCGAACCATTGATTTATCCCAAAATTGAGGAATTGGTCGCCGGCTTGCGCGCCCAAAATCGCATTGTTCACCTTTGCACCAATGGCATGTTCATGCGCAAAAAAATGCGCGATTATCTCGCGGCCACTTACAGCAACCGGTCCGAGCCGAAGCTGGCCAAGTTGCTGGCCGAGAATTTGATTTCAGAAAAGGACATCGAAACCATCCGCAAGGGTAAATCGGACGGGCGTCCGGTCATCAAACCGACCCAGTGGATGTACTGGAACGTTCACATCGATGGCTTGGAATACACCCACGACTTGATCGTCGAGCGCGAGGGAGTTTTCAAGGAATGCGTGGCGGCGGTGCGCATGGCAAAAATTCTCGGCTATCAAGTGGCCACCAATACGACGGTTTACAAGGAAACTGAGGTCAAGGAAATCGAAGAGATGTTCGAGTATTTCTCCTCCCTCGAAGTCGATGCCCACACCATTTCGCCCGGCTACGAATACGACGCGGCCAAGAAGGACATGATTTCGCGCCTGGGCAAACAGCCGGAGGATTTCTTCCTCACTCGAAAAATGACCCGGGAAAAATTCAAGGACGTGGAGAAGTGGGGCGACCGTTTCACCATCATCGGCACCCGGGTTTACCAGGAGTTTTTGGCTGGAAAACGCGAAATGACTTGCACGGCCTGGGCGATTCCCACGCGCAATGTTCGCGGCTGGAAGGCGCCCTGCTACCTGATGACCGATGGCCATTATGCGGGCTATCAAGAGATGCTGGCCAAAGTCGATTGGGACAAATACGGCGTGGTGGACGGTGTGGCCCGCGATCCGCGCTGCGAAAACTGCATGGTCCATTGCGGCTATGATCCGAGTGGCGCGCTCAGCACCAACTTGAGCGACACCTGGAAAAACATGGCTTACAATTTCAGCGCCAAGCCTGAGCCTTATTACGCGGGCCGCTCGGTCAATGCGTTCAACGGCATGTCGATTGGCAAGGGACATTTGGCCGAGGCCAAGGCAGCCATTAATACCGGCGGCGGCTGCGGTTCGGGCGACACCACGCAACGGGATCAATTGCTGGCGAAAATCGGCAAGAAAACAGAAGGTTGAGTGGCGGGTTTTAGCGCACAGCATGAAAACATTGTTTCTTTCCCCCCCGAGCTTTGATGGATTTGATGGCGGTGCCGGATCGCGTTATCAGGCGCGGCGCGAGGTGACTTCCTTTTGGTACCCGACCTGGCTGGCCCAACCGGCCGCGCTGGTGCCGGACAGCAAGTTGCTCGACTGCCCGCCGCACGAGATCGGTGTCAAGCAATGCCTGGCCGAAGCCAGCCATTACGACCATGTCATCATCAACACCTCCACGCCTTCGTTGAAGAATGATTGCAAGGTGGCGGAGGCCATCAAACAACAACGACCGTCCACCAAAATCGGTTTCATCGGCGCCCACGCGGCGGTGCTGCCGACCGAAACTTTGAAGGCGTCGCCTTCGATTGACTGGGTGGCGCGGAAGGAATTCGACTTTACTTGCAAGGAAGTTGCGGAAGGGCGGCCACTCTCCGAGGTCGACGGCCTTTCCTATCGGAATGGTGAGGGAAAAATCATTCATAATCGGGAACGCGAATTGATCACCAACATGGATGTATTGCCTTGGGTGGTAGATGTTTACAAACGCGACCTGCAAATTGAGAAATATTTCATCGGCTACCTGCTCCATCCTTACCTGAGCCTTTACACCGGGCGCGGCTGCCCGGCCCAATGCACGTTTTGTCTCTGGCCGCAAACCATCGGCGGCCACAAGTACCGCGTCCGGTCGCCGGAAAATGTGGCGGGCGAAATGGCTTACGCCAAAAAACTCTTCCCGCAGGTGCAGGAGTTTTTTTTCGATGATGACACCTTTACCGCCAATCTTCCGCGTGCCCGCGAGATTGCGAAGAAATTGGCCCCGCTCGGCCTGACCTGGTCCTGCAACAGCCGGGCCAATCTGGATTCGGATACGGTCAAATTTTTCAAGGACGCGGGCCTGCGACTCTTTTTGGTCGGCTACGAAAGCGGGAACCAGGAAATTCTTGATCGCATCAAGAAAGGCATTCGCTTGGAGGAAGCGCGGCGCTTTACTAAATCCTGCAATGAGGCCGGAGTGGTCATCCACGGCACCTTTATTTTGGGCTTGCCGGTGGAAACGAAGGAAACCATCGAACAGACCATTCGCTTCGCCATGGAGTTGGACGTTTTCAGCATCCAGGTTTCGCTGGCCGCGCCCTATCCGGGCACGGAACTTTACGAAATGGCCCGGCAAAACGGCTGGTTTGCGCGCAAGAAGGACAAGACCGACATCGTGCATGAGGATGGCTTTCAGCAAAGCTCTCTGGAGTATCCCGACCTTAGTAAAGAAGAAATATTTGAAGCGGTGGACCGTTTTTACCGGGCCTATTATCTTCGGCCCAAGCCCATTCTGCGCATCATCAAGACGATGCTGGAAGACAAGGATATTTTTGTCCGCCGCTGCCGCGAAGGTTACGAGTTTTTCAAAAGCCTGCGCCAGCGCAAGGTGGATTTGGCCGCTTCCCGTGCTGTTTCATCCGGCGCTCCTGCGGTGGCGTGAAGCGCCGTCCATTTCAGGGGGTTCGACCGGCTGCTTCGACTCTCGCCGGCAAGGTTATTCTTTGACTTTCACGGCACGAGCGGCGTAGGCTCGAAAGTGAAAACTGCTCCGCTGCCTGAAGGCTGTAATGGCCGCGTTTTGCTTTTATGAAACCAATTTGTTTTTTCAGCCGGATTTTTACACTTTCCCTTTTCATCATGACCCTGCGGGCCTGGGGTTCTTCTGATAACTGGTCCAGTCTGTTTCCGCCGCTGCCGCAAACCGACGGCACCGTCATGGCAGTGGCCAGCCAGGGAACGACGGTTTATGTGGGCGGCGATTTTAGCATGGTGGCGGGCGTCAGCGCCCAAGGGATCGCGCAATGGAACGGAACGGCCTGGGAAGCAGTCGGAGGCGGCGTCGATGGGGCGGTTTATGCAATTGCGATTAGCGGCACGAATGTCTATATCGCCGGGTCGTTCGATCAGGCGGGACAGGTCAGCGCGTTGAATATTGCCAATTGGAACGGGTCCGCCTGGACGGCGCTGGGCGGGGGAATCGACGATGATGCGACTGCGGCGCAAGTCAATGCCCTGGCGATCAACGGCGCCAACCTGTACGCCGGAGGGCAGTTTGATCTGGCGGACGGCAATTCGGTGGCCAATATCGCCTACTGGAACGGCAGCGCCTGGGCCGGATTGAATGATGGGATTAATTATAATCCTATTGACACGACTGACACCAATGCGGCGTCCATCAATGCCCTGGCCTGCAACGGCGCCACGCTTTACGCGGGCGGCATGTTCAACCTGGCCGATGCCACGACAGTCACCAATATCGCGAAGTGGAACGGCTCCAGTTGGACCGCCGTCGGGGCCGGGTTGGATTACAGTTCGATCTTCTCATCGGATAGCACGGTGCCGTCCGTCAACGCGCTGGCATTTATCGGCACGAACCTTTGCGCGGGCGGCGTTTTTAATGTTTCCGGCTCGGCGACACTGGGCAATCTGGCGGAATGGAACGGCACAAGCTGGTCGTCCCTGGGCGGAATGGCCGACGGGGAGGTGGATGCAATTTTGGCAGTGGCGACCAACAAAGTGTTCATCGGCGGGGCATTTGCGGGTGTTGACAGCGTTGCCGCAAGCGCCGTGGCCCAGTGGAACGGGACAAATTGGAGTCCGCTGGGAAACGGCAGCGACGGCACAGTGAACGCACTGGCCCTGACGGGAAATCTGCTCGTTGCGGGCGGTTCGTTTAACAATCTCGGGGAAGTCAATGCGGCGAGCATCGGTCAGTGGGACGGGATTGCCTGGGCCGACATGGGCGATCAGTCCGGCAACTCACCGAACAGTCAGGTTAATGCCATCGCCATTTCCGGGACAAACGTCTACGCGGGCGGCAACTTTGTCACCGTCGGCAACATCGTTGTCAACGGAATAGCTGATTGGACGGGAACGGCCTGGAAGGCGCTGGGCAACGGGGTGGACGGCAGCGTTACAGCGCTGGATGTCGGCGTCGGCGCGCTTTACGCAGGCGGCGCATTTACGCAGGACGACGTGCAGGCGACGAATATTGCCCTTTGGAACGGATCAGGGTGGGCCCGGCTGGGCGCGGGCGTGGATGACGAGGTGGATGCCATCGCCACGATTGGTGGAGCGGTCTATATCGGCGGCCAATTTCTCAATACCGGGACAAATCCCGTCGCCTACATCGCGCGGTGGGACGGAACCAACTGGGACCCGCTTGGAGCCGGCTTGGACGGGCCGGTGTCGGCCTTGCTCGCCATCGGCACAAACCTATATGTGGGGGGCTCATTCGCCAACGCCGGAAGTATCGTCGCCAGCAATATCGCGCGGTGGGACGGCGCGCAATGGTGGCCGGTGGGCGCGGGGTTGGACGGGGCCGTCGGCGCACTGACCCTGCTGGGAACAAACTTGTATGCGGGCGGTTCGTTCGACACCACGACCAATTCGCTGGGAAATATTGCGCGGTGGGACGGCGTCAATTGGGACGATGTGGGCGGCGGTGTCGATGGTCCGGTGTCGGGCTTGGCCACTCTGGGCACGGTTCTGTTCGCCACGGGCAGTTTTGCCAACGCAGGCACGAATGCCGCCTCGAATATTGCGCGATGGGACGGGTCACTCTGGGTGCCTCTGGCCGGGGGACTGGACCAGGCAGGCAACGCGCTGGCCGCCAGCGGCAGCGGCGTTTATGCGGGAGGCGCTTTCCTGAATGCCGGGCTGGAGCCTTCCGGATATTTTGCGGAATGGAATGACGCGCCGCCCTCGTTCTGGCTGACGCCCAATCCGCCCGCCGCGCCGCTGCCACCGGGGACAAATTTTGTAATGACAGCAGGCGCGACCGGCAATCTGCCCCTGGTTTACCAATGGCAGCACAACGGCACGAACATTACGGGCGCAACTTCCACCAGTTATACGGACACAAGCCTGCAAGCGGGCGACGTGGGCAATTATACGGTGATCGTGAGCAACGCAGCAGGCAGCGCGGTCTGCGATCCGGCGCAAGTTTTTCTGGATAGCATCACTGTGTTTTCGGAGAATTTTGAATCGGGGAGCTTGACCAACTGGACGACCGTCAGCGGCGGGACGGCGCTGACCATTTCCACCAATGAAAGCCACAGCGGGACCCGCAGCGCGTTGTGCGCCATTTCCACGGCGAAAATGTATCATGACCTCAGTCCGAATTTGAGCGGCCACACCCGCGCCACCTTCTGGATCTATGACAACAGCGGCACGCAAAACCGATGGTTCGGCGAGGCGCGTTCCTACACTGGCACGGGCTATGCCAATGGGACGCTGAAACAGATTCTGGCCATTGGTCTTTACAATACGCCTTTCGGCACGAACGATACCGGCACACTGGCGGGCGACACTGTCAGCCCGACGAACTATCAGGGCGAAGTTTATGCCGGGGACAACACCGGCTATTTCAATCTCGACCAACCCTCCGCTCCCGGACGCAGCACCGGCTGGCACGAATTCCAAATTGAGCGGCAATCGGATGACAGCACCGTCGATTTCTCGGTGGATGGCGTTGTGCGCCAGGAAATCGACGGCACCACCAACGGAGCCTATTGGAATACGGTGACCATCGGTTCAACGGGAACCGGCGCGACCAACGGCAATGTTTGGTTTGACGATATCGCGGTGGAATACCTCGACCCTCCCGCCATTGCGAACCAGCCGACAAACCTGACCGCCAACGCCGGATCGACCGCCTCATTTACCGTCACCGCCACGGGTGATGGAACTCTGACCTACCAATGGCAGCATGACGGGACCAATATCGCCGGCGGAACCAAAAGCCAGTTGAGCCTCACCAGCATCAACGCCAGCTCCGCCGGCGCTTACCAAGTCAGCGTGCAGAATGGCATTGGCCCGGTCTTGAGCGACGTTGCAATTCTCGCCCTAAACGCCGCGCCCACCATCACGATGCCGCCGGCGGGCGGAACAATCCCGGCCGGCAGCAATCTGGCGCTGGAAGTTGCGGCCGAAGGGACGCCTCCCACGCTGGCGTATCAATGGCGCGCCAACGGGGCCAATATTCCGGGCGCGATTTACAGCGAATACGATATTTATGACGCGGCGGTCGGGCAGAGCAATTACACGGTGGTGGTGAGCAACAGCGCCGGCGCCATCACCAGCGCGGTGGCTACGGTGGTGGTCACGAACTCGCTGCCGGTTATCATTGCCAATCCGCAATCGCAGAATGTCGTGGTGGGCGGCCATGCCACGTTTATTGTCCAAGCCATCGGCAGCGAACCGCGCACTTATCAATGGCGGTTAAACAACACCAACATCGCCGGGGCCACGGCCAGCGCGTATCGCACCCCGCCGCTCCAGACCAATAGCGCCGGCAGTTATTCAGTGATCGTGTCCAACTCATTTGGCGTGGCCGTCAGCAGCAACGCGGTTTTGACCCTCGACTATCCGCCCGCCATTGTCACCCAGCCAGCCGGCTTGACCACCTATTCCGGCAGCAACATCTTCCTGACCGTTGTTGCGACGGGCACGCCCGTGTTGAGCTATGATTGGCAAAAGAACGGCGCGGATTTTGAGACAACAGGAGCTTCGCTGGAACTGGACGACGTCCAGTCATCGGACTCCGGCACTTATAGTGTTATAGTGTACAGCGATTACGGTTATGCGATCAGCGCCAACGCCGTATTGGTGGTCAACGGCCCGCCCTCCATAATTCAGCAACCGCAGGATGTCTCAACCGGGTTGGGTTCGAACGCCGTCTTTAGCGTGCAAGCCGTGGGCAGCGGGACCTTGACGTATCAATGGCGGAAAGAAGGAACGGCCCTCGCCGGCGCAACCACCAGCAGCTATTCCATCGCGGCAGTCACGACGAACGACCTGGCCGCTTACTCGGTCATTGTGGGCAACACCTACGGCTCGACGGCCAGCGACGACGCCTTCCTGACCCTGACGAATTACGTGGTTTTCTACGACGGGTTTGAAACAAACCATCTGACCAATTGGACGGTCTATCCCGGAGCCGCCGCGCTCAGCACATCCACCAACGAGGCCAATTCCGGCACGAATAGCGCGCTGTGCAGCAGTTCTTCGCAGAAGATGTATCATCCGCTGGCGATCGAAGTGGAGAACCATGCCATCTCCACGTTCTTTATATACGACGATCAGGGCGCGCAAAACCAGTGGTGGGGGCAGTCGCTGGCCTACGGCGGAATTTTCAGCAATGCGCCGATTCAAATATTCGGCGCCGGGCGGCATGACCTGGCTTTCCCGACCAACGGTCAGACGGGAGACCTGGCGGGAATTACAGTGGATACAAATTATTATCAGGCTTTTATTCTGCACGGCAGCAATACGGGGTACCTCAACCTGGACGGCGGGGGCGGAGCGCCTAATCGTTCCGTTGGCTGGCATGAGTTCGACATTGAACGGCTCGACGACAATGCCACGATCAATTTCTACGTGGACCAAAATCTGGCCGCGACCGTGTCTGATGCCACCTACGCGACGTGGGATGCCGTGTCGATCGGTTCGTCGGGAACCGGCGCAACCACCGGCAATGTTTGGTTTGACGATGTGCTCGTGCAGTATGTTGATCCGCCGGACATTTTGGCCGATCCGCAGGACACCAGTGTGAACCTGGGTCAAACGGCATCCTTCAATGTATGGGCCACGGGCAATGTGCGAAGCTATCAGTGGCTCTTCAACGGCGCGGCTGTCGCCGGCGCGACTGCCACCAACCTGGTCATCACCAATGTCCACGCCACCAACCTTGGAACCTACTCGGTGATTGTCATGAACGGGGTGGGTCCGACCGAAAGCGCCGCCGCGGTGTTGTCCACCAACACGCCGCCGTCCATCACGGCAGAACCGCAGGGATTGACGGCGCTCAGCGGGTCCGCCGTGAGCTTTATCGTGCAGGCGACGGGCAGCGATCCGCTCTCTTATCAATGGGTCTTCAACACAGCGGCCATGGCCGGGGCGACCAACAGCGAATTGGATTTGCCGTCTGTCACCTACAGCAATGCCGGCACTTACACGGTTGTGATTACCAATGCGGCCGGAAGCGTGACCAGCGCGCCGGCAATTTTGATCGTGCGGCCACCCGCAACGCCATCGTTCAGTTCGGCCGTGCTGGGATCGAACTACTTCCAGGTCAATATCACGGGCGAGACCAACGGCAATTACAGCATCCAGAAGTCAACCAACTTGATCAACTGGACGACATTGACCAACTTCACCCTGACCAACGGGAGTTTTGAATTCATCGATGCAAGAACCAACCGCTGCGAGTTCTATCGCGCCACCGGGCAGTAAAATGGCGGGGAAAAAAATCGTGAATATTTACGATTTTCAGCGAAAGTTTCGATCCGCTCAGGGTGGACGCTGATTGTTCATCGGCCATGCGATGTTCCACATATAGCCCCAAAGTGATTGCAGCCTCGCCAATTCAACGTGGCCATCAGTGAATCCAATGTCAATGGCTCCGGGCAGTTGTTGGCCATGAAGGGGAAATTGGGTGGGGGCATTTGCCGGGTTGCCATAAGCATGACGAGGAATGCAGCAGCGGGCCAGCCCAGCCTGGCTATAACCCGGGGCCTCCAAGCTTCCGTTTGACGGCGGCGTGTCTTCCGGAGAAGCATAAGGAAGCAAGTTAATCCAGACACAATCGAGGAAGACCGGAGTCTGGGAAGGGTATCGAATATTGGACTGCTTGCTGAACGACCAAGTGGGATGATTGGGATCCACTACTCCACCGCTTCCGCTATCTGAATACAACCATTCGTTGAAACCGTAGCTGCCGGCGATATTGGTCGAGGGCGAGGTGGGCTCGGTATTCCAAACCCAAGGCGTGACACAGGTGCCGGATGGGTTGATCAGAGTAGTGGGCAGTTGTTTGGTTAAGGGCGCCACCGGACAAAAGAACACCGGCGGAGAAGCCACCTGAGGGGCGCTAACGTAGGGATTAATCACCCCCATCCAATCGGAATTCAAGTCGCCAACAATGGGATGATCGACCATGCCGCCGGTATCATTCATGTAGGTCAGGCAACCCAGGGTCAACTGTTTGACGTTATTGACACAGGTCGTTTGCTGCGCCTGCATCTTCGCCTTGGCCAGCGCCGGCAGAAGGAGTGACGCCAGAATGGCGATGATGGCGATGACCACCAGCAATTCAATCAACGTGAAGCCAGCCTGACGTCGGCAGCTTGCTTCATCCATTGCCACGGGCGTCTGCATAATTTTATTATAATCCATTTTACACTCTGCTTAAACGTTTTACAAGGGGCGGGCGGCCTCGTTCGCGCGCCCCCGGGAGCATCTCACACTGCTACGGGATGGCAGCGGGACGCTGCCACCACTCGCCGGCGAGACGCCCGCTGCGTTTTATTGTTCCTTTAGAATATAGAATTGCGAAGCGTTATTAGTATTTGTGGTGGTGAAACTGAAGTTGCCGGTTCCACTAAAGTTGCCACTGCCAACCTGTGTCCAGTTTGTCACGGGCAAGCCAATATTGGTCGAGGTAAAGACCTGATAAGGCCCGTTGGACGCTCCGCCTGTTCCGCTAAAGGTCAGACTCGATCCGGAGACAATCCAAGAGCTAAAAGTCGCCGGCTGAGGCACAAGCCGGACTGCGAGCGTGCCATTGACGTTGAGCAGGGATGTGTTCCATTCCAAGCCCGCGCCCGGCGTGGCCGGCGAGATGCTGGTAAAATTACCCGAATAATTCGTCTTGGTGGAATTGAACAGCTTGAAGCTGTTGCCAGCCGCGAACGATCCCACCAGTGAAAGCTGGAGCGTTCCGCCATAGTTAATGATCGCGCCGCTCAATACGTTGGTGACGGTTGCGCCCACGCTCAGGGCGGTCGTGCCGCCGAGATTAACAGTGTTGGTGACGGTCAGAGTTCCGGTTCCAGCGATGCCAGGCATCACGATTGAGCCGGAAACGGCAGTCAGGTTGCCGCTGATCGTACCAGAACCTTGCAAAGTCTGGCCTGATACCAAGTTCAGCGTCTTGTCGGAGCGCCCGCTGACATCGAGCACCTGGCTGGAGGCCACGGAGATATTGGTGCTGGCCGAAATGGAGCCGTTGTTGGTCAGAGAAAGCGGCCCACCCGTGACCACGGTGCTTCCGGTGTAAGTGTTGGTGGCGAACAGGTAGAGCGGGCTGGAGCCGATCTTGACGAGAGTGCCCGGACCGCTGATGACATTGCTGACGGATAAAGAAGTGCCGGCAACGTTGAAAGTGCAGACATCGCCGCTGGCCACGCCCAGGGTGATGGGAGAAAGGATGCCGTTCGTGCCGGTGCCATTCTGGTTGGTTGATCCGCCGTAAAGCATCATGTTCTTGTTGACGGTGACGTTGGTCGTGTCCGCGTAGAGCGTGACCGTGGCGTTGCTAAACACGGCCAGGGCGTTGGTCGGGTTGCCCAGGGTGGTGTTGCCTTTGATGCCAATACTGCCGCCATTGGTCGTCATGACGTTGATATTGCCGAAATTCGCGTCGAAGGCCACGTTGGCCCACTCGCGATAAGCTGTGCCAATGATGGTGAGGTTGAAATTGCTGCCGCCGCTGCTCACCGTACCGGAAGACGGGCTAACTTGCCCAAAGTCCAGGCGGTAGGAGCCGCCCAGAGTGGCATTGCCCGCCAGCGTCACGCTTCGCAGGCCGCCCGGGCTGTCATAGACGGGTATGACGTTAGTATCGTTATTGACCAGCGCGCCGATGCCGCCGACGCCGCTGCCGGAAAGGACCAGCGGTTTGAGGCCCAGACTGTAGTCCAGATCCAGAGTCGCACCGTTGGTGACATAAACCGTGCCGTTCGTCGCGCCCAAAGAGTTGTTGGGGCCGGCTTTTAACGTGCCAGCCAGGATGGCAGTGTTGCCCGTGAAACTATTGGTTGCAGTGATGGTCAGCGTGCTGGTGCCAAGTTTCGTGATGCTGGCGCCGCCGCTAATGTTGCCGGGACCGCTGATGGTGTAGTTGGTGGCTGAATTGTTCGTGATAACGCTGGGATAAACAATCACGCCGGAGGGGATGCTGATGCTCGTCGTCGGGTTCGCCGCGCTGGTTATGGAATCGTCAAAGGTGACGCTGTCCGAGGTATAAAACTGGTCCTCAATATTCTTGGTCAGATTTGTCCAATTGTAGGAGCCTTGCACATCCCACAGGCCATTGTCGGCCCCGTTGTTCCATACCAGATTATTGGGGTTGCCGGTCACGATCAATTGAACCTGGCCGGGGGTGCTCGTGCTGACGGTGAGAATATAACGGGACGCAGCGACGGTTTGCGCGCCGGCGAAGCCCGTGCCGTTCAGGCTTCCCGTGTAGGTGATGAGTGTATATGTGCCGTTAGCCAAAGTGCTGGCGATCGGGTTGATCAGGATGGTGTTGCCGTACGCGGTCAGATTGCCGGTTATCGCAATGAGGTCATTGCTGCTGGCTCCGACACCGGTGGTGGACTTCAAATCCATGGTAAGCGTGGCGGAAGATTCGAGGGACAGGCCGCCGTTGGCGGTAAAGGTGCCGGCCGTGTTTGAGCCGCCCGGGTAAAACGCTCCACTTACATCCACGTAACCATTAACGGTGCCGCTACCGGCCAGGGCCGTGCCGGAAAAGTTTGTAACGCCAGAACCGATTGTGCCGTTGAGAACGAACGTTCCCGAAGCAATGTTGGCCCCGCCGGTAAGCGCGGAACCGTTGCCGTTCATGATGAGCGTGCCGGTGCCCACTTCCATGTCCAGTATCCCGTTGCCGCTGAGATTGCTTGAAAGAGTCAATGAGGTTCCTCCAACCTTAAAGGTGCAATACTGGCTGCTATTGACGTTGGTAAGCACGACCGGGCCGGAAATGGTATTGGCCCCGGTTCCGTTTTGTATATTTCCTTCATCCTGCAGAACCACTTGTTTGTTAATCGTCGCATTCACAGTGCCGGCGTAAAATTCCAGCGTGGTGAAATTGGAAATAACCAATGAATTGGCTGGATTGCCCGCAGAGGTGGAACCAACGTAACCGAAAGTTCCGGCTTGGAGATAGATATCCCCCAGTTTCGCGTCGGCCACCACGTTGCGCCATTCAAAATATCCACCCGAGCCATTCAATGTCAGGTTGTAAGGCTGTCCGCCTGTGCTCAGGGTCGCGGTGGTGCTTCCGGCCCCGCCGAGATCCCAGCGGTTGGGATAACTTAAGGTCGTATTCCCCGCCAGGGTAAGCGTTGGCGTGAGGCCGCCACTCGAGTCGAAGATCGCGCCGCCGCTGTTGACCACCGCGCCCGCTCCACCCGCTCCGGCGCCGGAGACGGTAACGCCCTTCGTCGTGCCGACGCCGTCGGGGTCAAGGGTCGAACCGTTGGCGATGACAACGGTGCCACTGCCGGCGCCGAACGCGCCGGTCACGCCGCCTTGCAGAGTGCTGTTATTGGTCGCAATGGCGCTGCCGGTGAATGTATTGGCTGCGGCAAGCTGCAATGTGCCGCCCCCCGCTGAAACCACGGCCCCGCTGCCCGAAATGATATTGCCGATAGTAACATTGTCCGTTCGGTCAACGGCCAAAACGGCGTTATCCACGATTGGGACGCCGGCCGGCAAATTGCCGCCGGTATCGTTGGTGCCGACTTGCAGAATGCCGCCGCTGATCGTGACTCCGCCGGTGAAATTGTTCGGTGTGCTATTGTCAAGAATAAGGGTGCCTGTGCCTTGTTTGGTCATGCTGGCGACTCCGCTAAAGTTGCCGCCGCCAGCAAAGGTGTAAAGCGACGCGGTGTTGTTCACTGTGATGCTGTAAGGAGTCAGGGTAGTGGTCAAATTCACGTTGGTCTGGGCGGGCGATGTGATGTCATTAAAGTTCACCAAGTCGAATTGATTGTAGAAGGTGGGGACAGCATTGGTTAACCAGTCCAAAGTGGTGGCGACATCCCAATCTCCGTCAGGATTTCCCCCATTCAAGCCGCTCCACGTCAATATGCGTGCCGACGACGGGCCGGCGGTCAGGACAAAATCAACCAACCCGGGGGTAGTGGTGGTGTCGAGGTAACCCGCATAAGGATGACTGGGATCGTAACTGGCCGGCAGGGGGCCAAGGCCGAGGGTGGATGCTCCAGCCAAACTGGGGGCGGAAATGAGATGAAATCGGATTGGGAAAGAACTGCCCAGCAGAGGCGTGATGAAGGTGATGTTGATTATGTTCGTTGCGCCGCCCCCGTTGAAGGAGGTCAAGGTCATGTTTGTAATACCGGTGTTGGTCACAGAGATATTCCAAGTGCCGTTGGTCATGTTGACGGCGGCCGCACCGCCGCCATTGGTAATAATATTGGCGACCAATTGTCCACCATTGATGTTGAGGGTGCCAGCGGTGCCCGCTGTGAGCGTGCCGGTAACAGCACCCAAGGTCAGGGTATTGTTTACTTGCAGCGTGGCGTTGGTGCCGTAAGTAGAATTGGTGTTGAGATTAATGATTCCGACACCAGCGCCTCCGGAGGTGACGGTCTGATTGCCGACATTGACGTTATTCACGTTCACAATTCCGTTATCAAAGGTGAGGACGCCCAAGGCGTTCAGACCGGCGCCACCGGCATAGCCCAGGTGCATGGTCGAGGCCATGACCGAGACATTGCCTCCGTTCAAATCGGCATGGCCATAAGCGGGGATCGAGCCGCCATCAGAGCGGCAGACGTAAAAGGTAGTGACGCGCCCGCCATTGATGGCTGCGGGACTGGCAAAAGCAGCCGAAGGCGGAGTGGCAGTGCCCAAGAAAGCGGGATTGAAGGCGATGAAAGCATTGGTATTGCCGCGCGAGCCAATCGTCACCAAGCCGTTGGCCGAGCCGTTGTTGCCCACGAGGATGGAATTCACCATGCCCAAATAAAGCGGGCAAGGCATCGAGTTGCTATAAGTGCTCATCGCGCCAATCTCCAAATCATTGCCGAGAAGAATGTTGTTGGTTTTCGCCAGGTAAATGGCTCCCTGGCTGTAGTGTTGGATTTGGCCGCAGAGCAGCAATCGGCTGGCAGCGGTGCCACCGCCGGGGGCGCTTGGGTTCATTGAAAAAGTATTCAAACCAGACATATTCAGTGTTACAAAATTAGTGCTCGGCGGGACCGTTTGCACTCCGTTGGTCAATCCCTGGCCCACATGCAGAGTGCCTCCAATAGACAGGGTGCCCGGTCCTGAAAATAGGATGGTTTCCTGAAGATTGGCGACACCTCGGCTACTCGTTATGGTGTCGCCGCCGGCCCAAAGGTCTCCCGTGCCGGCACCGGTGGCCAGTGTCTGCCCCGAGTTGATCTGTATGTTGAAATTGCGGTTGGTCGGGTACATCCGAAGTTGGTAAAGAGGCGTCTGTGCAACGCCCGTATTGGCGTTAAAAATACTGTTCACAGAGAAGTCGGTCAGGCCAGAACTGCCGCCGAAATCGTAGAAATCGACATCATTGTAATAGGATTGTTGCGGCGAGGACCAATTAGCGGCAGTCGTCCAGTTCTGATCGCTGCCTGCGCCCAGCCAATGCTCGGTGGCCGCCGAGGCAGAGTAAATGACGGACAGGCTGACGGCCAAAACGGTCAGCGACAGTTTATTCAAGGTGGGGGCGAATGGGTTCTTCATACTTTTAAGCCAGTTAGGCGTTTAACCGTTTCTTTGCGTTTTTTCCAGTATAAGCCGACAAATTCTCCCGGATAAAATGGGAGTGTCCATATTATGGCATGTATCTGGATTATGGGGAATAGACGAAACGACGATTTGCATGGATTATTCGCTGATTTAGGGTGACATTGTGCGGGTTTTTGGTAGAAAAACAGGGTCATGACCCAAACGCCCAAGGCGGAAGGCTTCCCAGGCCAGCATATTGTTGTATTGCCTAAATGGGTGGTGGACAATGCGTTGCAGCAGCCGTGGTTGCGCGATTTGATGCCGACGGACATTGGATTTTTTCCCGGGGCGGCAGGGCATCTGCGCCGGCGGGCCAAGGGAGTGGACCAGGCTATTTTTATTTATTGCATCCAGGGCTCGGGCTGGTGTGAATTGGGCGGGCAAAAGCGCCTGGTGCATCCGGGCGAATTGTTGATCATCCCGCCTGATACCGGCCATGCGTACGGCGCTGACGACCTGAATCCATGGTCGATTCTTTGGGTGCATGCCAAGGGGGCGGGCCTGGAGTCGTTGCTCAATGAGTTCGGGGTTTCCATCAGGCGGCCTGTGGTGTTTTTGGGACTGGACCCGCAGTTGGTGTCGTTGTTTGAAGAGGTCATCGAAATCGTGGAACAGGGCTATACTCCCGCCCATCTGCTCTATGCGTCGCGGGCTCTGGCGCATCTAATGGGCTTGATGGCCTGGCACCAGCAGCAGAAGCGCCAGGGCGAACCTGATCCCCGGCGGAAAATTGCGCAAAGCATCGCCTATATGAAGATGCACTTGAAGCAGCCGTTGCGCGTGCCGCATCTGGCGGCGATGGCCAACCTTTCCGCGTCTCATTATAGCGCGCTCTTTAAGGCCGACACAGGCTATGCGCCCATGGACTATTTCATCCGTTTGCGCATGCACCAAGCCTGCCACTTGCTGGACAATACAGCCCTGAGCGTGAAGGCGGTCGCAGCCGCCCTCGGCTATGAAGATCCGTTCTATTTTTCGCGGATTTTTAAGGCTTTGAACAGCATTTCGCCGACGGAATATCGGCTGCTGCACAAGGGGTAGCAGGCGCTTCGCCTGTTATTGGGGGCGCTGCCCATCCTTGTAGAATTGATAGACGAAGGCATCGGCAGGCGGCAGGCGGAGCATCAGAGGGGAATAATACCGACCTACTTCGCCGCTCCACAATTCTTTGGCGTAGAGAGGCCGGCCGGCCGGCAAGCCGATTCGGTCAAAGGGAACTGAAATATTCGTCTCCATCTGCGAATAGTTAAAAAGAGCCAGGTAAAAACATTCCCGGTCTTCATAGACAAACATATCCGAGGCGCGATTGGCTGTGTTGCCTTCGACGGGACGAAATGATTTTCGGATTCGGCCCAGAGCGTCAATATCTGGATTTGTCAAGAAGCGGCGGGCCTTCTCTTTGCCGACTGGGTCGCCCGCTTTGCTGAAATCTTCGCCCGAGGTGAATAATCCCGTGATGACGGCGGAGGTCACGCGGGCGCGATTCTCGCCGTCGCTGTAGACGCCCAGCACCACGTGGTCGGGGTCGTTGTAGTCGTAAACCGAACCAAGCCACCATCCGTAAGTCAGCGCGTTGAGGGTGTATTCCACCTTGCCGATGTCGCCCCAGGCATCGCAGGCGATGCGGCGGGAATCGGCGTATTGCGAGGGGAAGAGCGGGGAAATGGCGAGGTTCAAATACGTGTTTCGGCCCAGGGTGCGATCCAGCAATTTCATGCCGGCGTTATAGGCTTGCAGGCCGGTCGTCACCCGGGGGTCGTGGAAGTGATCGCCTTCCAACGCGCCCTGCACCATGAAATCCGCCTTCACATATTTGAAACCGAGCTTCTTGAATCGCTGGATGGCGTATTTGATGCGCGCGCGCGTTCCGGGATGGGTCGGATCAAGAGCAATCCCGCCGGCGATGCGCTGCTTTTCACCGTGGGCATAGAGATAAATGTCCCTGTAACGGTAAGGGCTGCCTTCCACCGGGGCGTCTTCGCGGAACTGGAAATCCGTGAAGGGCGTGAAATAAATTCCGGCCTGCTGATGATTGGCTTTGCAATGGCGGACAAATTTTTTCAGCTCGTCATCCGAAAATTGGCGCCAGCCCGCGTCCAGGCCGATGTAGACAATTTGATTGTCCTGGAAATGATGCGGCTGAAGTTCGGTGGCGAAAAAGTCGGAGGCCTCAATTGCTTTCCGATAGGAAATGTTAAACTGCAACACGCCCCAACTGTTCCAGCCAAACGGAACGCCGCCTTTCCAGGGGCGGGGCGGCGCCACGGTGGCATTGACCCTGGCAAAGGCCTCAAGGCCGGTCCGCCAATCGGAAAAGCAGCCGACGAAAATTCTTGGTGACTGGATCGTTTTCCCGGCCAGTTTACCGTGGTGCAAGGTATCGCGCGTGCTGGCGGAGGTGATGCCGCCGAAGACCTCCAGATCGGAAATCTCTCCGCCGGTGGTGGTGGATTTGACTCCTGTCTTCCATGTGTCGTGGTCGATGGACCCGACCACCAATCCCTGCCGGCTCGCGTTATTGTAGAAGGCGGAAACCTCGTAGCTCGTCACCTTTCCGCCAAAGGGGAATGCGTCGTATCGAATCCATTTATCGTTGTCGAATGGGACAAACAAGGCGCGGTTATCGCCGGGCGGAAACAGGCTGGCGGGGGTGCGCGAAACCAGGGGAGCCATGAAATTGGATGCGGCGCCATCCTTCCTGACTATTTTCGCCTGAGTCAAAAAATAGCCGGCGCCGTCATAAAGCCAAAATGTCTGGATCATCTTGTCTGTGTCGCTGTTGGCGGATTCGACCTGGAATTCGTCGCCGGCACCAAAGCGGTCCTTGACGCGGCGGTGCGAGAGGGTTCGCCGCGCGTAGTCCATGCTCGTGACTGTCCGGGGAAGCTGCACCTCGGCATGGACGCCGCGGAGCAATACCTTGTTGTCGTATAGAATATCCGCCACGCCGCTGGCCAGGTCATACACAATGCGCCACCGGCCTGATTCCATTACAGCCGGTTTGGGTGCAGCCGCCGGAAAAGCGCGGGCTGTGAACCCCATTGCGGTTCCGTTCGTGTTTAGCGCCGGAAAAAAATAATCGTTGGGCGAAAAAATCCGGCCCGCATTGCGGGGCGCGACATGATATTCGCCGCCGGGCAAAAACTTGAAGTTGTAAGCGCCCTGCGCATCGGTGGTCGTTTCCGCGTCGCGGCTGCCCGACAAAACAACTTGCGCATTGGCCAGCGGCGTCCCGGCGCTGTCCTTGACGATGCCGGAAATGGAGTGAGATTCCGCCGGCGCATCGGCGATGGCGATTTGTTCCAGGTCGGGCCCGAATTCGCGAGGGTTATTGAAGGAAATGCTGTTGCTCCCCGCCCGCAACGGGACAAAAACGGCTTGCGCGCTCTCTTCTCTCCGCCGTGCGTCGCGGCAGAAACTCACCGTTCCCGGCACGGCCTCATGATTGACAGCAATATCGAAACTGCTTTCGTTGGCCGTGATAAAATAAACCGTCATGGCATAAAGCCCGTCTCTTGAGACGACGACATTGGAAAAAATTGCGGTGCCATTGTCGTCGCCGCCGATGCGGCTGATGCGCTTGCCGCCCGGGCAATTGGTACAGTCCTGGGTTATTGCTCCGTTGGAAAGAACCGCTGAGCTGGCAGTGTAGATAGTCTCCGCGCGGGCGGCCGCCGGGAGGAAAAAGATCAAAAGCGCGGCGAGGACGGGAAGGCGGATGGCGTCGGTCATGGCAACATCAGGGCGCGATAGAAAAAACCGGCATTGGACGCCCCGGACTTGCCGGTAAAAAACTGAAGCGTCCCTGTTGCATTGCTGATCGTTAACACAGGATTCCATAGCACCAGATCGGTCGAGCTCTGGAAGGTATAGGAGTAACCAGCCGGGCCGACTAATGTAAAGACGAATTCGCCGCCGGGTTTGATTTGCGGGGTTTGCAGCACAATCGGGCTGAGCAATTGGAAAAGCCGCCCTTGTTTCGCATTCAACGGAACCGTCAATAAAAATCCTGTGACCGGCAATACGCTCCCGTTCCACAAATCGAGCGCGTTGACCGCGCCCGAGATGCCGGCGCGCGACAAATCCACATTGGTAACGCTGGGATTTGCGGAATAATTGAAAACCGCCAGATAGGAGGCCCCGTTTTGCTGGCTGGTGAAGACCATGGAAGCGGCGGTGCCGGTATTGCCTTCAACCGGAATGAACGTCTGGCCGGAACGCGCCAGCGCGTTGACGGCGGCGTTGGTCAGCGAGGCGATGGCGGCGCTTTGGCTGGCGGCGTTGGTGAAGCTGTCGCCATCGAGGAACAGCCCGGTAATGGCCGCATTGATCAGGCGGCTTTGGTTTTCGTCGGTAGTGGGGCCTTGGAAAACCATTATGTCCGGGTCGTTATAGCAGTAGAGACGGTCCAACCACCACCCGTAGGAAACGGAATTTAGGGTGTACGCAGTATTGCTGATCTTGGAAGCTTCGGCATCGCAGGCGATGCGGCGGGAGTGACCATATTGATAAGGAAACAAGGGAGCAATGGATTCGCTGATGAACATCGTGCCCTTGACGAGATTGTATATATACTGCATGCCCTGGTTATAGGCCTGCATGCCGGTTGTGACATTGGTGTTATAATAAACCCCTTCCAGGGCGCCGTGGGTGAGAAAATCAATTTTCAGATAGTCCATTCCCCAATTGGTGAACTCATTTATGAAATAATTGATCCTAGCCTGAGTGCCGGGATGAGTCGGGTCCAGAGCCAACCCGCTGTCGTTGGTTTCATAGCCTCCAGTGGTGGTTTTGAGCAGCGCCTGGCTGTAGGTGTAACTGGAGCCTTGCATCGTCGTATTGGAGGCATTGACAGAGGAGCCGAACCAGGCAAACGGCGCCAGATAGACGCCCGCCTTCTGTCCGTTGGCGTGACAGTAATTGACGAACGCCTGCATTTGGGAGGAAGTGAGATTGTCCCAGTAGGAATCCAGGTTGATATAAACCGTGCCGTTATTGTTGAAGTTACTGCCCTGCAAATTATTCTTGATGAAGGCGGACGCATTGGTCGCGTCCGTGTAGTTAATCCCGGTTTGAATGACGCCCCAACTGTTCCAGCCGAAAGGGACGCCGTTGGTCCAGGCCAGTTTTGGAACCATAAGTGTGTTCTCGTCGGCATACGCTTCCATTGTTGTCCTCCAGTCCAGCCCAAAACCGACAAATACAGTGGGGGAAATGAGACTGTTACCGAAGACCGAACCATGGGCCATCACATCATGCGTGTAAGTGGACGAATTCGCGCCGCCGAACACATTCATCTGGGTTAGCCTATTGGTTACTCCATTCCAATTCCAATACACGCCGCTTTTCCACGTATCGTGTGTCACAGAGCCGACCACCAAACCGTTTCGGGTCAGATTGTCATAAAAAGCCGCCACTTCAAAGCCGGTGTCACTGCTGTTGATGGACATCGCGTTATAGGACACAAAACCATCGTTATCAAATGGAACGAACAAGGCGCGGTCATCGCCGTAGCTGCCGATATCGACGACACCGGGGGAACTTACGATGACCGGGCCCATCCAGTTAGCGCTCAAGTTTGTGCCGTCCGCCTCCACCCGAACCAGAAAACTGTTGCTCTGATCAAAGGTGAAATACTGCTTCATCGCCGGCTTGGCATTGGCGGTGGCCGTGACCATCACCTCGTTGGAAGTCAGGCTGGTCCACGTCCAGTTCTTGTAATTGACTCCTTCAATATAGCCCTGGCCGGAAGTAAACCCAATGCCGCTGTAGAAGGCGGAAATGATTTCCCGGTTCTGCCAGTAGAAAGCCGCCAGCCCGTTGGTCAAATCGTATTGCACCGTCACGTTCACATTGGACATGACCAGGAGTGTTCCAGAGTTCTGCAACTGGACAGTCAAAGCTGAACCGGATGGTGCAAAAAAAAGAAACGTCACCAACGCAAAGGCAGTGCCGGCCAGTTTGAATCCCGATAAAAACCGGCGGTTTTTGCCGGCAGGCTTCCAAATGCAAATGCTCACAGTGTAATGCAGAATACACTATTTCCGTGGCCGGTCACGGCAATTTTGCGGGCATCAAATTTAAAACAGCGTCTCAAATCCCGCCGCGCGAAAATGGCCGTCGTGGGTGAATGCTTTGGATATTCTTAGGCGCCGCATGATCGTAAACGAGACTTGATCCACAATTCCAGCGCCATCAGCGTCACCACGCTCATAAGCTGGCCACGCTGTCTGCCAATCTTCCACAGTCGGCACAATCAGACGATGGCCTGGCTCCATTTGCTTGCGCAATCGACTGATTGCGGAGCGATATGGCCTCCGGGCCGCGGCGTTACCACATTCGAGGAATATGAAACTGCTTGTGACAAAATCCGTCCGACAATCCAGCAATTCCGAAAAAGACGCCCGCGCCGCACAGTGCCATTGATCGCTTTCATCCCAGAGAGCCAACAAACCAACCGTGTCTAAGAACACGGTCATGGCTGGTGCTCATTATGCCGTGCAGCCACATCGCGTTCGCCGGATTGGTAACGTTCGCCTAAAATGTCGTAAATGCCGTTCAGGTGACCGTTTTGATCTTCCTGTTGCGCAACCGGGCGCGGCTCAAATTCCACTTCCGTACGCTCTGGCAGTTCTACCGTTTCCAGCGGCCGGAACACGCCGCTTTCATAGACTGCATGGATCGTCTTCATACTTTACTTTTACCATGTCCTTGGCGGCAATGCCAGTTTCTATAATATTCCGCCCTGAATTGCGCTACGCCTCTTCGCGTTTCTTGGGCGCGTAGGTATGCGTGGAAAACCCGTAGAAAACCTCCGCCGCTTCCATGATCGTTTCCGAGAGCGTTGGATGCGGATGCACGGATTCGGCCAGGTCGCGCACCGTCGCGCCCATCTCGATGGCCACCACTCCTTCGGAAATCAATTCGCCGGCGCCGTGTCCCACAATTCCCACCCCCAGCACACGCTCCGTTTCTGTGTCAATAATTAATTTTGTCAGCCCGTCCGGGCGATCAAAAGTCAGCGCCCGGCCCGAGGCGCCCCACGGGAATTTGGCCACTTCCACCGCGATCCCCTTGCTTTTCGCTTCCGCTTCGGTCAGGCCGCACCACGCCAGTTCGGGATCGGTAAAGACCACGGCCGGGATGATGACTCCCGCCGAAGTGCTCTGTTCGCCGGCAATGGTTTCCACCGCCACGCGCGCCTCCTTGGAAGCTTTATGGGCCAGCAACACGCCGCCGGCAATATCGCCAATGGCGAAAATGAACGGATCGGTGGTTTCCTGTTTGTCGTTGACCTTGATGAAGCCTCGTTCGTCCTGTTCCACCTTGGTGTTTTCCAAACCCAGATCCTCGCAACGCGGCACGCGCCCCACCGAAACCAGGACGCGGTCGTAAAATTCTTCCTTCTCCACCTTGTCCGGCCCCAGGGTGACGGTGCGGATTTTTTTCCCCTTGGTGGACATCTGGGTCACCTTGGTATTAAGGCGAAGTTCGCGAAAATTCTTCTCCGCGTACTTCAGAATCGGGCGCACCAAATCAGGATCGGCCCCGGCCAGGATGGCGGGCAGGGCCTCGACCACCACGACTTTGCTGCCGAGATTGGCATAAACACTGCCAAGTTCCATGCCGATGTAGCCGCCGCCGATGACCAGTAATTCTTCGGGAATGTCCTCGATTTCGAGCGCTTCGGTCGAAGTCATGACACGGGGGTTGCCCAGGTCAAAGGCCTTGGGCAGCGCCGCCTTGGAACCGACCGCGACGATGGCCTTGTCAAATGTAACAATTTGCTGCCCTTCCCCTGTCTCCACCCGCAGCGATTGGGAACCTTCGAAATAGCCGCGCCCGATCAGGACCTGCACCCCGCGCTTTTTGGCCAGGAAGGCGACCCCGCCTGACAGCTTGTCAACAATCGAATTCTTCCAGGCCCGCAATTGGTCCACATCGATCCGCGGCGGCTCGAAGACGATGCCGCGATGGGCGGATTCCCGGGCTTCGCCGATCATTTTTGAGGCGTGCAGGAGGGCCTTGGACGGAATGCAGCCGCGGTTGAGGCAAACGCCGCCCAGCTTTTTGTCCTGCTCGACCAGGAGAACTTTTTTGCCCAGGTCGGCGGCATAAAACGCGGCGGCATAGCCACCGGGGCCTGCGCCTAGAACAACAATTTCAGTATGAATGGGGTCCACGTTAAGTTAGGGGTTAAATTATTATGCAGGTTCAGCCGAGTAGTTTTTCGTCGAAATTCTCGAACCCATGCACCAGGTCGTTCATGAATCGCACCGCCGCGCCGCCGTCGATGACCCGGTGATCGTAGGAAAGCGCCAGGGGCAGCATGAGGCGAGGCTCAATTTTTTCCCCGCGCACCGCCGCCTGCATGAATCCCCGTCCCAAGCCGAGGATGGCCGTTTCCGGCAGGTTGATAATGGGAGTAAAATGGCGTCCGCCAATTCCCCCTTGATTCGAAATGGTAAAAGTGCCGCCCTGCAATTCTTCCATGGAAATTTTCCGGTCACGGGTCTTCAGCGCCATGTCGTTCAATTCCCTGGCCAGGGCGGAAATGTCCTTTTTGTCGGCATCGCGCAGCACCGGGACGATCAATCCCTGCTCGGTATCGACGGCAATGCCAAGATGAATGTACTCTTTGTACACGACTTCGTCAGCCGCGAGATCGACGCTGGTGTTAAGAACCGGATTCTTTTTCAGCGCGTCCGCCACGATTTTCAAGACAAAGGCGGTCAGCGTCAGGCGCGCGCCTTTTTTCTCGAAGGCATCGGCGTATTTTTTGCGGAGGGCGTTGAGCGCGGTGATGTCCGCCTCGTCAAACTGCGTGACTCGCGGGACCGCCTGCCAGCTTTCACTCATGCGCGTCGAGATAACCTTGCGCAGCGGCGTCATGGGCCGCCGGGCAATCGGGCCCCATTTGGAGAAGTCGATTTTTTCCGGCGCAGCCTTGGCGGCGGGGCCGGAGGCAGCCGCAGGCCGGGGCGCGGCGGCGAGGCGTTGCAGGCGCTCAATGTAAGCCCTCACATCCGCCATGACAATGCGCCCGCCATTTTCGCTGCCGCGAATGCGCCGCAGGTTGATGCCCAACTCGCGCGCCAGGCGGCGGATGGTAGGAGACGAGGCGGGTTCGGGACCGGAAACTTCTTCTTCGGCTGGAGCGGCCTCTGCGCCGGCTTCCTCCTCGGCCGGAGGTAGGGACGCCTCGCCGAGGCGTCCGTGGACAGGTTGCGCGGGCCGGGACGCGCGAGGGGCCGGGGCGGGCGCGGGTTTCGGCGCGGCGGGTTTGGCGGACGCGGTCGCGGGACCGGCGTCCAACGACAATATTGCCTGGCCCACCGAGATTTTATCGCCCACGGCCACAATGACCCTGGTCACCTTGCCGGCAACGGAAGCGGGAACCGGCGCGACCGCCTTGCCGGTTTCCAACTCAATGATCCCCTGTCCTTTTTGGACTTGATCGCCCTCTTTGACTAAAATATTGACGACACTGCCAGAGTCCACGCCTTCACCCAGCGGAGGTAATTTCAGATCCATAAAATTGATTTAAAACGCTACGATTTGAGCAGACCGCTTTTCGGAGTCAACATGCAAATCTTTAATTGCCTGGGCCGCCAGCGCGGGGGCCACCTGGCCGCGTTGGGCCAGCGCGTGCAAAGTCGCCACCACCGTGCATTCGGCATCGACTTCAAAGAACCGGCGCAGGCGCGCGCGGGTGTCGCTGCGGCCAAACCCATCCGTCCCCAGCGAGGTCAAGCCGCCTGGCACCCATTTGGCGATCTGGTCCGGGACGATTTTCATGTAATCGGAAACGGCGATAAACGGGCCGCTCTCCTTTTCGAGCAACTGGCGGACATAAGGCTTTTTCGGCGGCTCGGCGGGATGGAGCATGTTCCAGCGCTCGGCCAGGAGCGCTTCGTTGCGCAGGTTCTTGTAGCTGGTCGCGCTCCAGACGTCCGCCGAAACATCATACTTGTCAGCCAGAATCGCCTGGGCCTGCAAGGCCGAGCGAATAAGGCTGCCGCTGCCCAGGATGTGCGCTTTATGCTTCTTGTCCGCGGCTCCGGCCTTGAATTTGTACAAGCCCTTGATCACGCCTTCCTCCACGCCCGGCGGCATCGGCGGCATGAGATAATTTTCATTATACAGACAAAGGTAGTAGAAAATTTCTTCGCCATTTTCGAACATCCGTCTCATGCCATCGCACACAATCACTGCAATTTCGTAAGCGAAAGCCGGGTCGTAGGTGTAGAGAGTCGGCACCGTCCCGGCCAGAATCGGACTATGCCCGTCCTGATGCTGCAAGCCCTCGCCGTTGAGAGTGGTGCGTCCCGAGGTCGCGCCGAGCAGGAAGCCCTTGGCCCGGCTGTCAGCCGCCAGCCAGATTTCGTCGCCCACGCGCTGCGGTCCGAACATCGAGTAATAAATGTAGAACGGGATCAAATTGACGCCGCAATTGGCGTAAGCCGTGCCCGCCGCCACGAAAGATGCCATCGAACCGGCCTCGGTAATGCCCTCCTCCAATATCTGGCCGTCCGTCGCCTCATGATAAAAGCTCAGCCCGCTCTTATCGACCGGCTCGTAAAGCTGCCCTTTGCTCGAATAAATGCCCACCTGCGCAAAAAGCGGGTCAATGCCGAAGGTTCGCGCCTCATCGGGAATAATCGGCACGACATGCCGGCCGATATTCTTGTCATGTATAAGACTTGACAGCAGCCGGACAAAACTCATCGTGGTGGAAAACTCCGCCTGGCCCGAGCCCTTGGCAAAATCCGGAAAGTGCTCCAGCCGCGGTGTCGCCAGGGGCGGGGCCGCGACCTTCCGCATCGGAATGGAACCGCCCAGGCGGTTCCGCCGATCCAGCAAGTATTTGATCTCCCGCGAATCCTTGGCCGGCCGGTAAAACGGCGTTTCCACCACGTCTTCATCCCGCACCGGAATGTCGAACCTGGCCCGGAATTCGCGCAGCTCCTTTTCGTTCATCTTTTTCTGCTGATGCGAAATATTCCGGCCTTCGCCCGCTTCACCCAGGCCGTAGCCCTTGACCGTTTTGGCCAAAATGACGGTCGGGCCGCCCTTATGATTGATAGCCGCCTGGTAGGCGGCATAAACTTTTTTCGGGTCATGTCCGCCCCGCACCAGCCGGGTCAGGTCGTCGTCGCTCAGGTGGTTGACCAGCCGCAGCAATGGCGGGTACTTGCCGAAAAAATGGCGGCGGATGTAGCTGCCGTGCTCGACGGTGTATTTCTGATAATCGCCATCGACGGCTTCCTCCATGCGCTTGACCAGCAGGCCGGAAGAGTCGGCCGCCAGCAGCTCATCCCAGGCCGAGCCCCAAATGACCTTGATGACATTCCAGCCCGCGCCGCGAAAGATGCCTTCCAATTCCTGGATGATTTTGCCGTTGCCGCGCACCGGGCCGTCCAGCCGCTGCAAATTGCAGTTGACGACCCAAATCAAGTTGTCCAGGTTCTCCCGCGCGGCCAAAGTAATCGAACCCAGCGTTTCCGGTTCGTCCGATTCTCCATCGCCGACAAAAGCCCAGACGCGCGGTTCATCCCCCGCTGCCAGCAACCCGCGCGCCTTGAGGTAACGCAGGAAGCGCGCCTGGTAAATGGACATCAGCGGACCCAGCCCCATCGAGACCGTGGGAAACTGCCAGAAATCGGGCATCAAATAGGGGTGCGGATAGGACGACAGCCCGCCGCCTTCGGCCAGTTCCATGCGGAAATTATGCAAATGCCCTTCATCCAGCCGGTATTCCAGAAAGGCGCGGGCGTAGTTGCCGGGAGTGGTGTGGCCCTGAAAATAAATCAAATCCGCCAGACGCCCGTTGGAACCGCCGCGGAAGAAATGATTGTAGCCCACTTCGTACAAAGTCGCCATGGACGCGTAACTGGAGATATGCCCGCCCACGCCGCTTTCATTATGATTGGCATTGACCACCATGGCCATGGCGTTCCAACGGGCCAGGCTCTTGATGCGGCGCTCGATCTCGCGATTGCCCGGATACGGCGGCTCATTTTCCGCCGCAATGGTGTTGATGTAAGGGGTGCTGACGGCTTCCGGCACGGGGACTCCAGCCGAGCGCAAACGAGCCATCAAGCCCGCCAAAACAAGATTGGCCTTTTCCGCTCCCTGATTCTTAAGCGTAAGCTCCAGCATGGCTTCCAGCGGTTGAAGCCACTCCTGTTGCGGCGCGCCGTCCGAGCCGGGCGTCATGGCGGGTGAAGTTGTCTGATTTCTAATGTTCGTCGCGGCCATGTCTCACATCAAAATGCAAATATTAAGTCCAAAGTTTGCCACACAAGTTTGAACTTACAGTCTTAACACGCCGCTGACAAATCAAATGCTCCGGGCGAATCGAGCTCTGAGGGCGCATTTCGCGCTTTTGGGTGCTCCTAATCTTGATCTTAATCATAATCTCCAGGCCCAAAGCGTCCGACGGCCGGCGCACTCCAAAACGCCATGCGCCATTCGAGAATCGCCCAAAAACGCGAAGCGTCCTGTAGTGCGGCGGCCCTCCGCCGCTCTTGATCCAGTGCCCCCTTTTGCTATTCGGTCATTCGCTTCGCCCACCGCAATTTGGCCGGGGTGGAGCGCGGATTGGCGCGGCGCTCGTCGGCGCCGGGACGCAACACTTCGCGGGAAATTTCCCGATAGACGCCATCGCGAACACCCGCCTCAAAAGATTTCTTCACCCGCCGATCTTCGCCCGAATGGAAGGTCAGAATCGCGGCGCGCCCGCCCGGATTCAGGCAGGCGGGCAGATTCCGCAAAAGTGTCTCCAGCGCCGAAAATTCGTCATTCACCGCAATGCGCAACGCCTGAAAGACACGGCGGATGGTCAACTCGACATCCTCTTTGTTCAAATGTGGCAACGCAGCGCGAATCGCCCCGGCCAGCGCAGTGGTAGTTTCAAAAGTCCGCCCGGCCAGCGCCGCCGCAAGGATGGCTGCGCGCGGTTCGTCCGCGTTTTCGCTCAATGTCTTTTCCAAAATGTCGGGGCGTATCCGCGCCAAAAAGGCCGAGGCAGGCTGGCCGCGTTGCGGATTCATGCGCATGTCGAGCGGCCCTTGATTTTTTACCGAGAACCCGCGCCGCGGATCATCCAGTTGCATGGAGGAAACTCCCAAATCCGCCAGCACCATGTCCGCGCCTGCGATTTCCGCGGCGGCAAGAATTTGCGGAAGCCCGGCGTAATTGCTCCGATGCGCGGTGAACACATCTGCCCCAAACCCCAAGTCGCGCAACCGGGCTTCGGCCTTGGGTAATTCCGCAGGATCAGCGTCCAATCCCAGCAGACGCCCTCCCGGCAGGAGCCGGGGCAAAAGTTCGCGCGCATGTCCGCCAAAACCCAAAGTGCAGTCCACCGCGATTTCGCCCGGCTTGGGCGCGAGAACCTCGATGATTTCCCGCGTCATGACGGGCCGATGCGTTCCGGCCGGTGTTTTGCCCGAGGCGATGACTTTCTCCACCGTATCGGCGTAACGCGATGGGTCGTGTTCCTTGTATTTCTCCTCAAATCGCCGCGGATTTCTGCCCGCGTAACGGGGCCGCCGTTTGGGCCGGTTGGCGAGGGGTGTGGAATCTGATTCGTCAGCCACGATTCTTGGAGTTGTAGCGTCGAGCCTGCGGCTCGATTCCGGCTTGGGCAGACTATTTCTTTTTGGCAGACTGCTTGGCAAAGGCGGCCTGTTTCTTCAACTGCTCGGCGCTGTTGGCTTTGGATTGTTTCTGCGTGGATTTCTTCTGGACCGATTTAGGAGATTTATCACCCATAATAGTACTTTCTTTATTCGTGTTGACTTACCAGCGGCATAAATGTTTCGCCGCAAGCGAGGTCATTGTAACGGCCTCGGAGGCCGTTGTAAAGAAACGGGAAAAACGGGGGCCTTTTATTCTGATTGTTTTCCTCTCTTCCCGAAATAAAATCCCAGCAGGAATCCAACAGCAGCAGCCAAGCCCAGCATGATTATTACAGCAGTGTAAAACATCCAAGGCGTCCCATAACTTTGGAAGTTTGCTTTTGCGTGGAAATTGTAGGTGTATGGGTCACTAGCGGTTCCGCTACCACTAACGGTCATGTTCGTGTCATTCGTGTCATTCATTTGATTTTTCCCTACACGTGAAAGGTCGCTCCGGGGCACTCAATTTGCAATCAACGGCCAGAATCCAATCTTGCTTCGGTTCGACAGCATCCGGAGCCAGACAGACCCATGTAGAATCCAAAACGTCTGATTCCCGGGACTTAGCCGGATCCATTTAATTGAAATGGGAGCGAGATCGTCTCGATCGCATCCAGTCGGCGTCCCGCCGGCTGGCGCTGGACGGATGTTGGTCCGTTTTTTCAGTGAAGTATTGCGGCTCAAATGCCTTTGCCGGGACGCCCGCGCTCCCGGACTTGCCCATTATCGGATTTCAGACTTTCGAGTCTGCTGCCTCGCAGAGGCAAAATGTAGCACCCCTGTAGCACGAATGTAGCACCAAATGTAGCACCTTAAATGCCTTATAATCAACAATGTAGCACCTGTAGCACCCTTTTCCAATTATACCCCCCATACCTGCCTTTCGTGCTGTTTCTCGGCTGAAAGTATTTAAATGATTTTCAAGGCATAAGGGTGTATGATGCTTCCCAGCCGAACACCTGTGCATGGTTCATTTTTACGAACAAGTCATCCGCGAGTTGCAGCGCAATCCGCGCCTGGCCCTTGGCATCATCTCCGGGGTCAAAGGCTCCAGTCCCCAAAAACAAGGGGCCAAGGCCCTGTTTTTGCCCGATGACCGCATGGTCGGCACGCTCGGCGGCGGCTGTTTGGAAGCCGAAATTCGCCGCCGTGCCCGCCAGGCCCTCGCTTCCGGCCAGCCTGCCACTTTCGAATTGACGCTCGATCATGACTTCGGCTGGGACGACGGCTTGATTTGCGGAGGCACGGTGCGCGGCCTGATCCTGCCCCAAGCCGGCGAGGCCTTGCCGATTTGGTCCGCCTTGGCCCGGCGCGATCAAGTCCGCACTTGGGGCGTGCGCGAGGATTTTTCCATCGACTGGGTCGATGCCAAAGCCAACGGCGGCTGGATTTATCAGGAAAGCGTTTCCCCGCCCTTGGGATTGTGGATGGCTGGCTCCGGTCATATCGCCCAAGCCGTCGCGCCCCTGGCTTCGACGCTCGATTTCGATGTGACAGTATTTGACGACCGTCCGGAGTTGGCCAACCGCGACTATTTTCCACCGGAAACCCATTTGCGCGTGGGCAATTGGGGCGAGCTGCTGGAAACGCCTTTTCCTACCCAGCCCGTCCTTGGCCTGATTGTCACGCGCGGTCATCAACACGATGCCAATGTGTTGGCGGAATGGATTCATCGCCCCTTTCTTTTCCTGGGCATGATTGGCAGCAGCCGCAAGGCGCGCATCATCCGCGAAGGTTTCATCAAGAAGAAAATCGCCACTGCCCAGGAACTGGCCGCGCTGGCCTGTCCCGTCGGCCTGCCCATTGGCGCGGTCAGTGTCCACGAAATTGCCGTGAGCATCCTGGCCCAATACGTCGCCAAACGCGCGCAATACTTTGCCGAAAAATCCATCGCCGCCTCCGGCCCGGCCGAGCCGGTTCCGCGCGCCCTATGAACTCCGCCATCCAGTTTGTGCTCAATGGCCGGCCTGTGCAATTGGTGGATTGCCCGGTCAATTTGACGCTCCTTGAATATCTGCGGCACAACCGATTGACCGGTTCCAAGGAAGGATGCGCGGAAGGTGATTGCGGCGCCTGTTCCGTGGCCATTCTCGATCGCGATTCCACCGGCGCTGCCGCGTGGCGCGCCATCAACAGTTGCCTGGTCCCGCTCTGCCTGCTGGACGGCCGCGAAATTGTCACCGTCGAAGGCGTGGCGGGTTCGTCCGGACTGCATCCCGTTCAGAAAAAAATGGTCGAGCATCATGGCTCGCAATGCGGTTATTGCACGCCTGGCTTCGTGCTTTCCTTATTTGAAGGCTATTACCACGGCGGCCTCCGCGACCGCGCAGCAGTCGACGAGCAACTCTGCGGCAACCTGTGCCGTTGCACGGGTTACCGTCCTATTCTTGACGCCGCCCGCGAGGCTTTTCAGGATCGCCCCGGCAAAGGCGACCCGTTTGCCGCGCGCCTCGATCAGCCGCCTCCGTCTATTCGCGAAGTCGCCTACGATTTTGCCGGGGAAAGATTTCTCCGCCCGACCAGCCTCACCCAATTGCTCTGCTTGCGAAGGCAATATCCGCAAGCCCGGTTGATTGCGGGCGCGACGGAAATAGGTCTGGAAATCACCAAAAAATTTCAGCGCCTGCCGCTGCTTATCTCCGTGGAGGCAGTGGCGGAACTGCGGGAGATTTCATGCGACGAGTCTCATTGGCGCATCGGCGCGGCGGCAACCCTCACGCAGATTCAGGAAAAATTGGCGGCGGAATATCCGGCGTTGGGCGACATGCTGCGCGTTTTCGGTTCGAGGCAGATTCGCAATCGGGCCACCATGGGCGGCAATCTCGCCACCGCCTCGCCCATTGGCGACAGCGCGCCGGTTCTCCTGGCCCTGGATGCCAGCGTTGTGCTGGCCACCGTCGAAGGCGAGCGCACGGTGCCGATGGACCAATTTTTCACCGGCTATCGCCGGACCGTCTTGCAACCGGCGGAAATCCTCAAAACCATACTCCTGCCACGCGGCCCCTCCGCGTCCGGCCTGACGCGAAAATGCGCCTGGTTCAAAGTTTCCAAGCGTCGTGAGATGGACATCAGCACCGTCGCGGCCTGTTTTACAGTTGACCTTGATCGCGACCACGTTGTCCGACATGCCCGGCTGGCCTACGGAGGCGTTGCCGCCACTTCAGTGCGCGCCCGGTCCACCGAACAAGCCCTCGTCGGCCAACCTTGGAATGAGCAGACCATTCAAGCCGTTCTGCCGCTGCTGCGGTCAGAGTTCGCGCCCATCACCGACGTCCGAGGCAGCGCCGGCTATCGAAGCGGCCTGATTCCCTCCCTGCTCGAGAAGTTTTTTGGAGAGCCTCATTCGTTCCATCAGTCCCCTGACTCCCATCCGTCCCACCCCGTCTCGCCGCCCCACGAAAGCGCCCACCTCCATGTCACCGGCGCGGCCCAGTACACCGACGACCAGGCCGCACACCAAACCGCGCTGGAACTTTGGCCCGTCTGTTCCCCGCACGCCAAGGCCCGGATTCTCAAGCGGGACGCCACCGCCGCTCTTCTCATGCCTGGCATCCACGCCGTATTGCTGGCTGAGGACATTCCCGGCCTCAACGACGTCGGCGCGCTGCACAAAGACGAAGTTTTACTGGCCGACAACGAGATTTCGTTTCATGGCCAGATCGTTGCGTTGGTTGTGGGCGAATCGCAAGAGGCCTGCCGCGCCGCCGCGGCGAAAGTCATCGTTGAATACGAACCACTGCCGGCTGTGTTGACTTTGCGCCAGGCATTGGCTGAAGGCAGTTTTCACAACGAACCAAATTTTATCCGGCGGGCCGACGTCGAACAGGCGCTGGCCAAATCGCCCCGCACATTGCACGGTGAATTCGAGTTGGCCGGCCAGGAACATTTTTATCTCGAAATGCAAGCCGCCTTCGCCGCGCCCGGCGAGGATGCCAGCTTGAACGTCATGTCCGGCACCCAACATCCGACGGAAGTGCAGCACGTCATTGCCCAGGTCCTGCATTTGCCGGTCTGCAAAGTGGTGGTGCAAGTGCCGCGAATGGGCGGCGGCTTCGGCGGAAAAGAGACCCAGGCGGCAAGTCCCGCCGCCCTCGCCGCGCTAGCCGCCTGGAAAACGGGCCGGCCCGTGCGCCTCCATTGGAATCGCGACCAGGACATGATGCTGACCGGCCACCGCCATCCGTTTCTGGCCCGTTTCAATATTGGTTTTGACAATGAGGGGCGATTGCTGGCAGCCAAAATTCACCTCTGGTCCAATGGCGGCTGGTCGCGTGACCTTTCCCAGGCCGTGACCGACCGCGCCCTGTTTCATCTGGATAATTGCTATTACATCCCGGCGGTGGAATTTCGCGGTCAGGTGGCCAAAACCAACCTCTCCTCCAACACCGCCATGCGCGGATTCGGCGGCCCGCAGGGCATGGTCATCATCGAGGAGATCATCGACCGCGTCGCGCGCCAGATCGGTTTGCCTCCCGAAGTGGTGCGCGAGCGCAATCTGTACCATGGCCACGGCGAAACCAATACCACTCATTATGGCCAGGCTATCGGCGACCATCGGATTGAAACGATTTGGCGCGAGCTGAAGTCCTCCAGCGATTGGGACCGCCGCCGCCAGGAAATCACGGCCTGGAACGGGGCACATCCCCGCGTCAAGCGCGGCCTAGCCATGACGCCGTTGAAGTTTGGCATCAGTTTTACCGTGACCCATTTGAATCAGGCGGGCGCGTATGTTTTGCTTTACCTGGACGGAACAGCGCAAATCAACCACAGCAGCACGGAAATGGGACAGGGACTGCATACTAACATCCGGGCTATCGCGGCACGGGAATTGGGTCTCAAGTTGGAAGCGATTCGCATCATGCCAACCAGCACGGATAAAGTTCCCAACACCTCCGCGACCGCCGCTTCCGTCGGCACCGACATCAATGGCGCCGCGGTGAGAAACGCCTGTGAAATATTGCGCGCGCGCCTGGTGCCGGTCGCTGTCACGCTCTTCCATGAAAAGTTTCAGCGGAAGATTGCCCTCGACGAGTTATTGTTTGTTGACGGTGAAGTGCTGATGCGCGGGAAAGACGAGGTCAGGTTGCCGCTGGCCGAGGTGCTGCGAAAAGCCTGGGCGGAGCGCGTCAGTCTGTCGGCCGCCGGGTTCTATGCCACGCCGGGCATCCATTGGGACCGCGCGGCGGGACGGGGCAAACCTTTCCACTATTTCGCCTGCGGCGCGGCTGTGTCGGAAGTCGAGGTGGACGGCTACACCGGCATGCAACGAGTATTGCGTGTGGATATCTTGCACGACGCCGGCGCGCCCATCAACGAAGGCATTAGCGCGGGCCAGATTGAAGGCGGCTTCGCCCAGGGCATGGGATGGTTGACAGGCGAAGAATTGCTTTGGGACAATCAGGGCCGGTTGCTGACCCATTGTCCCGACACATACAAAATCCCCTCCATCGGCGACACCCCGGCCGTGTTCAACGTCACGCTGCTTAAACACGCCGCGCAAACCGATGTGATCTATGGCAGCAAAGCCGTGGGAGAACCGCCCTTGATGCTGGCCATCGCCGTGCGCGAAGCCATTCGCGACGCCGTCTCGGCATTTGGCCCGCCCCGAGGTGAAGTAGGGCTGGCTGTTCCCGCCACGCCCGAAGCCATCTGGGCCGCCATTCAAGGGCGCCGGCCAATTCCTCACTAATCAAGACACGGCGGTTAATCGTTTTCCCGCCATTTTTTCCAACACCCGAATCGGCGCCTTTTCCGGCGTGACCAAGCCGGGCAAGTCAATGATGAACGTTTGCTCCAGCGCGTACTGGCCGGACAATACGGCGTGCGCCACGGAATCCGTAAAACAAATCCAAGTCGAGCCGGGCGGAAACTCAACCCGAACCTTGCGGCAATTTCTCTGAAAATCCGCCTGTTCCTTGAGAAAATCGTGAAAGCGCAGCATGAAGCGGTCGTAAGCGGATTGGTCCACACCTTTCAGCCCGAACATCTTCTTTACACCGCGAACCAGCGCGTTGCTGCGCGGGCTGCCTGCGGCGGCGAAACCGGACAATCCAGCTTCGGCCGCGTACTTTTGCGTCAGGACCGAAAACTCGTCTGTAGTATTCCAAATCCGCGGCGCCGCCGGATTGATATTGGTGAAGCAACGCAAAATGCGCCGGCCATGCATCGGGCGGGTTGGAAAAGAATCCACATGCAACAGATCGTTGCGTTTGTGGACCGGCAAATCCCGGCCTTGCTCCTCCTCCGGTCGAAAGCTGGCGTAATCCAGCTTCCAATGAGCCGCGTAGGGTTGCAATAACTGCCCCAGAAACCGGGCCACCTCAGCCGAGTAGCGCCGCATAATATCATGCAGCCGTTCCTGTTCCTGTCCATCGCCCGCCGCACCACGCAATGCGTCCTGCACCGGCCGGTAAGAGACGTTTTTGTGCAGGCGCGATCCGCTTTGGCGCTGCGAAAGCAGAAACTCGCGGTCGGCTTGCGGGAAAAAGTAAGGCATGGTTTCCAGGAAGAGAACCTTGCCCGCCTCCAACATTTCGCAACATTGCCGCGCCCGCGTCGGCGCAGCTCCGGGCGGAATCCACCCTTGCGGATACTGGAAATCATCGACCCTGAACAGGGCCGCCGGGTCATCGGCAACGGCATGGTTCGTCGTCATTGTATTGTGCAGAATGATTCAACAGGCGATGTGAAATGTCCCCTTCCGGCGCGGAAAGTCAAGCGCCCAGCCGGGGCCGAGATTGTTGCTTTGACGCTTCGCCCCGCTTCCGGTAACTTGGCCCAAGCTCCGGGACTTCGGTTCGAGTGAGCAGTATGCTTAACTTTATCATAAAAAAGATCGTCGGCTCGCAAAACGAACGGCAGGTCAAAAAATTGCGGCCGCTGGTCAAAAGGATTAACGATCTCGGAGCTTCGCTCCAGCCGTTGTCCGACGATGCGTTGCGCGAAAAAACCGCCGCGTGGAAAGCGGAATTGTCCCAAATCAAGGACGACGCCGAACTGGCCCGCCGCCTGGAGGAAATCCTCCCTGAAGCCTACGCTGTGGTCAAAGACGCCTGCCGCCGCCTGTGCGGCCAGGAAATCACCGTGCGCGACCATCCGCTGGCCTGGGAAATGATTCCCTTTGATGTCCAACTTATTGGCGGCGTGGCCCTGCATCGAGGCAAGATCGCCGAAATGGCGACCGGCGAAGGCAAGACCCTGGTCGCGACCCTGCCCGTTTACCTGAACGCCGTGACCGGACGCGGCGTGCATATCGTCACCGTCAATGATTACCTGGCAGCGCGCGATAGCGAATGGATGGGCGCCGTTTATAAATTCCTCGGTTTGACTGTCGGCTGCATCCTGCATGATCAAATGCCGCAGGAGCGGCGCGCCCAATACAATTGCGACATCACTTACGGCACCAATGCCGAATTCGGCTTTGACTACCTGCGCGACAACGGCATGGCGACGCGCAGGGAGGAACAAGTGCAGCGCGGCCATTATTTTGCGATTGTCGATGAAGTGGACTCCATTTTGATCGACGAGGCCCGCACCCCGCTTATCATCAGCGGCGCGGCGGTCATCGCTGTTGACACAAAATACGATCAGTTCAAGCCGGCTATCGAGTCCCTGGTGCGCACGCAGGAAAAATTGTGCGCCCGTTTTATCTCCGAGGCTGAGGCGCTCTTGAAAAAATTGCGTCCCGAAGACGGTTCCAATCCGTCGAATCCAGCGGAGATGGAAAACCAAATTGGCCTGTTGCTTTATCGCGTCAAAATTGGCTGCCCCCGCTCGCCCGATCTGGCCCGGCTGCTGGAGAATCCGGAAAATATCCGCATGATGAACAAGGCGGAATTGGAACTGCACGCCGACCAATCCAAAAAAGCGCTCTATGCCGAAAAGGAGGAACTGTTTTATGCGATGGACGAGAAATCGCATGAGGCTGACCTGACGGAAAAAGGACGCGTCCTGATGCGCCCGGAAGAGCCGGACGCTTTTCTGCTGCCGGATTTGACGGTCAGGTTCCACGAGATCGATTCCAGTCCGGACTTGGACGCGCGCAAACGCCTCGAAGCCAAGACCAAGGCCCAGTCGGATTTCGAGGTCAAGGCCTTGCAAATTCACACTATTTCCCAATTGCTCAAAGCCTACAGCCTTTACCAGCTCGACGTGCATTATGTGATCGAGAATGGCAAGGTCATCATCGTCGATGAACACACGGGACGGCCCATGTATGGCCGCCGCTGGAGCGACGGCTTGCATCAGGCGGTTGAAGCCAAGGAAGGGGTGGAAATCGAGCGCGAGACCCAAACACTCGCCACCATCACCATCCAAAATTATTTTCGCCTTTACAAAAAACTGGCCGGCATGACCGGCACGGCGGAAACGGAAGCGGGCGAGTTTCTCGATATTTACAAGCTGGGCGTGATGGTCATCCCCACCAACAAACCGGTGGCGCGCAAAGACGCGAACGATTCGGTTTACAAAACCAAGCGCGAAAAATTCAACGCCGTCATCAAGGAAATCACCACCATCCATAACCAGGGCCGCCCGATCCTGGTCGGCACCGTTTCAGTGGAAACCAGCGAGCAAGTGTCCCGGTTGTTGAAACGGGCGGGCATCATTCATTCTGTCCTTAACGCGAAATTTCACCAACAGGAGGCCGAAATCGTTTCCCGCGCCGGCCAGCGCGGCTCGGTCACGATTGCCACCAACATGGCGGGCCGCGGCACGGACATTAAGCTTGGCGAAGGCGTGGCCGGCATCGGCGGCTTGCATGTGATCGGCACCGAGCGCCACGAATCGCGGCGCATTGACCGGCAGTTGCGCGGACGGTGCGCACGGCAGGGCGATCCCGGTTCTTCGCACTTTTTCATTTCGCTCGAAGATGACCTGATGCGTTTGTTCGGCCAGGACCGCGTGGTCAAAGTGATGGAAAAATTCGGCATGGAAGAAGGCCAGGAGCTGGAGCATTTTATGCTCAACAAATCCATCGAGCAGGCGCAGAAAAAAGTCGAGCAGCACAATTTCCAACGACGCAAACGCACACTGGAATACGACGACGTCATGAACAAGCAGCGCGAAGTCATTTACGGCTTCCGCGATGAAGTGATTAATTCCGACGATGTGCGGGACCGGCTGATGGACATCATGGAGGAGGTCGTCATCCAACAAGTGCGGACGCTGACTTCCGAATCATCTGACCCGAAGGAGTGGGTGGCCCGGCCGCTGGCGGACTGGGTCAATCTTAATTTCCCGCTCGGCATACCCGAAGGGGAAATTATCAAAGCCGGCCAGTCGGGCACGGAGATGCCTGTGCCCGGTTCGGCATTCGACGGGCTGAGCGCGGCGCAATTTGCTGTGTGCCAATTTATCTGCGACGCGACCCGGAAGGCTTACGAATTAAAGGTGAGTTTCGAAGAACCGACCGCGCTGAAGTCGATCGAACGTTACACCATTCTGGCCGCGGTGGACAAACTCTGGCAGGAGCATCTCTATGGCATGGACAGCTTGCGCGACAGCATCGGCTTGCGGGCCTACGGCCAGCGCGATCCTTTGGTGGAGTACCAATCCGAGGCTTTCAAGATTTTCGAAGAATTGATGGTCAGCATCAAAACGGAGATCTGTCACAATATTTTTCGGAGCGCATCCAGCGTGATGGCTTTTGAAGAGTTCCTGCGCAACATGCCGCAAAGGACCGTTCATCATGAGGACGCGACTTTTGCGGGCGGCAAAGCTCAAGCCGCGGCGGGCGGAAAAAATCCCAGCGACATGGTCACCGAAGCGACCGAGGCGGTGGCCAAAGCCAAATCCAAGCCCGTCCGGACGGGCCCCAAGGTTGGCCGAAATGATCCCTGCCCCTGCGGCAGCGGGAAAAAGTATAAGCACTGCTGCGGAAAAAATGGGTAGGGAGGGCTGGGAGTATTTGTTTCCGATCGGCAGGGTTTTCGGCGAAATTTCCGGTCAAATTCCAGGGAAAAAAATCGTGAAAATTTACGATTTTTTCCGTGGAATAATCACATCCCCCCTACCCGTTTAGGGGATACAAGGTTTCCCGGGCAGGGGCTATTGTTGGGCTGGAAATTGAAAATGGATTTAATCTTGACATGACTTCGCGCGAACGGCTCATGACCACCCTGCGCGGCCAGCGGGCTGACCGCGTCCCGGTGGCCCCGTTTGTGCAGGAGGAGTATCTGTCCTTCTGCTACCCGCATAAGACCAGGCTGGATCGTGTTATTGACGCGGTGGAACTGGCCAACGAACTGGACTTCGATTTGATGGCCAAACACCGCGCGCTGGAGCCGCCTCATTTTTTCCGCCGCAGCCATCGCAACTGGGAATTGCGCCGGACTCAAGTCCGCGCCGACGGCATGATCAAACGCCGGTTGGAAATCGTCACGCCCGCCAAGACTCTCGTGCAGGAGGAAACCGGCCCGGAGAGCGGCGCGGCGACGAGCGGGGTCCGCTTCATGGTCACCCGCCCATTGTTGACCGATGCCGGCGAGGTCGAGACATTTCTGAAATTCCTGCCGCCCCTGGATGCCCAGGACCGCCGGGAAATGCGGGAAACCGCGTTTTGTTGGCGAACCATTCTGGGCGATCGCGGCGTGCTGGCTCCGTGGGGCTTCGCCGGCGTGTTCAACTTTTGCGCGGACCTCCGCGGACTGGATAATTTTTACGTGGCGCCCTTCGAAGACGAATCGGAATACCGCGCCTTAATGGAGGCGGTCGCCGCGGCGATGGCGGACTACTGCGGTGCTCTGGGGGAAACGCCCATAGATTGCGTCGGGATTCAGGGACACATGGCGGGCGGAACGACCGCCGGGCCGGATTTTTTTGGGAAATTTGTTCAGCCCTACGAAAAGCGGGTCATTGATGCCATCCACGCGGGCGGCAAGTTCAGCATCTACCACAACTGCGGTTGCGCGAAATCGCTTTATGGCAACTACCGCCAGTTGGGCATGACGGTTTGGGAAACGGTGAGCGAACCGCCCCGGGGCGACAATCGCCTGGCTGATGCCAAAGCGGCGCTGGGTGATCGCATCTGTTTGCTCGGCAACCTCGATCAAGTGGATTTTCTCAAGAAGGCCACGCCGGATGAGGTCGCCCGCAAAACCCGGGAGATCATGCAAATCGGCAAACCCGGCGGGCGCTTTATTTTCTCCACCTCGGATTACCTGGAAAAACCCACTCCGCGCGAAAATGTCGTGGCCATGATTGAAGCAGCCCGGGAGGCGGGGCGTTACTAGCGTGTGCGATACATTCATCCAACCATCAAAAAGTCATGAATAAATTCCCTGTCCCGTTTTCCCGCCGTCAGTTTCTAAAGCGCGCCGGTTTGCTGGCCACCGCGGCCGGCGCCGGGCCGCTTATTTTGTCCCGATCCACTTTTGGCGCCACTGCGCCGGCCAACCGCATCACGATGGGTTTCATCGGCACGGGACGGCAGGCGGCGGCGGCCAACATCCCGCAATTTCTGGCCCTGGCGGACGTGCAGGTGGTCGCAGTGTGCGACGTCGATGGCTGGCGGCTCGACCAGGCCAGACAGCAAGTGGAGAAGTACTACGCCGGGAAAAGCCACACCGGCAATTTCAAAGGCTGCGCGGCGGTCAAGGATTTCCGCGAATTGCTTGCCCGCCCGGACATTGACACCGTAATGATTTCCACGCCCGATCACTGGCATGTTCCGATGGCGATTGCCGCCATCAAAGCGGGCAAGGACGTCGCCCTGGAGAAACCGATTACGCGCTCCATTAACGAAGGGAGAATTCTGGCCCGGCTGGTCGCGGAACATCGCCGCGTTTTTCGGGTGGACAGCGAGTTTCGATCGCTCGACACCTTTCATCGCGCCGTCGAGCTGGTCCGCAATGGGCGCATTGGCAAACTGCGCTCCATCTACACGGAATCGCCCCACGAAGAATTTCCGAACGAGCCGGGAGAGGCCGCGCCGCCGCCGTCCGAGTTGGATTACGAATTATGGCTGGGGCCCGCGCCAGAGGCGCCTTACATGCAAAAGCGCGTTCATACGCCGCACAATCTCAAGGCCCGCGGCGGCTGGATGCGCAACCTCGATTACTCTGACGGAATGATCACCAATTGGGGCGCGCATCTCAACGACATCGCGCAGTGGGGGAACAACACCGAACGGACCGGGCCGCTTGAGGTGAAAGCCTCGGGCCAATACCATCGCGACAAGGTGTGGAATGTCCTGGAGAGTTTTAACGCCTGGTACCGCTTTGCCAACGGCGTGGAATTGTTCTACAAAATGGGCGACCCTCATATTCGATTTGAAGGGGAGAAGGGTTGGATCCAGGTCAACTGCTCCTCCAACAAACTCCACCCGGACAAATTCCAGGCCAGCGATTCCGTCCTCCTCACGGAAAAAATCGGCTCTGAAGAAATTCACTTTCCCCTCAAAACTGAAAAACGGGATTTCATCGACGCGGTCAAGAGCCGGGGGCAAACGCTGGAAGACGCCGAAGTCGGCCAGCGCACCACGTCGCTGTGCCATCTGGCGCAACTTTCCATTCAACGCGGCGGCGTCAAACTGCGCTGGGACCCGGACAAGGAACAGTTTCCCGAGGATGAGGCCGCCAACAAACTGCTCAACCGTCCGCCACTGCGCGGCCCGTGGAGATTGGAGTAAAACCCATGAAAATGCCGCGGAAAAAAATCGTGAATATTTCCGTTTTCCGGGGGATTTGCCTCCTCTGGGCGGTGCTGGGCGCCTTCGCAGCGCAGGCGGGCCCGGCATTATTTGTATTTGACAATGGCGTGGGACGGGGCAAATGGACGGCGGAAGCACAGGCTGCGACGGTCAAGTCCCTGGGCTACGACGGGATCAGCTACAACTATACGAATCCCAAAGATCTGGCCGGCTGGATGAAGGCCTGCCAAGCGCACGACCTGAAGATATACGGTCTTTACCTTTACACCTTTCCAGACAAGCCGCAGCCCTACGACCCCCAATTCAAGGAAGCCATCAAAATGCTCAAGGGCACCGACACTGTCATTTGGATGACGTTGCGTGAGGCCAAAACCAAAGGCAACCACGACGAAGACTCGGTCAAGCTCGTCCGGGAAATGGCCGGGCTGGCGGGCGCGGAGGGTTTGCGCGTGGCCATTTATCCGCACACCGGCTTTTATGTCGCGACGGCGGCGGATGGATTGCGCATCGCCAAACTGGCCAATCTTCCGAATGTGGGCGTCACCCTAAACCTTTGCCATGAATTTATGACGGGCAATGGCGGCAAACTCGACGACACGGTCAAAGCCGTCGCGCCGTATTGCGCGCTGGTTTCCATCAACGGGGTGGATGTGGCCGGCAAGAAATACATCCTGCGCCTCGACCAGGGGGATTTCGACCTGTCGAGTTATCTGAAGAAGCTCCACGCCGCCGGCTACAACGGTCCGATTGGCCTGCAATGCTTCAACGTGCCAGGCGACATCAAGGAAAACCTCAAAGCCGATATGGACGCCTGGCGAAAGATCTCTCCTTGATGCCGGCGTTAATGAACTTTTTTTTCATCCTGGCGCTGCTGTTGCTCAATGCGCTTAACATCTGGGCGGCGGTGGAAACCCATCCGGCGGTTGAAGGTGAAGACCTGTCGAAGGACTACACGGTGGCGGCTGACGGCCAGCCCGTGCCCGTCTATACGGCGCCATTGGATCCACTGTATAATACCAAGTGCGGCCAGCACTGGAATCCGACCTATTCATTCGCCAGCTTTGAATTCTCGGGAAGCGTTACGGTCAAGATTACTTCGGACGAGGCGCTGACGGCGGTTTCCATTCGTCCCGGCGGCGAGCGCATTCCCGTCAGTATCTCAGGCAACACGGCGACATTCACGCTGGAACGGCCGGGCAATTTCGTGGTCGAGCGCAACGGCAACGGGCGCAAAGATCCTCTTCTGCTCTTCGCCAACCCGGTGGAGAGCGAGCGGCCACTTCCAAGCGCGTCCGGGGTCATCTACTACGGGCCGGGGCGGCACAACGCCGGAATGATCAACCTGGGCAGCAACCAGACGCTTTACATTGCGGGCGGGGCAGTGGTGACGGGCGCGATCATCGCCCGGGGCGATAATATTAAAATCCTTGGCCGCGGGTTGCTGGAGAATTCGGGGGCGGAGTACGAAACCAAGTGCATGATCCTGCTGAACCGATGCAGCCGCGTGCGGGTGGAAGGGATTACAATCCGCAAGGGCAGCCGCGGCTGGACGCTGGTGCCGATGGAATGCGATGACGTCGCCATCGCCAATGTGAAGATATGCGGGTCATACCGGCCCAACGACGACGGCATTGATCCGGTGAACACCCGGAACATGACGATTGAAGATTGCTTTATCCGGACGAAAGACGATTGCCTGGCGTTCAAGGGATCACAGGCTGACCGGCGCAATTGCGAGAACATCACGGTAACGCGCACGAGCCTGTGGTCCGACCAATGCGCGACGATGCTTTTCGGCGACGAAAGCCGGGCCGAGTTCATGCGGAACATCCGCGTGACGGATTGCCATGTGCTTTACCTCAGTTTCAAACAAAACCCCAAGAAATTGCTGATGTTGCATGCGTGCGAAGAGATGCGGATGGAGAACCTGCGCTTTGAAAACATCGATGTGTATAGCGACGGCCCGGAGAGCAACTACATTGAAATGAGCTGTGAATTCAACAAGTACAACAAGGAAAAAGTTCCCGGATTCATGCGCGATATTGTGCTCAAGAACGTGGCCCTGACCGCCCGGGATGGCGCCGGCCTGATTCTGCTCAAGGGCTTCAACGCCCAATATGAGATTGACGGCGTCACCTTCGATCACTGCACCGTCAACGGCACAGCGGTGACCCGGCAATCGCCCAACGTCCAAATTGGGGAGTTCACCCGGAACATCCAATTCTTCAAAGGAGGGGCCTTGGCGAGAAAAACTCCGGAAAAACCTAAAATACCCACCCTATCTAATTAGGGGATGCGGCGGGAACCCAATCGGGGCATAGTGTGGTCATGAACTTGCACCGTAAATGGCTCTTTGGAGCATTGGAGCAAATCCGCCGCATGGCCTTGTAATTAACCCACGCTATTTCCAAATACCCTGAACAAAGAAAACTTACCTCGCCGCAACCTAAACCCCAGCCTGATATGAATAAGAACTCCACATCACACCTGAAGCGTTTGCAGAAAACAATGACCTCGATCTTCACCTCCTGCCTGGCGTTGCCGGGGGGAATAGCCCTTCTGCTGGCCCTGGTCTTTGCCTCCGCCACGCCCGCCCGCGCCAGCGACTTCACATGGGCGATAACCGGCGGGAATGCCTCTGGAAGCTGGAACAATCCGTTGGATTGGACCGGGGCCGCGATGCCCGGCACCAACGACACGGCGGATTTCAGCCAAGTGGACATCACGGTCAATTCGACCGTCACGCTGGACGCCAACCAGAGCGTTAATTCCCTGATTTTTGGCAATACAGACGCCAGCCCGGCGGCGAACTGGACTTTAGCACCCGGCACTCCGGCCACTTCCACCCTGACGCTGAGCGGGACAAGCCCCACCATTACGGTGCAAAATTTGGGGTCGGGCGAGTCTGCCAATATCAGCAGCATTATCACCGGCACGTCCGGCCTGAATCTGGTCGGTCCCGGCCAGCTCGTGCTCTCCGGCTCGAATACCTATAGCGGTGGAACCATTGTCAGCGCGGGCGCGACGCTGGCCATTGGCACCAACAGCACGACCAATGCCGGCGGCAGTGTGGTCACCAGCCCCACCGGCACGGGCAGCGTAACGCTCCAGAATGGCGTATCGATTGGTAATACTAGCTCAGGCGACCTCTGGTATGCCCCCCAGCTTAATATTCAGGGCACGGTGAACCTGGTGGGAGGCCACCGACTGAGTGCCGGCTTCAATACCATTGACTTGAACGGCAGCCAGCAGACGATCAACGTCAACAGCACCTCCATAGTCATTACCAACGGGGCAACGACCAGCGGTGCGCAATCTGAAGCCGCCGGTTATTCGTCCATGGAAATCAACAACTATCTCGGAACGCTCACTGTCCAGAATGGCACACTTGATTTGGAAACGACTGTCTTTCCGGGCGGCAACGGAGGGGCCTACGGCGCATTCCGTTTCAGCAGCGGAGCTGCCGTGAATTTTGCCGGCAACGGCGGTTTGATCGTTGGTTCCGGCGTCCTTTTATACGTCAACAATCCTTTTACCGCTACTTCGCCCAAGTTGACCATTAACAGCGGCGGCTATGTGGATATGGTGGACAACGTTCTTACGGTCTATTCGCTGGCTGGCAGCGGCACCCTGGGCTTGAGTCTCACTAATTCCATCACGGCCAGAACG
>Ga0182030_10000655_pt1 | contig 66945 bp, 63 predicted proteins | sample 812S3MmetaG_FD_121299 | JGI IMG/M metagenome (GOLD analysis project Ga0182030, IMG submission 121299) | Permafrost microbial communities from Stordalen Mire, Sweden - 812S3M metaG (Illumina Assembly) | ecosystem: Environmental > Terrestrial > Soil > Wetlands > Permafrost | place: Sweden... | reverse complement strand
TACCAGTCGAGCGAATAAAGGCGCACACTTCGGGCATGGTGTGGAAGGTATCGTTGGTGTAGGGTCCACGAATTGTTATCATGCCATCAGACGTTTTTCTGTCAAGAGGGTCTGAACTGTTACAAAAAGTTTAATGATTAATTTTTTTCGCCCGAAAAGCGCGAAATACAAAAAAGGAAACATGATGTAGTACCAAAACTCATTAGCGAGGCTCCAAAGGGGGTTGTTCGTTCCAAAATAATCAACCTTGAAACCTTGAAGGAAAAATACATTTTCCTATAAAGGTCTTCAGATCCAAAGCACAAGAAGCATCGTGTTGGCAGACGACCGCGCTCCAAAAATTTCCCTCATACATAGAACGACCGTTCAATCTAATACCTAACGAATCCCAAAACAGGGTCAGTAAAAGAGCTGGGATCAAAACCATCCACAACCGGGAAAATCTTTTCACTAGATAATCCACCCAAGACCATTGGGATTTGCTCGCATCCTTGATTACCGATCCCCCGACTAAATAACCGCTTGGCACAAAAAACACCAGCACCGCGTCGCCACCAAGCTTGGTCAGTACACTAAAAGCATTACTCAAAAAGGCAGGATTTTGAATCGGCTCAAGTTGAATGAATTGATAGTCTTGAAGATGATTCATTGCAACTAAAAGCGCCGCGATTCCCCTCACAAAATCGAGATTTACATTGTGGCTTGTCGTATTGATGCTTGTGGTTAGAGGCAGAATGAGCTCCCTTATTTTTTAAGAAACGTCAACCCAGCTGCTTCGTCCTGTTTTCTTTTAATTGCCGCAAATCCAGCATTCACCACCGAATACCAATAGGACAAGAACCCCCATGGGATTCTCCAAGGCCTGAAAATATTGTATTTTCTAAAAGTGGTTTCCCTCTGGTCCCGAAATAGGATCATCCACCAGAATTCCCAAGTTGGAAACAGGTGGCACCAGGCGAAATAGACCCGGGGGAAAGACACCTTCCATTCCACCGGTTTTATGCCCACTTTAGTTCGGTTTCCCCCGCCCGGTGCGGCCAAATGCAGAAGATGTGCCTCGGGGTCATAAACGATAAGCCCCCCGGCCTTCCAAATGCGGATCGCGAAATCCGTATCATCCCGGATAACCTGGCCAACATAGTTGGTGTCGTATCCACCCACCTTCTCCATCATTTTGGCCGTGACGGAGTAATTGGCCCCCATCAAGTTGACAACGTTTTCAACACGTTCAAGGGTGTTCAAACGAAAATATTTATAATCAAGCAGACGGGGCCATTTTTTCTTTTTGTTGGGCTTGCCGTATCGCCGCTCGTCGGATTGCCTGATCCTTCCAGCCACTGCGGCGATACGGTCGTCCTGGTAGTTCTTCAAATGCTGGGCGACAAAATCAACGGGCAACACCACATCGTCATCGATATTGACGATGATGTCGCAATGATTCTCCAGCCAGGACCGATTTCGAGCTCCCCCCACGTTGGGCGGACTGTGCCGAACCCACCGAATCCTGCCTTCGTCATGCGCCGTCTGCAGAAACGATCTGGTGGCTTCTTCGTGTTCTTTCGTTTGATCAATCACCAGGATCTCATCCGGTCGAGGGTTCAACGAGAATACTGATTTCAATGTGTTGACCAACACCTCCTCGCGGTTATAAGTCGGTATCGCGAGACAAATAGTTTTATTCTTTTGTTCCATCGAATCATTCCATTTCCGAGTGTTTAACAACCGCCTTGCCAGAAAAGAAGATGAATAGCATTTATAGCTTCATCTGTTTCCAGTAAACTCAGGTTTCATATTATGAGTAGAATCGAAATGATTCTTTCGGGAGAATAGTGTCCTTGAGAAAAGCCCTAAACGAACTTCCCTATTCACCTCAAACCATCGCCTGTTTCTTCGGAATCCTATCTTACTTGCTCCGCCTGCCCTTTGTCCTTCGTTATGACCTGCATTTCGGGGGCGATTCAGCGGTTTGGTATTTAATGGCCTTGCGGGTCCCACAGGGAATCCATCCCCTTTATTTTTATGGCCAGGACTATGAGGGGACCCTGGAAACCTACCTCTTGTCTTTTTTCTTCAAGTTGTTTGGCCCTTCCATTCCCTTAGGCGGTGCCGTTATTTTAATCGAATGGTCAGTCGCGATCGGAATAGGGGTCTACCTTCTGATCAAAGGGACATCAAGATTTGAAGGCATACTTGGCGGTCTCTTAGCGTCGGTCGGGGTGCCCTACACCATGACCTACACAACTGTTCCATTTTCAGGAAACTCCATCTTGCCGCTTCTCGTGATGATCCTTTTATTGCAAACCTATTTCATCATTGAAAAGGGGCCTTCTCCCCTCCGAATCTTGATTTTTGGATTTTCGGTCGGTCTGGGCCTATACCTTTGCAAAAAAAGCATCATCGGTCTCGCTATTTCCTTTTTAGCCCTCCTACTCATCCAAACACCCGCCTGGAATATTCGGCGATCCCTCCGCCTGGATTGGCTATTTTACCTGGTAATGGGGGCTCTTTTGGGCAAATCCCCCGATTTCTTCGGACATCTCCATTTTCCCCGCACCTCTCATCCTCTTGTTTACATTGCCTCTCCCATCATGATCTGGAATAACCTGAAATGTTCCCTGGACGCTTCGCTGGCCTATTTTGACGCGAACGCGATCTCGCGTATCCCGGACGGATTCCGTTTTTGGGTCATCACGACTTCCAAAGATATCCATCCCCAAAGCTTGACCGACTGGACCTTTTCCCTTTTGGCCGCGTTCACGTGGCTTATTACGATTTATTTGTTTTTAAAAAGTCACAAAGAAAAAAACACATCCTTGTTCCTTCTCACGGGCGTCATTCTCGTGAATATGCTTCTTTTGACCCTGAGCGCCTATACCAATAGCGATTTTAATTGCGCCAGGCGCTACTTTTATCCAGCCGGGATACCTTTTTCGTTGATGACGGGTGTGCTTTTTTCCACTTTTATCCAAAGGGATGATCCAGGGCCATTCCATCCCTTTCAGGCTCGATATATCTCTGCCCTTTCCCTTCTAGGTCTCTTACTCTTCCTTGCTGTCGTGGAATCTCATTATTACGAATTATGGAAAGCACCCGATGAAATGAAAGAAGTTCGATGGGCTATTGGGGAAATGGATAAAAACAAAATGAACCGAGCCATGTCGGATTGGCCCACCAATATGATACTTACAGGTTTGACCAACGAACGAATCATTTGCGCCGAAGCGGAACCCCATTTCGTCCCTGATTACGCACGGATGGTCGCCCACGCAAACCGGATAATATTTATCCAACTACTTAAAGAACCGAACCCGCTCACTCTCTTATGCGGTGGAACCATTTTTAAACAAGCGGGCAATAGCGAAGGTGGGGACTTTTATAAACTAACTCCATATGAACCTCAAAACCCAATCCAACCTTGACCCAACCAAGGATATTCTTTGGTTAATTGTTAAGGATCCTTTCAACTTGCTTCAGCACCTCATCAACCCGGATCAAATTCATGCATTCGTTTCCGATCGGGCAAACAAGTCGCTCACAAGGTGAACAAGCGGGCTTCTTTTGAATGACGGTTACCTTGGAACCCATCGGACCCCATTGTTCCTTTTGATTGGTTCCGGAATATAGGGACAGGACGGGAATTCCAACCGCGGCGGCGATGTGGGCAGGTCCCGAATCGACTCCGATAAAGAGTTTGCTTTTTTTCAAAAAGGCAGTTAATTCAGGAAGACTGAGCAACCCAGCCGTCAGGAAAATTTTCCTTCGGCAGGCCTTTTGGATCGTTTCCATGTCCGTTTTTTCACTTTCAGCGCCGATCAGAACCACATCTATTTTCTTTGGCAGCTTATCAAGCAATTGCGCCCAACTTGCGATAGGCCAGCGTTTGGCCAACGCGAAACAAGTCGCATGAACAGCCAGGACCGGATGGGTAATCCCCAGTTTTTTCCGGACTTTTTTTTGATTTAAGTCGTCAATTTTTCGGGGATACAGTTGCGGAAATTTAGCTTTACGGGAAATTTCGATTCCCATTTGACGGAGGCTTTCCAGGTTTCGCTCAATTTCATGTTGCCCGGGTTGATATTCAAGCCGGTGGGTTAACAAAAAGCCCAATCCGGTCCTCGCCAGTCCCACGCGATACTTGATCCCAGTGTTCGCCATAGCCAGGATATGGCGGAAATCACCCCTCAATTCGATTGCGGCGTCATACGCACCCTCCCTTAAAACCCTTTCCAAATGGCGTATGGATCTCCAGTTACCCTCATTTGTTTTTACCCTGGAAAACCAAGGCGCGTAAAATATTTTCACATTACACCGAAGACGAGCAAGCCCGGGTATGTCTTTTGCCCATGGACCCAGGAACAAATCAATTTGAGCTTTTGGCAAAGACTCCTCCAGGGCCTTCAGGGCGGGCAAAGCCAACAGAACGTCCCCCAAATGGTCCAAGCGCAGGACAGCGAGTCGTTTGATTCGGTTCCATGGAATGGGTTCAACCGAACGGGGGAAAAAGAAAGAGCCTAAGGAATCAATTTGTTGAACTGCAAAGGTTTTTAATGGCGATTTAAAAGAGTAGTTCCGATCAGGATCCAGTTTCATGCTTTCGGGTTTATTCATGGAATACCATCGAAAGTTTGATTTGCATCAGGAAATATTTCCCATGAATATAGTAATGGGATGACTATCCCAGTAACCATCCAAGGCGCCTAAAAGGTTAATCCCTATGGATAATATGCAAAGGATCAAGGCCGCCCATTTCATCGGTTTACTCCAACGGATAAAAGCCCCCGGAAGATTGATGATCGGAACCATTAAAAACGCCAAAACGGGCGAGACCAACCGGGGTCCAAAACACCATCCGCCCCACCAGCATTCGAATAGGGACATCATCAGAAAATAGATCGTGAACCCGGACCCCAACAAGAATGCGTCTGATCGATGTTCATGGAAAAAATCTTTCCAAAACAGCAAAGACAGTATCACCACCGGCGCAAAAGGAAGAATGCCATGGTTCCAGGAAAACAGAACATTCAGCATTCCTGAAAAGGGATTGCCAAATCGAAAAGGTTGGGCCGGTGTGAAGGGAAAACCGTACCAGGAGGCGTTGGTATATAGAATCACCGAGGTGGAAAGGATCGGGCCTACCATCATCCAACAAATCGTTTTGTATCTTTTTTCTTTCAGGTAAAGCCACCCAATGGGAAAAAACAATATTAAAAAATTCGGTTTTAACAAGGCTCCCAACCCCAAGGCCATACCCACCCAAAAGCCGGACCTCTTTTCCAACCCCAGGAAGTAGGCGCTCAGGGCAAATAAAAGCAAGAAGGGCTCCATGAACAGCGTTCTTCCGTAAGCCCAAAGGGGCATTCCTAAAAAGGTTAAAAGGGTCCCCAAGTTTAAGACAATGTCGTTTTTCGTGTACCTTTGGAGAATCCGGCGGAACAGGACCGAAGAAAGGATCACTGAAATATTTGAGAACAGTAGGGCGAATGGTTCCGTCAAGGGGGTTCCCCGGAAAAGCCATAAAATCGGAGCCAGGAGAAAGGCGATCCCAGCCGGATGGCTAGAGTAAGCGGGCAATCCAGAAACATCGACCTGAGCGTCTTTTCTTTTCTCAGGAACGTAATAACCCGCCGGGTCCTTGGTCCATTGGCTCGTTCCTTCATAAACCTGGGACCAGAGGACCTGTTTCCCATTCACATTCCAAACCACATGGGGATCAACGGGTTGGCCGGCAAACTTTTTCCCCAACTGCCATGAACCCCTTCGGGCCGATTCGTAATTATTCAAGAGGTTCAGATCGCCGTCCATTAATAAGCTGTTGATCATGACCAAATAATGTGGTTCGTCTCCCCCTTTGATATAGGGAATACCAAATCGCGGCCCATGGAAAAAGAGCGGAATGAACAAACAAGCGGAAATAAAAAGGGGGATGAGATTCTTCGAATTGAATATATCTTGGGCTTTTTTTAACAAAAAATACTCCTAGTCATGACCAACAACTTTTCGAAAGACCTCCAGGGTCTGACGCGCGGCTTTTTCCCAGGAAAACTCCAGGGCTCGTTTGAAGCCCAATTCGCGTAAACGTATCCGTTCCTGGGGCTCGAGCAGAATTCGCCTCATCGACCCCATAATCTCGTTTGTGTCTGTGGGATTCAATAAATAACCAGCCTCGCCTACGACCTCTGGAATAGCCGAAACACGGGAGGATATGACGGGGCAGCCACAAGCCATTGCCTCGATCAAGGGGAGTCCGAAACCCTCGTCAAGTGAAGGAAACACAAGCGCCTCAGCCCCTGAAAGCAGGACCGGCATTTCCTCCAATGGGATATAACCCGTTAAAAGAACCTGCTTTTTCAAATTTAGACGGTCGATCAACGAGACCATTTCCTCATAAAGATCGCCCCTATTCCCGGTGATAACTAATTGGACGGGGGCATTGGGTTCCGATCGTCTTAATAAATCAAACGCCTCGATGAGGCGGATCAAATTTTTCCTGAACCAAAGCAAACTGCTGGTATTGATGAAGTAGGGGCTGTTGATACCGTATTTTTCCTTCACCCGAGCCACCCGAGTTGAATCTTCGATCGGTTTATAGACTTCCCGGTCATACCCCAGATGGGTGACGGTAATCTTTTCCGGGTCCACGGGATAATGCGACGGAATATCTCTTTTCGTTTCCTCTGAAACAGCAAGCAGGGCGTCGGCTCGGGGAAGAAATACATGATCCGTAAGCCAGGAATGCGCCTTTCCCTGAAAGGAGACCTTTTCAGGCTGCATCCACCCTTTGATGTCATGAACGGTCATGACGCTTTTGGGTTTGAAGAACAGGGGGACAAATTCCTTGGTCGAAAAGAAGAGATCGTAACGACCTCCCAAAAATTCGAAGGGAAGCCTTAAAAAGGACCAGAGGGTTGGAAAATTTAATATTTTCTCTTTGAAATTAGGGGCTTCGATCTTATGGATCAGAGGCTTGTTCGAAAAGATAACATACTCATTCTCATGGTCTATTTTTGCCAAATTTTTGAGAATGTTGTAGCTGTAGACTCCCACCCCATTTAAGTGGGGCTCACATAGGACTTTGGCGTGTACCGCGATTCTCATGGATGAAACACCATTGGTTCGGATCTTTCTTTTAATAAATCAATAAAACTTATTTATCTTCAAGCGACTTCTTCGTTTTTTCCTGAAAGAATCTTTTGGATAACAGATGTCAGGTTATTGCATTTCCACATCCAGGGTATCCAGATGGCTGGAAAGGCCACACCCAAAAGAACTGCTGGAACCCACCAAGTCTGGGTTAAGAAATAGCGGACACCCAGCATCCAGCCGACCCCTAGGGCTAAACTAAGCCCTATGACCCCCAGATGTAGGGCGCCAAAACGTTTGAAGTGGGCCCGGACATAAAGCAATGCGCATGGAACATTCAACAAATGGGCTACAGGCCAGGTTATCGGCCCTAGCCTGTGCGCGAAAGAAAACAGGGCGCCCGTGAATATCACCGCTGCCAGAAGATTTTGTTTCAAAACCAGTTGATTCAATCCACCGGCCAGGCAGGATGAAAAAAAAATGCTGAAGAGTCCCACCAGGATGTTCGGCAGGGTGCCCCACAGAAGAACTTCGGCCGTAGGGGTCCAGGCTGTCCCGTATACCCGGGGAACCCAAATGGAGGCCGTCGCCCCCAACCCGAAATAAACAGGAATATAAGCTAATAAGAGTAAGCCCAGCATCCTTTCCGCCAGGCGGTTCAAACGTTCGGGTTCTGCTTGTAATCTGGCAAAAGATGCGAGGGAAATACGCTGAACGATCCCTGTCATGAAACCCATGGTTCCTAACAGACTATATGCCATGTTCGCGAAAGCGAACTGTGAAGGCCCAACCATTTTCACAAGAATGGCTGAGGGAATCAAAAGGGTGAACCAATTCACCAATTGGCTTGTTACGAGGGGGAGAATTTTAACCAATGATGCTTTAAACCATTTCCAATCTGTCTGAAAAGAAGGGAAAAAACCTGAAAGAAACGAAGATAGCAAGGCAGGAATAATTCCACGAACTACCAAAGCCAAAGCCAACCCTTTAACTCCCCATCCTAAATAAACCAACCCCACCGCCAGAATGTTGAAAACAATTGGATCTGAAACTTCGATTAGCCCCACCTTGGTATAAATCATTTTTCGTTCGAGCATCGCCACCGAAAGGGACTGGAAACTGTAACCCAGAACGCCTATGGCCGCAGCCAAAAGCAAAAGGGTAAAATCCCCGGCAGTAGCTCCCACATACCATTGGGGCACTCCAAAAAAAACCGCTGTCGCCGCCAGGGTCAACAGGCCAATGGCAAGGGCGCTTTGAAACCAAAAACAGGTGGAGAGTTTTCTTTGATCCGGGCTCTCGGGCTGTTGGATCAGATAAGTCGAGACGCTGAAATCAATGATTTGACGACCAATGATGAAATAGGTGTAGGTAGTGAAATAAAGGCCCATTTTTTCAGGCCCCACGATACGGTTAAGGGCGATCCCGCCCAGGAAATTGGCGATAAAGGCAAACCCGTGCCGAAAAAGCAGGACCCCCCCACTTTTGGCGGCTTTATGTTCAATTCGATGGGTTGATTCTGGCGATCCAGGAGACATCGATTGTTCCTATCCGGTTTTGAAGCGGTTGTTTTTGAGTGCGATTCTACGGTCAGACAGCGGAAGGAGCAAAGGGTTTACTCGCTCAGTTTTGCCGCGTATAGGCCGTCCAGAAGCTGGATCGAAACGAGGTTTTCTTTCTTGGCAGCGGAGAGGCCGTTCAACAAGCCCGGATCGTTAAAAACATAAAGCGCGCCCTTTCGCAATCGGGCCAATTTCAATTCATTAAACACCCGGAAATCGAATTCATCGTATTTTTTTTGATCTTTTCGGGCGGCGGATAAAAGATTCAGGCCAATCTTACGGGGCGTCGTCAGATAAGCCAAATCATTCAGATAATCGATGTTATTCCGCGGATAGAACAACACACACTGAGCACCATTCATGGCTTCTTCCCAACGGGGTGAAGGCAGCTTATTCGCGTACTTTTTTTCAGCAAACGCTTGATGGGCTGAATTCATCAGAGGGAAGAGGTCGATCAATTGAAAAGCGAAAGCGGCAGCAAGAATCGAGGTTAACATTCGGTCTTTTTTGACGAATTTTCGGGATAAATAAAATGTTCCAAACATAACTAAATAGTATGGAAACCAAAAAAATCGCCCGGAGGATCTCAATGTAACGAATATATGTTTTAGCAAATAATTCGTGGATATATTAAATAAGATGTGGTCTGAGAAGGTCACCACGTTGGAAATTGAAAAAACAGTAAAAGAAACAGATAGGATCAATAAAATCATTTGCGGTTTTTCGAAACGGGGAAAAGCACTTTTCCACCCTCGGCCTCTCACCAGCACAAGCAAAAAGGCCACACCCATGAGCAATAACATTCCCATGCCAAGGTAGTTAAAACCTTCGCTTTGACCTTGGAACGCAAATGGCATCTTCTTTAAAAAAACCGAGTCGCATTCAGATTGCATTGATCCGTTCATATAGGGATTGCAACCCATCGGATTCAATGGCGCCAGCAAATTCATCGAATAGAACCCAAAATCCTCAAGATCAACTTCGCTCCAACTGTTGGATGATATGGCAAAATAACCGGCAAGATACATCGCGAATATGAGTCCGACAAAGGGGAGGACTAAGTTGAACAAGTATTTTGATTTGCCGGTGAAATCTCGCCAGGACAGCCCCACTAACCCATAGCCCAGATAAATAGCTAAGACCATTGCACAAAGATAAAAATGAATGAGAGCTGTGATAACGATAAGACAGGTCCATCTTCCTAAAAAAGGAAAGGATTGTTCCTTCTTGCCTTTTTTCTCAACGGAAAGGAGGAATAGGTAAAGAGCCCCCAGAAGTACCCATTGGCCCACCAGTGCCTGGTGGTCATAGGCTCTTTTTAGAACGATGGGACATACGACAAAAAAGCCAGTCGCGAGGATCCTATGTGAAGGTTTTACCAATATTTTCGAAGCCAAAAGCCATCCGAAACACCCCTGCAGCAGATAGCAACAAAGAAACCAAATCCCAAAATATTGAAAGTCCATCGGGAGAAAAATTCGAAAAGCTTTAAAGAACAGGCCAAACAGGGGGATTGAATCAGTGAAGACTAATGAGGTGCCTTCGGGCACACCATAGGTTGCAATTTTACCGGGCGGAAATTGCCAATCTTCAAACCTGAAGAATTGCCAGCCTACGAAATGCTGTGAAACGTCCCCGCCCTTGACCCAATCCACCTGGGTCGGATCGAGGATTTTGATCCCAAACACCATGAAAAAATATAAAGCGCCAATGAAAAGTCCAACAAAGGCCGAATCATAAAGCCAAATTAGATAATGGTTCTGATTTCGCATTTTGAGATTTCCAAGTTCTGAGTATTTTTAAGGGTTCGGCATTGGACATACTCCCGCGTGACTTCCCTAGCCCTACGGGTTCCTTTCATAACAAGTGCATTTATATCCACCCAAGTAACGAGTTGCACTTACCGTATGAAAACTTGTCCCCCAAAAATTTATTACGTCTTTAACGGGTGTACCTTCGTTATCAACCAAGCAGATCTTTCTGGAAGAACTGACTTCTTCCCTATATTGGGGTATCAATTCGGTGTTAGAGTCCAACTTTCCCCATTGGCGGGTGGCCATGATGATGCGTTCGTTCGTCATGCTGGTTATCGAATAAGCTTCCCCCCAGTCCGCTAATCCCCGGTTGACTCCAATTTCGTCCATATAATTAATAGCTTGTTTCATTTGAGATACCAATTTTTGTTCTGGACCCGTTAACAAATCCCATTCGTGAGCGATCACCCGACCCAAAAATACAGTCATTAACATGACCGAAGCCAATGGCCAGAAAACTTTTCTTTTGATCATGAGCTCCGCAAAAAAAACACCCAGGAAAGCCGAAAACACGATGGACGAGGCGATCAGGTAGCGCCGGGTTTCCCAGAATAAACCGTTCGTCACTTGGCTTGAGAGAATGGCCAAAAGGTTCATCCCGACAAGGGTCGATAATAAAAACAAAGGGAGATTTTTCCTATACACGGATGTAAAAACCGATTTCAGAATCAAGAAAACCACTAACCCCCCCAGGATCGAGAAAGATATATCCATAAAGCTTCTGGGATAAATGTAATAGGAGGAGGTAAATTGGCCAATGGCGGGTGTGCGGGAAAAATACTGGGCGTCAAAATAAACTGGGATGCTTTTAAAGATGACATGGAGGTTATAGATCAAAGTCATTGGTGAAGCGATCCCCAAAAAGCTTCGGAAGTGGGGATGCCCCACACGGTAAAGGAGTTCCGGCAGATAACCAATCAGACAACCCAAACCTAGAATAAAGCCAAATTTAAGGTACTGATAGGGTCTGTATTTGTGGGAATTAAATAGAATACAGGCCAAGAATGCGGCCGGCATTGCGGGCAGGAATTGCTTAGCCAGATACATTCCGGTACCAATTATTAGTCCCAGAATTAAAAATCGACCGGTTGAGAAGCCCTTGGTAAGAAGCAAATAAGCAACCAAAAGAACTAGCATGGCCCAGAGTAAGGCGAGTGGATAGGCCAAGATGAAGAGCTGATAAAGGGAAAAAGGCACCCCTACAACAATGATGATTCCGCCGATGATTCCATGAAATTTGTCAGTGCCTTGGATCAGTAGAAAAACGCAGACCGCCGTGGCCAGGGACCATTCCAATAATCCCACTGCGCCGTAAAGTGGAAAGGAAGGCCCAAATAAAGCGTGTAAGAACCCGGCAAGATAATATTCTGCGGTTCCCTGGTAATCCTGGCCGTAAAGGTAGAGGGGGTGATCACCATGGGATATTCTCAAGGTCATTAAATAGCACAATGCTGTATCGCCGTTTAATTGAAGGTCCCATCGGAACAAAAATGGAACACGGACTATGAAAGATAGAATTCCAAAAAACCAGGCCAGGGTTTTCGGGCCATATGGAAGTCGTTCCAAGCGCTCCCTAAGGATCGAAAGACGAGAAGTTTCTCCGCTGAATCGACCTTCTATGGAAGACATGGTTTCCTTTTTATAAAGATTATTCAAGATCTGCACCGCATCCGCCAAGACGAATAATGAAATTTCGAACAGGACCCGCATGCGATGTTATGATGCCTAACCTTGTTGGCCGAATTATATTTCACTTGCCCTTGAGGTTCATCTAAATGACAGTGAAAAATAAAAATTTAAAACTAAATCCAGGTTCTTCCTTTCCCGCACCACCTAGCGCGTGGGACGGCCAAAGAGAAACACTAGATGACTTGTCGGCCGCAGAGAATTACAACCATTGGATCTACAAAATATTACAACCCTATATCGGTAAACGCATCCTTGAAATCGGTTGTGGGACCGGGAATATCACCGGGTTTCTCACCCGCCATGGCCGGGTGTTGGCCACTGATATTCACTCCGGTTACCTGGAAACCGCTCGGGAAAAGCTCGCAGGGACCAAGGGCATCACTTTCCAAAAAATCAACCTGGATGGGTCCATTCGCCGGTTGACGGCCTTCCGTCCTGATAGCATCATCTGCGTCAATGTTTTGGAACATATTTCAAACGACCGCCAGGTACTCGAGGAATGCTACAAGCTTCTCCCACCCGGTGGAAAGTTGATGATATTCGTACCCGCGCTCCGGTTTCTTTTCGGCTCTATGGATAAGAGCTACGGACATTATCGAAGATACGGTCGAAATGAACTCATACAAAAATTCGAGAGCGCCGGTTATAAGATTGAATATTGCCGCTACCTGAACCTGCTCGGAATCCCGGGCTGGTGGTTGAACGGGATCATGTTGAAACGGCGGATTATCCCTAAATCCCAGATGCTTTTGTATGACCGGATCGTAAAATATTCCCAGCACATCGAGAAATACTTGCCAAAGCCAATCGGTCTGTCCCTGTTTTGCGTGGGGGTCCGACCCTGGAAGACCGATACCAAAAGGAACCTGGTTTAAACATTCACCCGGCATACCTGCCCTCCGAAAAGCCCTTCGCTGCAAAAAAGATTCATCCCAACCGGACCGCTCTTGTATATGCTTAAGCCCATGGCGAACCTCCAGGAAAGGATCAATCGGCTCCCCCTCTCCCCGGGAATCATCTCGGGGTTATGTGGAATTTTCTCCTTTGCCATCCGGATCCCCTTCCTTTTCCGGTGGGATCTGCATTTCGGCGGGGATTCAGGGACCGCCTACCTGATGGCACAGCATATCCTCAACGGCGACCGACCCCTCTATCATTACGGTCAGGATTACAACGTCGCCCTGGAAGCCTATGCTAGTGCGGGCCTCTTCAAGCTTTTCGGCCCTTCGATTCCCTTAGCTGCTTCTTTCTGCCTTTTTGAATGGTGCGTGGCGGTATCCCTGGGCGTTTACCTGCTAATCCGCGGAACCGATAAATTTCACGGTTTGGCGGGTGGCCTACTGGCGGTCGTAGGCGTTCCCTATACCCTTCATTACATCGTGGCTCCCATTGTCGGCCACCCCCTGGGTGTCCTCGCGGGAATGGCCATCCTCTTCCAAACCTTTTATCTGATGAAAACAGGACCATCCGCTTTCGGGCTCTTTCTTTGGGGATTCATGGTGGGAGCGGGGTATTTTTTGCAAAAATTATGCGTCCCCAATATCATCGCCTCCATCTTGGCCCTATTTCTTATCCAAACCGCTTCCTGGAATCTTCGTCAAATGAAGCGACCCTTCAAATTAGCGCTAATGGTTTTGACCGGTGTTTTATTGGGCTACGCCCCTGAGCCTTTATACAAGCTTCATCATCCAGGGTCGGATCATTTGACCGGGATCGCGAGTCCCTGGTGGATATTGAAGAACGGCTACAATGTCCTGCGGTCGATTCCAGCCTATTTCGACGGCCAGCCCATTTCCCGCATTCCCGAGGCTGTGTATTTTTTCATTCAGCGGGTCCATATCACACCCGACGGACCTTTGGATTTCGGCTTTAGTCTCCTGGGGCTCGGGGTGGTAATTTTCGCTTTCCAGGGATTGAGGAAATCCTTGCAAGAAAAGAATGTTCCGCTTTTTCTTCTTTCATCCCTGATTTTCATCAATATGGCGCTAGTGGTTATCAGCCTGCAATCCGGCGGGGAATTCCTAAACGCCAGGAGATATTTATATCCCTCGGCCATTCCGCTTTCCCTTTGGACGGGTTATTTCCTGGCTTCCGCCAGACCCAGAAATTTTAAATGGCTGCCCTTTGGAGCTTTATTTTTGGGGATCCTTTTTGTCTCTCGCGTGGCCTATCATGAAATAATTCTTTTCAAATCACCTGATGAATTAAGGGAAATTCGTTGGGTCATCAGTGGATTGAAGGACGCGGGAATCAACCGGGGGTTGGCCCACTGGGGCCACGCCTATATCATCGACGCGCTGACGGACGAGAAAATCATCGTAGCGGGGAGAGATGGATCCCGTTTCCCGGAATATGACCAGTGGGTTACCCAGGCCGACCACATCGCTTTGATCGACCTCAAGGCGGACCCGATTGAAAAGAGACTGTCTTTCATGGGGAGTACGTTTGTCGCAGAAGGGCCTCCCCGGGAAAATGAAACATTCCGTTGGATCCCTTATATGCGGATCCCCTGAGGATCAAGACCGGGGTTGAGAGCGGTACCGGCCAGTGAGGTCGTTCCATCGGATCAGGGCAAGGTCCAAGAACATCATCGAGGAATCCCCCAACACATGCACCTTTGACCCCGGGGCATCGAACCATTCGACCGGGGCTTCCACCAATTTCCATCCCTGCTTGCGGGCGATGAAAAGGATCTCCACATCGAACCCGAATCGGTCGATGGTCTGAAGGGGGAATACCATCTGGGCGGCTTCCCGGCGAAAAGCCTTGAACCCGCACTGGGTGTCTTGAATTCCCGGCGTAGCCGCTAATTGGACCAGCACATTGAAGAAACGGCCCATCGCCTCCCGGTATAAGGGCTGATGTCCCCTGACCATGCTGCGGTCCACTGCACGGCTCCCCACCACTACGTCAAAACCCTTTGTAAATAAAGGTTTGAAACGGTCGTATTGATTGAGCGTCGTAGCGTTATCCGCGTCCATGAAGAGAACGATGTTCCCCTTGGCTTCGAGCGCGCCCCGCTTCACCGCGGCTCCCTTGCCCTGATTCACTTTCTGTTTGATCACTCGCAGGGCGCCCTTGCCCGCCTTTCGGATGAAGCCCTTGACCAGGTCCAGGGTCCCATCCGAGGAGCCGTCATCGACGATCAGGATCTCATGAGATATTTTGGATTTTTTCAGGTAAACCAGCGAATCGGACAAGGTCTTAGAAAGCCTTTTTTCCTCGTTATAAACCGGGATCACGACGGATAATTCAGGCCGTTTCAATTCCAAGTTCCTTTGAGAGGTATTCGCCCAACGCCTCGGCCCAGGGCCGAATCGGCTTGCCCAGGAAAGTTTCCGCTTTAGAAAGGTTGAACCGGGAATTGGCCGGTCGAACCGCTGGCCGGAACACAGTCTCGGTAGAGGCCGGCAAAAGCCGACATTGGGTCAATCCCGTCCTCTTTTGAATCTCCGCGGCAAAATCATACCACGAGGCAAAACCCGAGTTCGAGAAATGGAAAATTCCCGAGGGGGCTTTTCGTTCCAACAGGTCCGAGGTAAAGGAGGCCAGATCCGGGACGTAGGTAGGCGCCCCCACCTGGTCCGAAACCACCTCAGCCTTGGCGCGGCTTTTGAAAGTATCAATCATGGTCGTGACGAAATTTTTCCGGCTTCCCGGCCCGTAAAGCCAGGACGTGCGAAGGATATAAAAGCCCGGGTTCTCAGCCTGAAGAAGCCTTTCCCCTTCCCATTTGGTTCGGCCATAAGCGTTCAGGGGGTGGGGGATGTCCGTCTCGTCATAGGGGGTTTCCTTGGCGCCGTCAAAGACGTAATCGGTGGAATAGTGGATCAGGAACCGACCCTTTTGCTGGCAAAAACGCGCCAACCAGGCCACCCCGGCCCCGTTAACCGTCTGGGCCACCGCGAACTGGGAGGGTTCCTCACAGTAATCCACCCGGGTGTATCCCGAAGCGTTGATCAAAACATCAAATTCGTTGTCTCGGAAGAATTTTTCCAATAGAAGGGGCCGGGTCAAATCCGCCGCGTCGCGGGAGGGCGTCAAAACCTGGTGATTTCGGCGGGACAATTCCAGGGACAGACGAGAGCCCAGCATGCCGGTGGAGCCCAAAAGCGCGATCTTCAATGGATTAATTCTCCCCTCACGTTCACCCGAAATCCAGGACCTCGCCCCGGCCCATGCCGTAATAGGCGAAACCCTCGTCGGAAAGCTCCTCGTTGCTATACATATTGCGGCCGTCTATGACGACCGCATGCTTCATCATGCCCTTAAGCTTTTTGAGGTCCACCTGTTTGAACTCGTTCCACTCGGTCAGGATCAATACCGCGTCCGCCCCCTGGGCGGCTTCGTAGGGGTTCTTGGCGAACTTGATTCGTTTGAACAATCCGTGCGATTTTTCCATGGCCACCGGGTCGTAGACCCGGACTCGGGCCTTGGCTTTCACCAGGGCGGGGACAATGGTCAGGGAAGGCGCTTCCCGCATGTCGTCCGTGTTGGGCTTGAAGGAAAGACCCCAGACCGCGAATACCTTTCCTTCCAGGGGTCCCACGACCCGGCGGATCTTCTCCAGGAACAACTGCCGTTGCCGCTGGTTCACGTCCATCACCTGGGGAAGGATACGGAAGGAAGAATGGTTTTTCTGGCCAATTTTCACCAGGGCGGAGACATCCTTCGGGAAACAGCTTCCCCCGAAACCCAATCCGGCGTTTAAAAATTGCCCGCCGATCCTGGGGTCGTAGGCCATGCCCTTCGCGACCTGTCTCACGTCCGCCCCCACCGCGTCGCAAAGGTTGGCGATCTCGTTGATAAAGGAGATCTTGGTCGCGAGAAACGCGTTGGAAGCGTACTTGATCATCTCGGCACTTTTAAGGTCCGTGATGACGATAGGGCTGTTGAGGGGTTTGTAGATCTCGGCTACCTTTTGGGCCGCCGAGCGGCGCGTGGCGCCGATGACCACCCGGTCCGGCCTCAGGAGATCCGTCACCGCCGAACCCTCCCGCAAGAATTCCGGGTTGGAAACCACGTCGAAGGTCACGTCCTTCGGGCCGTTCTTGATGATGATCTGGGTCACCACATCCCCCATGCCGATGGGAACCGTGCTCTTGTTGATGATGATCTTGTACCGGTTGATGTTCTTGGCGATACCCCGGGCCACGGCCTTCACGTTGGTGATGTCCGCTTCCCCATCCTTGCCCGGCGGGGTGCTGACCGCGATAAAAATAAAATCACTCTGCTGGACGGCCTTTCCCAGGTCGGTGGTGAAGGTGAGGCGCTTTCCCATGTTGCGGTGGACGACCTCTTCCAGCCCCGGCTCAAAAATAGGCACCACGCCTTTTTGCAGTCCCTTGATTTTCTTGCGGTCCACGTCCACGCAAATGACCTGATTGCCCAGGTCCGCGAAACAGGACCCGGTCACCAGACCGACATAACCCGTACCGACTACCGCGATTCGCATAGGGCTCCTTCAAACGGAACTTGTTCAGAAAAAAGCCGTAAAAACTCAAAAACCGGGGCGGTTTCCCGCTCCGGTTTTTTGGTAAGACTCAGACCCCCGGAACTCAGGTGGTCAGGCACTTCTCCGTTTCTTTGTCGAAGATGTGCGATTTCTGCATGTTGAAGACCAGCTCGATATCCTGGTTGATCTCGATCTGGTCGTGGCTGGAGACCCTCGCGATGAAGGGGCTCTTACCCGTCGTCAAGTAGAGATAAGCCTCGGCCCCGAGGGGCTCGATGATCTCGACCGTGGCGCTAATGGTGTTGTCGGGAGAGGCGTTGGCGGCGTCCATCTTGTCGTGGATGTCCTCCGGGCGAACTCCCAAAATGACTTCCCGTCCCACGTGACCTTCCACCTGGGGTGAGAACGTGTCGGGCAGCTTGATCTCGAAATTCTCCTCATTGAAGTAGATGCCCGTGCGTTTCTTGTTGAGGGTGCCTTCCATGAAATTCATGGCGGGGGTCCCGATGAAGCCGGCCACGAACTTGTTGACGGGCTTCTCGTAGAGGGTCAGGGGATCGGCGATCTGCTGAACGAATCCATCCTTCATCACCGCGATGCGGTCGCCCATGGTCATGGCTTCCAGCTGGTCGTGGGTCACATAAATCATCGTGGCCTGAAGACGGGTGTGGAGCTTGGAAATCTCGGCGCGCATCTGCACGCGAAGCTTGGCGTCCAGGTTGGAAAGGGGCTCGTCGAAGAGGAATACCTTGGGTTTGCGCACGATGGCGCGGCCCACGGCCACGCGCTGGCGCTGTCCGCCGGAGAGTTCCTTGGGGCGGCGGTTCAACAGTTCCTGGATGCCCAGGATATTGGCCGCCTCATAGACCCTCTGCTTGATCTCTTCCTTGGGATACTTGCGAAGTTTCAACCCGAAAGCCATGTTATCGAACACGGTCATGTGGGGGTAAAGGGCGTAGTTCTGGAACACCATGGCGATATCACGGTCCTTGGGGGGAACGTCGTTCACCAATACGTCGTCGATGCGGATTTCCCCGCCCGAGAGTTCTTCCAGCCCCGCCACCATGCGAAGGGTTGTGGATTTGCCGCAGCCCGAGGGCCCGACCAGGATCAAGAATTCCTTGTCCGCTATTTCGATATTGACGTTGTTGACGGCCACCACATTGTTGCCGTAAACCTTGTTGACGTTTTTGAGGACGACCTTCGCCATGAATTCCTCCGAAGATTGGGACCGAGACGCCTCGAGTCCCCTGAATTTCCAGGGGCCGCGCGACCCCGCTTGTATGATTCAAAGGGGGATCCGTCGAACGGGAACGTTTCAGAACCAGCATGGGCCTCGGCGCCAAGTTCCTCCGAAAACCCCGTAAAAACCTGTTGTATTTAATCATTCGACTATAGGGCTGTCAACGAACAAACCACCTAACAGGGCCCCTAGTCAGCCTTTCAAAAGCCCTTATAATCCAAATCCATGAGCCAAACGGAATCTTCCAAAAAATTCTTTTTCTATTCCCTTTGTGTTTTCTTTGCGGCATCCACCGCGTCCATCGCTCTCCAAAATCTGATCTGGTTCCCGGTTCTCGTTCTGGCTTGGTTCCACTTCAAAAACAAGCCCCGAGGTTCGATCCGGCTGGACCTTTTCGCCGCCTGGACCCTGGGATGGGTCTTGACCTTTTATCTTGGCGCCCTTTTAGGAGTGAACCCCCTTCAGAGCCTGGAGACGGTTCACCGCTACCTGACCATACTTCTCATCCTGTTCGTCGGAAGCATGGGCATGGGCGTCCTGGAAACGCAAAAGCTCTTGAAGTGCTTCACCTGGGGCACGGTTTTTTGCGCCATTTTCGGCATCGGCAAGCACCTGTTTCTCCACCAGGACCGAATCGATTCCTTCTCGGGAGATAAGATGGTCTTCGGAGGTCTTTTGATGACCGCCCTCCTCATCCAAACCGGTTCTCTGATGAACCGTCCGAAAGATTGGCTGACCTGGATTGGGTTTGGCTTGAACGGCTGGGCCCTGCTATTAACCGAAACCCGGGGCGCCTGGGTGGGGCTATTGGCGGGCTTTCTTTTGTTGGGATGGCGGTTCAATCGCCGGTGGCTTTTGGCGGGCTTAGGGGTGGTGTTGGTGGGGTATTTTTTCCTGCCGGCGGACATCCAGGAACGGGTGAAAAGCATTACTAGGTTGGATATCAGTTATAACGAGAACCACGAAATCGGCGACAGCAGTCAAACCCGCGTTTTGATCTGGATCACGGGAATAAAGATCATCAAGGACCATCCCTTAGGCATCGGCCAAGGCAATATCGGCGAGATATTTCCCGCTTACAAGATGAAGGCCCTCGAAGAACCCACCGTTCCCCATCTTCACGACAACTTCCTTCAAATCGCTGTTCAAAACGGCTGGTTGGGCCTGGCCGTTTACCTGGGTTGGATTGGATGCTATTTCTTTTATGCCTTCAAATATCAGGGGAGGGCGACCATGGACCGTGAACTCAATTGGACGCTGGCATGCTGTTTCCTGGGAGCCCTGGTCTGGGGGTTGACCGAATTCACCTTTTCCCAACAATTCATGTACCTGCAATATTCCCTATTAGGCCTTCACTGGGGATTGTGGAAATGTGAGAAGGATACTTTTTCTAAAGCTTGACCAACATCCATTCATCGTTCTGGAGAAAAACGGTCAGATGGTGGTTCTGAACAAATTTTTCATTTACCTTCTTTAAATCCCTTTCCAGCATTAAAAAACCGTGAGTATTCAAGGCTTCTTCGGGCTTTTCATATTTGACGGGATTTAACCCACAAACAACTTCCGCCATAAAGCGATCAGCTTGTCCCCACTGTTGCATTAGTATTTCGGTATGGGGTGATACATTCATCTTAGCCAGTTCACCGAGGAGTTGCTGAGATGGTCTCACGTCAGGCATGTTGATGATCTTCCATATTTCCCTCTCCGTCCGAATTAATGTGAAAATCAGAAGCAGAAGGAAAATGCATTTTCCTGTTTTTTGGAGTCTTGGGTCCTTCAAGACCCTGACGGTCAACCACCCCGTCAAAACAGCCAAAGGAGGATAAATTGGATCGATGTACCAGACCAGCTTTGTGGGAACAATGGAAAACAGGACAAGAGGCACTAGAGTCCCCAAAACCGCAAGAATTAAGAGCTTGTTTTTGAAATCCACCTTGAAATCCACTATGGCAGAATAAAAAAGAAGCCCAATGACAATATAGAGGCTCCAAAAAGCGTTCTCTTGGCTCAAATCGCGGAAATAATCCTTCCAATCGCCCCAATGTCCTTCGATGACTTGAGTGGTCCTACCCACGGCATCGTATGTAAATGCGGTTTTCAAAAATTCCATCCCATCCGGATAGGACCCGCGCCAAACCGCCCAACCGGCGATGGGTAAAAAAGCGCATAAAAAAATCCGGCATATCTCCCGAGTGAAATTTCCCGGTAAAGCCCGGTCAAAGACAAGTAGGCGACTAGAATCGCCAACATTTGAACCGCATGGTAGCTGTAAACCAAGAACCCCAAGGCGAAGCACAACCCCGCCAACGGTAAAAAAACTCCTCCATCCCTATCCCCCGCTTTATAAAGGCAGACAAGGAATAGGAAATCAAACAAGCAAAACATAGAACAAAAATCGCCCGTCCGGGCTCCATGAGCGTAAATAAAAAGAGGCGTCAACGTCAAAACCAATCCAGACAACAGGGCCGGGGCCCTTCCCATCACTTTCGGTAAAAGCCAAACCAAGAGACCCACCACGACCAGGCAGGAGAAGGCAGAATAAAATCTTAATCCAAGGATACTGAACCCAAACAGGCGGTAGCCGAGAAGGATATACCAATCCCCCAGGAGGGGTTTTAGGTTCCAATGGTCCAATTGATGGTTGTAGGTCGCGGCGCAAAAATTATGATTTTGCAACATCTCATAGGCATTGATGCCGTTTCGGGCCTCGTCCCAGTCATAAACGGGCCCCGCGCCCACATGATAAAAAAAGTTATAGGCCGCTAGGCACAAAAGCAAACCAGCCCAGAGCGGATAATGCTTTTCAAGGGATCTTTCCAAACGATTCATTCGATTCGTGAACACTTGTTATCTCCCACTAGGCAAAAACCAGTATGAAGAACCTGCCGTATTTGGAATAGCACGCCTGAAGAAGACGAGGCGGGGTCGCGGCAAGCGATTCAAACAACGGAAAACGGCGTTAAAGCTTGATCAACATCCATTCATCGTTCTCAAGAAAAACAACCAAATGATGGGCTTGAACAAACGCTGAATTTTGATTTTTCAAATCCTTCTCCAGCATTAAATAGCCCTTCTGGCTCAGGACCTCGTCGAGGTTCCCGTACCGAAGAGGATTCAGCTGGCAGACGACCTCCGCCATGAATTGGTCGGCCTGGAACCAAACCGGGCCCCAGATCGGAAGGCCGGGCGCGGGATGGGTCTTAGCCAAATCCGCCAACAGGTTCTGGGATGGTTTGGAGTCCGGAAAGTTGATCGTTTTCCAGATTTCCCTTTCCGAGCGCAGAAGCGCCACGACCAGGAGAAACAGGAGGATGCTCTTTCCCGCCGTCCTGAAATTCCCATCACGGAATATCCTAAAACTCACCCATCCGATCAAAACCGCCAGGGATGGGTAGATCGGGTCCAGGTACCAGCCCAGTTTGGACCGCGCGACGGAAAACAAGCCCATCGGGATCAAGACGCTCAACGACAGCAGGGTGAGGCCCTTGTTTTTAAAGTCCGCCTTAAACCCCACGACCGCGAAATACAAAAAAAGCGCCAGGATGAAATACAGGCTCAAGAACAGGTCGTGCTGGCCGAGATAGGAAAGGTAATAATCCGTTGGGCCTACGTGGCCCTCGACTTCCCGGGTCGTATGGGAGATCAAATCGTAGGTGAATGATTCGGTCATGAACTTCACCCCGTCCGGGTAGGATCCGCGCCACACAACCCAACCCAGGATAGGTAACAGGCAGCCCGCCGCAAACCCCAGGTACTTGCCGATGGAAATTTTCCGGTAAAGGCCGGTCAAAATCAGGTACACCCCCATCACGGCCAGCATTTGAACCGCGTGAAAACTGTAAACCAAAAATCCCAGGCCTACGCACAATCCGGCCAGGGGGAGATAAGGCCCCCTTTCCTCCGCTTTAAAGAGACATATCAGGAAGAGAACATAAAAAAGGCAGAAGAAGGCGCAATAGTCGCCCATTCGTGCCCCGTGGGAAAAGAGAAAGGGGGGCGTCAATGGAAGGGCCAGTCCCGCCACAAGGGCGGGAGCCCTGCCCCACACCTTAGGTACCAGCCACAACAGCATGGCCATGATCAATAGGGAGGAAAGGGCCGAATAAAATCTCATCCCCAGCACGCCGTACCCGAACAACCGGTAACCCAGGATGATTCCCCATGACCCGAGAAAGGGTTTTTTATTCCATTCATCTACCGTGTGGCTGTAGGTGCAGATGCCGTAATCGTGGTTTTGCACCATCTCGTAGGCGTTAGTGGCGTATCTTGCTTCGTCCCAATCCCAGACAGGAAGGTTTCCCAGTTTGAAAAAAAAGTTATAGGAGGCCAGAAGCATGAGAAGCAGGGCTAAAGGAACGTAATATTTTTCCAAGGTTTTTCCGAAGGTTTGAGAAAAAACGGGCGGTTTGTCATTCATGATGGAAGGAACTCATTTCAAGGGCGCCCGGGATTAATCGGAAAACCGGTATCGGAAAAGGCACCAAAGGGCCGTAATGCCGTCCCGCCAGGTGATCTTCTTGCCTTCGGAAAACCCCCTGCCCCGGTAGGAAATGGGCATCTCATAGAGCTTATAGTTCTTTTTTAAGAGCTTGGCGGTCACCTCCGGTTCAAACTCAAATCGGTTGGATCGCAGGGTGAGACTCCGGATGATGTCGCCCTTGAAAACCTTGTAGCAGGTTTCCATATCGGTCAAAACCGTGCCGTATAAAACCGTGGTCACGGCGCTGAGAAAGATATTACCCAGGTAATGGGTAAACACGAATGCTTGATGGGTGCCCATGAAACGGGATCCGTAAACCACATCCGCGTGCCCTTCCAAAAGCGGGCCCAATAGCTTTTCGTAATCCGCCGGATCGTATTCCAGGTCCGCGTCCTGAACCACCACGTAATCACCTTTGGTATGGGGGATTGCCGTGCGGATGGCCGCGCCCTTGCCCCGGTTTTTGTCGTGGTAATAAACCTCAATCTTCGGGTTCTTCATTTTTTTAAGAATCTCGCGGGTTCCGTCCGCCGAACCATCGTCCACCACGATGATCTGTTTTTGAAGGCCTCTCAATCTGACTTCCTGCACTTTTTTCAGCAAGGGCAAAAGGGTTTTATTCTCGTTAAAAACGGGGACGATGATGGAGAGGGTAGGTTTTTTAGGCATCCAGAAGCCTCGCTTTCAACTCACATGTGGACCGAATCAGATTTTCAAAGGAAAAAGAAGCTTAACAAAGCCTTATATCTTCCGCAAACCTTTTGAGCCGATCAAAGCCTGGCGGCATTCTCCTCCCAAATATAAAGAGCCCATAATCAATAGCGGATTTTTTGCCGCCGAGGCCAGGCCGCGGGAAACTACCAGGGCCTGTTTCCAGTCCTTCACCCAAAGGGCCCGCACCCCCGCCCTTTCCCAGGCTCGAACAATATTCAAGGGTTCTTCCGCCCTGTCGCTGGGGGCCGCGGTCACCACCGCAAGGGCTGTGTGGGGCGCCATGATTTTCGCGCATTGGGCATAGTCCTTGTCCCTCAAGAAGCCATTCAACAAAACCATTTTTTGACCCGGATATTCCCGTTTCAAGGCAAAGGAAAGGGCCTCGGCCGCGTCCGGGTTGTGCGCCCCATCCAGAAGAACGAGGGATTTATTTTGGAGCACCTCCATCCGGCCAGGCCAATGCATGGCTGCGAGCCCCTTTTGGATTGTTTTTACTGGCGCGGAAAGGTCCCGGGAGACCAGCATCCGGATCCCCGCGACCGCCAAGGAAGCATTCGTGATTTGAAAAGCGGGCAGCCCCGACAGGCGAAAGGTTTGGTTGAACCCGGGCCCCTCCCAGTGAAATTGGTTTCCGGCCAGACGGTGCTTGAAATCCCGTCCACCCACCCAGAGTCCCACGCCCTTCTCTCTCGCGATTCGTTCGATTGCCTGCAGGGCTTCTTGCTTGTACTGAAAGGTGGCAGCCAACCCGCCAGACTTTAATATCCCCGCTTTTTCCGTCGCGATCTTCGCAAGGCTTTTCCCCAGGATCTCCTGGTGTTCCAGCCCGATGGGTGTGATGAGTGCCAATTCGGGCAGGGGAACGGCATTGGTCGCGTCCAGCCTTCCGCCCAGCCCCACCTCCAGAACCAACCAGTCCACCTTCTGCTCCTGAAACCAGCAGAAGGCGATGGCGGTCAGGGCCTCGAACTCGGTCGGAAGGTGGCCCAATTGTTTTTTTATTTTGGCGCAGGCGGAAAGCACCCGCCGGGTGATCCGGTCAAAGTCGCGTTCCGAAATCCAGGTTCCATTGACCCGAAACCGCTCGCGGATGTCGCAAAGATGGGGAGAGGTATAAAGACCGGTCTTGTACCCGCATGCCTTCAGAATGGAGGCCATGAAGGCGCTGGTGGAACCCTTGCCGTTGGTTCCCGCTACATGGACCACCCGAAGGTTTCGATGGGGATTACCCAGCTCGGATAAAAGGGCTTCGGTGGTTTGCAGGCCAAAACGCCAGCCTAGGCGTTCCAGGGTATCAAGATTGAGTCTCAAAGAAGTGTGTTAGTTACGGAAAAACTTGAGGAACTGCCCGATGGTCTCTTTCATCTGGTGCCGGTGCACGATGGCATCCACGAATCCGTGCTCAACGAGAAACTCGGACTTTTGGAAATCCTTGGGCAGTTTCTGCCGGATCGTCTGCTCGATGACCCGGGGCCCGGCAAAGCCAATCATGGCGCCAGGTTCCGCCAGGTTTACGTCGCCCAGCATGCCGAAGGAGGCCGCCACTCCGCCCGCGGTCGGATCGGTCAGCACGGATATATAAGGCAGTCCCGCCTCCCCCAAACGAGCTAGGGCCGCCGAGATCTTGGCCATCTGCATCAGCGAAAGGATGCCTTCCTGCATGCGCGCGCCCCCGCCGGAGGCGGAAACAATCACCATGCCGATTTTCTTTTGTACAGCCCTCTCCACGGCGCGGGTGATCTTTTCACCGACCACGCTACCCATGCTTCCACCCATGAACTGGAAATCGGTGATGGCGAGTGAAACGTTGGTCCCATTGATCTTGCCCAGGCCCGACACCACGCCTTCGATCATCTTGGTCCGGTCCTGGCCTTTTTTAAGTTTCTCCTCATATTGGGGAAAGTTCAGGGGGTTGAGGGATGTCATTTTTTCGTCGTATTCGGTGAAGCTTCCCGAATCAGCCGTCAGATAAAGTCTCTCCAGGGCCGAAAGCTGGTAATGGTATCCGCACTTGGGGCAAACCTTCAGGTTCTTGTCCAGGTCCCGGTTGTAGAGGATAGCCGCGCAACCCCGGCACTTGGCATAAAGGCCTTCCGGCACCTGAACCGACTTGGTCTCAACGCCGGCGGTGGACTGGGTGATGCTTTTTTTGGGGGTTTTGTACCAAACCAATGGCGGCTCCTTAATTTTTACGGTTCTTGAGGCCCCGGACAACCTTCCGGCAGAACTGTTCCACCAACCCGGGCACGCGCTGTTTGGGCGATTTCGAAATAAGCTTGATTAAGGCGCTGGCGATAATCACTCCATCGGCCACCCTCCCCACCTGCGCGGCCTGGTCCGGGGTGGAGATGCCAAAGCCCACCACCAGGGGGGTCTTCAAGCCTTTTTTGAGTTTACCCAGTTCTTTCAAAAGTCCGGCCGGAAGGGTTTTCCTGGCCCCGGTCACCCCGGTGACGGACACATAATACAAAAAGGGGGCATTCAGGGCATCGACCTTTTTCACCCGCTCTTGGCTTGAGGTCGGGGCCACAAAGGGGACCAGGTCCAAACTTCTCTTAAATAAAGCTCGTCCGGTCGAAAGGTATTTTTCCAATGGCAGGTCCGGAACAATCGCCCCGTTGCCTCCCGCCTTTTCCAATTCCCGGCTGAATTTTTCCCAGCCCATCTGTTCGATTAAATTGGCGTAGCTCATCACCAGTAACGGCTGGAGAAAACCCTCCTTTCGAAGCGCCCGGATCAACCGGAACACATCCGCTGGTTTGGTTCCTTGCCCGAGGGCCTTCTGTGTGGCCATTTGAAGTGTCGGCCCATCCGCGATTGGGTCGGAAAAAGGTAGTCCCAATTCCAACCCCGCCGCGCCCGCCTTCAAGGCGGCCCGAGCGCAGGTAAGGCTTGATAGATAATCGGGATAACCCAGACAGATGTAGGGAAAAAATAGCGGCTGGTTGTGAAGCCTGGCCTTGATAAAGACCAGACGAAGAGGAAGGTTCATTTCCGGCTCCCCTTTAAATCCATTCCCAGTTTCGTCAAGACCGTGTTCACGTCCTTATCGCCCCGACCGGACAAATTAACCACGATGACGGATTTCTTGCTCATCTTGGGCGCCATACGTGTCGCGTGATAAACGGCGTGGGCGCTTTCCAAGGCCGGCAAAATCCCCTCACATCTGGCCAGAACCTGAAAGGCCTCCAAAGCCTGCTTGTCGGTGGCGGAAACATATTGGGCGCGGCCCGTATCCTTCAGCCAGGCGTGCTCGGGCCCCACGCCGGGGTAGTCCAACCCGGCGGATATGGAATGGGTCTCAGCGATCTGCCCCTCCGGGCTTTGAAGTACATAGCTGTAACTGCCGTGCAATATGCCCGGCTTACCCTTGGCCATTGTGGCGGCGGTTCTTTTGGTTTGCACCCCGTCCCCGGCCGCTTCCACGCCGATCATCTTGACCTTCCGGTCCATTAAGAACGGGTAAAAAAGCCCAATGGCGTTCGACCCGCCGTTCACGCAGGCCACCAACGCGTCGGGCAGTTTCCCCTCCGCTTCTTTGATCTGTCGTTTGGTCTCATCCCCCACGACCCTCTGAAAATCTCTCACTAACATGGGATAGGGGTGGGGCCCGGCCGTGGAGCCGATCAGGTAATAGGTGGTTCGCACGTTGGTCACCCAATCCCGGATGGCCTCGCTCATGGCGTCTTTTAAGGTGCGGGTTCCGGAAGAAACGGGGTGAACCTTCGCTCCCAGGAGCCTCATTCGGAAGACATTCAGCGCCTGTCGTTGTACGTCTTCCTCGCCCATGTAGACTTCACAGGGCAGCCCGAAGAGGGCGCAAACCGTGGCCGTGGCCACGCCATGTTGGCCTGCCCCCGTCTCGGCGATGATTCGTTTCTTCCCCATCTTCTTGGCCAGGAGGATCTGGCCGAGGCAATTGTTGATTTTGTGGGCTCCGGTATGGTTTAAGTCTTCCCTTTTCAGGTAGATTCTGGCGCCCTTGTATTTTTCGGTCAAATTTTGGGCGAAAGTCAACGGGGTGGGTCTTCCGTCGTAATTTTTCAGCAACTTTTGATATTGGCTCTTGAACTCCCGATCTTCTTTAGCCTTCGAGTAGGATCGAGTCAGTTCATCCAAAGCCAGCATCAGGGTTTCGGGCACATACCGGCCCCCATAGGGTCCGAAGTAACCTTGAGAATCGGGGAAGGGTGCCATTTATAGGCTCGTTTCGGAAGACGGTTTGGTGATGAGGCTTTCCTTCAATCTTTCCAGTTTACCCCTAGCGATCGAGTGTCCCGGGTCAATAGCGATCGCCCTCGTATATTCGGCTTCCGCCTTATCCACGTAGTCGAGGCGATTGTAAAGGTCTCCCAGTTCCAGGGTTTTGATCAAGGCGTCCTCCATCTGGTTATGCCGCAGGTAAAGGTCCCGAAGGTTGGTCAGAACTTCCTGGGATTCGGGTATTTGGGTCAGCATGGCCTTGTAGATCTCAATGGCCCGGTCCAGATTCTGCGGCTCGACCATCCTTTGGACTAGCCCCGCAAGCTCACGAAAGGCGCCCGACGCTTTTTTTAGATTCTTTTCCTTTATATAGCCGTGAGCGGATATCTCGTATTCCTTGTAGGCCCTCTCCAGGTCGCCCTTCTTCTGGTACAGCTCTCCCAGGGTCAAGTGCACATTGTGGTCGTTGGGGTCCATGGAGATGATCTTCTCATACTCCATGATCGCCTTATCCCAGCTTCCGGTGTGGTAGTAGATATGTGCCAGTTTAATGATGAGGGACTTTTGATCAGCCATGAGAGACGGTAAGTCCTTTCAATTCTGGAAGGCGCGCTTCGCGAGCCGGATAAACCGAGTAACTTTTCGTGGGTCTTTGATACCGGGACGGCTTTCCACTCCGCTGGAAACATCTACCCCAAAGGCGCCCGACCGCCGGATCGCCTCCTGAACATTGGAGGGAGTCAGGCCGCCTGCCAGGATGACCGGGCCCGTCAGAGCCTTGACTGCGTTGCGGGTCCATTCGAAATGGAAGGCTTTTCCCGTACCGCCTGGCTGCTTCGCATTATAGGAATCCAAAAGATAAGCCGCAACCTCGTAGGTTTTCATTGGTTTGTAAGCGCTTTGCGTCTTCATCCGCATGGCCTTGATAATTGGCACATCTATTTGTGCGCAATAGGCGGGTGTTTCATTTCCGTGCAATTGCGCCGCAAGGAAACCGCAGGAACGAATGAGTTTTCTCACCCGGTTTAACGGTTCGTTGTAAAAGACACCCACCGGGATCACGAGGGGTGGAACCTGCCGCACCAGATTTTGGGCTTGTTCCGGCGTGAGTTTACGGGGCCCTAAGGACATCTGAAAACCCAGCGCGTCCGCGCCCTGTTGGGCGGCCCAGCGCACATCCCGACCCCGTGTTAACCCGCAAATTTTCACTCGAAACATTTCAACCTCGAAGAAAAACATTAGTCGACGGTCCACGGTTGGCAGCCGACAGTTAGACTTTAAAAACTTTGCTGTCGACTGCCGACTTTCTATCTAAGGCATGAGGTCTTTTACAGCCTTTTCCACATCCGGCGCGGTCATGAAAGTCTCCCCTACCAACAAAGCGATCACGCCCTTATCCAGCAGGTTCAGCGAATCCGCGCGGTTTTTTATTCCGCTTTCGCTCACCACCGGCAGATCCGCGGGAACCTTCTTTAATAAATGGAAGGTGGTTTGGAGGGTCACGGAGAAATCGTTGAGATTGCGATTGTTGATCCCTAAAAGCTTCGTGCCCGCCTTCAAGGCCCTGTCCATCTCCGGTTCGTCGTGTACCTCCACCAGAACCGTCATCGAAAGATCCCAGGCCATCTGTTGCAAAGCCGAAAGCTTGGCATCATCCAACAAAGCGGCAATAAGGAGAATGGCGTCCGCGCCCGCTTCCCGGGCCTCGTAAACCTGGTGTTCGTCGATAATGAAATCCTTGCGCAAGACCGGAAGGCCCGAAGCTTCCTTTGCCAATTTCAAATAAGAAAGTTGGCCTTGGAAATATTGGACATCCGTGAGCACCGACAGCGCCTGGGCCCCAGCCTGAGAGTAGGATTTTGCCAGGGGTTCCAAGTCAAAATCAGCCCGCAAGACTCCCTTGGAAGGGCTGGCCTTTTTAAGCTCGGCGATCAACGAAAGTTTCCCGGGCCGCTGGAGGGCGCCCAGAAAATCCATCGGGGCTTTTTGGCGTTTGGCCCCTTCGCGCAGGGACAGAAGACCCCTTTCGCTTTTCAGCCGGGCCACTTCCTCTTTTTTGGTTTCAGCTATTTTCTGAAGGATGCTCATTCGTTCGAGACTTTCCTCATCTGTTCCAGAACCTTCATGGCCGCCCCTGAGTCGAGTGATTTTTCGGCCAATGCCCTGCCGTCGGGGATCGCGTCGCACTTCCCCGCCACGTAAAATCCCAGCGCCGCGTTCATCACCACCGCGTCCCGGTGCGGACTGTGTTCACCCCGCAGGACGCCCTTCAGGATGTTGGCGTTGTAAGCCGCGTCGCCCCCCTTGATCGCTTCCAGGCTCTGCCGCTGGTAGCCAAACAATTCGGGATGGATCACCATGCTGGAACGCTTGATCGTTCCCTTCTTTTCTCTTTTCAACTCCCAGATGAAGGTTTCATCGGCGTTTGAAACCTCGTCCAATCCGTCCTTGCTGTGGAGGGTCAGTACCCTTTCCATCCCCGCCTCGATCAGGGCTTCCCCGATCAGGCGCGCCCTTTCGGCGTCGAACACGCCGATCACCTGGCGCTTCACCGAGGCTGGGTTGCACATGGGCCCCAGCACGTTGAAGATAGTCCTTATGCCCAGTTCCTTGCGAATGGGTCCCACGTTTTTCATGGCCGGGTGGAAATGGGGGGCGAAGAGGAAGGCCATGCCGGCCTCCTTTAAACATTTCTCAAGAACGGGTACGGCCGCGTCGATCTTGACGCCCAGGGCTTTCAAAACATCCGCGCTTCCGCATTGGCTCGAGGCCGCCCTGTTTCCGTGTTTGGCCACCTTCACCCCGCCCCCGGCCAGGGCAAAAGCCGCGGCGGTGGAAATGTTGAAGGTTCCCCGGTGGTCTCCTCCGGTGCCGCAAACGTCCAGAGCGTCCAAGCCCTCGGCGTTTAAGCGCACCATTTTGTCCCGCATGGCCTTTACGCTTCCCACCACCTCGGCGGGGGTTTCAAATTCAAGGTTTAGGAAGGCCAAGTAAGCCGCGACCTGGGTGGGCAGGGCCTTTCCTTCGAGGATCTCGATCATGCAGTCGTAGGCTTCCTGCTCGGTCAGGGACTGTTTTTTGGATAATTTCGCGAGTATTTCTCGGATCATCGGCGCCACCCCAGGTCAAATTTGGAGGGGTTATTGTACCCATCCCATCTGTATTTCCAAAGGTTGGTTCGAATGCCCCTGACAAATGGCCGATAAAATAACATTTCATTGTCCATTTGTTGTGGGGGATGAATTTCCGGGCCAATACCAATTGAGAATTGGGGTGATCGAAGGGCCTGGGAGGCGCGCTTATTGCACGTTCACCGTGATTCATCCGCAATCGTTGTCCGTCAGGGAGGTGACGAAGGTTCCAGGGGCGTTGTCGATCCCCAGGCCCCAGTCCTCAAACCTCGAATCCCCGTTAAACAGGCATTTCTCCGGGCCCGCCGAACAGGTCACCGCCCCGCTCACCGAAAAATCGAGCGTATGCGATCCCAGGAGCACGTTCGGATAGAAATGGACCGTTCCCGCCGTGGTGGTCACCGGGGCGTAGCTGTCGAATGTCGAAACCACGGGGCAGGTCCCGGTGGGGGGGTCCAAAATGACGAAGGTGAAGGTCTTGGTGACCGGTGACAGGGTCCCGGCGGCGGGCGACTTTACCCCGCAACCCCAATGGGTTGCGGCAAGCGAAAATCCCAAGAGGCAAACAGCCGGAATTTTTTTCCAGACTCTCAAGTCTTGCCCCTTAATAGGCGCATAAGACATTGAGGACGTTGCACCCGTTGTCGGTGATGATGGAAGTCACGGTCTGGCCCCCCGACAGGTAAAACTCGCACCCGTATCCAGTCATGTTGGTCACGCCGTTGTAGAACACGCAGGTGGCGGGTCCGCCGCAGGATGTGGTCGCGGTGGTGTTGTAGGTCAGGCTATGGGGGCCGTAGCTGAGGTTTTTGAACAAGTAAACGGTGCCCGGGCCGACCGTCACGGGCCCGGTCACGTCCAGCCACACGTTCACCGGGCAGGTTCCCGTGGAGGCGTTGTTGATGGCCACGGTCCCGTAGGAGTTGTTAGTTGCGCTCGAAGTGGAGGGGGAAGGGGCATTCACGGCGCAGGCGTGAAGGATAAAAGCCAGGACGGATAAGCCGGCCAACCGAAGGGTGATTCGCTTCATATAAACTCCTGATACCGGAAAACTCGACGCGGTTGATGAAATACCGGGTTTATTGTAACCCAAACCGGAGGGACCGAGGGACCCTGATGTTTTTGGTGAAAGTGGGGGCCCTTTGGGGGAAAATATCCGGGTTTGAAGGGGAGAATATCTTCCGGGGGTGGCTTATGCGTCGCGTCATCTTGGTTCTATTTAGTTGGGTCCTATGTTTGGGCGCATCCGCCTGGGCCCAATCCGAAAACTCCACGGCCGCTTCCACCCTTTCCCTGACGCCAACCTCTGTGCCAACTTTAGCCCCGACCCAGGCGCCCGCATTGAGCCCCACCGCCTCTCCCACCCCCTTTGACCCCGGGCATTTGAAGGGGGCCCAGGGCATCGGCGTTTCCGGAACCCTTTTGACCTACCGTTATTGGACGGGCGATTCCACAGCCTTGGATCTCTTCCTCGGCGGTTCCTTCGCCCTCAATAGCGGGCTCGATTTTTCGGGAAACAACACCACGGCCCCGAATTGGAACTACACCCTTGGGGTGGGATTGAAACAGAATTTCAAGGAACCCTTTAAGGGAGTGTTCATCCAATCGATTGAGCACCTTACCTTCAATCAGACCTATAACGAAACGATCTATACCACCACTTCCTACGGGGTCAATTACGGGAGTGAGGATTACTACAACCAAAGCCAGTCCGTGAATCTTTACCTGGGGCTGGGTTTCGAGGCCTTTGTCCCCTTCTGGGAGAACCTATCCATCGAGGGGAGCGTGGGTTTGTCTTCCAACCTGAACTTGCTCGAAACGAATGCTTTTTATAACAGCAACTTCAGCAGCCAGGCCAACACCCAAACAGCCACCTCCAACTTCAATCTCGGTTCCACATCCAACGCCTTCTCCATCCTCAACGGCGCGGTACACTTTTATTTCTAAAAGCCTATTTCTGGTTTTTGAAGTCCCCGGCCCAGAAATTGTCTGCCCCTAGTTATTCACCTTAACATCCACCAGCTGAAAGAAAGGCGCGAAGGGCGGCTTGGGACATTTTTCAATCGCCAATTTTCCCCCTAAGCAAACGGCGATCGGGTCGTTCAACCCGGCATAAACGGCCGAAACCTTTCCGGAGCTCTCGATCTTCAACACTACCAAAATGTCCGCCTTTTGGCGATTCTCCAGGGTACAGACGCTCCGGAACCCATCCAGATGGTCCGCTTCGAGAGTCGAAAAACTTTTGGCGTAATCCGAACCCTCTACCGAGTCGATATTTTTCTGGGCCTGCTGCATCACGTCCGCCGGGATGGAAGTGGCAAAGGCGGCGGGTGCATCCGCTTCCCCGTTATGTTCTGCTCCCTCCAGCCGCTGGCCCTTCATGACCTTCTGTAAATTCTCCAAAAGCTCAAGGTCGTTGAAAACAAGGGTCTTGCGGTTGAAATGCGCCCCCGGGTCCCACAACATCGGGCACATCCCCAACCTGAAGACCCGGTCGGTCACCGAAGCGATGTAAAGCCGGACGCTGTCCACGTTTTTGGTCTTATAGGTCGCGCCATATTCACCCATGATCACCGGTACCCCATGGTCGAGGAAACGGGCCTTCAACTTCTGCATGTTCCCGTCCAGTTCGTCAAAGTCCGCTTTCGTTCCCCAGGTCGACCGGGCCTTGCCCCAGCTCTCATCGTGTTCCAAACCGGCGAAGGTATAGGGGGTGTAGTAATGGCAGGAAAGGATCAAATGGTTCTCGGGGTCCTTAGGCATCACGAAAACCGGGTCGGTGGTCAACTCGATATCGGTCGCGTACCCGGCGATCAAAAGGTGGCGTTTGGCGTTCATTCCGCCCGATTTCCGTACCAGATCCACGAAGGTCTGGTTGATGTTGTTGAGTATTCCGTAAGCCTTCAGTTTCTTAGCGGGGTCCGCGGGGCCATACCGGTTCCAGACGTCGTTGAAACAGCCCTCCTCGTTCAGCGACTCGAGAATCAAAGTGCAGGGAGTGTCCTTGAAATAACTCGCGATCTGGGACCACATCGTCTTGTAGCGGTTCATGCTTTTGTCGTATTCGGTCGGGAATTTGGACCACCAACCGCCGTCCCAGTGGATGTTTACCACCGCGATCATCCCATCGGCCAAGACCCAATCGACGATTTGCCGCACCCGCTTCAAGAGGGCGGGGTCAATCGTGTAATCGGAACCCATATTGTTCGACCAGGCCACGGGGATACGGATGGATTTGAACCCCGCCGCGTGGATCGCGTCGATCATGTCCTTCGTGGTCACGGGGTTGCCCCAGGCCGTCTCGAAATTACTGACTTGCGGGCCCTTGATCCAATCCCCCGCGCATTCCATGGTGTTGCCCAGGTTCCACCCGAGCCCCATTTGCCGAACCACATCCACCGGGCCTCTGTTCCCCAGGTCGTCGGATTCCACGGATGATGGTGCGGCCTCCTGGGCGTTTAGGCCGATCGGCCGATAGGCTAGTAATACAAAAGCAAAACCGAGAAGGGTAACGAAAAAGGCGTTTTTGAATGACAAGGGCCGTCTCCTCTAAAAATAGGTTTTCACAATTTAGGGATATAAGGGGTGAATGGCAAAACAATAATTCTTACCGCGGGGCTTCTTGGCGGACGGCAAACCTTGGTTGTGCCAATGACAAAGGGTGAATGGCGTGATTTGGCAGACGCAAGCTAATTAGAAGGAAGAACTCAGTTGTACAAACCCATGGAGATCTTTTGCAGGTATTCGGTGTTGACGTCCGCACAAAGGATGAACACCTGGCCGCTCGGCGAATTCCGGAACAGCCGGGCGAAGGTGACACTCATATTGCCCGTGGCCAGCGACAGGTAAGGTTCGGTGATGAAGGTCGTCTTGCCCAGACCCCCATCGATGAGCATGTAAAAATAGTCCTTCATGGTATGGTCTTCCCCCATCCCCGCGGGGCGGAAGATTTGGCGGCTCCGTCCGGCTTCCTCGGGTTTGCCAAAAACCATTTCGGTCGCCTGGGCTCCCTTTCCATCTAGGACGTAAAGACATTCCACCAGTGGGAAATATCGGATCAATTCTCCCAGTTTCCGGTTGAAATCGGCTGGGGGGATTTTGGAAAGCTCATCCTGCACCTCCCGGGTCATTACCTCGTATTTCTTCATGTTATACCGCTTGATTTTCATCTTCTCGAGGAGGGATTCCTTGTACAACCTGGAAATTTCTCCTATCCGAGCGCCCACCGCCGGGGCGTCAATCTCCTCCAACCGCCGGGGCTTTGAAAAATAAAACCCCTGGATCAAATCCACACCCAGTTCCATGACCGTCTGGGCTTCTTCCGCCGTTTCAATTCCCTCGGCCAGGGTCATCGCCCCGATCTTATGGGATAAATCCACAAGTGACTTGAAAACAGCCTGTTTGTGGAATTCACACTGGATGTTTTGGACCAGGTAACGGTCCACCTTCAGGATATCGGGCTTCAGGAGAGGGATCCGGTTCAGGTTGGAATGCCCCGCGCCCACGTCGTCCAATGCGATCAGGAACCCGTGGTCCCGGTGGATCTGTATGAATTTCTGCAGTTCGCGCAGGTCCTTCACTTGCGACTCGATGATCTCAAGCGAGATGGAGGACGGCGAAAGACCAGCGTCCGTCACCTGGCGCAAGAGCGCCCCCGAACCCACCACCCCCTGGTCAATGATGGAGGCCTCAAAGTTCAGCGACAGGATGCCTTCGGGTTTCCGGGCCGCCAAAGGCTTGAACCCTTCCAGGGCCTTCTTGCGGCAAAGGCGGTCCAGTTCAAGGGTAAGTCCCGACCCCGAGGCCCTCGAAAAAAGTAACTGGGGCGGGATAGGGTCACCACCGGCCGGATGCAAACCCCGAATCAACCCTTCGTAACCCACAATAGTTTTTTTCCGAAGGGAGACGATGGGTTGGTAGAGGGCGGTGAGTGCTTCTTTCGAGAGAACATCATCGAGATTAAAGGCGACGGTTGGCATGGTTTCCCCTAGGTGATCGGGCCGTATTACAAGCGACACCACACTTGAATATCAATATCCATGCCAGGGATAAAAGCGATTCTCAATTTGGGTAACTGCACAACGGATGGCACATTTCGCGGAAGAATGGAAACAAAACCCATCTACCCGATCCTCAACCGGCTCAACCAATCAATTCGGATGTACTTTTTTGTAGGAACGGACAAGCCGAGGTAACAATTCCGACAGGCTGTACGAACAGGAAATTGTTTGGATTTTATTTTTGCGCTTCGGTCTTTGATTCCGCATGTTGATGGTGCAAGTTTTTTCCATCCAGCATGTAGATCACATTGAGGGCGATATCCTCTGCGTGATCGGCGATGCGCTCCAGGAAACGGGAGATCAAGACCGTATCGAGGGCCTGTTTGATGACGGCCCGGTCATCCAGCATATAGGTGATCAGCACCCGGATGATTTGATCATTGAGTTGGTCCACCTGATTGTCACGCTCGCGGACCTTTTGGGCCAAGTCCGAATCCCGGTTCACCAGCGAATTCAGCGAGTCTTTCAACATTTCCTGGACGATCCCGGCCAATTGGGGAATATCAATATACGGTTTCAAGGGTTCCACCTTGTTCACCGTCAATGCCCGTTCGGAAATATCAACCGCCAGGTCCCCCATGCGTTCCAGGTTGGCGTTGATTTTCATGCAACTGGTGACGAACCGCATGTCCCCCGCCGTTGGCTGGTAAAGGGCAAGGATGCGGTGGCAGATCTCGTCGACTTCCATTTCCATGTCGTCGATGTCCCGGTCGTTTTGAATGACGCGCCGGCAAAGTTTGGAGTCCCGTTTGACAAGTGATTGGATGGATAAACCGATGGCTTCCTCCACCCGCGCCCCCATCAGCAATATCTTTTCTTTCAAACCGGCTAGTTCTTCGTCGAAAGTGGTTTGCATTTCATCCCCCGTAATATCCCTGGAAATACGAGTGTACGTCCAAGTCACGGGAACCTATGTTAATTCCATGGATATAAGCGGCCGATCAGGCTGTCAATTTGGGGCAGGAGGGCCGTTTGGGCCCCGGATGGGGTAAAAGTCAGGACAAGATCACGCACCGCCGCGGGTTAAAGAATAAATACTTTTCAGTCATGAAAAAGAACCTTAATTCAACCGGTACGTCCTGATCCTTCAGTCAGGTCGGCAATAAATCCGTGAACACAAAACCGTCCCGCTCCACCGTTTCGCCGTTCCGAATCCGGATCGGTTTTGAAAACATGGGGCCATCCCAGGCGAAGGTGTGAAACTCCCCGTTTTCCGCGCAGGGGTCCACACCCGCGGGCAAGTCGTTGAGCAGTTGGGCGTCATAGGTGCGCCCGGCGAAGGCGGGTGGCAGGCGTTTGGGGTCGAGACAGGTGATGGTGGCCTTCAGCCCCGATTCCACCATTCGGCGGGAAAGGGCATGGGTGTCCTGAAGCCAAATCGGCCAGACCCCCTCAAAGCCGGTTCCCTTGAGCCGCGATTCCCGGTATTTGCGGATATCCTCCAGGTAAAGGTCCCCAAAGACGATTCGGGTCACCCCTTCCCCCCGGGCCTGGTCCAGGGCCTTCCCCAGGGCCGCTTCATATATTTCATTGGGACAGGGATAGGGGATCGGGACCTTGACCAACGGAAGCCTCAGTGAACGGGCCTGGGCTTCCAGTAGTTCGACCCGCACCCCATGCATGGAAATGCGGTTGAAGGGTTCGGTCACCGTGGTGAGAAGCCCGACTAACTTTAGGGCCGGATTACGGCTGGCCTCGTAAAGTGCCCAGGCGCTGTCTTTTCCGCTGGACCAGGAAACAATTGTTTTTTGGGGTTCCATGCCGGCATTGTACCAAGGGAATCCCCATCGTCCGCTACTCAAACGGCATGGCCCCTATTGAATATTTCCTCTTTCGGGCCCGCCCCTTCCCCTATATCCGCTATAATTCCGGTCATGGAAATCACCGACAAAGACAAAGACCGTTTTGTAGTTCTGACGCTCAAACCCGAATGGGGCAGGGGTAAAATCCGCTCCGTAAAGGAAGGCCGGGCCTATATCCTTTTTGAGAGCGATCCGGACCGGATTGAGCGCAAATTCTCCCTCTACTCGGATGTTCTGAAATTATCCGAAAACCAGGATTCCGCCAGCTTCAAAGGGAAAGCGAAAGGGGTTCGTTCGGGTTTAAGCAAAAAGACACCTAAAGTCCTCCCGCGCATAGAACTTACCGTTCTTTTAAACACCTTCAAAACCAAATATCCCGGGGGATTTGACGACCCAATTTATCGCGAAGATCTAAAAAAAGGGGAAAGGGCCTATAAGGAAGCCGTGATGGCTTACTTTAAGGAAAACTTTCTCAACGACAATAAGATGAAACAGGCAGTCGAAAGAAAAGACGCTCTTTACTTGAAAGAACATTCCAACAAGTTATTCGGCAAGAGTTTAAATCTTCCCGCGCCCCAGGAAATCATCAGCCTGCGAAACGCCTTGGAAAACGAAGCCTACACCCTGGAACTATTCGAGGCGCTCATCAAGGTGCTGGAAGATTCCGAAATCCGCCAGGAGACTATGGCGCCTTATCTTGAAGTGTTTAACCACACCCCGGTGGTGGGATTCGCCAAGTGGCCGCTGGCCACCCTTTTCCCTTTCCTGGCCCAGCCTGAGCGGCATATGTTTCTAAAGCCGGAAGCCACCAAAAATTTCGCGGGTTGGGTGGGCTGGGAATTGAACTACGATCCCCGCCTCAATTGGAGAACCTATTCTTCCCTGCTGGAAATGACCAAGAAGTACCTGGAAGAATTGAAACCCTACGGGGCCAAGGACATCATCGACCTGCAATCTTTTATCTGGGTCTGCCACAATTTGACCCAGGAACCCAAGGTCAAGAAGACCGCCGCGGATAAGACTGAACCCGAATCACAGTCAGCGACGAAGGCTGAACCACCCCTCGAATAACTAACCTATTCTTAATTCACCACCAAGACACCAAGAAAACCAAAAAGCCATTTTTTGTCGACTATACCTTCATGACACGTTTAAAGAAGGCTTTCTCAAACTTATCGGCGTCCATCGGATTTGATCGGCGGTTCCATGTCTTTTTGCTTTTACATGTTGTAAGGGAATGTTTGCCCATTTTTTATGAGAAATCTAGCCCACACGCCGCAATGATGCTTAAGCCAAAGCAGAGGATTTTCAAGAGGGGTATACTCAATACACGGTGGATGATTTTTACCAAAAAGCGGGGGGCCGTATGAAAGCAAAAGTACTCGCCTGTTGGATGGCCTTGGGGTTATGGTTGGCGCCTTGGGGAGCGATCGCGGATGATTGGCAGTCTTTCACCTCCGAAGACGGGGCATTCAGCGCCCAAATGCCTGGAAATCCCGATAACGTGGACGGGGTCTATATCTGGGCCAAGCCCAACGCTTCAGGGACCGGGAACGACATCCGGTACAAGATCTACTATCACGAGCCCGCCTCCGCCGATGGCACCCAACCCACATACGCGTCGGCCCAGGCGGCATTAGACGCCATCGTCAAGGACGACGACTCCGCGGATTTCTTCAACCTATCCGTCCCCAAAACTCCCATCAAATTAAAGGGCCGCGCGGCGATATTGATCGATAAGCCGGATAGCCCGGATGGAGTGACCGGCCGTTCCGAAACGCTCTACATCCTTGCCGGCCATGGGGCTTTCGTGATGAGTTATTACGCTACTGAGGTTAATTTCCGCCAGGACTATGCGGACAAATTCTTCCAATCCATGCAGATCCACAATCCCTACTCGGACCCGGACGCAGCCGCCACCACACCCATAGCAAGTTCAGTCGGAACCCCGGTGGCCGTCCCCACGACAAAAGAATAAAACACACGTTATTCGGGGCCTGGCGAAAGTGTGAGTCACGGCATTCGATGCAAAGGGCATGACCCCGCACATGCGTTCACGGTTCTAAACTGTGGGGCGTCGAAACTGGCCCCTTTGTTCCGACAAGCCCAGGGCTTGCGTGCTCAGCCCCTTATTTCATCCTTAAATAATTCAATATCTCGTCGTAGGTGCCGTCCTGGTTGGCGTACTTGGCGTAGTTCTTTCCCGTCTCGAACCATTCGGCCGTCGTGGGCCGGTTCAGCGCCGCCGCCGCGAGCAGGTCTTGGGTTTCCAGGGGCACCACCTTCCCCGATTTCATGGCTTCCCTCAGTTTCGCCTCCACCGCCTTGTCCACCAAAGCCTTCAGGTCGGCCCCGGAAAAACGATCCGTGACCTTGGCCACCCGGTCGAAGTCGATGTCGGCGGTGGGCTTGCCCTGGCACATCAGCCGCAAAATCGCCGCGCGCCCCGGCAAATCGGGCGGGGCCACGAAGAGCACCCGGTCGAAGCGCCCGGGCCGGCGGAAGGCCCCGTCCACGTCCCAGGGCGCGTTGGTGGCCGCGATGATCAAGACCCCCTCGTTCGAGTACTCGGTGCCGTCCATCTCCAAGAGGAACTGGTTGACGGTCAGCCGCCAGCCCCCCGAAAACTTGGTGTCGGCGCGCTTGGCCCCCAGCGCGTCCACCTCGTCGAAAAAGAGGACACAAGGCCGGTTCTTGCGGGCCAGCTCGAAAACCTCGTGCAGGTTCCTTTCGCTTTGGCCCACCCACATTTCCAGGATCTCATGGATGCCGATGGAAAGGAACTTGGCGTTGATCTCCCCCGCCGTGGCGCGGGCCAGGAAGGTTTTTCCGCATCCCGGGGGCCCGTACAACAGGATTCCCCCTCCCGTGCTTTGGCCGTAGGCCTTGAAAACCTCCGGGTGGGTCAGGGGGTAGATGATCTTCATGCTGATTTCTTCCTTGAGGCCCGCCATGCCCCCCACGTCCTTGAAGGAAATGGAGGGACGCTCCAGGTCGGCCTGCCCCGCCGTTTCCCCCCGCCCCCCGCCTTCCCCGCCCATGGCTTCCCTCATTTGGCGTTCCGGGAGGGAGGGCTTCTTTTTCAGCTTTCCCTTTCGGCTCTGGGGGATCACCTGCAGTTCCTTTCCCAGTTCCTCATCGGCCAGGGTTTTATCCTGCTTAATGGCCTCCACGTACTGCGCCTTGGCCTGGGCCAAATCCGCTGTTTTCGAGAGCAGACGCGCGTAAAGCACCCTTAAAGAAGGGCTGAACCCGGGCTTTTTCGCCATTTCCTCGATCAAGACCAGAGCCACATCATGCTTGCCCTGCCGGTAAAAGGCCCGGCAGAGGCCGCTTTTGAATCCGTCGTCCTCGGGCCAAAGCGCCAGGCCTTCCCGGTATTCCTTCTCGGCTTCCTCGGCGAAACCGGAGGATAGCAGGACGTCCGCCAGCATCAGCTTCAAAGGCGGGTTTTGGGGCGAGAGTTTCAGCGCCTCCCGCAGGGATTGGATCTTATCTTGCTCACTCATGGCTTCCTCCCAATGACGGCATAGGGTTGTTATTCACGGCCTGCTCTTCTTTAGTGGGTTTTTTAACCGAGAAATAATTCCCGATATAGGCCCCCACGGCTAAACAAATGATTTCCTTGAACCAGGGCTGGGTGAAGTCCCATGTCACCAACAGGTCCGAGATCATCCATAGCATGGCGGGAACTGCCGCGATTTTCACGGCGACATAAAAGCGGGATTCAAAATCCGTTTTTTTCAGTTCAATTTTTTGAACCGCATGGAACAGCCATAACCAGTTCAGGGCGGTCAAAAGCCATGCCCAGTCGTGGGAAAAATAGCCGACCCCGAATAGAACACCCCCGATCAAATAGCCAACCGTTAATAAACAGACCCTGTCTTTATCGTTGAAAAATTTCTTTGGCCATATATTCATCCCCAGGAAAAGAACGGCAAAAAACCAGGCGGTCGAGTCGTCATACCAATGGTCGGCGGTCCCAAAGAAAACCAGCGCCAGGCCCCCCAGGGGAATGAGACATGGAAATAATATACCCATGGCCCTATGCCTCGTGCTTCCCGGCCGTTGTTTCAACCTCTCCACCCCATAGGCCCTGGCCCCCATAAGTAAGACCGCCGCCATGAGCCCGGCGCCGTTTTGGGTGATGATCCCCAATATCAGGCAAGCCAAGGCGAGCCATGGCAGGGGCTTGAATGACTTATGGTCCCTCAAATAATCCCCCAGCATTTCATCCATTTTCTCATCGACCAACCCCAGGGTTTTCTGTGCGGTGTGGTTGACCGGCTGAAGCTTGAGGCTTTGACTGATCGCCCTATCGGCTTCGACTAGTTCATCCCATTGAAAGTGAAGTTCCCCCTTCAGGCGGTAGGCCTGGGCGTTTTGCGGGTCCAGGGCCAGGGTTTTTTCGGCGCTTTGAAGGGCTTCCTCATCCCGTTTCAAAGCCCTCAGGGCTTCGGTGCGGGCGTTGTGGCTGTCCACATGCTTGGGATTCCGGCGCAGGCCCCTTTTGGCGGCGGCCAGGGCCTCCTTCGGCCGGCCCAGTTGAAGGAAGACGTTGGATAATACACTGTAGTAGAAGACCGTTTCGGGATCGATGCGGATGGCACGCCGGAAGAACGAAAGGGATTTTTTGTACAAATCCTCATCACGATATACCGCGGCCTTCATGTAATAGGGGTAAGAGTCTTGGGGGGCGATGCGGATGGCGTGGTTGGCCGCCTGGTGCGCTTCCTTGAACCGGCCGGTGTTTTTCATGCACCAGGCCATCAGGCAATGGGCGTCGTCGTTTTCGGGGTTTTCGGCCAGCATCCGGCCGATTTCCCTTTCCGCCAGTTCATAGCGGTCTTGCCTCAATAGGATGCGGCAGACTTCCACTCGGTCAGACATGGGCGGACTCACCCCTGAAATATGGATTCGGTTAATAGAGCCTGAAACGGGGATATTTTATATTCGGGGAATGGGTTACGGGAAGAAAAAGGCGTGAAAGGGGGTCAACGATTTCATATATTCTCAAAGTGGAGAATGGTAGCCAGACACCTATTTACAAAGTACCACCCTTTATTCCAATCCCGTCACACGGACGTTATCCGGATATTTCACATGGTAGCCGAACGTGATTTTTCCTTTTTCCTTAGGGCCCAGGACCAGGTTCCAGCGTTCCAGCCCCGGTTTGTCTGTATCCTCGTCCAACGGTTTGGGCAAAAGCTGGGCGGCTTCCACCGTGATGTCCTTCTGGCGCGAGCGCGGAAGCTGTTCCCGCACCTGGATGGTGCGGGTATCGGCGTGGAAGTTGGTGACGGTGGTAATCCAACGGTACTGGCGCTCGCCCTTGTGCGCGTCAAAGATGCCTCCCGCCGCGCCTTCCTGGTTGGTGGCCATCTTACGTTCCACATGCACTTCCTCATCCTGGCCGAAACCCAGGTCGAAGGTTTCTCCCGGCGCCTTGGAATCCAGGTCCGTCGTACCGACGAAATCTCCGTTCCGGAATAGCTGGGCGCTTCCCCCCAGCAAGTTCTGCTGGCCGCTATAGGTCACATGGGCTTCCAGGTAGGCGGCCTGCGACAAGCGGGGCACAGCCACCAGGGACAAGTCAACGGTCTGGGAATTCTGGGCAATGCCCACCCGGTGATCCGTCCCATCCGAGGGGATATCCCTTCTAACGGGGATGGCGAAGTTCATGGCGAAAGCGGTTTGGATGGTCTGGGCCGTTACGACCTGCGCGGGGGCTTGTTCTTCGATCACGTCAGCATTTCCTTCAGGCGCGGCAGCAGGCAAGGGCGCGGCGAATTGCACCCCGAATTGGGCGTTTACTTTCATTCTTTTATCCTGGGCAAACCCAATGCGGGTGTAATCCAACCACCAATCGGTGGGGTCGGGTACCTGGGTGCCTTCGGTGGGCCGGGCGGTGGAAAGGGTGAGCAGGACCCCGCTCCAATCCTCGCCGGTTTTCTGTTGGATGGCGGCATTGAAGTCCAGGCTCAAGGTTGGCTTTGCCGCCTCGGTGTCGAGGCGCAGGTCGTAAAGGGGCGACCAGGAGGCCTGGGAAACCTGGTAGGTCAGGGTGAAACGCGTCAGGCCCGCAACCGGCAGTTCCAGGTCGGCCTGGGCCACGCGCTTTTCGCGCTCGGGCGAGCTCTTCCCCGCGATCTCCTGGTTCAAGGCGTTAATCTGGTCATCCAGCCCCCGGATGTTCCGCTCATCCTTGCGGTTCAAGCTGGTCAAGAGGGCGATTCGGGCGCCCACCGATTTAACCGAGGCCGTGAAATCCACCAGCGCTCCGGGGTGGGTGGGTCCCTGGTCGGCGGCGTTCTTGGTACCCGTCTTGGCCAAGCCTTCCAGTATGTCGATCTCGCTCTTGCGGGCGGCCATGTGGTCGGAAAGGTCGGTCTTTTGGTCAACCAATGTTTGCCATTTATCCTTCAAGAGGCGCGTGCGTTTTTGGACCACTTCGGAGGTATAGACATCCTTCAGGGAGACGCCGTAAAGCTTGGTGCCCTCGGGGCCTTCAACATTCAAGCGCAGGGAGGATTCGATCACGGAAGCCGGTAGGTCGGGAAAGACCACCTGGTTCACACCCGCCGGGAGGGTCAGGCTACCCTCGCGGGTCACCCGGGCCCCATCGGGAAAAACCGTCACCTGTTTCGGGGCCGTATCCGCGGTGATTTCGGCATAGGCGGCGGGCACCGCCAGGGCTATGGCCATGAAGGATAAAAGCCACCCCAAGTAGGATTTGAGTCTCATTTTCCACCTCCTAGAAGATTCGCCACTCTTGATATGACCCGGGAAAGAGTAAAAGGTTCCTGGCTTAACCGAGATTTCTCGCCTGTTCACCATCCTACTCCTCCCATCCCCTATCAACTTTCGGGAAACTATTTGTCATATATTTAGTCGAATTGATTCCAAAAACCCTAAGACCCTTCTGGAACCGAATAATCGACTCAAAACGGTCATGAGTCGATTGGGTCGAATAGTGGGTCGTTTGAGTCGATTAGATCCCCAAAAACCCAATAAATTAAACAGTTCTCTCGGAATTGGCTAATCGACTCACAACGGCCATGAGTCGATTGAGTCGAATAGTGGGTCGATTGGAGCGATTAGTGAATCGATTAGCCGAAACGTGAAGCGATTAATGGATCAGATGAATCGAATAGACCCAAAAAAACCAACAAATTCGATGGTCCTTCCGGAATCGACGAATCGATTCATTTCGGTCCTGAATCGATTGAAGCGATTAGTGAATCGATTCGTTGAATAGTGAAGCGAATAATGGGTCGAATGGATCGAATAGACCCCCAAAAACCCAATAAATTAAGTGGTCATCCCGGAATTGACTAATCGACTCACATCGGCCATGAGTCGATCGAGTCGAATAATGGGTCGATTGGGTCGAATAATGAGTCGATTAGTTGAATATTGAGCAATGAGAAGCGGTGTGGTGAGTAATGAGCAGCAAGAAAACCCAATAAAACTAGTGCTTTTATTCTTGCTGCTCATTTGACCAAGGCGGTGTTTGAGCCGTGAAGTGAACCGCAAGATGGGCAGTGAGCAGTAAGAAAACCAAATAAATTAAAGGGTAAGTGTTCCCTTACAACTAGCAAAAGCAAAAAGCCATGGAACCGCCGATCAAATCCGATGGACGCCGATATGTTATTGAAATGGACCCTGGAAAAAGGGGCATCAGGTTTGGGTTAATTCCACCCTACGAAAAACTTAGGCTCGAAACTGTGGGTCAACCGGTAGCTGACACCCTTGGCCACATTGAAGGCATTGAAGCCGGTGGTGGACTGGCTGTATTCCCCTCCCCCGTTACCCCAGATCAACCATTTGCCGTCCCGGTTCATGTACACCTTCTTGGAGGCATAGCCGATCTTCATCAACGTCTTCTGGGCCGGGCTGTACTGCCAGAGGTTATGCGCGTTGTCCCGGCCCGTGCTGACGAGGAAATAGTACAGGTCCTTTTGCGGGTTCCATCCCACGCTTTCCACATTGCCCGTGTCGGGCACGGGAACTTCCGTTTCCTCCCCCTGGTTGATGTCGTCGACGACCAGGGCGGGGTAGGACAGGGTGATCCCCATGGCCCCCTGTTCGGTGGAAATACTGATCCGGAAGAACCCGGTCGGTGAAACGGTGCTCACATAGGAAGGGTTCGGGCTGGGGGCTGGATCGTTCTCGTGGTGGGTCTGGTTCAACTCGTCGTTCACCTGGTCCCAATCCTTGAGAGGACCGGGAACCAGAGCGGCCTTGCCGGAAGTGCCCATTTTGTAGGCTTGGTAGCCGTACTCCCCATTGGCTTCCAGCGGGGTCTCGACCATCTTTTCAAAGGTGAAGGCCGGCAGGCCAGGGGTCCCCGCGCCTAAATTCTTGAGGGGAAACTGGGGCTGGAGAGCCACAGCCTCGCGGATCTCCTTCTCCGCCTTTTTTCCCATCCCGTCCAGGGTGGAAGGATTCTGCCGGCTCTTTTTTTGGTACAGGCCGGATAATTCCATATGGGCCTGGTAGCGCGCCATGGCATCGAGGCGGCCCGCCTTCAATTCCTCCTCCAGTTTTTTTTGGTAAACGTCGTAAGTCCCCGGGTCCAGGTCGGGCTGATGGATCTGGGGGTGCGTTTCCAGCGACTTTTCGTTCTGCCGGACCGAGTCCTCGAAACTCCAGGCCGTTGGAAAACCGGTGCGGGAATAGACCGTCAACAGGTCGTTGGGGCTGTCGGCTCCAGGCGCCAACGTGTAATGATCGCAATAGAGTTCCTTCGTTCCGTAATACCCTCCCCCGCTGGCCAATACCACGGCCAGGATCGGGCAAAGGGCGTTGGGCCGCTGGAAGAACAAGTAAGCAACGGGAAACTGGCGGTCTTCCACGCGTTCTTCCTGCGAATTATTATTTCCGTATAGATGAGCCTTGTAGTGGACCATTCGCAGGCCGCTGTCTGCATTCAGTCCCGAAGCGAATGGGTCCATCAACCGATTCTGGGCGACGACCTTGCCGTCCTGGAACAGCTGGCAGTTGTAATATTTCTTGGGGCCTTGGCTGTTTTTATACGAGACTTCATCCACCACCACCTTAACCCCCGCCGCGGGGCCCGTCAGGGTGGCCTGCCGCACGGTATTTCCGCTGCCGTAACCGAGGGAATTGGTCTTGGCGAAAACAATCGAGGTGGGAGCTTGGGCTGGAGCGACGGCGGTTTCGGCTCCGAAGGCCGGGAAAGTTAACAGGCACAGGAGGAGGATAGGTTTCATATAGCCACTCCCTGGAGGGGATTTGAAGACTTTATTTTAAGTCTTTGGTTGAATTTCGGTTCCAAAAATTCTTTCTCGGGCCCGCCCTGCTCAAAATTCAGATCGTAATCAACGGTAGGCGGGCAGGATATAGTTCTTGAAGAGGTCGATTCCAAGGTTGGTATAGCTGACCGTTCCGTAATTTCCTGCGGTCACGACGAAGACTATTTCCAGTTCCGGGGCCACGAGGATGTATTGCCCGCCCTTGCCCGCCGCGTAAAAGACGTGGGTCGTGCGGTCCTTGAAGGGCATTTCCTCCTGCCACCAGAGGTAGCCGTACTCGAAGGACCGGGGATGGTCCTTGGGGTTGGGGGCCTGGGGCTGGGTGGCTAACTCCACCCATTTTTCCGAGACTACCTGCTTGCCGTTCCACTTTCCCTTGTTCAAATACAGCTGGCCCAGCTTGGCCATGTCCCGGGGCCGAAGCCAATGGCTTCCCCCGACTTCGGTGACATCATTGGGGCCGACCCACCAGTGCTGCGCCCGGATGCCCAGTGGGTCGTAAAGGTAAGCCTGGGCGAAATCCGTGATCGACAACCCGCTCTTGCGGGCCAGGATGGCCCCCAGGGGCTCCAGGCAGGAAGTGCAGTAGGAGAAATGGGTTCCGGGTTTATTGGCCAGCCTCAGTGTAAGGACGTAAGATAGCCAATCGGGCGAGGGCCACATTTGATGGCCGCAGGAGTTTTCCTCGCCCACCCAATCATCGCAGTCAAAACCCGAGGTCATCGAGAGAACATCGGCCAGGGTGATCTGGCCCTTTTCGGCTACCCAACCCGGCTTGGAGCCGTAATCAGAAAAATAGTCGAAGAGCTTTTCGTGTTCGTCCACCAGCCCCTGATCCCGGGCGATGCCAAAAAGGGTGGAAAGCACCGACTTGGTCACGGATTGGAGGGAATGTTCATCCGCCGCCGTCATGCCCTTGAAATATTCGTCCAGGATCACCCGGCCCTTGTGGATCAGGACTAGGCTTTCGATATTGGGAAAGGTTCCGTTTAAGATCTCTTTCACCCCATGTTCGACCGTCGTAACATCGAATGGACTTTGCCTTAAGTCACCCACGGGCCAGCCATCCTCCATCGTATGGGGAACCTGGTAGGTGTATTGGGTTACGGGCTGTCCCAAGGCATCCACCCGGGGAAGAAGGTATTCATTCCCCCGATGAAGCCGGACCTTAAAGCGCTGACCGGTGGCGAATTGGGATTCCCCTATCACTTCTTGTCCAGTGGGGTCCAGCTTCAAGTCGAGCGTTCCATTTTTTTCATCCAGAATGACATGGAACGAACTTGGATCGGGCGCGGTCACCTGGGTCAACTTCTGGTTGAAAACCCCAACCTCAAGCGAATTAAAAAAGGAAACCCATTTGCCCTTGGCGTTCTTCAGGAACTCGAACGCGACGCGGTATTTCTGGTGGGTTTTCTCATCCTCCGCCAGGCCGCACCAGGTTCCGGCAAAGTCATTGCCTTTCAACTGGGCGGTGGGCGGCTGGTAAAAATCCCGATTCAGGGTGACCGTGAAATCGAAATCCTTGGTTTCCCCTTCCTTCCAGAGCCAGGTGTGGTCCCCGGGTTCGTGATGGTCCCAGGAAAGAAGCAGGTGGGGAGTCCATTTGCGGTTGTCCTGCAAAATTCCATGCAGTCCGTCCCCGTTCCAGACGACACGTAACCCGTCCTGGGGAGAAGGGCCGAAGGTGGCCGCCCCCTGGCCTTCGACCAGGATCTTGCCATTGTTTTCCTCAGCCAGGGAAATATCTCCACTCGCCTTGTCCCAGGCCCAGGGGGCTTGGTCCCAATTTTTGGCGGGCATGAATAGGACCGCCCGGGCGTCAATGACCTTCAGGTCTTGCATTGCCGTCATTTGGTAATGGACGCGCACATCGTTTTGGGTAACGGCGACAAAAGCCAAGAGGCCCACCGACCCCTGGTCCTTGATCTTCGCCTGGGCGAGGAAACGCGGATCCTGATTGGTAGTCACGAAGGGATAGAGTTCCCATTTTTCGCCAAATATCTGGGGTTGAATGGCCCCGATTTCGGTGTCGTTTTTGTAGAGAAGTATGAGTCCATTGCGAAGGCATTCGGTCCGAAACCGGTCTAAACCGTCGTTCCCCGGTTCGGAGGCGGATTTGGCGAAGTGAAATCCGGCGAGGAAGAGGAGGAGAATCCCCAGAAGCGTGCGACCCAGAAGTTGGAACGTCATTTTCATATGGTGCCGCCTTTCCATGGTCCTCACCTATATTAATCCGGTGACTATACCTTCACGACACGTAAAGAAATTTTTTAACCGCAGATAATGACCGATAAACGCCGATAACAGCTTCTAATTCAGGGTTTCCCAAACTTATCGGCGTCCATCGGACTTGATCGGCGGTTCCATGTCTTTTTGCTTTTACTTGTTGTAATGGAATACTTACCTTAATCCCAATCGCTGGGCGAGTTTGGGATCATCAAAACAGTCGAAAATGAGGTCGGCTTTAGAGAGATCCTGTTTGCCCGAATGGGGATTGTAATAAGCCAGGCAAACCATTCCGGCCGCCTTGGCGGCCAAAACCCCGTTGGTGGAATCTTCAATGACGACACAATCCTGCGGTTGACGTGAGAAATGGTTAGAAACTTTTAGGAAAATATCCGGTTCGGGTTTGCCCTTGGGCACCTCTTCCCCGCTGACGACTAGGTCAAAAAAGCTCACTAGGTTCAGCTTTTGAAGGATCAGGTCGATGTTGTTCTTGATGCTGGAGGAGGCAATCGCGAGGGTAGCATTTTCGCTCTTAAGCCGATTCAGTAAATCCTCCACACCCTGCGTGGGAACCAGCTTCTTTTCATCAAGCGTCTTAAACTTCAGGTCCCGTTCCATCGCCTTCAACTCTTCCACCGAGTTGCGAAGGCCGTTCTTTTGTTTGATGTATTCCCACATTTTGGTGGCCGAGATGCCCACAAAGGTTTGTTCCTCTTCCGGGGTCACTTTCGCGCCTAGTTCTTTGAAGAATTTCCGGTTCATTTCCATATAGATCGGTTCGCTGTCCAAAAGGACACCGTCGAGATCAAAGATAACCAGGGGTTTCATTTTTTACGATCTCGGCCGTTGGATTTTTTCCACACGTATCTATAAAAATAATCAATTAGCGGAACGATCAGCAATAAACCAAACGGCACCAAAACCGACTTATAACCCAAAAAAGGTTCTGATAAAAAAACACTCGCTAGAAGAATCGCCATTACGACTATGAACTCTTTATTTAATGCCAATGTATTACGTGCTTCGAAAAACTTCCAAAGGTAATAAATAACCATTCCATCTTCTTCTATGGTTCTCTTTTCTTTGATGCTCATAAGTTATTCCTCAAAAGCAGGGTAACAATCACGCAATTTGGACGACCCGAGCCTTCTCGCAAAGAGGGTATTCGGCCACGAAACCCGCCAACCGTGACTTCATTTCATCGAAGGATCGGCCATACATATAGAATGCCGTCTCTTTCGGGCCCTGCCATGAGCCATGGATCTCGCCTTCCGTCCCCATGAGCCGTTTGAACTCCTCCATCACGATATTCGAATCGCACTTTTGATAAACCTCCGCCGGCAGGTCGGTCCCGTTCAGATAGATCGCCAAACCTTCTGTTTTTCCAAAGGGCACCTGGCGGTTTCGTTCCGATTCCACGATGAACTTCGACCCCTTGGGCGCGCCCAATTCCTCCAACTTGGCTTTGATCGGGCCTAATGCCTGGTCTACCGGGACCTTGAGTTCAATATCAATGTCGATGTATTCGATCTCTCCTTCCTTGCTTTGCATCGTCCCGCCGCCCGATACTTCGCCCAACCCCAACTTGGCCAGGACCACCCCCAAGGGGTCTTCATAGCGAGTTCCCCGTTCCAGGAGCATGATTCGATCGTTCAGTTGGCCCACCAGATAGACCGCTTTCGGTTTTCCCCTGGATTTGAAATGCTCGACAATCGCGGCGAGATCCTTCCGGATGGCGAATAGGAACGCGAGGATGATCAGTCCCATGACCACGGCCTGGGACCCCCTAAGGCTCCCGTCGAGGGCGCCCAAAACCAGGTAGGCCACGCACACGGCCAACACCAACAATCTCAGGATGAAAAAAACACGTTTCATGCTTTCGGCCCCCCGGTGCGGATTTTATTGACCGGCCCTGAGGCGGTCTCTTCGACCTCATCCAGTTCCTCGTCCTGGTCTTCCTCGTCGGACCCGTCATTCAAATGGACATCCTTCGCGCCCGATTTTTCCATTTCATCCTTCAGGCGGGCGGCCAGCTTGGGCGGGGCGATCAGGCAAAGTTCCCGACCGGTCTCTCTCCAAGAGATCCAGAAGATGAGTTGGATGGGCACCCCCTGGAAAAGGGGTTTGAACTGGCATTTCATGGATTCCCCGACCTTGAGCTTCCTCAAGACTGCCTGGATCTTTTCCATTTCTTTTGGGCCGAAGCCCTGTTCGAGATGCGGGGCAATCTTTTCCAGGAACTTGTCCAACGAAGCCCGCTCGAACTTCCCGGCGACCGCATGGTAGTCGGAAGGTGGGACCACCAGCACGTCGCCCATGGAATCCCGGTATTTCTGGGCCAGGTTCCAATAGCCGATGTTGGCGCGAACGTACTTGTCCGCCGGCAGGTAACGGGAAAAGGCCTCTAGGAGCGAATCGAGCCCGCCGATGAGCATGTCGACCTGGATGGAATCCCCCCGGTAGGGTTTGATTTTGAATTGGGAGGTGGAGGTGAACTCCACTTCCTGGACTTCCAGCCAATAGAGGGTTCGGGGTGGGCGCCAAAAGACGTGGCTAACGATCTTCTCGGGGTCCAGGACATACCGGGTGGAAATGCCATAAAGGACCCCCACGAGCCCGAGGAGACCGATGCAGGCAAAACAGACCATGGTCCCTGCCCAGCCTTGTTCGCGTTTGAAGTATTCAAAGCCGATGGCGGTCAAGGACATCGCCAGGACCCCAACGCCTAGCCAGCCGACCCAAGGGTGGTAACGTAATTCCAACGCTTCCCCACCCCGCACCGGGGCCGCTTTTTTTCGGACCATGCGTTGGATGACCAGGGCAAGCGCCATCACGGTGAGGATGTGGGTCATAGCTTTCGGCAGGTGTTCAATCACGGATAGGTCCTTATCCCACGTCTACCGCATGGAGCGGCGGTCAGAAAAGAAGTCGGGCTGGACTTGCCCCATTTTAATAATAATCATTCCAAGAAAAGCGGATTTTGTTGATCCATCAGAATCCCCGAAGTGGACAAAATGTCATTCCAATATAGGTTCTTCCCTGATTCACTTCCCTTGCGAGATCAGGCTATAGGTACCAACACAGGCGAGAAAGCCCAATATCACGAACACCGTCTGTCCCCAAGTCCAACCTTGATAATCCGGCTTGGGTTGAAGGGCCTCGTTGGCCTGGTTGATGTAGCTTTGAACAGGAAACATGAACAAGAACAGCGGGATGCTCATGCACACACGGATCAAGGTGACGTTCGGCCAGGGCCCCGCCAACCTGCTCAGAGTGTCCAAAATGTTCGCCGTCACCACCAAAACAACCCAGAAGGTTGCCAGAACCGTCGGATTGAATTCAGGCTTTTGAGCCTTATTGAGTTCCCGGTCATCATGGACCTGTTTAAATAATTGGTGGCAAAAGAGGGGGCTGAAGATGCATCGGGCCAGGGGGCTTATGTCCAGCTTGTCCCTTTCCTTCACGTATTTCCAATTCATGTAAAACCAATAGCAGGAATACATATTCAAAGTGAAAATGTTCATGAGGGCAAATCGAAAGGGGGAAATGTAAAGGTATTTTCCCGGGACGGCCGCCTGATCGGTTCCAGAGAAAGACTGCGCCTGGGCCTTTGCCTGGACGGGAACGCTGGCCTCTTGAGACGCCTTCATACATCCAAACTTATCGCAAACCGCGATACCCTTACCTTTCGGGATGCATTTCTCGCAATACCATTTCCCGCAATAGCGGCAGGCGATATCGGCCTCGACCTTCGGGTGGTTCTGGCAGTAATGTTTTCGTTCCAATTTTATTCCCTTTGCGTTTTCTACCCGCAATATCGGCCACATTATACGCATCTCAAACAATCTGTGTTGGGGCCTTAATTCTAATTCTTTGGGGTTAATGGGAATACTTTAGTTTTGGCTCCAGGGACGGGAACGGAAGCAAAAGAAGTCAAAAATCGAATTCGCGGGAAAAACACCGGTTCTATTTTTTCGTTCCCGGCAGAATCCCCAGAACCGAAAAGATCGCCGATATCCCCACCGATAAAAACAGCAAAGGCACGCCGATGGCATAGCCCATTTTCTCACCCATCGTCCTCGATTCCTCGGGGCCCTGTGTTTTGATTGCAATGCCAACGCTGATCACGATGATAAAAAGGAACCAGATGGCCATTCCCCAGCCGAGCGCCACAAAGAAAAGAACCATCTTGTTCCGCTGAGGGATCGCAGGAGCCGTGGCCGCCTGCATGACTTGAGATGCCCCGCAGTTGGGGCAGGTAACCGCCGTTTTATGGATCTTGTGGGCGCACCCCCAGCAAAAGATCATGTCCGGATTTGCTTTGGCCCTCCCCGTCTTTTCTGGTTGGTTGAGAAATTGCTGGTAGGACCCGGCTTTGCCCGTGAACGCCGGAGTTTCTTCGTCAGCCCCATTCCCTTTGTGATCCGCCTCCAATCCAGGATTATTCAACCGGTCGGCCCTGTGGTTCCAGGAAACCATGAAGGGTATGAAGGCGAGGAATATGAATACCCAACCATATACCATGGAAACAAAAAAGGTCTTTTGCCAAGGAAAAGTCGAAAAATGTTGAAAATTTAAAATCAAAAAAGAAACGACTCCGACCACCGTCCCAAAAACGGCCGTTCCCTTCAACCAAAGCTTGACCGACATGTATTCGTTCTTCAAGGGACGCCAGGAAAGAACTGGCCACCAGGCCCAATCCATGTCGCTAAGCATGTTGAAAAAGTTCTCGATTGCCTTCATAACGCCTCCCGAGGACAGACCGCCACCAAATGTCTTCTTTTAACGATAATCCACCAGCCATTCCAAACCAAAAAAACCAGGCTTGGTTTCCAGAAGCACTTGATCGCCCTTTTTCTTGGAATAATAAAAATCCCGGTTAACATCCACCTTTTCCTGGTCGGCGGGGTTTCGCCAGGAAGGGTAATAGATGGAATAGGTCGTGATCCCATGGTTAGAGGTGCTCTTATACAACTCCGTCACGACGACCGTCCTTGGCTGGGCCGCCGACCGGTCCAACAAGGCGTTAGCCAGCTGAATATTGGCCATGATCGGAAAGGCCGTCACCGCGCAGACTGCGGCGAAAGTCAGGGCGAGAAAGAACCATTTCAACGTTGGAAGTTTCGATCCGTATTTCGCCTTTAAATTTCCCATGAAAAAATCGCGGTATTTATAGGTGAAGTAACCACAAATCAGGGTGGATAACCCAGCGCAAATGAAATAAACCCTGGCTTCGTCCGCGTTGAGGATAAGGGGGTATTTTTCGTTGGAAAAAAGGCATTCCAGGATCAGGAACATCATCCCGGACGCGAAGAGGGAATCGAGGGACTTATCGTGTTGAATATACCGGTAATCGATGTAAAGAATGACGGGAATGACCACGAGGAGAACCAACTTGACCGTCTCATCCACGTCAAAGAAATTCAAAATCGAGGCCATCAGGATGATGCCAAACAGAAGAGTCATGACCTGCGATGGGCTGCTTTTTCGTTCGGTCAACCGAACCCCCTTTTTAAGCCGTGTGAAAAGCGGGTTTATTTTAGCTGAATTTTAAGAATCAGGTTATTGACGCTATCCGCGACAAAGGGGTTTCCTGTCGAATCCATCTCCAGGCCGTCAGGCGAATAAAAGGTCGCCTGGAAGCCTTCACCGTTCCGAGACCCGCGTTCTTTCGCCGAACCCGCCAGGGCCGAAACTAGGCCGTCGGCCGTGATTTTCGGGAATGTTTCCTGAAATAGACGGCGATCTGGGGTTTGTCCGCCTTGCCCTGCGCGACATCAAGGGTGATCTTTTCGAACCCCGCCTCGCAAGAAGGAGGGAGATGAATCCCGTTCAATTCCAAAAAAACATCAGCTGCCATCGCACCAACCCGTTTGTTTCCATCGACAAAAGGATGATTCAGTGCAATATGGAAAAGATAGGCGGCTGCCATGAGAAACAGATCCTCATGGAGAAACTGGCCGCCAAACTCAGCCTGGGGCATCGCCAAGGCTGATTGCAAAAGCCCCATGTCGCGCAAGCCCTCGCTCCCCCCCAAATGGCGGATTTGTTCCTTGTGGATAAAGAGAACCTGGTCCAGGGTTAGAAAAACAGGAACCCGCATACAGCTTAACCCGCCAAGGTCTTATACATGTTGGGGAATTTCTTGAAGGATTTCCCGACAGCCGATTCAAACCGTGTTTGCTTTTTCGGGTCTCCGGCAGGAGAAATAATCAGGTTCTTGCCGTCGGTCGTGACGTAAAGGGCGGACTTTTCATTGATCTGAAGCAGATCCATGATGGGCCGTTCGATGACCAGCGCGTAACTGTTTCCGTGTTTGGTGAGTTTCTTGATCATGATATTTCTCCGTTATTACTTTATATATACAATGTTATAACATATCGCACGCTTCGTCAAGGAACCTTGCTATCCAAAAGCGCTTGCCTTGCTAAGTTTGTCGATCAAGCCCGGGGAAAGTTTCAGGCGGGCGCCCTCCAAAAGGTCGTTGAATTGGTCCAGGCTGGTGGCGCTAGCGATCGGCGCGGTGATGCCCGGGCGGGCGATCAGCCACGCCAGGGCCACCCGCGCGGGGGTGGCGTTTAATTCTTTCGCGGCCTCATCCAGGGCCTGAAGGATCCTGAATCCCCGGTCGTTTAGATATTTCTTCATGCCCGGACCCCTGGGACTTTTGCCCAGGTCCGCTTCCGAGCGGTACTTGCCCGTGAGAAACCCCGCAGCCAATGAGAAATAAGGGATTACCCCGATCTTTTCTTTCAACAACAGGGGTTCCAGATTCTTCTCATAATCTTCCCGGTCATATAAGTTGTAGTTGGGCTGGAGGCATTCGTATCGGGGAGTTCCTACGCGGGCGCTGGTCTTGAAGGCCTCTTCCAGGCGGCCCGAAACGTAATTGGAAGCCCCGACGACTCGCACCTTGCCCTGTTTCACCAACTGGGCATAGGCTTCCAGGGTTTCCTCCAGGGGTGTGTCCGGATCGTCTTTGTGCGACTGGTAAAGATCGATGTGGTCGGTTTGCAGCCGTTTGAGCGAATCCTCCGCTTCTTTCAATATGTAAGCCTTGGAAAGGCCTTTTTTATCGCCGCCCATGTCCATCCCGACCTTGGTGGCCAAAACCACCTTGCCGCGTTTGCCGCTCCCCACGAGCCATTTACCGATGACGCTTTCCGATTCACCGCCCGTATGGCCCGGAACCCATCGCGAATAGGTGTCGGCTGTGTCGATCAGGTTGAACCCCGCGTCCACGAAAGCGTCGAGGATCTTGAAGGACGTCGCCTCGTCGGCGGTCCAGCCGAACACATTGCCTCCCAGGGCCCAGGGAGCCACTTTCAAACCGCTCTTTCCGATTTCACGCGTTTCCATGGTTCTCTCCTTTTGACTGATGATAGTTTCTATTGAGTGAAGCAAGCAATAAAGGGGAGGAAAATCTTATAGGCCGAAGAATTTGCGGGCGGTCTCGGTGGTCTGGCGGGCCAGATCCTCGAAGGGAATGCCTTTAACCTCGGCCACCTTCTCGGCCGTGAATTTAACGTAGGAAGGCTCATTGCGTTTACCGCGGAAAGGCTGAGGCGTAAGGTAGGGCGCGTCCGTTTCCACCACCAGCCGATCCAGGGGAATCAAGGCCACGGCATCGCGGACATCCTGCCCGTTCTTGAAGGTGACCGGCCCGGCGATGGAGAAATGGCAGTTGAGCCCCAGGAATTTCTCGACGTAGGGCGCCCCCGCGGAGTAGCAATGCATGAGGATCTTCATTCCTTGGGCCTCGGACTTCAATTGCCCGTAAATATCGTCATGGGCATCCCGGTCGTGGATGACGAGCGGAAGATGGAGTTCCCGGGCCAGCCGAATCATGCGGGAAAAGAGGACCTTCTGCTTGGCGCGGTCGGAGTCGTGGTAATAATCCAGCCCTATTTCGCCGATGGCTTTGGGATGAGTTTCTCGGGCCAGTCGTTCGATTTCGGCCAGTTCGGCTTCACCGAACCGGTCGGCGTCGTTGGGGTGGGCCCCCACCGTGTGAAACACAACCCCAGAATGCCGGGAAGCCAGGGCGGCAGCGGCCGCCGAGGTTTTCTCATCCGTGCCGATGGTCACGCAGATACTCACCCCCGCTTCCTGACAGCGTTGGAGCACCTCGGCCTCTTCGCCGATGAGCCTTTCGTCGTCCAGGTGGCAATGGGTGTCGATCAGCATTATTTTTTCTTTTCGATTCTTGGAAAAAGCGGTTGGCTCTTGGCGATTTTTTGGCCTACCGGAATCTTGCCCCATTCCTCGGATTCGGAGAGTGAATGCTGATGCACGTCATCGGCAAAGCCCAATTGTTTCCAGATGGAACTGGCCGTAAAAGGCATGAAGGGCGCGATGGAGATGGCCGTGACCCTCAGGGATTCCATGAGCGAAAAAAGGCAAGTGGCCAGCTTTTCCTTTCCCGTGTCCCCTTCCTTGGCCAGCTTCCAGGGCGAAGTTTCCTCGATGTACTTGTTTGCCCGCTTGACGTGGTCCCAGGCGGCCGAAAGCGTTGTGGGGAAGTCGAAGGTCACCATGGCCTTGCGAGCCTTGGGCGCGTAATTTTTGGCGGTTTCAGCCAGTGATTTTTCAAGATCTCCCATTGGGCCGGATGGGGGCACGGCCCCCTCGAAATATTTCTCCAACATCGTGAGGGACCGGCTGACCAGGTTTCCAAGATCATTCGCCAGGTCGCCGTTGAAGCGCAATTCAAAGGCCGCGTCCGTATAGTTGCCATCAAGCCCGAACTGAATCTCACGCAAGAGGTAATAGCGAAGGGCATCGGGGCCGTATTTTTCAACCAGCTCGAAGGGGTCCACCACGTTGCCCAGGCTTTTGGACATCTTCTTGCCGTCTTTGTTGATGTAGCCGGTGCCGAAGACCCGCTGGGGCAGGGGCTCGCCCGCGGCCATGAGCATGGTGGGCCAGATGGTGGCGTGGAAACGCAATATATCCTTGCCGATCAGGTTGACCGTCTCATGCTGGATCGTGCCCTCGCCCTTCCAGAACTTCTTGTACATTTCCCCGTTGGGCCAGCCCAGAGCCGTGATGTAGTTGAGGAGCGCGTCGAACCAGACGTATATGACCGTCTTGTCCTCGACCGGCGCCGGGATGCCCCAGACCACGCTGTTGCGGGTGATGGAAACATCAGCTAGGCCGGGCTTGATGAAATTGTTTACTAGCTCGTTACGGCGGCTGTCAGGCTGGATGAAATCCGGGTTGGCCGCAAGGTGCTCTTCCAACCTTTTCTGGAACTTGGACATGGCGAAAAAGTAGTTATTTTCTTTGATCCGCTCCACGGCCCGGCCGCAATCGGGGCACTTTCCATCGATGACTTCAGAATCAAGGAGGAATTTCTCATCGGGAAGGCAGTACCAGCCTTCGTACTCGCCCTTGTAGATGAAACCTCCATCCAGGACACGCTTGAAAAACTCTCGGGCGGGGGTCTTGTGCCTCTCCTCAGTGGTTCTTATGAAGTCGTTGTTGGAAATTCCGAGTTTCACCCAGGCTTCCTGGAAACGAAGCACGACCTTATCCGCCAGCTCTTTCGCGGTTATGCCCTGTTCCTTGGCGGTCTTCTCGATTTTTTGGCCATGTTCGTCGGTGCCCGTGAGGAACCAGACGTCGTATCCATCCATGCGTTTGAAACGGGCCATTGCGTCCGCCCCCACGGTGCAGTAGGCGTGACCGATATGGGGCACATCGTTGACGTAATAAATGGGGGTGGTGACGTAGAAAGTCTTGTTGCTGTTCGGCATTTCAGGCTCCCTTTGTTTCGCGACTCGAAGAAAAGATAGTTCGCAGTTGGCAGCTAGGCTTTTAAAGACTTTCCTGCGAACTGCGAGCTGCTAACTGCCAGCTATCAAAGACTAAATCGTTAACTCCGTTAGCGGGCGGTGAGACATTTCGCCCCTCTGGATTCCTTCTCTGAGTTCCATGAATAGGTGGTCCAATATCATACGGGCCTGGAGATTGGTGTTGATCATTTCCTGGTGTCGGGAAAGACTTTGAAGCACATCGGCGTGCGGCAAACCGCCCCATCGGGGAGGAAGGGGAGCTTCCTCCCCGATGCGCTTGCGCCAAAGGCTAATCCAGGCCTCAAAGACCAGGCTTAACACCAGGGTTTTACGCTGGGTAGCCGTACGGTCCGTATCATCCAGGATTTCGGGTTCCCACTGGTCGTATTCGGAAGAGAGCGCGAGCCAGCCTTCTTCCGGACCCAACAAGGCCTGGTCCAGGTCCTTTTCCACCTTGTCCCGAAACTCCCGCCACTGCGGGTCCGCTTCCCGAAGGGCGAGGGTCATGCTGCCTTGCGCGTTTTTGGCGGCTCCCGCCGCGTCTTTGGAATTCCAACCATGACCATCCACCAGAAGTTTCTGAATCATCTCGGGAGGCAGGGCCCCGAAGCGGACCGGGCGACATCGGGAAAGGACCGTGGGCAGCAGATCCCCCTTATTTTCCTCAATCAGGATGATCAGTGTATCGGAAGAAGGTTCTTCCAGGGTTTTGAGCAGAATTTCCTGCACCTTACCTTCCATCTTCCCCGCGTCGGGAATAACCGCGATCTTCAGCGGGGCTGAAAAAGGAGCTTGCGACAATTTTTGCGCGAGCCATTTGGTGGTATCGGTAAAAATGCCCTCGGTTTTTTTATCCCTGTCCTTCTCATGCCAGAAATGTTCCCGGTCCACCCAGTAAAGATCGGGGTGGGATTTGGAAAGAACCTGGCGGCAATCCGGGCAGCCGGGGCAGTCCTCACCCTGCCTGCAGAAAAGGGTGCGGGCCAGGGCCAGGGCATGGGTCTTTTTGCCGACACCCCTGGGGCCCGTCCAGAGGAAGGTTTGCACGCCTCGGTCTTTTTTAAGGGCCAACAAGAGCTTTTGGGCCTCAGCCTGGATATTTAATTTTTCGAGCCGGGGGATAACGAACTCAGCCATGGAGAACCTTCGACAACTTTCTCTTCCAGGGTTGGGGAAGGCGTTTTTGAAGGCCGAGGATCAGGTCGTGGAAAACTTCTTCCTGGGTTTGGGTTGAGTCGAGGATCAGGAACCTTTTTGGTTCGGCCTTTGCCAGTTTAAGAAATGTCTTACGGATTTTTTCGTGGAAAGAAAGGGGTTCCCTTTCCATCCGGTCTTTATGGCCCTTAGAAGCTTCTGCCCGCCGCAAACCCAGTTTTATCGGCACGTCGAAAAGCACGGTGAGGTCCGGATTCAATCCCCCGACGGCGGTCTCATTCATTTGTTTCAGAAGGGCCATGGAAAAACCACGGCCTCCGCCCTGGTAGGCCAGGGTCGAATCCACATAGCGGTCGCTGATAACCAGCTTGCCCTGGTCCAGGCCGGGTTTCAAAACTTCCAGCACGTGCTGAGTGCGGTCCGCCAGGAAAAGGAACAGTTCCGCCTCATGGCTTAACTCGTAGTCCGTTTGGTCCAACAACCAGTGGCGCAGGTAGGTATTGAGTTTGGATCCGCCCGGTTCCCGGGTCGTAACGAAGGGAACCCGGCCCTGGGCGAGCAAATTGGCTAACAACCTCATTTGGGTGGTCTTGCCGGACCCTTCAGGTCCTTCGAAAGTAATGAAAAAGCCTTTGCGTTTCATGAATCCTTATCCATTTTCAAACTGGACTGGGAATATATCACAACCGACCCTTTGAAGGCTTGGAAGCTTGTTTTTCCCAGCCCAGGATAGACCAGCCCTCCCCGGTAAAATCAATTCTTTGGAAAGGTCGATACCCAAGGCTTATTATTTGCCGTTCCACTTCGGGCAGTCTATCAGGATGGTCCAGCCCTTGAATCCAGACTAATGCGATTTTTCGGCTCATCTGGGCGGCCGCAAACGCCCTTTGGCTGATGGGAGCCGCGTCATAAGACGACATCAACACCTTATCCTTTGAATAATACCTTATCAATTCAGAAGCCCAATAATTGCAAAAGCCTGCTTGGTATCCGGTCTGTTCCAGCTTTACGGCCAGATACTGGCCAGGATTGGGCCGTGGGGACTCCGTAAATCGCACAGCCAGAAAAAAAGTGTTGATCCCGATCCATAGACTTAAAACCAGCACCCAAAACCTTTTCTTTATCTTTGTCCCTGCCCGAGCGGCCGCCAGTCCCAAAAGAATCGGGATAAAGAACTGCCAAAAGCCAAGATAACGAAGCGTCAACGCATCCCAAGCCTGGTTGCCAAAAACAAAAAAAGCCAGGAAGAAGACGGGGGGAAGGCAGAAAAGGAATGTTTCCTTAACTTCATTCTTATCAAAGGTGGACTTGAGAACCATCGCAAAAGTAATAGCCAGAAGAAACCAAAAAATTACATGCAACAGTCCATCCCAACCAGGTTTTGAAACTGGATCAAGAAAACGCCCCAAGGCTGAGTTCTGCAAATACCCCCACGGAATTCGGCCAAACCAATATTGGGGCCAAGCCCACCAAATCAAAGAAGCATGTTTTTGAATCTGATCACAAGAGCCAAGCCCCGGATGCACGTAGCCGTTTCGGTAAAGCACCATCCAAGGAATCCGCCGAGGAAACAAAGCAATCGCTAAACCTGCCCCAATGGTTATCAGGGGTATGCGAATCCAGTTTTTTTCACCGGAATGCTTTTTCCAAGAATCCACCTCGAACCACAATACGGGGAGAAGAAAAAAAAGCGAGAAGGGGTCTTCCAAACAAGCCCAAATGGTAAAAAAGCCGAAGGAAAACACAAAAAAGTTATTTTTGAACCACGAACCCGCGAAAAGAATCAATAAAGGGCCGAACAAATAGCAAGACCGCGCCTGACCTATGGTGGTCCCCAAACAATTAATCCAAGGCGGCGGCAAGGCAAGAAAAGCCATTAGGGGAATCCCCGCTACCCAACGGCCTGTTCGGTGGACGAGGATATAGGCCCACAATAAGTAGAGAAAGACGTTAACGAGACATGCGAAGTATGGAAGAAAATAAATATTGCGATGGGCCAATAAAAAGAAAAACTGGAAAATCCAGAAACGAGATCCAATTTGTTCCGAGGTATAAGGCGAAAATTCGGAAATGCCTTTTTCATTGGGTGGGGGTGTCTTAAATTGAATCTCTCGACTACACACAACATCATCGCTTGTCAGTGATTCATAATGGAAGGCTATGTATTCGGCCCGGACGAGGAAACCTATCAAGGCGGCGGCCACCAAGTAAACCATTCTTCGCATCGACAGGGAGTTCAAGCCGTCTGCTTTCAAGGGATCAGACATTCATTCAGACCCTTCATTGAGGTTCCCAGGGAGGTCGGTTCTCAACTTTCGAGGGTCCCTAAATAAAATAGCCCCCTTCCCGACATCGGAAAAGGGGCTATTCACTAAACCTCTTACTTCACTTCCAGCTCGGCTCCGCTTTCCTTGAACTTGGCCACGATACCGTCGGCCTCGGCCTTGGAAACACCGCTCTTGACCGACTTGGGGGCTCCGTCGACCAAATCCTTGGCTTCCTTCAAGCCCAGGCCGGTGACTTCGCGGACGACCTTGATGACGCCGATCTTGTTGGCCCCGGCGGCCTTCAAGATCACGTCGAACGCGGTCTTTTCCTCGGCGGCGGCGGCAGCGGGACCGGCGGCGGCAGCGGCCGCAGGGGCGGCGGCGGACACGCCGAACTTGGTCTCGAGGGCCTTCACCAACTCGTTCAATTCCAGCACGCTCATCTGCTCAATCGCGGCGATGAATTCGTCTTTCGTCAAAGTAGGCATTTGAATCTTCCTCCGTTAATTTAATTCGTTTGTATCCCCCATTTAAAAGGGGAGATGTGAGTAAAAAGCCTAGGCCGTTTTGGCCTTGGCTTCCTTGATGGCGTTGAGGGCGTATACCAGCTTGCTCGCGGGACCCGCCAGCACCCGGACGAAACCCGTGATGGGCGCCTTCATGCTACCCAGGGCTTTCGCCAATAGGACTTCCCGGCTCGGCAGGTTCGCCAGGGCCTTGATGTCCTGGACGGTGATTTTCCGTCCATCCATCCAGCCACCCCGCAGGACCAGCTTCGCATGGTCCTTTCCGAATTTGCTCAAAACCCGGGCCGGAGCCACCGCGTCTCCCATCGCCAAAGCAATGGCCGTGGGACCGACCAGCAGGTCGTCCAAAACCGTGATTTGTGCCTGGTTCAAGGCTAGTCTGGCCAAATTATTCTTCACCACGTGGTATTCGACCTTGGCGTGGAAAAGTTGGGCCCGCAATTGGGTCACTTCCTCTACGGTCAAGCCGCTGTAACCGGTGACGACCGCCGACTTGGACGACTTCACCTTCTCCAGAAACTCCTGAACCACCTTCACCTTTTCAGGCCTAGGTTCGCGTTTATGCAGTTCTCTCAATTCACTCACCACCCTTCGTTGATAAATAACCACTGGGACTAGGGGAAAAAGAAAACCCCTCGTCCGAAACGACCGGACGAGGGGTAAGGGGATCACCTTAAGCCTCATATTTCCGGACCGTCTCGGCAGGCAACCATTAAGCCTTCAACCGATATTTCCGGTTCAAGGCGCCTGCTGTCTTCGATGGTCGGCAATGGGGAAAAGCGGGAATCTCCCGCTTAAACCTTCTGCCGCCCCGGGATTCTTTAGGAACCCCAAGGCTACTGACTCATCCCAACTTCTGCCCCCTCAAAGCGAGGGGAACATTTACAAATCAATCCTGATTCTTCGAAGCCGCCTTCATAAATTCCGAGGGATCCACTTTGATTCCGGGGCCCATGCTGGAGCTTAAGTAAGCCGAAACCAAGTAGGTTCCCTTGGAGGCGGCCGGTTTGGCCGACACCAGGGTACGAAATAGGGTTTCCGCGTTTTCCTTGATTTGGGTTTCTTCGAACTTGATTTTTCCGATGCCGGTGTGGCAGATGCCCTGGTCGTCCACGCGGTATTCGATTTTACCCGCCTTGATTTCCTTGACCGCCCGGCCGACGTCGGCCGTGACCGTCCCGGCCTTCGGGTTGGGCATCAGACCCTTGGGGCCCAGCACCTTACCCAGCTTGCCGGCTTCGCGCATGATATCCGGAGTGGCAACCAGGACGTCAAAGTCTAAGAAACCCCCGGCGATTTTTTCCACCAGATCGGCGTCCCCGGCGAAATCCGCTCCCGCCGCCTCCGCCTCTTTCACCTTCTCTCCCTTGGCCAACACCGCCACGCGAAGGGTCTTGCCCGTTCCATGGGGGAGGCTCACGGTGCCGCGAACCTGTTGATCGGCCTTTTTGGGGTCTACGCCCAGCATGATATGCAATTCGACCGTCTCGTTGAACTTGGCCGGGGCTGTTTTTTTCAGGAGAGTAACCGCCTCCCCCAGGGGGTAGGCCTTGGTCTTGTCCACCAACTCGTTGTTCTTCACGACCCTTTTGCTAGCTTTCTTCATTGTTTCCTCCCGTGGTTCAAGCGCCCCACCGCTAAGATGAAGCTCCCACAGTTGATGATTTGAGCCCCGAGAGGCTCCCAGCTTACTTCGTGATCTCGATTCCCATGCTTCGGGCGGTTCCTTCCACCATGCGCATGGCGGATTCCAGTTTCTGAGCATTCAAATCGGGCATCTTGGTCTTTGCGATTTCCTCGACCTGCTTCTGGGTGACCTTGGCCACCTTCTGCTTATTGGGAACCGGAGACCCCTTGGCCAATCCGGCAGCCTTCAAGAGAAGGACCGCAGCAGGAGGTGTCTTGGTGATAAAAGTGAAGGAGCGATCTTTATAGATGGAAATGACCACCGGGATGATTAGGCCGTCCTGTTTCTGGGTCGCCGCGTTGAATTGCTTGCAGAACTCCATGATATTGACGCCGTGCTGACCCAACGCCGGACCGACTGGGGGAGCGGGGTTCGCCTTGCCCGCCGGGATTTGAAGCTTCACCATCGCCGTTAATTCTTTCGCCATGCCTTTTTCCTTCTATCTTTCTGCCCGGCCGGTTGAACCGCCGGGGATGAATGTTTCTACTCTTTCTCGATCTGGTGGTATTCGAGTTCCACCGGGGTCTGGCGGCCGAATATGGTCACCATGACCTTCACCCGTTCCCGTTCGGGGTTGATATCCTCAACCGAGCCGGAGAAGTTGGAGAAGGGGCCGTCCATCACCTTGACTAGATCGCCCTTTTCAAACTGACTCTTCAGCGCCCGGCGCTCGCGGCGTTTACCGATGTGCTCCAGGATGGCGGTGACTTCCTCGTCGGGCAGGGGGATCGGGGTGTTCCCTGACCCTACGAAACTGGTCACCTTGGGGGTGTTGCGCACCACCGACCAGGAATTCTCGTCCATGTCCATCTCCACCAAGATATAGCCGGGGAAAAACTTCTTATTCGTCACCCGCTTCTTCCCATTTCGGGTTTCTGTCACTTCTTCTGAGGGGATCAGGATCTGGAAGATTTTGTCTTCCATATTCATGCTTTTGATCCTGTTTTCGAGGTTGGTCTTGACCTTAGCCTCGTAACCGGAATAGGTGTTGATGACATACCAGCGCTTGGACATGCGGCGTAAAACCTCTCTTTGCTGTTACTTGATGATGAGTTTCATCAAACTGCTGATGATCAGGTCATATGTGGCCAGTAGCACCATGATAAAAAAAATCGTGACGCAAACAACCGCAGTCGAGCCCTTGATATCCTCCGGGGCGGGCCAAGAGATCTTTTTGAACTCGGACTTCGCCTCGGCTAAAAACTGTTTCAATTGTTCAATCATTCCGACCCCAAACCCTTCGTTCATCCGTATGGCAGGGCAGGCAGGATTCGAACCTGCAACGCGCGGTTTTGGAGACCGCCGCTCTACCATTAGAGCTACTGCCCTTCAAGAGGAACCCAGCCTCAAGGCGGGTTCCAGGATTAACCCTACTTGGTTTCCTTGTGCAACGTGTGCTTGCGGCACCAACGGCAATACTTCTTGATCTCAATCTTGTTTGGCTTTTTCCGCTTGTCTCGCGTCTTATCATAATTGCGACGCTTGCATTCCGAGCAAGCCAAGGTAATTTGTTCGCGCATGAGGCTTTATTCCTTCAGTATCTGTTCTATTCGATGATTTCGATGACCACTCCGGCGCCCACCGTGTGGCCGCCTTCCCGGATGGCGAACCGCAGTTCCTTCTCCATCGCCACCGGTACAATCAACTCGATTTCCATCGTGATATTGTCCCCCGGCATGCACATCTCCGTGCCGCCCGGCAACTGCACGCTTCCCGTCACGTCCGTGGTCCGGAAGAAGAATTGCGGCTTGTAGCCGTTGAAGAACGGTGTGTGC
>Ga0182030_10000654_pt1 | contig 66982 bp, 33 predicted proteins | sample 812S3MmetaG_FD_121299 | JGI IMG/M metagenome (GOLD analysis project Ga0182030, IMG submission 121299) | Permafrost microbial communities from Stordalen Mire, Sweden - 812S3M metaG (Illumina Assembly) | ecosystem: Environmental > Terrestrial > Soil > Wetlands > Permafrost | place: Sweden... | reverse complement strand
TTGCCGACGGACAAATCAATGCAGCCCCAAATGTGCTCAAGGGAAGCAGTGAAAAACAAACGCATGAAAATATAACCTAATGCGTCTTGCTCGTTACAGACTCTATGGACAGACTCTAATTAGAGTCCACATGGTCTGATTCTCACCATCTGGACTGGTTGCCGGCCCAGGAGAATCCTTATAATATTCTTCCGCTCCGCGCACAATAATAAAATAGCAGATAACCAGGAAAATATCTATCAGTAAGATAATGAACTGTTGACCAAAGATAGATCGAATAAGCCTCGTATTGCCAAATGAGTGCGAAGTCTGCCAACCTACCCAACTGGTCGCAATAATCACTGTCCCCAACAATAATTGCGCATAAATATGCGGATACTCCCAAAGCGCTTTACCTTTTATGACAATATCTCCACATTCCACGGCCACCTGACCGAAGGCAAGGGCAAACAACATGCCCACAAATTCAAAGCTAATTCATCCAAATCTCCGAATAAACTTAATTCAACTGCTATTTCTTCTTCGCCTCCTAACTATTGGTTGTACAGAAAATCTACGTCAAAAAAATATTTCGAAGGGTTATTGGGATCGTAATATATGAAAGTGTATTTCTTCTGATCGAGTCGAAGTTGCAGGCTTATCGATGGCACTTTTATCTCTTCGCTTCTAAACTGAATTGATTGATTTCCATATTTATATTCATAAATGAGAATTGCCGCACTTGCATCAATTTGACGATTATTTCTGTCTTGATCATACAGAGAATCCAACATCTCAATTTTAGAAGGCAGCGAATCCGGCAGTATATCTTGAATATTTTCCCGAGCTATTATTTTACAATCCTCAAAATATATCTTAACCTTCGTTCCATTTTCTTTAAGCCAATTCTTTCTTTTTCGAATAGCTCTTAATCCTCCTTTAGTTTTGAAGATCGAAACTATTGTAGCACAAATGGCTATGGCAAAAATCAATATAAAAATCACTAAACGCATATTAATCTCTCTCGATAATTTTCAGTCCTTGAAATCTTGCCACTGGAGTCGTAATAATACCAAACTTCTACCTTTTTACCCAAAGGCTTGTTTCAAATTTGCGTTCGCTTGAAATGGAAGGCCCGCTCCAGCAAATGAATAATGCTGACCATCTTTTTTGATCCATGATCAGGTGTCTCTTTATGGCAAGCGAATAATCCAGCCAGATCCGGATCTCCAAAGAATCGAATCCCGATTCCAGTGGATACAGCCCCAATTGTCCGGCCTTTTGATGGACCATCTGGTACATGTAATCCGGCCGCCCCCTTCGGTCGTGAGGGATCTCTTTCCTGACGGTATCGGTCGTCTGTCCCATAACTGGGCTGACTATAAGCAATGAGATAAGAGCAACAATAAAAGATAGTGGTTTCAACATAAAATGATTATTGATTCGGATTGATAAGAGGTGTATGATGCGGCTGCAACCATAGCGGCAAAACATCGTAACATCCCATACAATTACTGCCTATCTATCTTTCATCTCCCAAACTCTCTCCACCAGAATAGAGAGTGCGCACCAATCTTATAATAGATGGTATCCTTTTCTGTAGGTTCGACCAGTCCGGTGATCGTCGTTCGTATCACTTCCAATTGCCCATTTTCAAAATGATAATCCCTGACAGTCTTCTCCCGGATCTGATCCGCTGGAAACTTTCCCGCTGAGCCGATATCACCATCCGGATTCATCGGAAGATAAGTATTGAACCGGTACACCGTTTCCTCACTGTCCTTGAAAATAGTGACTGATTTCAGTTTGTCTTGTGAAGAATCATCAACATATTCGAGCGAAATAAATTTGCCCTTGCCGATATAATTGTAAACAACCAGGTTGGCAGTGTCCGCCCTCATGCTTGACCGGGCAGACCAATAGTTACCTTTCTTTGTATAATTCAATCCAGATGACCCGATGCGAGGATACCAGTTCACTAAGCGGATCTCATTGGCGTCTACCGAATCCACTTCAAAACATGGAGGCAGAGGCTTATCAGTATTCAGACGTTGTTTACCCTGTCCTGTATACAGATCAATGTCTGAATAAAACGATGCATGAACTTCATTCTGCCTTTCTGAAGGCGAATGGCAGCTTTTCATTACCATGGCAGCAAAAACAAATAACAGCATTTTCATATATAGGATTTATTAATTGTACCGTATTTTACCAAAACTGTCGAAATATACATTTGTAATAGTCGTCGTTGTTCCATCCGGGGTCACCTTTGTCCATTTCCCTGCATCCTCATAGGCGTGTCTATACCTATCCATCGGCCTTGCCGGATCATATCCGTGCGGAGTTTGGTATTTAATCCCGAACCCCATTTTTTGCCAGAAGCCATTATTAAACATTCCTTCACTGGCTAAACTAAAACTCTGATTGCCATAGACGGTGGCATTGAACTTTTTAGCCATGGCTTGCAATAGACTCACTCCACCGTTAAAGCTTGCACCCGCATGACAGGCCATTAACACGACTTCAGCGCCCGGGACGTCTACCATGAATTTCGCGATCCTGGAGAGTTCTTCTGATTTCCTAATGGCCGCCGGCGTGTTGTAGGTGGTGCTTCCCAATGCGAAATAGGCTCTCCCACCAATAGCGCCATACCCATGGCTTGCAATGAATAAATTACTGATCTGCACACCCAGGCTCTCAACCTGATTAGCTGCATCCTGAGCATTCTTAACTTGCAGGATATGAACATTCCCCTCCGGCAAACTTTGCGCTGCATTTAAGGCAATTTGCAATGCATTGTCCTTTTTATTGTCCGCTATCAGCCCACTCCCATCAGCATTGGCAACGGGGAAAATCATAACATTTTGCGATTGCGCAAAGTCACCTATTCCGTATTCTGCCTCAACGCTTGACCAGCTAACGACATTACCTTTTTCATCTTCATATTGGCCGGTGTTCCAGTTATAAGTTGAGGCCATTCCATCAGCATCAATCAGGATAACCGGATTATTCAGGCAGTAATTATACGGAGTGACGGAAATGAATTTTTCCATCAAAGGATCAGCTGAAGCCCATCGACCGATCTGCGGATCATAGAATCTGGCGCCGTAATCATATTCTTCCAAACCGGTCCCATCCGAAAACTCCTGGTTCTGTAATTCCTTTTTGTTGTAGCGGTATTTATTCTGCGCGTAATTGGTTTTGGATGCTTTATCGCTGATCCCTGCCATCGTCAAACCGAACGGATAATAATGCGTTTCCTCCAGCAATCTACCCCGGGTATTGACAACCTGGATGTTATCAAAATACACGTCGATATTACTGCTCTCGTTACTGCAATATACATAAAGATAGCCGCTCTTACTAATCGGCACACTCTGCGTACACTGCCCCAGCGCGCCGCTGCCGGCGGTGCTGGCAGGATAAGACCCGCTGTTACTGGCTACTGCGTTCAGCTGGTTGTCGAACAGGATCCAGTTGATCCCCGCCTTAGGCGGTGTCAATGCAGACGTGGGCGGCGTCGGCATAACATTCAACGCACCGTCCAATTCTGTATTCAGGGTACTGCCGCTCGTGGTCAGTTGCGTAGTGGCCGTAGAGGTCGCCGGCTCGCCAAAATGGCTGACCAGGCTACCCGTTCCCATGAAACCGCCAACGAAGTTATTCAGCGCACCCGTGATCAGGTTATTATTCGAAGACGACGTGCTGTTGGAGAAATAATAAGTCTTGCCGAAAATACTGATCACGTCTCCGCTCGTTACTTTCAACAATATCCCTGCGTCAGCCTGCTGAGTGGAATTATGGGGGATCATGTACATATACCCGCTGGTGCTGCTGTTGGTCACGTTGACATTCGGGTCGGTATCCGGGTTCGTGATGCCGTTATTATTGGGATAAGCAGGAATATTGGTGCTGTATCCGCCCGGAATATTGCTGTTGGCCGTAATATTTCCGACATTATTAACCGTATAATACTGCGTCAGCGTACCCTGCCCGCCATCTTCAAAGGTGGCCGCCGGTATGGTGATATCCTGCTCCAGTTCATCGGTTACCACGACACGGGTATTACCTAAATGATCCTTGATAAAATAATCATAGGCAAAATATTTGTTCGTATTATAAGTGGATGGTGTGATCGGCCTGATCCGCCCTTCCTCATGGCCGATGAACTGCAGAGCATCCCTGACATCCGTCGGCAGCGCCGATGCATGCACCTGGCTTTGGTAGACAAAAGATCCGATATAGGTCGTCGTCGTTGTCAGTGTGTTGGTGCTGTTGGCGCCTGTATTATCGGTCGTTTGCTTGCGAAGTCTTTGACCGGTTCCGTCGTAAGTGTAGGCAATGGACCCTTTACCTGTAAAGGTCATCGTGAGTGGCTGATTGAAATAATTGTAGGCAATGCTGCTGATCGACCGGTTATTGTCGAGTGTTATATTCCCGTCCCCATCATAGGAATAGTCACTCGTCCCCGGGGCATTGGCGCCGTCATGGAAATCACCTAACACCGTATTCGGATTGGAAAAAGTATTAGTAACAGCAAACAATTGATTGCTGTTGGAAATATACTGATAACCTAATGCATCGATCGTTCCGGTCGGGTAACCCAGCTGAAATCCCTGCTCCGACATGCCCTGGATATTTCCGTTAACATCATAGCCGGAAACGCTCACACTATAATTCATAGTGGTATTATCCGTCCAACTATTACCGCTGGTATTCTGATGATAATTGGCCTGCATCAGGCGATTCACATTGTCATAGCTGAAATCATATATCCGGCCAATGCCATCCCCCTTGCTTTTCCAGATCGCCCCTGCAACATTCCCATTATACTGAGCCACCGCATACGACGCGCCATTCGCCACAGAGGTCGTTTTGTCATATGCCAGCTCCAGCCCGAAATAGTTCGCGTTCCCGCTGCCACTGAGATAGCTGCTCCGATTGATACCCAGTAAGCAGCCCCGGATATTATAGTCGTACGTGAGCGTTTCTATGGGCGCAGGCGCATTCACCGGATCCGTGCCCAACGCCTTCGTCGTCAGCCTTCCCAGCATATCGTACTGGTTGCTGACAATCACCTGGCTCTGAACGGGGTTGGCCACAGGCGTGCCGTTCACCGTGCCGCTGAGCGATTTGGTCACGGTCAGCAGCCGGTCTTCCAGGTCATACGCGTCAACCGCTGATTAGCGGCATTGGTTACCTCATAATTGAACTGGTATTGTCGGTAAATACTGCTCTGGCCTTTCAGGCTGTTCGTGATCACAATATTGTTCAATTGCATCCATTGCAGGTTGCCGTAGGAGGTATTATTTAGGACTTGCGTTGCAAATTCACCGGATGCGGAGCCACCGACAAGACTGCCGAATTGCGCCACCGTATACCTCGGACAGGTGGCGACGCTTGCATTGAAGGCGATCGTTTCATTGGGACTGGAGATCTGGGTCAGGTACATCGGCCAGTACATATAGCCCGAATATAGGTTCGTCCCCGTCCCCGTTGAGGACGAAAAGCTCCCCGGAGTAGTGGGTGCCGTAAAGGTGCTGCCGCCGGTGGGCTCGGATTGGATACTGAGATTACTGGCGCCGATAAAAAGATCGCATGTCGGATACGTCCGCGCATATTGAAAATTCACCGTGTTCCCTTCCGGATCTATGATCTGCGTCAGTAGCCAGGTGCTGGCATAAAACTCCGGTGCGTTGATGCTCGGGTTAGGCGTAAATGGATTATAGAATTCAATCGCATTGACACCGCCAAACACATATTTTGTGCCGTCCGGTACCGTCAGCGTAAACCCGGAAAAAGCCCTGGAATCATCAGTACCATTATTCAAATGCGGGTTGTTGGCCTCGCTGTTGTATTGTTGGATCAGCGTTTGGATCGTCAGAAAAGAAATGAAATCATTGGGCGCCGGATTCAGCTGCACCTGAATGTTCTCATCGGAAACTACCTGCCAGCCGAGCGTAGAGCCCTGATAATAAAACTTTCCCGTATGCCCATCACGCTAAAAGAAAATTCGTCGGCTTCCGCGTCCGGCATGATTGGGTATTTATCCATGGTATAATCATTGCCCAGATCCGAGGTGGTCGCCCACGTGCTGAGCTGTGCAATATCGGCTCCGTCAAGCTGAGAAGTGGAAGGATTATAATTGGGCAGCGGGTAGTAGGCGTCATCGGGAGTGGGCCCGTCATACTCATCGTTCATGTTATGCATAGTCCGGGTGATGGTCCCGATGCTCTCCAGGTCCCAGCCCAGGCCCACCCATCCCGGATGTGGGGACGGTTTTACCGCGGCCGGATGATAACGCAGATTGATCGGCACCTCGATCCTGCCATACTTCAGTGTGTGCAGCGGAATACTGATCTGCGGGGTACCAGTAAATAAATCGACCGGGATATTCCGAAATTTATCCAAGGCAGTCATATTGGGGCTTTCGATCGCCGGACCGGGAATAGTCTGGGCTGTCCCGCCGAAACAATGGCATAGCATAAGCACCGTTAAAATGGATGTAAGTCGTGAAAATAGGTTCATCGCAATGAATTATGGAGGTTTAGCGCTACAGGGTATATCCTGTCCGGAAAATAAGAGGTTGTGTTTGCGGGGTGTGGGTAGCATACAGCATGTCGAATAACAGTTGCACATTACCCGACCGGTTACCGATCTTGTATTTTTTGGTGAGTCCGATCAGCGCGGATTTCTGCCAGGCAGCGAAATGATACAGGTCGCCCAACTCAGCGAATTGGTTGAGATACGTATATTCGAACCCGCCCGTGATCCAGATGCTGCCCTTGGCCTTGATGTCCGCGAATGATCGTAAAGAAAGCCCCTGGTTGCTGAGCTGTAGATGGTTGATGCTGTAACCCCAGCCCATATTGTAGCTGCTGCCAATGCCGAAAGTGATCTTATCGGTCAGTTTATAGCCCACCGTTAGCGCGAACTCGCTGGTTACCGGCAGTAGATACCCTGCAGTTTGTGTTTGCAGGTTGATGCCGAATTCCAGGCGCTTTAACAGGCTTTTTGTCTTTTGACTGTTCGGTGTAAAGTCAGGCATGGATATCGATGAGGGAGATCCAAGGATGCCCAGCTGCTGCACCTTATCCTGCACTCCATCCAGTTGTGACTGGGATGACCCGACTTGCTTTTGGATATACTGCATGGGATCGCCGCCTGATTGACCGAAATGTTGCTTCAACTCCAGTTGAACAGCCGAAAGGTTGCGTGCCCCAGTTGCAGCTTGCGCGTTGGGTCCACTTGCCGGCATCGGGAACAACTGGGAAAGCCAGGAATGCTTTTGAAGAAAACTTTGAAAAAGAGGTGATTGAGCGACAGCGCTGAGCACAGCTTCCTGCATCTTCTGCCGGTCATTCAGCATGCTCTTGTACTGTTCCATCTGCTGCTGGTAATAGTAGACCGATTTATTCATGCCCAACAGCTTTTTGGCCAGCCCTGACGAAGCCAGCCCGGCTTTCAGCTGCTGTTCTCTTGCTTTAGCGAATTCCTGGATATCATATGATTTCTGCAGGCTGCCCTGTAGTTGTTGCAGCTGTCCTGTCAGTGCCTGCGCCTTCGACCCTTTTAAAAATGACAGTGCGCTGTTCAGGCTGTCCAGTCGCGAGACATAACAATTGAGGGAGCTGACCGGTAACGCCGATGTCTGGCTGGCCAATTTGGCCCTTAGCTTTTCGTAGGTGGCCGCGCTGTTGGCAAAAAATTGCTGCGCCTTGTTGCTGTCTGTCTTTTGCAACTGTTGCTGCATACCAAGCTCCTGCTTTTGCAGCTGATCCAGCATTTTTGCCGAGCGGGCCTGGACGGCCTGATCCAGACTGCTGAATTGCTTTTGCAGGGTTGCCAATGTATCCGTCCGCTGGCCATAGCACAAGGCATGCGCTGCCAGGACAAGCAAAAAGCTTAATCCATATCTCATGAGAGAATAGGTTTAGGGGAAAACAAAAAATAAGGTGGGAGAGACTGATGTCGCCGGCAGGATGTGCGCCCTAGGCGGATCTGGCTCGGCAGGGCATGAGGGAAATAAACAGAAATTTCATAAGCAAGGGTCTGTTAGGTGAATGAATAGCGTTAGCAATAACGAAAGGATTCTTTGGGTATGGAGGAGTTAAAATAGGGGAAAATCAGCGGATGAATCAAATGTACAGTCGTCGGACGGAAACCACAATAGGTGTAAACACTAATGTCGTTGACTTAAGCAAAAAAAGTATACATTTTGCATACTCTCGCCGATACCTTCTTCAAAATGCATTACTTTGTAAATGAGCCAAAAACACCCGCCACTCTGGTTTTTGCCAATGGTACTCCTATTGTATTGCGCCACGATCGCACAGGCCCAAACCGCCACCGAAACCTGGCAACGAATCGGCCCCGGAGGTGGGGGTTCCACCTTTATTCCAACCTTCTCTTACCATAAAGCCGATGATTTTATGGTGAAATGCGACATGACAGGCAGTTACTTAACCAACAATGGAGGCCAGACCTACCGCTTGATAAATTTTGTAGGGGGTGCCAATGTCTATGCCTATGACCCCAACGACTCCAATAAAATCTATGCTGGAGGGGCATTCTTAAATCGATCGGTCGACGGCGGTAAAACATGGCAACACATCTTCCCTAAGACAGGGGATATCAAACAAACCGGCTATTTCGGCGATCATGCCGAATTTCAGCTAAAAACTGACGATACGGCTTTGTACAAAAAAGACGCCAATGAAATCAATGTCATTCGTATAGATCCGGCATGGCCCAAAACCATCTATTTCGCCCTGGGTCATTTTTTCTTTTACAGCTTTGATGATGGCGACCATTGGCATCGGCAAGACATTCATGCACCGGTTCAAGGGATATACACCAATAGCCAATCATTGAGAAACGACGTCGATATATTTACCCCCGATGCCATTTTCATTTTTAATAAACACGCAAAGACAATGATAAAAAAAGAGCTGCCCGGAGATATGGTGCCGGCGTCGGCCTTTTCCACAGGCACCATTAAAAATACCAACAAAACGATGATCTATGCTTTGCATCATGATGCCATAAAGGAAAATCCCTATGTTTTTGTCCATAGCCAAATATTTACGTCCATGGATAACGGCCATACCTGGCAGCCCGTGACCGACGCAGTCATTACCAATAAAAATGCCGAAAGACCCAGCTTGACGACGATTGCCTGCGCCGAAAACGATGCCGCCAATGCCTACGTTGTCACCAATCATTACGAACAACGAATCAATGACACCACTAAATTAGCGTGGTATGGCGCATTAAAGACCAACGATCAGGGTAAAAGTTGGCATTGGGTTTGGAAGGGCGGTGGCGGCAGTGGCCAGTATCGCGTGCAAGATGCCCGGGACGCCGGAAACTTAAAAGACAGCTGGGTCCATAAAGCCTTCGGCGGCGAGTTCATTCAATTAATCGATGCAGGTGTCGCGCCGCAGGATGGGAACATAGCCATCGTGACCGACTGGTATCGGACGATGAAAACCACCGACGGCGGAAAAACATGGAATGAAATCTATAGCAAAGAAAACAAAGACGGCACGTATTCCACCCGTGGCCTGGATGTCACCACAACCTACGGCGTGCACTTCGATCCCTCCAACCCAAAACACCTGGTCATCAGTTATACCGATATAGGTTTCCATCACTCCTTTGACGGCGGCAAAACCTGGCGGCGATCGGTATCCGGCGTGCCCAATGAGTTCAACAACACCTGCTATTGGGTAGTGTTTGATCCTGATGTCAGAAATAAGCTCTGGTCCGTCTGGTCAGGAATGCATGACCTCCCTCGGGGCAAAATGACCCGCCACCCCGAATGGAAAAACAGCGCCATCGCCAAAGGCGGTATATGTCTGTCCACGGATGGCGGCGTCACGTGGCAACCGACGATGACCGGTATGGGCGATAATTCCCCTACCACTTCCATAGTGATGGACCCGAAATCTCCGCCGAATCATCGGACGCTCTATGCAACGGTGTACAACAAGGGCGTATTCAAGTCTGTCGATGATGGTCAGACCTGGAGCCTGAAAAATAACGGGATCGACAGTAATACTTGTGCCTTTAAAATCATCCTGGCCGATAGCGATTTATTTCTAACGGTCAGCCCCACCCCTGCGTTTAAAGGGGGAAAAAAAGGAATGGATTTTTATTCTGGCGCGGTATATAAGTCTGTCGATGGCGCGGCGACCTGGAAAAAGTTAAACCTGACGGCAGGCTTGCTATTCCCCAATGGATTGGCTGTAGACCCGGCAAATCCCAATAAAATTTATGTCGCTTGCTGGGCCGGCATTCATTTGTCTGATTGGGTGGGCGGCGATGTGGTAAATAGGAACGGTGGCGATAAGGTATTAGATATGCCCGGCGGTATCTTTATGAGCGAGGACGGCGGCGCCACCTGGCGATCTATTTTTGATCCAAAGCAATATGTCTATGATGTAACCATCGATCCCTATCATCCCGGCAGATTATATGGCTGTACCTTCAACCAGGCCGCTTACCGTAGCGATGATGGCGGAAAATCCTGGAAAAAGCTCAAAGGCTACGATTTTCATTGGGGCCACCGGATCATCATCGATGAGAATGATCATGAAAAAATCTACATCACCACCTACGGGAGTAGTGTGTGGCATGGGGTGCCGGTGGTGGAATAAAAAAATCTTACCAGAAAGTGGTATTTTATATTCCCAAAGGAACCCCTACATTTACATCCGCTACTAGTTTTCGCCTGCCCACTCTGCTACCTGACCATCCCGAAAAAATCCATACTCGCGAACCAATCCATACTCGCTTCTTTTAAGACCTGACCTTTTCTTCTTATTGACTATGAACAGCATGCCGGAGGTGTATTTCCCACTTCCCGGTGAGCAGACTCAACTATGCCCCTAAACCTTAAACTCTTGCTATGCCACTTGACGATGCCGATAAGAAGGCTCAGCCCGCATCTAAAGACGCCGGCAGGCTCTCGCAGCTGCCCGCCGCTCTGCAGTCGGACACGAACGAAGACTACGCAAAGACCAACCTGATCCGGATCCCATCCATCAACCTGCCCAAAGGAGGTGGAGCCTTAAAATCCATCGACGAGAAATTCCAGGTCAACGCCGCCAACGGAACCTCCTCTTTCCATATAACCCTCCCCTTTTCCAAAACGAGAACCGATTTCGCCCCTTCGCTTTCGCTGGACTACAGTTCCGGCAGCGGCAATAGCCCCTTTGGCCTGGGCTGGAATATCAGTCTGCTATCCATCAAACGCCGTACAGATAAGTTGCTGCCCCAGTACCGCGATGCCTGCGACAGCGACACCTTCCAGTTTACCGGGGTCGAAGACCTGGTACCCAAAATGATACAAGACGCCCATGGCCACTGGACCGATGATATGGTGACCATCAACAGTGGTTATGTCATCAGGAGATACCGTCCAAGAATTGAAGGCGGATTCACGCTGATTGAAAAAATCATGAACGGCGCCGAAGTATACTGGAAGACCACCACCAAAGAAAACATCGTAACCTTCTATGGCCTTTCTACGCTGGGAAGGATCGCTGATCCCACCGATCATTCCAAAATTTTCAAATGGCTCCCCGAACTGAGCTACGATGACAAGGGAAATTGCTTCCAGTACTTCTATGTGGCGGAAGACCAAGCCAATATACCCCTCTTGTTGCACGAAAGGAACCGGCTAAACGGCAACCAGCCCTATACCAACAGCTATCTCAAATCCATTCAGTACGGGAATACGACTCCCTACTTGCCTGGTACTCAACCCGGTTTCGATCCCTATAATCCTACCCTCCCCGCTAATCCCGCCTATACCTTTCAACTCGTGCTCGATTATGGTGAACATGATCTCAATAATCCCACTCCCGCCCCCACGCCCGGCATGCTGTGGGGTTCCCGGCTGGACCCGTTTTCCGATTTCAAAGCAGGTTTTGAGATCCGTACTTACCGCTTATGCAGACGATTCCTGTTATTCCACTCTTTTAAAGAACTGTCTGTCAATCCGATGCTGGTTCGTTCGCTTGACCTTAGCTATCATTCCTACCAATTCGAAAATGTCCCTGATCCGTACCAAATCCAATTTGTCGAAGCCGATTTCATTGCATCTGTCACCAAAACAGGGTGGAACTGGAATGCCGCAACCAATAGCTACGACCATAACAGCTATCCGCCCGCAACTTTCAATTACCAATTACCGCAATGGAATGTCAACGTTGAAAACATTCCCCCGGAGGATATCCCGAATATGCCGGAGGGACTCTCCAATAAATATCAGTTTACCGATCTCTGGAACGAGGGGATTTCCGGCATTCTGAGCGAGCAATCCGAAGGATGGTATTATAACAGCAACCTGGGCGAAGGCGTGTTCACCCCCGCCGCACTGGTAAGCCCGAAGCCTTCCTTCACCGGCCTGAATGGCGGCGGATTGCATCTCGAGAGCCTGACCGGCGACGGCAGGAAATTTATCGTAAGCACCCTGCCCCCCAACCAGGGCTATTTTGAATTGAGAGACACCCGGGAATGGCTGCCGTTCATGGCATTTGACCGGTACCCGCGTATTAACGCGAGCGATCCAAACATAAAATTTATCGACCTGAACGGCGATGGAATGCCGGATATCGTGTTTTCGGAAGAACAGGTCTTCACCTGGTATCCGGCAGCGGGCATCTGCGGCTATGATTCGCCCGAGACCGCCTATAAAACATTCGATGAAGAAAAGGGACCGGCGATCGTGTTTGCTGACCCGGTCGAAAGCATATTCCTGGCCGACATGACCGGCGACGGCCTCACGGACATCGTCCGCATCCGCAACGGCGAAATCTCCTACTGGCCCAACAAGGGATACGGATGTTTCGGGGCTAAAGTAAATATGACCTATGCCCCGGAATTCGATACGATCGATGCGTTCAATCCCGCCTACTTACATTTGGCAGACATCAACGGCACCGGCGCTACCGATATTATTTACCTGGGAAAAAATGTCTTTCGCGCATGGCTCAACCTCAGCGGCAATGCCTGGGGTCAAGCTGTTGAAATAGACGCCTTCCCCGACACCACGACGTTGAACCAGCTGGCTGTTGCCGATTTACTCGGTAACGGCACGGCCTGTATCGTCTGGTCATCCCCATTGGCCGCCAATGCCGATGCGCCGTTGCGGTACATTGATTTAATGGGCGGGAAAAAGCCTTACCTGATGAATGCCTACAGCAATGGAATGGGCAAACAGGTTTCCATCAATTATAAAACTTCCACCTGGTTTTATCTGCAGGATAAGGCGGCCGGGGTTCCCTGGATAACCAAACTCATGTTTCCGGTGCAATGTGTTGCGCAAACCACCATCCAGGATGCCATATCTGGCAGCGAATATACTTCCTGCTATAGCTATCACCATGGATATTATGATCATCCGGAGAAAGAGTTCCGCGGGTTTGGCAGGGTGGACCAGACAGATATCGATGATTTCGATACGAATGCCCTGGCCGATCAGGCGCCCGTGCTGACCAAAACCTGGTTCCATACGGGAGCGTATTTTGGGATCGACAGGATCCTCAACCAGTTGTCCCATGAGTATTTTCAGAATACTAAGTTCGCGGAATATAATCTGCCCCAACCGGAACTCCCGCCGGACCTTACCGCGGATGAAGCCCGCGAAGCGCTGCGTGCCTGTAAGGGAATGACGCTCCGGCAGGAAGTATATGCCCTGGATGCTTCGACTAACCCCGACCTGGCGCCTTTACCTTTCTCCGTAGCTGAGCACAATAATGAGATCGTTCTCCTGCAGCCTCAGGGCAACAATTTATATGCCTCTTTTTTAGTCATGGAGAGCGAGGCGATCACCTACCATTACGAGCGGAATCCTGCCGACCCGCGCATAGCCCACACCCTGAATACGCTGTTTGACGAATATGGAAATATCCTCAACACTTACTCCGTCGTTTATCCGCGTTTGCTGGCCGTCGACGGCCAAACGGGCAGCCTAACCTTACCCGGCAGTCAGCCTTTCCCCGCACCGGTCAATGCAGAACAACAAAAATTATATATTACTTATCTCGGGAACGCTTATACTGCCGCCATATTGACCAGCTCAACCGTCAGCGCCTATAGGCTTCCGCTGCTATGCGAATCGATTGCCTGGCAATTGACGGGATTAACGCCCTCCGACAACTATTTCAGCATCGCGGATTTCGTCAGCGGCAGCCCTACGCTGACCAGGCTTAAACATCACCGGACATTGTTTCTGAAGGATGACCTCGTGACCCCCCTTCCCTTGACACAAATGGATACACTGGGAATTGTTTACCAGAACTATCACCTGGCCTTCGATCAATCACTAACCCTGCTAAACACAAATGCTCCCGGTCTTCTCGCCGCCGCGAAATATATTCAATCCGATGGCAGTACTTTTCCGGCCCCCGATACGTCCGGTATGTGGTGGGTCCCTTCCGGCACTATTCAATATATGGCCGCCAACTCCTTCTTCCTTCCCTATCAATATACAGATGCGTATGGATATATCACCTCGTTGGCGTACGACAACTACCTGCTGCTGATCCAATCCATTACCGATCCCGCCGGAAATGTCACTACCGCCGCGACATTGGCCGTCCCCTTCGACTACCGGGTACTTTTGCCGCAAACCGTGTTAGACCCGAATAACAATGCCACGGATTTTCAATATGACTTGCTGGGCCTCGTAGTGGGTATTGCGCTGAGAGGCAAAGGAGAAGGGGACGCCTTTTCCGGTTTTACGCCCGATCTCACCGATACAGCCATCAATAATTTTTTCACCGATCCCAACACCTATGGTCCCGCCCTGTTGCAGGGAGCCACTACCCGGTACATCTATCAGTTCCCTGCTTTAGGAACGCCTGGTCCTTTTAGCGCCGGACATGTTACCCGTCCGGTCCACATCAACCAACCGGCGGAAACCTGGGGGAATGGTCTTACTCCCTCTTATCAATTCACTTTTGAATATACCGATGGGCTGGGCCGGACAGCCATGAAGAAAATGCAGGCCGATACGAATACCGGTGCGCCAACCGCAATCAGCTGTATCGGCGCCCCAGGGCCCCAGGCTCAATGGATAGGAAGGGGTAAAACCGTGTACAACAACAAAGGCAAAGCTGTCATGCAGTACGAACCGTATTTCAGCACCACTCCCGGCTACGAGGAAGCTCCGGCCGATGGCGTCAGCCCCGTGCTGCATTACGACGCCCTTGACAGGCTGATACGCACCGACTTCCCCGATGGCAGCTATTCAAGGACAGAATTCGACGGCTGGATGGAAATCTTTTATGACCGGAATGACACGGTTTTGGAGCCGGGCAATAAATGGTTCCAGTTGAATTCGGTTTCGCCGGATCCCCAGGATGTAGATGCCACGACAAAGGCCTCTGCCCATGCCAACACGCCCACGGTAAATCACCTCGACGGCCTTGGCCGAAATTTTTACACCGTGGCCTTTAATATCGTGGCCGGCACCTATACGTTTTACAATACCTGGGTGCAGCTGGATCTTGACAACAATCCCTTGCAGGTCATTGACGCGAGATCCAATACGGTAATGCAATACGATTATGACTACCTCAACCGGGTCACTCACCAGGTGAGCATGGATGCCGGAGAGCGCTGGATACTGCACGACTGCATGGACAAACCGGTTTACCAATGGGATGCCAATGGGCTCAATCAATTTGTTCACCATTACCAGTATGATCAGCTTCACCGGCCTTTGACAAACTACGTGCAGATAAATGCCGGCAGTCCTGTCCTCTACGAGTATAGTGTATACGGCGAAAATATCTCCATCGGCGGCGCGACGGACATGGCCAATAACCTGCGGGGTAGGCTGTACCGGCAATTTGACGAGGCAGGCCTTGTTACGCAGTATCTATACGACTTTAAAGGTAACCTGGTCCAGAATAGCCGGATATTTGGACGCAACTATAAATCCGCTGACGGGGTATCGCCGGTCAACGCTTACAGCGGAATTCCTGCTACCGATATGGGCCTGCTCGAAACAGACCCGGCAACCAACCTGCTGCAGGAATATACCACGCTGACGCATTACGATGCCCTCAACCGGCCGATCGTGCAGGTTCGGCCATTCCTGTCGCCTGCCGCTTCGATCGGCAACATTATCCCGGCGCCTTATTCGCAGGCAGGCGTCAACAACGCGGATGTGATTGTCCCCGGTTATGGAGTCTCCGGCGCACTGAACACCGTGGATGTCTTTTACGGGGGAGGAGGTAGTTCGACCAACTATGTCGCCCGTATCTGCCATAATGAAAAAGGGCAGCGCCTTTGCATTCAGTACGGAAATAATACGGTGACAAGATACACGTACGATGTCAATACCTTCCGGCTGGTAGGGCTTTTAACAACCAGTAATAGCGGGCTGACTACCGTACAGCAGCTGACTTATTACTACGACCCGATAGGGAATATTACTTACATAACGGATAACTCCAAGCCTACCGTTTACTATGACAACCATTCCATCTCACCGGATGGCAACTATACGTATGATGCTGTTTATCGCCTGGCAATCGCAACCGGCAGGGAACAAATTGCGCAAAATACCGTGGATGAAAGCTCGGCTAACACTAATTACCAGGATTATCCCTTTAAGGCGGCCAATCCTTTACCCGCGCCCACCGATCCATTGGCCATGCGTGCCTACACCCAAAATTACAGTTATGATCCCGTAGGCAATATGACCTCATTGAATCATGTTGCCGGCGGCGGGAGCTATACCCGCCTCTTTGTCTATAATTCCGCAAATAACCAGCTGGCTTCTACTCAGACAGGCGCGAGTCCGGCGATATCGTACACCTATGATACGCACGGCAACATGACAACCCTGCCCCAGTTGTCCAAAATGGGTTGGAATTTTAAAGATGAGTTTGTGCTGTCGGCACAGCAGGTTGTCAATAATGGGGGAACCGGGCAGACTACTTTTTACACCTACGATGCCAGTGGAACACGCGCAAGAAAAGTAACCGAAGGCGCTGCGGCTGCCGGCGTGACCCCTGTCAGGATAGCTGAGCGGCTGTATATCGCAAATTTCGAAGTTTACTGTACCTATAGCGGCGCCACGATAACCCTGCAAAGGGAAACGCTGCATCTCATGGATGACAAGAGCCGGGTAGCGATTATAGACAATAAAACCGTCGACACCGGGAATACCGACCCGGCCGCATTAAATACTTATTATCCCCGGTTTCAGTACAGCAATCATCTCGGTAGCGCGATTTTCGAACTGGATATAAGCGCCAATCTTATTTCCAGCGAAGAATACCATCCCTTTGGCACTACTTCCTACCAGGCCGGGGATTCGAAACTCGATGTGCCCACCAAGCGCTATCGGTATACCGGCAAAGAGCGGGATGATGAAACCGGGTTGTATTACCATGGCGCACGTTATTATGCGCCCTGGTTATGCCGATGGACGGCGGCGGACCCGATAGGGATCGGGGATGGAATGAATGATTATGCTTATGTCAATAACAATCCAATTGCTGCCATGGATCCAACCGGCATGTGGGAGATGCCAAGCTGGAAGACGGTGGCCATTGTGACCGCGGTGGTGGTAGTGGGAGTAGGAGTGACAGTCCTGACGGCAGGAGCCGCCGGCCCCGCTGTTGGGGCGGTAGCAGCAGGAATCCTCGGCGAAGGGGCTGCGGCAACCATAGCGACGGGCGTGGTTGTAGGCGCTGCTGCCGGCGCTACCGGGGGCGCCGCAAGTGAACTAACCCGGCAGGTAGCCAGTGGTGAAAAGGTAGATGTCGGAGCTATACAGGATTCGGCTTTTACCGGAATGGTCGGTGGGGCGGTAACGGGAGGCCTGGGGGCCGCCGCAACTGCGGCAAGATCGGCCAATACCGCTACCACTGCGGTCCGGGCAGCAAGTGCCACTGCGAAAGTCGCCAATGTGGCAAAAAAGATCGCTGCAGGTGCGGCATTGGGAGCAGTAGGAAGCGCAACCAGTGAATTGGCAAGACAAGGGTTGTCCGGCGAAGAAATCAGCGGGACCAAAGTACTGAAAGCTGCCGGCACGGGTGCGATTGTAGGTGCAGGAGTAGCGTTGGCCCAGCAGGGTGTTGCCGCAGTCAGAGCGGGAATGAAACCGGTAACTGTAAATGAAACTAAGGTCACAGCTATGCGGGTTGCAGGACAAACTACAAAAGCGGCCACTCCCGAGGAGGCTAAACTGTATACGGAAAGCCGTGCTCAGGGCCTGGAGAGGTCACGAGTCGAAATGAAATCCGGCACCGTAAATTCAAGAACAGGCACCGCCAGAAGCGCACCGATAGATGCCGGACCAAACGTAAAAACAACTTTACATACTCATCCGCAATCAGGAGTCGCCCTATTTTCAGAAGGTGATATCAAGGCGTATTCATCGGGCAGATATACACCGGATGTCGAACATAGCGTGCTCGGGTTGAAATGGCCAAATGCTTCAGCAGTTTCGGTCAGCGAGGGGTTGGAACCTTTTAATGATGTAGTAAAAACGACAGCTGCCCAAAGTGCAATTACTTCCGGAGCCGTGTCCCCGGGCATTATTAATTTAACATTTAAGTTTTAAATCACCTAAACCTTATAACCGTCTTAAACACTTGCCATGGAAAAGATCATCTTCCGCCTGCAAAGGCAGGACAAAGGTCCTGAAATAAAAAACCTGCACGATGCCTTGCTGTTGATTGCCATGAAAAGGGGCAGCGGCAAAGTGGGCAAATTATTGAAGGACCCCAAATTCCTGCAGAAATGGAGGCTGGAATACAATTCATCCACCTTCGGCGAGGCCACCGAACAGGCCGTGGAACTTTTCCAGAAGGAACAAATGGACGCTAAGGCTACCGGCAAGGTCAACAAGGCTACCGCCGCCGCCATCAACGACCTGTTGGACAGCAACACCCCGTCGGCCAGCAACACCCCGTCAGGCAGCAAGGCCCAAACGTCGGCCCCGTCGGCCCCCGCAGTCAACGCCCCCGGAAATGCCGCGGGCGCCGCTCAACCTCCTTCGGACCCCGATGCCCCCCTCAAGGTCTACGGAATGGTCTATGACCAGTGGATTGAACCGTTAAAGGAGGCGCCGGTCATGCTATTCGATCAGGACATCCGCAGCGAACGCTTGTTGGCGGAGGGCCAGACAGATGAAAAGGGCAATTATACCCTGACGTATTCCAGGCGCAAATTGAACAGGGACGATACCGGCGGGGCAAACCTGATCGTCAAACTGTACGGCAGCAATGGCGATCCGATATACACCAGCCCTGTCAACTACAGCGCTGCCCCGCAATTGCAGCTCAATATCAATCTCGGCCCCCGCGTTTATATGGCAAGTTCGCAATTTGCGAACTTGCTGCAAGAGATCAGGCCCTTGATCGGCGATTTGCCCATCCGGGACCTGACGGAAAACAACAAAGTGCATGACCTGAGTTTCCTGATCAACAAGACCGGCATCGCCGCCAATACCCTTTTGCAACTCGTGGCGTCCTTCCGCTTCGAAAAATGGACAGGCCTGGAAGCCGAGGTATATTGCGGCATCCTCGCGGGAAATCAGACATTCGCGGCAAACCAAAACAATTCCACCACCAACCAAAACGGCACCGCCATCCTTCCCGCCGATGTGGATACGACTATCGAACAGGCCTATGTGAATTTTTGGACGTCTACTATAGCCTCTATGATGAGCGCTTTGCAGCAATCGGCCCTCGACAATACCGTCACCTACGCCCTGCTAAAAAGAAGTGCGCAGATCCAGGCAGCCTTGCAGAAATTGCAAACTGCCCCGCCACAGGATTCCGGCGCCACGCAGCCCCTGCCGCCCGTCTATTCCAATATCAATACCGCCGGGTTGACCGCCGCCCAGCAACAAGCCTTCCTGAACCTGTACAGCTCCACGGCCATGGGCGCTTCTTTCTGGACCACCCTCGCGCAGGACAAGAGCTTCCAGGGCGCAACCGCCGCCATCAATAAACTGCAGGTCGTCTACCAGGTGGCCGGATGGACAGCCAACAATACAGCCCTTACGGCCAGCATCATTCAACAATTTTCGATCAGTTCCTCCTCGGATATCAGCAAACTGATCACCAACAATGTCAGCGCCTGGGTAACCTTTATCAACAATTCCAATACCGTCCCTGCCGGAACAAACCAGGCCGCCACCGTGCAGCGCCTGGCTACTTCCATAGCGACAAGCGTCGAACGGCTCTATCCCACGCAGGTATTGGCGGACAGGTTTTCAAAGGCCGCCACCCTGCAACTGCCGAATCAGTCTGTGATTGGTGGGATACTCAGCAACCCGGGGTTCGATATCACCAAGAGTGTCCCCGCATTTATCAAACAAAATCCCTTGCCCGCAGGGTCCGACACCAAGGCCATAACCAACCAGGTATTGGGCATACAAAGGACGAATAAAGTGACCGGGAGCGCTGATACCACCGTTACCCTCCTGGCCGATAATATCCAGTCCGCACGGCAGATCTATGTGATGGGCAAATCCAATTTTGTCAATAAATATAGTGCAACCATTGGCGACAGTACATCCGAAGCCATCTATGAAAATGCTTCCGCGATACATGCCGGCGCCGCCAGTCTGATGGGACAATTGGTCAGCCGGGTGAATAACCCGCAAACCCAGGTCATGCCCGATTACAGCACCCAGCTGCCAACGTCCACCCTGATGTCCGACTACCCCGACCTGGCCAATTTGTTTGGTATGACGGCTTCCTATTGTGAATGCACCGACTGCGAATCCTTTCTCGGCATCCCCGCCTACCTGGCCGACCTGCTTGATTTTTTGTACGAACGGAAAACCACGACAGATGGGTCCATCACCAATGCCAGGGCCGCCCTGTTGGCCAACAGCTATGAGTTTACCGACGGAGCCGCCACCGCGACATGGCATCGCCGGCCAGATATCGGGGATATCGATTTGAATTGTGACAATACCAATATAGAGCTGCCTTATATCGATATTGTCAATGAGCTATTGGAGGACTATATCATTCCACCGGTTGCCGCCATCAAAGTAGCGATGCCGCCTAAGGAGGGACTCATTTATTTTGTTTACTGGCTGATTTATTACCTGAAGGCGGGAACCATTAATCCTTATCTGTATCATAAAATAATTCAAATAATCGGCGGTGATCCGAAAACACCGATTTGCAATATTTCGCTGCTCACCGATCAGGCCGTTGTTTCCGAGATGTTCCTGGCTGACGGCGAAAACCAGCCGGCCTGGATCGGGCCTCCCTTGATAACAGTTAATCCATACGGACCGTTATTCGCCCAATGGATTATCCGGGACCAGTTTATCACCCTGAAAGTAAATCTGGTGTATGGCGACTATATCCTGAGAAACCAGGACAAGGGGCAGGGACAGCTGTTCGATACAGAGATCGTCAAATTTCCCCTGGATTTGGCAACGCTGGAAAAGGATTCCGCCATCAGCACAGCTTCCGTGGCCTATTTCACCAGGTTGGCCGGGGGCAGTGACTATGCTTTTGCCAACGCGACTGGAGATGGGAACGGAAACGGAGACGGTGAAAAGTATTTTGAGCTGATCATCCAGGAGATTCACCAGACACACCTGACAACCGAAGAGATCAACGCTAACCCGGAATACACCAATACCAATGTCTACAATTCGCTCAGCGATCCCTTTAACGATTATGGCAACAACAAGTGGCAACTATATGATGTTGCCGGCGGAATGATACCTATCAGTCTGCCATTCGACCTTTATTTTACGGAAGCGAATACCTATCTGCAAAAAATAGGCGTGCAACGGTACAACCTCATCGATACTTTCCGCAAACAGGGCGGCTCCTCTCTGGACAGCATGGTCATAGCCTATATGGGCCTTTCTACGGGCGATGAAGACATCATATTTACGCCACGGTTTACGGCAGGAATCAATGCAGGAGCAGCGGGTGATCCGCAGATTCAGTTCTGGGGCAGCCAGCTCCTGGATGGCAGCGGCAATGTGCCGGTGGCCCCTTTCCTGGCCGAAAGCGGCCTCGATTTCGAACAATTGCAAACCTTGCTGACGGTCAGTTTCATCAATCCTGCAGGTCCAAACAACAGCTATATCGCGGATCTGGGTCAATCGATATCCCCCGTCAAAGGCCAGCCCGGCACTACCATCTTTGATCCGTGCAACATCGCAGAGATGTTTATCACCTATATGACATCCCAAAAAATGGACTCTATCAACCGTTTTGTACGGCTATGGAATAAGCTCAACGTATTGACGACCATCTCCATGCACGAGTTGGATCTTTGCATCAATTGTCCTTCCATCGGCAATGGAACGCTGGATATTGCATTCGCTGAGAAGATGTATTATTTCCTGCAATTGATGAATCAGCTATCCTTAACCGCGACCCAGACCATCGTGCTCTACCAGGATATCGATACCTCGACGAATATTTATGACAGCACTTTTGTCAACCTGTACCAGCAGCTGTTTCAGAACCGCCAGATCAGCAATCCGCTGGTCCCCGCCTTTACCCTTCCGTTAAAAACAGGCTCGCAGATTACGGACCCCACCGCCAACGCGGGGGCGGTAGCTGTCATCCTTACTGCCTGTGACATTATGCAGACAGATTTAACCGCCATCCTGGCCTTGACCTACCCCCCTTCTACCATCCTCGTTTATACGAACCTCACGCTGGATAACCTCTCGTTTATCTATGCCTGCGGGCTCTTATCGAACGCGCTGTCCATCCCCGTGGCGGATGTCCTCACCTTTATGACCTTAACGGGCATTACGCCCATGAACCCCGTCGATCCGACGACCCTGCTGCGGTTGAATGTCACTTCACCGGTGGACACTTTCAACTTCATAGCCAAATTCAACGAAATTCAACAGGCCGGCTTTGTTGTTGACGGCATGAATTACTTGCTGACCAACCAGAGCACCGCCAATCCTTCCCTTATTCCCAACTCCACGGCTGTGATCAATGGACTGGCAGATATCCGCACAGCCCTCCAGGCGACTATTACCGCCAGTACACCGGTGGCAGACCCCAAAGGCGTTTTATTAAAACAGTGGCTGACCGACCCGGATTTAAACTGGGATCAGACCGTGGCCGCCAAATTGATTTCTATCCTGGCCACTTCAGGCACGAGTGCCTATAGCGCCACGGTTCAAAATAACCTCCGGTTCCTCCAACTGCTCCAGATACAATACCAGGAGTCAGGGGCTTCGGCTTACCTGCCCCAATTACCTGCCCTGTTCTTCCCGGATCCGGGCATCAGCGGGATCAAGTATGACATTGCAGGATGCTACCTGTTTTATTCCGGGACGATGAGCTCGCAACAATATAATACCCTGAGCACCCTGCTGCCCTCAGACGTCGCCACCCAGGCTGCACTGACGAGCCTCTACCAGCAATCCCAGGAATGCGTGTTGTCCGCCGCCTTTTGGCAGGCCGTTCCTCCCTCTTCTGCGCCTCTATGGCTGTCCCCCGTGCAGCTCCAGGTACCTGAATTCTCGATAGGCGAGGGCGTACTGGGTTTCGCCGGCGCCATGAAGGGCGCGACCTATCTGGCATTACTCGCACAAAGCAATGATGCCTCATACAACGCTGCCCTCTCCCAATTATTCATCTCCACCAATTCATCGGCCGCCGGCCCCACTACTTATGTGCAATTGCCCACCCTGCCGGCAATAGGATTGCCCGACGCCGATGCCGCAAGCCTGGCATACCGGCTGGATCCCGTGACCAGCGCCCCTGAATTAGCCTTTACCGGTGCGATGAGTGCTGCCGATGCCATTGCCCTGTTGGGATTGGCCAATCTGCTCACGGGCATAGATGTACAGAATTGGCGGGTGGCCATTAGTACCCTCTTTACCCTGGCAGCCGCAGGTCAGACAGTATCTGTCCCCTTTAGCCTGCCCACAGGCTGGGGTGCCCTCCCCAACAGTTTCCCGGACCTGTCCGGCATCGACGGACTATCCTTTTCGCCGGCGACGCAATCCGGCTCCTCGGGCTCTCTGCCTACTCCGTCCGCCCTCACCTACCAGGGACAAATGAACGCATACGTACAAGCCGCTCTCACCAACCTCAGCACCGCCGCCGGATGGGCACCCAACATCACTGCGCTATATACCAATTCCCATTCCACCATCGCCGCCACCGCGCCGGTCGCGCCTGGGATGGTCTTCGTTCCCACAGCCGCTGAATTAACCACGTTTGGGTTGACCTATACACCCGCCGCCGGATCGACACCGGGCTCTTTAAGCTATATAGGCGTCATGAGCGATTATATTCTGAACCTTTTGCTGGCGCTGCCCACCACCCCTGACCCGATCTGGGCGGCAGCCATCAATACGCTTGATCAAAATACCCAGGGCAGTCTTGTCACGGCGGTGGAAGTAACCCTTCCTCCGCTCGTCAGCATCCCGGTCAGCACAGGCGTCACGACCACTCCCTCGGTAACCCCCGGCGTGTCGATACTCACCACGACAGGCCCACTGAGCCCTACCGTTCAGCAACAACTATCGGCCCTCAGTATCGATGCGGGCTACCAGGAGGCCATCGGGTACCTCGTCGCCCAGACCTCCGCTATCATCACCGCGACATTGCCGTTAATCCAATTGCCACTGCCGGACACCAATATTTCCACCACCTCGTATTCCACCGGTTATATCATTTTCACCGGCATCCCAAACCCCGATTGCATGGATGAATTCAACCTGCAACAGCTCAGCGACGACCCGGATTACCAGGACGCGATCTCATGGTTATATTCAACGCCCCCGCCTGCCGCCGGTTCAGGCTATGTAGCCGCGGTATTGAACGCATTGCCCTCCATAGTCTTGCCCACGGCCATTCCGATCTCCTGGGCAAACGGCCAGTTGGGTATTACGGGCCAAATGACAGCCACCGACTATACCACCCTGCAAGGATTAAGCGCAGACGCCACTTACCTGGCAGCCCTTTCTGCCCTCAATACAGCCTCTCAAACGACTCTCCCGGCGGAAACTACTATCCTGACCACCGTGCCGCTGGGTTCCCTGCCTGCTATTACACTGCCCGCCACTGTAGCGTACGACAGCGTCAATGATGTCTTGTATTATACCGGCAACGTGCAGATGCCGGCCGCCCTGGCTACCATCCTCACCGGTTTGAGCCCGGACCCTTATTATAGCGCTGCCATAGCGCTGATAGCGAACATTGCCCCGGCAGCCAATGCGTATCTCATCTATGCGCCCGCGCCCTCCACTTCTTTTCATACCGTGGCACTGGCTGCAGGCACTACCTCGTCAATCAACTATGTCGGCGGGACGCTCTCTATTACGCCGGCCATGTCCTTCCCGGATTACTTCGGTCTGCTGGCCTTAAGCGCTGATCCCGACTATACCGCGGCCGTCACTAACCTGTACACGGGTGCGGTGCCCGCCCAACCTTTCCCTCTGCCCGCCATCTCCATCCCGCCCATGTATGCCAACCAACTTAGCTTTGATCCGACCACCAGTGCATTGACGCTGCGGGGTTATATTTCTGCCGCGGACCAATCTGCCCTATTGTCTTTTTCGCAGGACACTGACTGGAAGGCGGCGATCAATACCCTCTATGCCGCCGTCAACATTCCCGGGCAGCCGGCAATGGAATTTTTTGCCGGGTTATACGAAACCCTCTTACCGCCCCCGGCCCCGTCAGCTGCTCAACCATCGGCACCGTTGGCCGCCGACCTCTATGCCTTTTTCCTGGACCAGATCAGCCCGGTATATCAACCCATCAAGGAGGCCGAAGCTTTGGAGGCACAGCTATCAGCCGCTTTCGGCATCAGCGTGGCCATCGCCGCCGTATTGGTCACCGACTTGCCTGAGCTGTTCAATTCCATGACAGACCCGGGTTTCGCCACCAATAACAAACCGATCAATCCCGATCCCAACCAATTCCCTCCCGCCCTGTGGTATATGAAACTGGCAAGGATGGCTTATGTGATCACGCAGTTTAATCTGGGCGCTGCTGACGTAGACTGGCTGCTGCAAAATGCCGTCCTGGTGAATGCCATCGATCTGACGGCATACCCCTCTGCTGCTGCCCCCATACCTTTCAGCGATTGGGAAGTGCTCAATAATCTATGCATCTTTAATCGGACGTATAAACCACAGACCATTACCGACCCTGCTAACCCGGGCGAAACAGTGACCCTGTCCGTTTACACCATTATATCCGGCACATTCGATTTGATAGCCGGCATCAGCGGGTTGTCTTTTGTTCCGGCGACCTCCTCGTTACCGGCATCGCTGGTGTATACAGGGCAGATGTCCGGTTTAACCATGTTAGCATTGGAAAGCCTGAGCGACGATGCGGGCTGGAGGGCGAACATCAATACCCTATACACGGATTCCCAGTCGTCGTCACCCTCGTCTGTTAGCCCGGTGACCCTGTCATGGATATTCCAAACCCCGCCCGATAATATCATGTGGTCACAGGGCGCCGTGGCCTTCACCGGATTCCCCAACCCCGGAATGTTATTGGCACAATTGGTACAGCTGACCGGGTGGAACGAAGGCGAACTCCTTTATTTGCTTCACATCGGGCAACCCCCGGCGCCGAACCTGCCGGTGAATCCGCTGCAGCTGCTCGATTCGGGTACATCCATGGGTTGCGCCGTGGACCTCTGCGATATATCCATCCTGTTGCGCCTTTCGGCCTGTTTTAACGTGGCGAAGCAGATGAAGGTGGTGCCATCGAGATGCGTCACCTGGGTCATTGATCCCCTCACGAATAATACTGCCATAGACATCAAACAGGCTTTGAAATCCATTTACCCCGATGATGCCAGTTGGATGAGCGCCATCCAGCCACTCATGAATACCTTGAGACAAAACAGACGGGATGCCCTGTTGGCGTATTTATTATCCAATCCGGTGCAAAATGTCTTTTCATGGCCCGGGACATTCGATCTGTTCCCGGACGAATACCATGCTTATGGAAATTTCCTCATTGACCTTGAAATGCAAGCCTGTCAGCCCACCACGAGGACCATCCAGGCCTATTGCTCCATACAGCTGTTTGTGCAACGCTGTTTGCTGAATATTGAAGCGCCCGGTATAGTGGCCGACTCCTCACAGGATTCGGATTGGCTGCAATGGAGCTGGATGGGGACTTTTGAAAGCTGGTATGAAGCAAGGTATTATTTTTTATACCCTGAAAATTTCATCCTGCCCCAGACCTTGCCCAATCAATCCAGCTTCTTCCAGGATATGCAGAACAATCTCGCGCAAGGCCCTGCCACCACCGCTATCATAGAGGCCGCTTATGGCAGTTATCTGCAAAGCCTCGACGAGGTGGCCCGGTTGGAGGTAAAAGGAATGTGGTACGATCATCCCAGTGGAATTTTACACGTATTTGCGCGGACCTATGGGGGCGATCCTGCTGTGTATTACTATAGGACTGTCAATACCGAGTTTCAATGGAGCCCCTGGGAAATAGTATCGGCGGACATTACGGGCGACGAGATCATCCCGGTAGTGCAAAATGGACGCATATATCTCTACTGGCCCATGTTCTCACAGACGACAGACGATGATAAAACTCCCCAGCCCATTCCCGGGTCCGGTGGCGGGGGAACAGCCCCGACGCCCACCAAGTATTGGAAAATTCAAATGGCCTTCAGTGAATACAGGAATGGGCAATGGTCAGGGAAGAAGGTGTCGAAGGATTATCTGGTATCCCAGGTTATTTTCACTTCCGCCGGCAATCCGAATATCTACCCCGACACTCCCGACTTTGTTTTTGTTGCCCTGGATATGCCTCCGCTGAACAATAATGAATATCTCGGTACAATGAATAACATAACAGGCAATGGCATGATGCTGATCGCCTGTTTCCAGCCCAGCCAAATTACTGCCAATATAAATATTTCCTTCAGCAAGAATATCCTCCCTGTTAGTTTCCAATTGGCGTGCAATGCCCAATATAATCCCAGTTTTCCGCTACAGTCTTTTTATACCCAGATCAACAATCTAACCGGTACTACCCTGACAGACAACAATAATATTTATATAAACTTACTTCCTGATCCATCCGGCTCATTGGAAAGCTACCTCAACGCTGCGATAGGAGGCGGTGTTAACTCAACCGTTTCCATGTATTTTTCTTATGCGGCTGATACCAGTGGGTTAACCTACCTGAACTATCCTGCTGACTATAAATTTGGGGACTATAACAATTCCTTTTTATTGGATCCCCAAAGAGGTTATCCCTCCGCCTATTGTTTTCAAGATTTCCTGTACGACGAAACTATGTCTCAAAACTGGTTTGTGAACAGCAGTTTCGATAATATGCTGGTGGATGGAACAACCCCTCTCTACACCGGTAGTAACCCATCCATTGTAAACCCGCAAAATGCGATGAATTTTAGTAATTTATTGTCATTGCAGATGGGTATCTGGTCCGATTATAATTACTTAACTGAAATTAATACCTTGAACAGCCAGGGTTGGCTCAACCAGATCGGCGCGCTGATGCCATTCTTCTATCAGGACACTGCCCGTACCTTTTTTGTCCTGCAGTCGGTGTATAATGGCACTCAATATTGCTACTATCCGGACCTGGTCAGCATGTTTACTGCCACCCAGGGTGACAGCAGTGACATTAACGCCGTTTTGGGCCTGGTCGGTAACCCCAATATGGACAGCGGGCCTGATTATCAGTTCATTAATTTCTATCATCCGTATGCGCACCAATTCATTAAAATATTTGCAAAACCCGGCCAGGGCATTGAATCGATATTACCCCGCTCCATTCAACTGACAGGAGATTCCTTCCTGAATCCGGCTAACGTACCCTATGGCCTGACTGCCGAGGCGCAGCAAAACCTGATTATTAACAACCAGACCGGTACCCCTGCCTCCTATGTACAGCCCTTTGATTTCGTTGGCACGTACGGGCCATCCACCACTTTTGTCAATCAGGATCCCGTCTTCGTGACGCCTATTGAAGAAATAGATTTTGGTCCTCCCAACACGTTGATGGGAACGATGTCCAGCTATGGCCAGTATAACTGGGAATTGTTTTTCCATAGTGTATTGATGTCCGCCATCCAGCTCAGCCAGAACCAGCAGTTTGCAGATGCCGATACCTGGTTCAAATTCATTTTTAATCCAACGGATACTTCGAACAATCTGAATCCTCAAAAATATTGGGTGACCAAACCATTTTTCGAGAATATGAGTCCCGGTGTGACGATTGATGATTTGATCCTTCTCTATGAGATTGACCCTGCCCTCGCGCCGCCCATTTGGCTGGCCTTTTGGAATTCCGTTAAATTATGGCGCAACGACCCTTATGACCCGCATATGCTGGCCCAGTTCAGGCTGACCCCGTATATGTATACCACTTTCATGAAATACCTGGATAACCTGATTGCATGGGCGAATTATAATTACCAGCAGTATACCATGGAATCCGTCAATATTGCCATCCAGTTATTCATGACGGCGCTGGAATGTTTGGGCACCAAACCGGTATCGATCCCCCCCGTGGTGGAAACGCCCACCCTGAACTATTACCAAATGGAATTAGACCTTGAAGTGCTTTCGTTTATTGAAGGGCCTGAGGCCTATTTATCCGATCCCGTCGTGCAATTCGAGAATGTATTACCACCGGCTTCATCCGGTTCCAGTGGCCCGACCAGTAAACAAAAGATAATCACCACTCCGGGTTTGTATTTCTGTATTCCGCCCAACCCTGTTTTATTGGCTTATTGGGACACCATTGAAACCCAATTGTACAAAATCAGGAACTGCATGAATATTGCCGGCCAGTTCCAACCTTTGTCGCCGTTCCCGAATGTTCCGGGCGTGGGCAATATGGATGGTTCCGGCGTGGCGGATTTTGGTGGTGTATTGCCGAATTATCGCTTCAGCATCATGATCCAGAAGGCCAACGAATTGTGTAACGAAGTGAAGTCGTTGGGGGGGGCCCTGTTAGCGGCGCTGGAAAAGCAGGATGCGGAAGGGTTGGCGCTGTTACATGCATCACAGGAAATCACCGTGCAACAGAATATTGACACCATCAAGGTAATGCAGATCGCGGATGCGAATTTCGGGTATAACAATTTAATAGCTTACCAGACGCTCGTCACCGATAAACAATCCTACTATGCGGGTCTGATATCGGCCGGGTTGCTCCCGTTGGAAACCCAGGCCCTTGCCTTGAACCAATCCTCGCTGTCCAGGGAGGATGCTATTGTTGCCGGCACCATAATAGCCAGTATTTTACATGCCGTACCCCAATTCAATGTAGGAGTGAACGGTTTTGGGGGCTCGCCCGAAGGTACCGTCAGTTTGGGTGGACAGCAACTCGGGGCTGCGGCTGACTGCGTCGTTCAATATTTGAGTTATGAGTCCCATTGTGACGACAAAAATGCTGCCCTCGATACCGTCAACGCCGGTTATCTGCGAAGGGCCGCAGAATGGACATTCCAGGTGGGACAGGCTACCGATGAATTGGCCCAGATCGCCGTCCAGCTGCAATCGGCCCAGGAGAAGATCGACATTGCTACCCAGGACGAACAGAACCAGCAGACATTGATTCAGAATGCGGAGGACATCCAGACCTTTTTGCAAAATAAATATACCAACCAGCAACTGTACAGCTGGATGGTGACCCAGATCTCCAATGTCTATTTTCAGGCTTATCAATTGGCCTACAGCTTTGCCAAACAGGCGGAAGTTTGTTACGGCTACGAACTGGGAATTACCGGTGCCTCCTATATTAATTATGGGTATTGGGACAGTTTGCACAAGGGACTTTTGAGCGGGGAGGCCCTGATGAACAGTTTGAAACAAATGGAGACCGATTATTATGCCAATAATATCCGGGAATATGAATTGACCCGGCAGATATCGTTGGCCCAATTGGATCCCGCAGCCCTGCTGCAATTAAAAGCCAATGGGACCTGTTTTATCAATATCCCCGAAGAGCTGTTTGATCTCGACTATCCGGGGCATTACTTCCGCAGAGTTAAGCATATTGCCGTCACGATACCCGGTGTCGTCGGGCCCTATACGCCGGTCTGCCTTAAAATGACGTTGATGAACAACTCGGTGCGCATGGTGGCTAACCCGACCGAAACGCCCAATTCCTATCCCCGGAATACCGACTCGACAGGGGCGCCCACCAACGACAGCCGCTTCCTCGATAATTATGCCGCAATCCAATACATCGCCACCAGCAATGGGGTCAATGACAACGGCTTGTTTGAAATGAACCTGCACGACGAGCGGTATCTTCCCTTTGAAAGGGCGGGGGCCATCAGTACCTGGCAATTGGAGTTCCCCAGCGCCTATCCACAATTCGACCCTGAGAGCATTACCGATCTGATCGTCCATTTCAGCTATACGTCCAGGGATGGCGGTCCTGCCCTGCAGACAGCGGCTACTGCCAGCATTCAAAGCAAATTGAGCAAGGCCATGACAGCTCCCGGATTGGTATTGATGAGAGCCTTCAGCGCGCGGCGGGATTTCCCCACCCAATGGTACCAATTCCTTAACCCGACGCCGGGAACGTCGCAGCAATTGGTGATGGACATCACCAGGCGCTTCCCCTTCTTTACGCAGGGGCTGACGATAAAAATATCCTCGGTGTCGGTGGTGGCGGATATCCCGGCAACAGCGGTCAATAGTCCCAACTTCTATCTGTCAGGTACGAAATTGAGCAATGCACCTGTTACATTCGGGCCCGATCCCCTATATGGCAGCATGCTGTACAGTGTAACGAAATGCAGGGATACAGCGGGGGTATGGAATGTGGTGAACAGCATCACCACAAGTCCCGTGGGCAGTCCTATGACGAATGGGGATATCACCGATTTGTATGTGATCTATTATTATAGCCTGGTAAAAAGCAATGGATAAAAAAAATCAACCTCCTCACCACAAAATCGGACTCGGCGGGGTCGCGCTCGGCAGCCTCGGTCTCGGCGATGCGATCAAGAGGGGAACGGCGGCTGTGGGTATCAAGCCTTGTAAGGCATGCCGGAAGAGGGCGGAAAAGCTTAACCAGCTATTTCCTTTCCGGCAGGGCCGGCGAGGCTGAATCAGCCCTGGCCGCCGTTTTTGATCGCTAGTTCTTTGAACCGGTAATACCTTACCCCGAGCCACGCCGCTGCAATGACATTTAGCAGCGCAAACAGCCCGATCGCCAAAAGATTGATGCCGGGAAAGCGCTGCCCCGATAGGCAATACAGCAGGAATGAAAACACCAGGCTGATGACAGAGATATAGGCCATGAACAGCGTAAACGAAAGTAAGAAAACAGGCAAACGTCGAAAGCCCCAGGTCCAGTTGAAGAAGTAGGCCTGCGCCAGCTCGTGGGTAGGATCCCCCTGACCGGCGCCGCCTCCCAGTCCGGCACCGCCCGGCCCACCGCCGGCGCTTCCCAGCCCCGTTGAACATTTATTCCAAAGCGCGCGCGTCCGCCGGTAGAGTACTGTGAAATAGAAGATGATCCCCAGGTTAATCAGGCCTGCCACCATCACGAACTGGGTCAGCGGAACATAGATCGACGTCAGCGGTATCCCGATGGAATCGCCGGATTCAAATTGCTCTATATTGGAGGAGGCCTGGGTGATATTGGCATTGATGGTATTCAGCGATTGAAAGTCATGTGCCTGAAGATAATTTTGCACGCTGTCCAGGCTATCTGTCAAGTTTTCCCTGACGAAAGTCCGGTAATCCCGGAACCGAAGCCCCGATTGCATGATAAAATCCTGGAAAGCCGCCACCTGGCCGGCGGAAGAGGGGCCGGCAGAAGAAGATCCGGCAGCAGAAGGCCCCGCAAGGGCGACAACCGCCTGCAGCTGCTGGCGGAGGCTATCCATCCGGCTGGAATCCGAAAACCGGATCAGCCCGATCAGGCTGATCATCTGTTGCTTGTTCAATTCGTCAAAGGGCGTTCCATTTTCCTGGGCAGTACTGATACTGGTCAGATCGGCGCCATAAGAGGCCAGGTTCTTCCGGACGTATTCGATACTATCCGGGACAGTACCATGCCGGTCAACGCTGTAAGAAAGTTTGATCAGCGGCTCAGCCACCTGCTGGTCATAGACCGCCAGGGAATCCATGCTCTCTTCATAAAAGCTTTGCAAAGGCTGCCAGGGCTGGTGGATGACCGCCTCATACCGGCTCAACAGCTCCTTCTGCTTATTCCACTGCAGATATTCCGAGACGTAATTGAGGGTGATCGATAGGTTTAGCAGGATCAGCCACCGGCTGAAACTCGTAAGGGAGCTGAGCGTACTTTCGAAATTATTCGTCCAGATATTTGCGACTTTTTCGTCCATGCTTATTCGTCCAAGTTAGTTAATTTTGTCCAAAACCATTCTATGGCAAAATCAACGAAGAAGAGTGCCAGTAATGCGCTCGGTACCGATCAGAGCCTGCAGCACTTCGATTTGATCGAGCTCCAGCAGTACACCAAGGAAAAGATTTATTCCACCGATGCCAGTAAAGATTTTCATTTATTCTACGTCGGGCGCGATGACGTTCACGATATTCTGAAGTACGTTTTGTCCCGCGTCACCGTCTCCCTCTATCTGAATATGTATGGTTATGATGACGACGAGCTCAATCCGACGGCTTATAACACCCATTTCGTCGTGGGCACTTCCGCTACCGGCCAGATCTCCCATACCAAAGGCTTCGTCGCTGACGGCAAGGTCGCCGCCGAGGGTTCCACTAATTGGTCCACTTCCGGGGAGGGCACCTTCATCATTACCGGCCAGCCCGGCGGTCCCGGCTATAAGGCGCAGAACAATACCCAGTCCGTGATCACCGATCCTGATAGCATCAGCCGATTTACCGCAGAGCTTATCTCTGAACACATGGCCGCCCAGTCCTTCGCCAAGGCCCAGCCGAAGTCCCAGCAAAAGGTGCCCATCGGTACGCCGCCAAAGTTCGGGGGAAAATAGTCTAAAGTGGCCGTTAGAAATGAATAGAATCCAAATCGCTTTTCCGGTAAACCTGTTCCTGCAATAACGTTTTCGGATACTGACCATTCGGGTACAATGTCTGCTCCCAGTCTCCATACTCTGCATTCGGGAACATGATACACTGCTTCCCCAGGGAATCCCGGAACCTGTCAACCCGTGCCCGCCGCTCCGCGGAATCCCCATCTATGCCGTCGAATGAGGCGCTCAGATCGATCAGGTTATCGCCTAGCAGAACAATTACTTTGTGATAGGCCATAACAGTATCCCTTCTCGGCTGCTTACTGTTGGTCGAAGTCTTAAACATGAATTGAGAATCGACCAGTTGCGGAAAACCAAGATTCTTCATCTGATTCATAGTAGATGCAACGATGGGAGCCGAAGCCGAACGGTTGGATATATAATAAATAGTGATCTTACGGTTCCGCTTATCCTTCAGCCTATCGACAAAATTGAAAAAATCAACACTGCCTGGTACAGCCCACACCTGACCATGTTGACTCCAATCGTTGAACTCGGTGGGGTTGTAGGCCGAATCCTGCAAAAAAAGCCAAGCTTCATTCCTGCTGTTATCCAGCGCCGTTTCATCGAGGTCCGTAATGACCGCAAAAGACTTGTCGGTGTAATGCCTTGTATCGCGGATAGCCTCCTCCACCCGTTCCTTCGCCAGGCCATAGCATTGATAACACATGGCCCGGTATTCCGCCGCCCTTTGCTGATATAGCAACGCCATGACAATTTCTTTGTCCCCCATCCTCTTCTTGCCGGATGTATCAGCCATGCTACCCTGCTGTTCTGCAGGCGCTCCCTGTTGGCATGATCCGCACAACGCAAGCAATATCACATAACAAACGACCCCTTTTTTCATATACTATCAGCTTTATTGATTAAACCGCACCCACAGGAAATTCCCCGTAGAAATTTACAATATTTTTCTCCAACTATCGCCCCCGTTAAAACACCCTTTTTTGATTGCCGGAGACAATTGGCTTGCCGTTGGTGATGCAGCCTGCACCTATGACCCATTGAGCGCCCATGGCGTAACCGTGGCCCTTGGCGGAGCCCTGTACGCCGGCCCTGGCAATCAAAAATCATCTGGCCGGCGATCCGGCCGCTGTTGCCTCTTAGACCTATGTGCAGCAGCAGACGTTCAACCGATGCCTGACCATGCTGGCCTATCAATATGGGCTCATAACAAAGTGGAAAGCCGAACCTTTTTACACCCGACGCCTTAACAAGATCAATGCGGTATCTGTTTTTGAAAATTCCCCCAATAATAGCAGATGGCATCGTCACCCTCGGTAAAAGTCTGATCGCCGCCCTTAATATGCCTCAATACGTAATCCACGCAGATTTAGAGTGACGTCCCCTTCCACCTGCGGAAAGTAGATGATCTTCTTGCTCACAGTGATATCCTCCGGCTTCGCATATCCCACCGATATTGAATTTTGCATATTGGTTCACGAATCTGTCCCAATTGAGAAAAGCGATATCGGAATCTTCCTTCGGTATCGTGACCGTAAATCTCAGTTTTCCCATACCGTGAAAACACCCAATTAATACTTCTAACATTAAAAATCACTAAACTTGTATGGTGCGTGTCAAAAGGGGAATTCCAGGAGAGAAATAGAGCAATACGGGGATTTTCCCGTTTGATCGTTGCAATAAAAAATTGAATATTGTCATGGCAATCAACTTAACAAGGACTTAAACTTTTTTATGGCTATCACTGTTGGAATAGCGGATGACCAGCAATTATTCCTGCGATCTCTTTCCACATTGATCGATACCTTCCCCTTGTGCAAGGTTGTAGCCGAAGCATTGAATGGCGAACAGCTGTTGCAAAAACTGGCAGCCATGCCATCCTTGCCGGACATCGCACTCGTCGATGTCAATATGCCGGTAATGGACGGGATAACAACGGTTCGAAGGGTGAGCAGGGACTATCCACAGGTAAAAACTATTGCGCTATCCATGAAAGATGATGATTACACCATCATTAACATGTTAAAGGCGGGCTGCTGTAGCTATTTACTAAAGGATATCCACCCGGACGAGTTGGAGAAGGCCCTTACAGAGGTCGCCGCAAAAGGTTATTATAACGCAGATGCAGCCAATATTAATTTCCGCCGGTTTATAAGCCGGCCCGGCAACCATCTTTCACTTCATTTTTCCGAAAAGGAATTAACCTTTCTGCAGCTGGCTTGTAGTGACCGTACGTACAAACAGATCGCCTCGGAAATGCACCTCTCCGAAAGGACTATTGACGGCTATCGGGAGTCTCTATTCGAAAAATTGAATGTGCAGAGCAGGGTAGGGATGGCGTTGGAGGCCATTCGTCGCAACTTGGTTACAATCTGAACGAAACCATATACCTTAATTTTAAACCCTCAACATGACAGTATCATGCATTTTGGACCAATTCGTCCACAGAACGGCTAAGTTCGGAGTTCCGATGACTCCCGCCGGCTACCTGCCCCAAGTTACATTTATCCAAGGCGCTCCAGACCCAGTGCTGGAATTCAATTTCGGCGGAGGCAATATAGTCGACATCCAATGTGACGGCAGTAGAGGCATCAAGTCGCCTGCAAACAGAGATTGCTTCATTGCCAAAATAGGCAGCAATGTACAGGACAGTTACGATATCGATCCCAGCCAGGAATGGGTGCTGATCATAGGCGCCGAGTTATCGACGGACCGCAACCACAGCGTATACGTCACCCACCGGATAAATCTCAGTACCGGCCTTCCTTCCGATATCATCGTCTATTCGGCCAATGCCGCACAAGATAAGGCGGCAGTGGCCAGTATCGAAATACCTACCGGGGGTGGTGGACTTAAGGTGCCACCTACCGTGGGTGTCTCGGCAAAGCGTAAGAAGGTCGAGTAGTACGCAAGATCCGGCTCAAGTCAGGTGGAGGTTCATCCCAAGCGCAAAATACCTGCGCAGGAAAAGCCTCCACCTTTGCTCCCAGGCGCTGGGGATCTGATTGCCAAAATATACACACCAGGGAGTTGGGTTGCCCGGATTCAAGTCCTTAAAATCTTTTTGCAGCGGAAAAAAAACTGAAATGCCTTCATAACCGAAAGTCATAAGGCTTGTCTCGTCCCATGTCCGCAGATAATCGCCTTTATATCCACATTTAACGAGCTCCGCCTTGACCCGGGCCACGGCGTCGGGGAACTGGGTACCGTTGAACAGTGTACTGCAACGTGCCATCACCATCTCTATCCACTGAAATACATCGATCATATCCAGGTACTGTTGATAATACTGATCTACATTGCAGGCAACATAAAGAATTTTATTTTCCCGGATATCGGTGAGATCCCCGATAATTCCGTCGAGATGCTGTTCCAGGATAGTGATAAATTGTACGAACAGGTCAAGTGCCTCATAGTAACTCTTCGTGGACAGCAGGAAGACGGCCTGACGTGCAAGGTTGTAAGTGTCGTTCCGGACCTGGTAATAATTCACATAGTCACCGACCACATTTTTGGCGAGTTCCATGACATCGGCTTCCGGGCGGTTATTGATCCTGTTTAAGAGCGTCCGATAATCATAGCCGATGGCTTCAAGGGAACCCTCGGGAGCTAAAATGTAATCTACCCGGTCCCGCAACACATAGCCGGTATCGAAGCTCTGCATGTAGCAATTATTCATAAGCATCAGATCGATTTTTTCTCCACCGAGGCACTCATGTAAAGCATCGGCAAGGTCGGAAATCCATAGTAGCTCCAGCTTGCTGCAGAAATCATTCCCTTTGGTAAGCGGAACTTTCCCTTCATCGATCAGCGCCTTATCCGACTCCTTCAGAGAAGTCCATTGAGGCAGGGCCTTGATCTGCTTCACTTCCTCTTCATCCAAGTAGAAATAGGGGTTGCTCGTCACCCTCATTCCCCGCTCCGACCGCAGATCAGCCTGAAAAAAAGCTTCCGGCTCTCCTTTTTTGTTAGGCCTGACCACTTCCCCGATATCCACGTTGATACCGAAAGCCGCGCCATGAGAAAAACTGATCAAAAGCTTTCTCTTCGATTCGACCTTGTTGAAAATATAACGGAAGGCCTCCTTCCAGCAGGAACGGTCTTTATTATTGATATGCACCTCGGGCTGAGGGACAAAAGACCATAAACCCGTGGCGATGTCTTGAACGAGTAATTCCACCGATAACCTGAAAATATTGACCTGCTGTCCGTGCGGATCTCTTGGATGCGAGACTGCATCCTTGATCAGATAGACCATATTGTTTGCCCCCGCGCCCGCTTCACGGATCTCTTTCAAAATGCGCTTGATCTGGGGCATGAGATCGAATGCCTCATGAAGGAAAATGACAGTCAGCCAGTCGCAGGAGATTTTAGGGGTCATGGGATGATATTTTAGCGATTTGAAAATTAGCCTATATTTAATGACCAAAAAAGGGTCTTTTCCCCGTTTTTTGCACTACATTAGATTGTCCACCTTTTTTCCTATGCGCTGCTTGACATTTGCCAAATATCTACTCGGAGGCATTTACCTGATTTCCCATTCGTATTTTCTTGGCGCGCAACCATTCATCCGCCTGCGTTGCCGGCATATCACTACGAACTCCGGGTTGAGCGACGCTTATGTACGCAAAGTAGTACGTGATCCCTATGGATATATATGGGTGGGTACAGATGACGGGCTGAACCGGTTTGATGGTAAGAATTTCGCCATCTATAATAAAGGGCTGGCCGCCACGCACACTTTATCTGGCGCAGATATATGGGATCTGGCTCTTGATACGGCCCTCAACCGTATATGGTCGATTAACTCTTTTGGCGGAATAGATGCTGTCGACTATCGGACAGGCAGTATGGTGTACCATTATTTCCAGATGCAACATAAGGCCACCTCCGACCTCCGGTTCACCTGCCTGGCACTGGCAGGCGATCGGCTCTATATCGGTAGCACCTCCGGGCTATGGATGCTCCAAACGGACAGTCTTGAGTTACGAAAAGTAACGCTTATTGATCCTCTTGACCGACCAGGATCAACGGTCAACATCGACCACCTTGTTTCGGATGCAACCGGTCACCTCTGGCTTTTCTGCAGGGGCGGCGCGGTCATCCTGCTGGACAGAAAGCAGTCCGCAGTCAGTTCCTTTCTCGGTGGAGAGAACCTGGGCGCTCCCGGGCATTCCAGCCTCCAATTCTATGACTGCGATCCTGGCCGGGACGGCCGGATCATTGCCGGCACCAATGTCGGCCTCAAAGCCTTCTCACTGGATGCCGCAGGTCAAATCGTCGTTTCCAACGACCCTTTTCCCGGCATCCCCCACACGCAAAACTGTGACATCTATTCGTGCAGGCACGACGCTATGGGTAATATCTGGTTCTGCACGGCAAATTGCTTCGCAATGGTCGATTCAGCCAGCCACACCTTATACTATATTAAAGAAAATACCGGCGGTGATGATCTGAAATGGCTGGATGCCGCATTCGATATCTATTTCGATCAGGACAATAATCTCTGGCTGGGATGTCAGCAGGGATTGCTATTTGCTCCTACTCAGCCCGCTTGCTTCACCACCTTCAGCAAATCGACGACCTCCGGTATCCGTATTCGTCATGCCTATTTCCTCCATCCCGTCAATGATTCTATCATCTATTGCGCCGCACAGGATGGACTTTACCATGTCAATAGTCGCAGCGGAGTCATCGATTGCCTGGAGGCCAGGCCTTATTATCATGTAATGCTCGATCCTTTCAACAGGCTTATTGCCTCCAATCCTGATGGCACCTTCGTCTTTCACGGCCGCCATAAGGTCCATATCGCCACCGTCTATCCGGAATTCCGTCTCTTTCCAAAATTCATTACCAATAGCCATTGCTATCTGGGCGATTCCATTGTGCTTTTCGGTACTCATAATGAACGGGGGGTTGTCGCCTGGAATTTCAAACGACGAAAGGCGATGCTGATCGACAAGTCTTCTCCCGGTCTTTCCCTGAAAGAAAATACGGTCACTAATGTATACCGGGACACCAGAGGACTGATCTGGGTACTAGGATATAATTCCGTCACTTTACTCGACTGGAGTTCCCGAAAAATACATTGGCTGGATACTCATAATCCCTTTCTCAACAAGGCTTATTCCATCTTCTTTGATGTGGCCGAAAACAACGGCATGTATTACCTCGCTTCTTATGGTGCCGGAGTCCTGGTGCTGGACTCGCAATACCATTTCATGAGAGAGATCTCTGTAAATGACGGCCTGACTTCCAACAGTATTTACAGGATACTGCCTTTCAGGGATAGCCTGCTCTTCGTCACCTCTAACAATGGCTTGTCCGTTATCGATGTACAACACGCATTCCAGGTAAGGCAATTCTATGCCGGCGATGGTCTGCACTCCGATAATTTTGAAGAATACAGCGGCTCTGCCCTCGATGGAATACTTTATGCCGGTGGGAGCAACGGCTTTACCCGCATCGATCCGTCGCTTCTGGAAAGTCAACAGGCCGCCCCACGGTTGATGCTCCGTCGAATAGAGGTTCAAACTACCTCAGGTTCCATTGACACATCGAATATATTGCTCATTTCTATGAAAATCCCGAATAATGCTCTGCAGACCACCCTTTCCTTTTCCGCCTTCAGTTATGGCAATCCCGAAAGACCGGACTTCAGCTACCGCATCAAAGAGTTGAAGGGCGACTGGATCAATATCGGGAAACGGGATTTCATTAATTTTATCGGTCAAAATCCCGGCACCTACACCTTGCAGGTCCGGGCTGCTAACGAAAAAGGAATTTGGGGGAAAAGCGCTCTCGAAATGAAGCTTATCTTTTTGCCGAAATGGTATCAGACGCTATGGTTCAGGATCATCATTCTCCTGGCCTCCGGCGTTTTCTTTTACACACTGTATTGGTATCGTCTCCGTCAGATCAGGAAGCAGCAGCAAATCCGCAGCGGGATAGCCAGCGATCTCCACGATGATATAGGAAGCCTGCTTAATTCAGTCAAAGTATTCTCACATTTGGCCAGGCGGGAGCCTTCACAGAGTGAACATTTCCATCACATTGACGAATCACTTCAGCAGGCATCGATCGGCCTTCGGGATATGATCTGGGTATTGGACAATTCCGAAGACACCGTCAGCGAGGTGATGGACAGGATCAGGAAATTTGCGATCCCCATCACTTCGGCTTCCGGAATCAGGCTCGACTTCACCTTCTCTCCTGCTGAGAAAACCATTATCCTTACTAAGACGGAGAAGAGAAATTTTTTGATGATCGCCAAGGAAGCCATTAACAACAGCATCAAATATTCCCATTGCCATATGATAATAATCTACTGTCATGAAGCAAAAACCGGCATCATTCTCCGCATTGAAGACGACGGAGAAGGGTTTGATTCCAGCCTCCTTACTTTAGGCAACGGGATCCGCAATATGACTGAACGGGCCAGACAGATCCGCTATTTCTGCAGGGTCGATTCTGCGCCAGGCGCCGGCACGAGGATCTTGATCTCGAAAAAAAAACCCGAAGTTCCCAGGACTCAGCCATGAGGAAATTCCGCTTTTCTTTCATGCCCAGGTGTGCTCTCCCGAATGAACTTCTAGGAGGCTTGCCTGAATATCTTGTATCACGGCCTGCTTGACAACATGATTGCCCGGGCAATGGTGCGTAGTCAGTGGATCCTCCCGATGTAATCGGATATTATCTCCAGGCCAGCCCAAAATGCTAAACAATATTCTTATCGCCGCTACCGCATTTATCCGAACCGCCAGCCCCCTCCCGCTGTCGAACGCATCCGTAGCATAGTCACCCAGCATTTCCAGGCCGATGGAAAGATTGTTCCAGGATGGCGAATGGACCCCGGGAGTGGTCATAGGGGTAAATACCCAGATCCGGTGATCATCGACAAACAGATGCGGTCCGGCGCTCCAATGCAGCTGATCCCTGTAATAAGAGACGAATCCGTTCATGCTGGCGGACGAAAAACCGTTGGGCTCCTGGCTGAGGTCAGGGACGGCCGTATTATGCAGGACAAGGAAAGAAGGCCGCCAGCTGTTCCACGTCAGCGTATGACAATAAGCATCGAATTCATCAGTGGAAAATGCTTTTCCGACGATAGGTTTCCAGTCTGGCATAGGTTAAATTTTTATTCCCAATAATACTGCGAGCCAGGCAAACGTGCAACGGGAAAAACACGGTATTTACCGGGAAATGTCCCCTACCCGGCAAATATCCAAGACTGTAAACTTGCATCAACTAAAACAAATACTATGGCAACAGATTATCCAGGCATCTGGAATTCCATCCTGGGACAACCCGGCACACAAAATGTTGATGTAATCGCCTCCCTTAATGAGGATGGCATCAACAATTACCTACAGGCTCATTTCACTATTGACAACCGTGTTTATCATCGGGTCATCAAAAAGGTTTTCAATACCCAAACCGACTCCCGCGAGTTCACCGTCTCCCTGGATATCGGGGCACCACTCCAAATTCAGTTCCCGCCCTTCCGGGACCAGGCCATAGCCCGCGAATACACGAATAAGCAATCCTGGTACAAACTGGAATCGGACCACGACGGACCCGAGATCAGCGCCCTGATGGACGATACCAATAAGATCCAGGTCTATTGTAACAGCATCAATATTACCCTCACCTGGCCCAAGCTTCATCCCGCTGCCGGGGACACATCCCCCTGGAGCATCACCCTGAAGACCCTGAAAGTGTTTGCCGAAGCATTTGCCATTCTCAAGAACGATCAGGATGGCTATTTCGTCAGCCTGATCCCCACCATCGTTAAGGTGGACGTGGCCAATCCCCTGCAACTGACGAAAGATATGTTCAAAATCGACCGTGCCTTGACCGCTGCCGAACAACAGCTGCTGGACGACTGCCAGCAAAAATTCACAGATCTCTTTGTCATCGCAGCCGATATCATAGCCACCGAGCAGGCGCCAAAGCTCGTGAGGAATCTCAGGATACCCGTTCCCACCATCAAAGACCGGCCTATACTACCCTCTCTGCTCAACATTTCTCAAAACTGCCTGACGGTAGGCGCAGGTATAGATAAACCGAAAGCCCAGAAGGCATTGCAGGCGGCTTTCGACAAGCATGCCGCCCGGCTGCAGGCCAACATGGAAGCCGATATCGAAAAAGCCGGCGGCCTACTGAAATTAGTTTCCAATAATGAAACGGTCCCTTCAAGGTTTGAAGACCTAAAGCTCAAATCGCCGGAAGAAGTCATCAGGTCTTTCACGGGCACGCAGGAATTCCTCCGGACATTTGCCGACCGGGTAGCCGTGTCTGCGCCTGCAGCGAATATCCGCTCAGCGTCCGTTGTTGATAATGCCTATGCCATCGGGATCAACCAGTATTTCTTTCAAACCATCGTCAGCTCCATTATCCCCGCACCTAAAAATGATTGCTCGGGCTGGCTCGATCTCAAAGTGGTACGCGGCAGAGCATGCTATTGGGTAAAATTTGATGACCCTACAGTCGTAGTCAGCCCCAATGCCTCCCTGACCGGTGGAGTCAATATAGATATTGGAGGTTCCATCGAGGCCTGTATCAGGAAATTCTGGGATTGTTCCTGGAGTTGGTCCTGTGGCAGCCTGGCCCTCTCGCTGAAAGGGCGTCCGACTATCACCCTGAAACTGCTCACCAATAATGGCGTCAACTTCACCGCTCAAATGGGAGGCAGCTTATACTTCGACGTCAACCTGCCCTTCCCCTTCAATAAGATCATCAACGCCCTCACTTCAATCATCGGCCAGGTGATCATCGGTATTATAAATATCTTTTTGGGTCTGCTGCAATTTGTGGTCATCTACCCTGTCATCACGGTGCCGCAGCAGATCACGAAAATAAAACTTCGGGATTTCAATTCCTTCTACTATCCCAGGCCTGTCCTGCCCGGAAGCGGCGATCCCAAAAACCATTTCATCGCCTACAAGGGAGGGCTCATTTCCGAAAAGTAAGCTAAACCTTAAACATCATGGAAACACTTTCCGTTATCATTGCATTGGCCACGACCATCATCATCCTGGTCACCGTATTCATTCCCGGCGCCAACCTCCTGCGGGAACAATCCAGGCGGCACGCAAAATTCAGCATGTCCAAATTTCAGTTATGGCTCTGGACCCTGGTGATCTGCCCCTGCGTAGCGCTGCATTGGGGATACAATCACACAGAAACCGGGTTCGATTACATCAATGCCACGTCCCTGATCCTGTTGGCCATTTCCGGCACTACGACCCTGACCTCCTCCGTCATCAAGCAGGTACAACAATCAGCCAGTATCAGCGACCCCGGATACCTGAAATCAAACGGGCTCTCCGCCTTAAAGACCGACGCCGATTCCGTTGGATTCTGGTCGGATATCCTGTCGGATGACAATGGTCAAATCTCAATAGCCCGGCTGCAGAACCTCGTCTTCACCTTCATCTTCCTCGTGATCTATGTTGCCATCTTCTTCGACAGAGACAAAATGCAATATATCGACTTCGGCACGGGAGGCGCGCACCCCTACATCCTCATGGGCATTTCTTCCGGCACCTATCTCGTCGCAAGAGGAATGTTCAAATAAAAATCATTAAAAAATAATCAACATGAACAAGAACTCCCTTCCCACCCAAAAACATTCTACCAAAGATGTCCTTCGTTTCGCGCATCCTTTTGTGACGACGACACCCATAAGTAAACGGGCCGCCATCCCTGGAGTTGGAACCAGGATGACCGACTTCATCAAGACCAGGCTGGAACCAATTCCCGACCCTATTCGCGATCCGACAATGACATTGGCGGAAGTCATCGGTGATCAGGGTGTCAGCGGCATCGAGGCCGCCGGATCGATAATTATCCATGCCGTTGGTGACACGGGCACACAAGACGCAGTTATGCAACAAATGGTCGCTAAGGCAATGAAAGACGACTATGATGCAGCTCATCCGGATCAGTCGCCGGCATTCTTTTTTCACCTGGGTGATGTCATCTATTATGAGAATAACGATAAGGGTTACCAGGAACAGTTTTATTCACCTTACAAGGAATATCCCGGAAAAATTATTGCTATTCCAGGCAATCATGATGGCGAGCTATTCAAATACGACGGATCGAGTACCGGCCAGAAGACAACACTGGCCGCGTTTGTGGATAATTTCTGCCAACCCGTCACTGGTGTTCCCGAAGCCGCCCAGGCTACTTATCGAGAAATGATCAGCCAGCCAGGTGTTTACTGGTATTTAAATGCACCCTTCGTCGATATAGTGGGCCTGTATTCGAACGTTGCGGAAAACCCCGGCTATATTTCCGGTCCCGCCATTGGCTATAAACAAAAGACCTGGCTGGACGAGACCTTACAGGCGATCAGCCGGCAACGTGCCGCCGGGCTCAAAAAGGCGCTGATTATCGCAGTACATCATCCGCCACTAAGCGGCGGCCATCATTCCAGCAGCACGGAAATGCTGGACGACATTGACGATAGCTGCACCAAAGCTGCTATCATGCCCACGGCTGTATTGGCCGGTCATGCCCATAATCTCCAAGTCTTTACCCGGTATTTGACATTCCAGGGTCAGGATCTCAAGATCCCCTTCGTCATTGCAGGAGGGGGTGGTCGAAGAGTGCAGAATGTGAGTGCAGCAGATGCTTCCATTGTCGATTGTCCGACAAAACTGACTTCCAAATACTCCTTTGATAAGTCGGCAAAAGAATATGGGTTCATGAAGCTTTCAATTACGCAAAAGGAACTGACCATCGAGATCTTCACTGTGGATGAGGACGGCGGCACAGCACCGTTTGCCACCTTAAAAAACAACATTTGAGCGCAATGGGTAAGCCGAAACCCAATTTAGAGTAGGCACAAAATAAAAATTATGAATCAGTGAGAATTTTTAAGTTTATTCCTTTAAAGGGTTTATCGTTGGTTGGTACACAACCGATAACATTCCTGCAGGCTGGTCGTTTTGCGATGGCACCACTGGCACTCCGGACCTGGTAAATAAGTTCCCGATGGGCGCAGGTCATCCTTTTGAGCTTTCTGAGAAAGGAGGTTCTCCCACCCATGTCCACACAACAACGGATTGTAACGGTCACGGCGCCTCCGACGGCTACAAGCATAGCGACGACCGTGGCTGCTGCCCTCCAGTTAGCAGGCTGAATCACTGGCACGATGTTAACCCCGGCCCAAACATCGCGCCTTATCAAAAGATCATTTTCATGATGAAAACGAATTAGCCCCTTCCCCTCGCGAGAGGCCGCCTGTCCCGGCGGCCTTTTATTTATTCTCACCGCCCCGCCGCCGGATCCCTTTTTATCAATCTCATAGGCCAACCCTACAGCTCGCCAATCCCAGTCCTTAACAGAATGAAATCTACTGCCACACAGGCGGCAAAAGTGCGCTTTATGGGTTTCGTCTTGCAACTCAGATTTTTTCCTTGTCCTGACCTTTCTAATAAACGGTTTTGATTTGGCTCTTAGCCTTCCCTTTTTCAAAATGCCCAACAGCTAACCACCAATGAGGCGATCAGTATTAGGCTTTTTCTCTTTTGCGGCAGCTATTAGGCTGCTCAGGAACGCCGGTGCGTCATAGAGGCCGTCGCGGGTAAGAAAAGATGGGCTAATCACGGGAATATAGCTCCCCTCTTGCGGGTTGTCCGACGAATGCAGCCATAGAGCCTCCATCTTAAGTTCGGGGGATTTGACCAGGCTGAGCGTGAGACTATTCGGGATGGTTGTTTGTTCGTAAATGATCTTTTCAATCTGGGCCGCATAATGATCAATGTAACGACTGTCATTGATTACCCGGTGTAATTTAGCATCCGGTTTTGCACTGCTGAAATCATAAATCAGCCGGCCCTGCTCTTCTCTGTCCATCACGCGGTAACCCGTCTTCTTCAGAACAGGTTGACCATTCAACAGAGAGCTGTAATCGATCACGTAAATATCGTGTGGATAAACCAGGGAGGGCGTGGGAGTCTGTTCGGGATTAATGATGGAAAGCCTCGTTTTGTTAGCCCGTTCGGTTAACTGGCCTTGAATTTTTGAAAATTGGATCATGCCGCCTGCTGCATTTGACTTTGTATAATAAGTATCAGTCCAAGTCCCGGCCCCCTGATAATCAGTAGTAAAGGTAGACAAATCTAAGTAGGAGGTACCATAAATGGGATCAGCTATGTACACATAGGGATCCGGATTACCAGCTTCGTATCCGTATATCGCCACGAAATGCCCATCTCCGTTCGCCCATCCAATCCGTACTCCAATGATTTCCCCGGCATCGATTTGGGGTGAAATATTATTGATTAAGAGCGCGTTGCCAACATAATTTGCAAAGTTACTTGTCACGGTCAAGGCCTTATCCAAATACCAGGGTACATTGCATGGATTGGGACTAGTGTTAAGGCAGCAGTCATTTCTGGTTATAGCTGAACAGGCGACTTTACATTGTGTCCATGGGTTGATGTTACTATAAAAGAATGATACACTGGCAGATGTAGCTGCCCAGCACCAGTTGCAGGGCAACTGGTGCTGCATGGTAAAAGTTAACTGCGGCATAGGTTTATTTTTTAAGATTTCCTCCGTCAAAATGCTTGTCGTAGGCCTCATGGCAGACAATTTGGTTTGCGGAGAAAGATAAATAAGCGCAAATGCAATTGCAACCGTGAAAACACCCATACCGTACAGTTAAGTAAAAAAAGCTGTATCCACGGTGCGCACGGTAGCGCAAAAATGTGTATATTTTCGTACAAACCAATTGCTGTCTATGAGAAAAGGCCTGAAACGAATAAAAGGACTTTATCTGCTGTCCCTCCTCTTGCTTGCTTTGCACTCCAACGCTCAATCTGATCCAAATCAGGTGAAACCACCAGCCGGCCCGAAAATTCCAAATTGCTTTGTCGAACCCGGCTATCGGTTCGTCGACACCAACCAGGTGGTCGGCAACCGCGCTTACCGGTACATCATTTCCCAATTTTACAACACGCTCGCAGGCGTCCAATCCGGTGGTCTGGCAAGTGCCGGAACGTTCGACCCCGTGGCGGGAACTTTCAGCCTCAACTACGCCCGGGAAATCAAGATCCCTAAGAAGGTGGATCTCGATACCCTCTCCGCAGCGGAATATTGCAATACTGACCTGAACGATTTACAGGCCCACGCCAACCATTCCTGGTTTCTGAGCATTTCAGCGGGCGGAGGTATCATCGGCAACAATATCGGTGTGTTGTTCAATAATTCGAAGTTCAATTCCGGCGCGACGTTCACAGGAAAACTTGTCATTCCCCTTAACAACTCCATCATCATCGGCGGCCCGGCCACATATAGTGTCCTGAAGAAAAAGCAAGCCATTGAATACCAGCGCTGGTCGGATAAAAAGAAAGTTTGGCTGGCCGTGAAATCGACGTATGTCAGTCTTAACTTGGAAGAAACATCCGCCAAAAGAGACCAGGAAATGCTGAACATAACCGCATTAAAAAAGCAGGCCGAGGCCGTAAAGGCGGAATTGGACAAAGCTATTGCGGCCGGCGAAGCGGCAAAAGGAGACCAAACGGCATTTACAAAGTACGTTGCCTATCGGCTGAAACTTTCTGACAGTCTGCTCAACCTTGTAACTCAGGCCGATTCCTTAGAAAGAGATCTTTTTGCCCTGCAACTTAAACAGGATTCCCTGAACTTTATCAAACAAGTGATTGTGGCTGATGAGCAGCAGGCCCCCGGCCGCAATGCGAATTGGGCTCATTACGGCATGCGCCAGTACATGAAGATCGATTCCTTTTATGATCGGATGCTTGATTCCGTTGAAATAAATGCAGCCTTCACGCCATATACCTTGAGATGGCTGGGTATCGTCGGCTCCTTCAATCGGAACAGCTATTACACCTATTTTGATGACCTCGCCTTTTCTGACCGAATTTCCAGCAATACCTTGTCGGTTTTTAATGCGGGCCTGGAATTTAACCTTATTCACTATAACCCCGTTGCTATGCATTATTTTAACTTTGGGCTGCTCCGGATCCGCAACAACAATATCAGTGACTTGACAACGAGTGCCCTCACCGTCAAAGTTCAAACGTCCGCGGTGGATACTACGCAAAAAGTAACGAGCACCTACAATGCTTATACTTCGCCCATAACGGAATACGAAGCCTGGAATCCCTACCTGAACTATTATTTGTTTTTAGGACAAGGCCAAAAGCAGGGACTTCACCTGAGCACGCAGGTCCAATTTCGAAATACCGGTCAAAACCCGGTCAATCTGGGCCTTGGGTATATATTTTCCTTTAAAAACAGCAAAGCCGCTTCTGTTCTAAATGTAGAGGCGTATGTCAAATTCCAGGATCTCTTTAAAGCGCTTCCGGAGCAGGAAGCCCATTTTTATAATCGGAATACGATCGGTTTGCTCCTTGGCATTCCCATCAACTTCCCTACAACGAAATAATTTAAACACTTAACTAATGGCAAAGAAAAAAGCAACGTCGAAAAAGAAGCCGGCACCGAAGAAAAAAGTGGCCTCAGCAAAGAAGGCAACGTCGAAAAAGAAGGCAACTCTGAAGAAGAAAGCGACAAAGAAAGTCGTTCCGACTAAAAGGAAAGCTGCGCCAAAAAAGAAAGCTGCAGCCCCAAAAAAGACATCTCTGATTCGTGATCTCCGACAGCCAAAGGGATGGCGAGCCTGGTGCAATACCCAATCCATTTGGATTGGGCCATGGCGGACCGATGAGGCGACAGCAAACCAGGACGCACAACCGCACATCGACACGAACCACATTACAGAGATCAAACTACAATTTTGATTGGCTCTATTCAAGGTCTTCCTATATGCAAGAATTACCAATCGATAACCACTGGGCAAAAATCACGTTTGTCTTTCAAAACGACTTCGTCACCGCGGTATACGAAGACGGTTTGGGCAATAGCGTCCTCGAAGCCGGTGAAAACGCAAGGATCGTAAGCCTTTACCAAATAGATTCTATCCGCATTGACCCGCGGATCGATGAATTCCTGGAGCGGCTGACAGCAGGAGAGCATGACGGGCCCATTCCCCTTTACCTGGCGTATAAATTTCCCCAACCACTCCGGCGACTGTTCGAAGACTACTACGGCATTTATTCCCGTACGAACGAGCGTGACTTCCGGGACCTGTTTGCCCCTCAGTTGCTCAATGCTCTTGAGCCGGTAGTGTTTGTAGACGCGGACGTTTCCGAGGTTCCTTTCACCATGCCTTTCGAGGTGCAACTCGCAGGCCAGGACGCAGCTTATTTTGAGGATTATCTCTTATCTACCTGGCCCCGCAACCCGGAAAACGGCCCTCGCCAGATCAACATTTCGCAATACTCCAATGAGACGGACCCCAACAAGCCTGCCCCGGATATATTGATCTTTACCGACCGGTATGGATCTGGTCTCGAAGAAATTGCCGCACGGGAGGCCCGTCGCACCCGGCTGTTCCTGTTTGCAACTTATGGTAATCCTATTCCAACTGCTATCGCGCAAAAAATTACTGCGATAGCGCTTCCATACCATGTGGATACAGATCCTCTAATTGTTCTCATCCGCGCATGTCTGCAAGGGATTTTGTCGGACAAACCCTTGCATAGAATCGTACACGAGATCGACCAGAACAGCCCCCCCTATTGGCGCCCAATTCTTGCGGCCTCGCCCGCATCCAACCATGCCCTCCGACTCGCCCATGCCGTTGATACCCTCAACGAACAAATGGACGCATATAGCCGCGGGGTCAAACCCGTGATCCACCAACAATTTTTACAGCGGCAAGAAACAGTAGCAGAATCGATTGCCTCCCTGGCCGGGTTGCGCAATCTGGCTTCGGAGTCTTCCTCGTCCTTTTCATCCCTCGCCGCCCGGACCTTTGGCTTTTCCCAACGCAAGCCCGAGCTGGACGTGGCGTTACACAACTTACAATCCTACGTCAACAGACCGGGGATATTCCAGTCGATCAGAAACACCCAAAAACGGAAAGTGGACGTTGCTCTCGAGACATTGATCAATGGCGCCGGCTATGAAACCTTTTACCCGAATGCGCCCTTGATACCGCAAGCCACCTACCGGCTCACGGTGCAAATAGGTCAAAGCGCCGCAGGCAGTCTGGTCATCGGCAACGTCGATCCCATTGACCCACTGCTACCCGACCCCGAAAACGCGAAAGGCCACGATCTCGAAGTAGCGCTCTTTCCCAAGGATTTCAAGCTGCTCACGTCCTCCGTTCAACCCATCCATCTGCCTTTCCTCGGCGGCTCTACCACTGCCCGGTTTGGCATCCGGGCCCCCGGTGATAAGACTAACGCCGAATTACGGCTGGCCGTCTTCTCCAAAAACAACCTCCTCCAATCGTTCCTGCTAAAAGCCGTCGTCGGAGAAGCGCGACGTTCGGGCGAGACGCCGTTCGTTACCGTCGAAATGGATTCCACCAATACGGAAAAGTTCACCAACCTGGACGAGCTACCGCCTCGCGATCTGTATATCGGGGTGAATAAAGATCAAACCGAAGACCATACGTTATTCCTCAAGGGGATCGCGGAAGCGACGGAACTCAAAGGACTAAACGAAACCACCGTTACCGCCTGGCAAAAGGGTTTTGAAAATCTCCTAACCAACATCTACTTCAATGGGCGGACCAGCCGGTTCCCCGTTGACGACCAGCCCGACCAACACAAGGAGGCCTTTGAGGCCGCGATCCGCCAATATGTCCGGCTGGGTAAAGAGATCCATCGGAAACTATTGGAAGAAAACGAGGACAAGCTCGACGAGGCATTTAAAGCAACGTCAAAGGCAAACGGTCTTAACATTCTCGTAAACCGGCACGATTCTCAATTTTCCCTTCCCTGGCCGCTGATCTACGATTACTATTACCTGGAACCGGCCATCGGCATCCCGGAATACCCGATTTGCTATGGTAAAGCCTTCGACGAGTCGACGGCGGCCCTGGACCAATTCAGGATCCCCGGCAAGATACAAAGAGGATGTCCGCACAATCCCGGTTATTATACGTATTGTCTCAAAGGTTTTTGGGGTATCCGTCATCAAATCGAACAACAGCTGCCACGCAAAGAAGGCATGGACCGGCCGGGCCACATCGATCTTTCGACTTGCCCTGCTCCGCTGTTGAGTGTGAATTTCAACGACCCATTTAGCACACAAACGATAAATGAGCTGACTGTGAAATATCGTTTTTCCTGTCTAACACCTACAGGTGACGACCTGGTCGATCTGCTATGGGACAAATCGAAACGGCCGGCTATCCTGGTCGTCTTTGGTCACCTCGAAGACCAGCCAAAAGCAGGCGAACCTTCTACATCCAGGATCCTTAGCTTCGAGAAAAAGGATTGGACCGGGAATTCGCCTATTCCGCTCACGAAATGGCTTTATTCCGATCTGCTCTCCGAACGTATAACTTACGATAGCCAATGGGGGGAACCGCCGTTACCCCTGGTGCTGCTGATCACCTGCGACAATAGCGGCATGAAGCTGGGTGCGCTGGGCTCCATCGTTCATGCCTTGTACCGGGCCAATTGTTCGGCTATCATTGGCACGGAATGCAATATCACGTCCGATCTTGGCGGCCTGTTCATCCGGAAAATAATGGAAAAGCTAAAAGGCAATATTGGCCTGGGCCACGCTATCCGGGAATTCAATACCGAGCTATTTGATCGAAAAAACCCGTTGCCTTTTGTCTTTACCTGTTACGGAAATACCGATCTAACCATTCAATGATACATATATGAAAGCCTTCATCACCTTCTTGCTGCTGCTCGCCGCCTCCACGCTCACCCTCGGCCAGTCCCTTATGCTGGGCGTCAGCGATCCCATCGACATCAGAGGCGCCGGTGCGCAATACGCGATAGCCGTACCGGTGATCCTCCGCAATGGCGTTGATTTTGATAAAATCGTCCCGTTTTCTCATCCTTCCAACGTTAAATTCGAGAAAACGCTCGATAAAAGTCTCAAGGATGCTATAACGGTCGACAAAGATGCCCAGGGGCCCAACATCATCCTGACGCTCACCATGGCAAGCTTTACCAGACAAGGCATTTATGAGGTCCATATAGGATATAAAAACGACAAAAACGACCAGGAAGATCTCACCGTAAAGTTGTCGCTCCCTGCTGCAACACTTGACACGGTTCCGATGGTAAATATCGACTATACCTCCGGTAACGTTCAGGCGGGAGCCTTCATACTGCATGAGATGGGCAACAAAATTCCAATCACCGGACTCAAGCTCCCGCCGCCGTTTTTCACCAACGCCGGCGAAGGCCGCCTCGTTTACTTTGACGATGCCCCGGTCACCGTTCCGGCTGGGGGCTGGATGCCGTTCCGTTATTCCTTTGACAAACCGAACATCGAAAAGCTCGATTTCGGCCATCACTACGGCAAGATGTACTTATATTCCGATCAGCTCTCGGGGCCGGTAGTAGTTGTTTTCGATCTCTGGCGCCGGCGTCAACGCTGGACTATCATCTTGATTATCGCTCTGGGCCTGGCGGTCGGCTTTGTGGTGAGACATGTGCTCAAAGACAATAAGGAATATGAGCAAGTCCGATACAACGGCCTTCAGACCCTATACAACATGAAAACGCAATTGAATAAGGTTGGTGACCCCAAGTTTAAAACCGCTATGCAATCCGTGGTCGATACACTGGAATCAGAACTCCAAAAGACAACCGGCGGTATCTCGGTGAATACAGCCGCTACCTTGCAAGCCGCTATCACTCAGGCTACAACCGGCTACTCAACTGCCAGAACAGCCTTGCAAACGGCCATCGATGCGCAGCAAACAACCTATACCGAGCTGGCATTTACCTACGAAAATCCGTCAATTCCTCCCGTACTCAAGCAATGTCTCTCCGCATCCGCTCAGTTGTTTCAGGAGTTCAAAGACCTTCTCTTTACGGCAATAAACCCGGCGGCCGCGGGGATAAAAGCTTCAGCGATCCTCCAGCAGGCACAACAGGATTTTACTGACTATATCAGTTTTCTCAAGGACGTCACGGCCTTTCTGGCCGGTGGAAAATATTATCTTTCGGAAACTCCCAGCACGCTGAAAAACAGCTTCAATACCGCGGTTCAGGCGGGGCAGGCAGCCATCCCACCCACTCCCATCAGTATACAGACGGCCGCAGACGTTACGGGCCTCTTCAAAAAAACAGTTGGGATAGAAAGCGGTTTCAACAAGCTGATTACGGAGCTAGACCAGAACTATCAGTATATCTACAAGGAAACCAATGAGGCGGCGTCTAACGATCCCGACTTCAAGACCGCATATAATAAATATATCAGCTCACTAACCACGATCGTCACGGATTCGTCGTCGATGATCCCGGCTTCCACCAGATGGAACCCCAAGGTTGCCGCGGCGGTCGATACCGCCTGGACAACGGCAGGCTCCAAGTACGTCACTACCCTGGGCGACGCCGATCTTTCAGGTATCCCGGGCCTCACCAAAGCCTTAACGTCACAGGTTCCGCCGCACACGGTTCCAGCCACCAATACCGGAGTGCCTGAGATCAACATTGAAAACCAGCTTAAATCGACCAGACTCCGCTTTTATCTTTTTGCGGTCACCCAAACGGTATTTCTCATGATCCTGCTGGGATTGGCCGGCTATAACTTCTATGGCACCACCTACAGCGGCACATACAGCGAGATCTTCACCATCTTCTGGCTGGCGTTTTCAACCGATATCACTCTGGATAGCGTACTGGCATGGAAGGACAAAAAGGGGTAGTCGGAAATTCCTTAGATAAAACCCCTTTTGAAGCTCGCAAAGGTATGGTCACCACCCACATGAAGCTTATAGAGCTCGACCATCCGCATGGTGAGTTGCTGCATTGAGACTGCCGCTGGAAACAGTACATAGGGTGCCCGCAATCGAACAGTTCCCCATCACCACCAGCCGCCAACCAATTGAATATCACGGCCTAACTAAACCGGCATTCTATTGGCTACTTTTCTGCCGTATTTCAAAACCAAAAGCATGTTCAGAAATTATCTTACGACCGCCCTGCGCAACCTCCGTAAAAACAAGGCCCATTCCTTCATCAATATCGCGGGACTGGCAGTAGGAATGGCCGTGGCGATGTTGATTGGTTTATGGATCTGGGATGAATTATCCTTTGATAAATACCACGACAATTACGACCGGATCGCGCAGGTGATGGAAAAGGACACTTATAATGGTACGATACAAACGGGACATTCAATCCCTTTGCCATTAGAGGGGCAGCTACGCAAGAGCTATGGCGACAACTTTACCCATATTGCAATGTCTTCACCGACAAAAGATCATATTTTGTCCATTGGAGACAACAAGATATCCTATCCCGGGCTTTTCATCGGTGCGGAGGGGCCTGAGATGTTCAGTTTGAAAATGACAAGCGGCAATCGGGATGCATTAAAAGACCGGAGCGCAGTCCTGATCTCACAATCCGTCGCTACGGCGTTATTTGCCAATACCGACCCGATAGGTAAGCTGATAAAAATAGACGATACGGCAAGCTTCCGGGTCTCGGGCGTTTATGAGGATCTTCCCAATAATACCACCATGAACAGGGTTGCGTTCATGGCGCCATGGGGTTTTTATCTTACTTCTGCTCAATGGATAAGGGATGCGACGAATGACTGGGGGAACACTTCCTTTCAAATGTTCGTGCAGGTAGCGGGAAACGCCGACATCGCCCAGGTTTCCGAAAAGATCAGAAACGCCAAGCTCGACAGGGTCGGCCCCGACGAGGCGAAGACACATCCCCAAATATTCCTGCAGCCGATGAGCAGATGGCATTTGTATTCCGAGTTCCACAATGGCGTCAATACAGGGGGGGCCATTCAGTACGTTTGGCTTTTTGCCATCATCGGTCTGTTCGTATTGCTTCTTGCCTGTATCAACTTCATGAATCTCAGCACGGCAAGCAGTGAAAAGAGAGCCAAGGAGGTAGGCATTCGTAAAGCTGTGGGGTCTTTGCGGGTATAGCTGATAAGCCAGTTCTTCTGTGAATCCATATTCATAGCCGTACTGGCATTCGTACTTTCCATCTTAATAGCATCGCTATCGCTACCTTTCTTCAACGAGGTGGCCAATACAAAAATGACCATATTATGGGGCAACCCTTTCTTCTGGATGATCAGCCTGGGGTTCGCGATATTTACGGGGATTATTTCGGGCAGCTATCCCGCATTATACCTCTCTTCCTTCAACCCTGTGAAGGTATTAAAAGGCACATTTAAAGCAGGCCGGGCAGCAGGGAACTTCGTCGGAGCTGCTTCGCCACGCTCCTTCCTCGTTCGTAACCTTCGGTCCCCTCGGTTACCCCGTAAGGTGCTTGTCGTGCTGCAATTCGCGGTGTCGATCATCCTGATCATCAGCACTGTCATTGTTTTCCGGCAGATCCAATTTGCGAAAAGCCGGCCAATAGGCTATACCCGGAATGGCCTGGTCAACATAGACATGGTGACGGCAGAGATACGCTCGCATTTCACTTCCATAAGAGCAGATCTGCTGCGATCCGGTATGGTGACGGAAGCAGCCCAATCTTCGAGCCCGGTGACGGGAGTAATGAATACGAGACATGATATATCCTGGAAGGGAAAAGATCCTTCGGTGGCTGCCGACTTCGCCGCAATCCGGGTTACATCGGAATATGGCAAGACGGTAGGGCTGCAGTTTATCGAGGGGCGTGATTTCTCAGCCCAAATGCTCACCGATTCGTCGGCGCTTATACTGAATGAGGCCGCGGTAAAATATATGGGACTGAAAAAGCCCATCGGGGAAACGGTAAACCTGATGGGAAGGAGCTTCAATGTCATCGGTGTGGTAAAAGATATGGTGATGGCGTCGCCGTATGAGCCTGTCAAGCAAACGATCTATTTCATAGTGCCAAGCGGGTTCGACGATATGATCGTGAAAATAAACCCAACGGTGAGCGCGCATGAGGCCATCAGTAAGATTGAAGCGATCTGTAAGAGGTATTCCGAGTCTGCGCCGTTCTCGTACAAGTTTGCCGATGATGAGTATGACAGAAAATTCAGCAATGAATCGAGGATAGGAAAGCTCTCCGGCGTGTTCGCCGCGCTGGCTGTTTTCATTAGCTGTCTCGGGCTGTTTGGCATGGCGACCTTTATGGCAGGGCAGCGTACAAAAGAAATAGGCGTACGAAAGGTGCTTGGCGCCTCGGTTGTGATTTTATGGGCGCTTTTATGCCGCGACTTTGTAATAATGGTCCTCATTTCGGTGGTGATAGCCTCTCCTGTAGCGTATTATTTCATGAGTAACTGGCTTCAGCACTATCAATACCGGACAGAAGTAGCCTGGTGGATATTCGTTGCGGCGGGCAGTGGTGCATTGCTGATAACGCTATTGACGGTAAGCGTTCAAAGTATAAGAGCAGCCTTGATGAACCCGGTCAAGAGTTTGAGGACGGACTAGCCCCCCTCAAAACGCCCAGTCAAAATCCAGTACATCCTTGCGCGCAGTCGGTCGCTGCTGCCCAGCCGTGATCTCCGCCACCTTTCTCAAAGCCATCGAGTTCTTATTGGGGAATGGCAGATTTGTGGGCAGAGATAAACCCTAACTATTCCCCCTTCCAGCCATTCACTTTATGTCCTTTGCTGCAACCTTCAGTCGCCCCGCACAACTGACCCCTCTCCCCTCAATTAAGGCGGCGTAGTCGCGGCCGGCGTAGTCGCTGCCTTCGGCGTCGTTCCGCTGGGTATCAACCCGGAAGCCGTCTTGGACGCCCCATCCAGCCACGTAGCCCCATTCTCGATGATGATATTCGTCGCGAAATTCGGTTTGGTACACTCCTTCAGGCTCACGATGATGGAGTAGGACCCCTGGTTATACCCCGGAACGATCTTCCCGCCGGTCTTGAAATAGCCGTAGCTACGAGGCACTATAAAGGCTTTGCCGGTCACCTGCCGTTCCTTGGGATTTCTACTGCACTCGCCAAAGGCAGAATCCCCCTCCCGGATAGAAATATTGTTCAGCAGGACATGAAACTTACCCAGAACTACACTGTCCTCCATCTTACCATCCGGCGTGATCAGCGCCGTCAGGAAAGAGATATTGAACTCGACACTCATCTTCCGCTTGGCCCACATCGCGACCTTGGGCTTGACATACCGCAGCCGGAATTTAGTCATCTTCAGCCGGAACTCGAAATTGTTCAGAATATCCTGTACCCGCGAAGTATCCACATCGAAACTGGCGAACATCGCCGTATCGACCACGCCATCATCTTTTTTGATGGTCCGGATCACATCAAAACCCGTAAACTGCATCCCGGCCGGATCGAAGGGACCTGCCAGAGACGGTTGAGCGTAGAAATAATCCTCCGTATTCGCATAATTCGTCATGGCCGTATACTTGCCTTTTTCATTGGCGATAACCGTCTTGGTGGCGCTCACCGCATAGCCCAGCAGGCTGTTGGCCGCCCCCGTGATCAGTCCCCCCCGTTGATGGAAGGTACTCATGATGTCGTCGAGCGACTGGATCTTCATCTCCGGCAGATTGGCAAATTTCTTCATCAGCAGATAGCTGCTGTCACGCGGATGAATACACAGCGTATCTCGTGAAGACTTCTTATTATACTTGTAGTGGGCGGCAGGCAGACAGCCGGCCATCGCGAGCAGGGCCATGGCCCCGAGAAAACAAATGGGTCGCAGCATATTACGGTTTTGGTTTGATCAGGAACAGATAGTCGAAGGTCGCGGCATCGGGCTGGCTGTCACTGCCCATCTCACCGCCCCGGGTACCACGATAAGACGCACGGATCAGCTGCTCCATCATCGTCGGCGGATGCGATGGATCGGAGCCGCCCCTGGTATTGGCCAGGTTTTCCAGGTTGATCTCCGCCGGCGAAGCAAAAAGCTTGAAGACCTCGGTGCCATACGGCGGCCCGATCCGGATAAAATCGTCGGCCGGCAACACGTACTCGCTGGCCGCCGGCACGGCCAATTGATCGGGACCGATCTTCACGTTGCCCCTCAAGTTGGGTAATATCGGATTGATCCCGCCGTCAGGCTGCAGATCGAGCACGTTGACATAGACCGTTTGCGTGCCGTTATTGCGGATCCATAGGGTCAGCAGATCACCGTCATGGGCTTCGAACCGTCCCCCCTTCATCCGCGCCGCCGTAGCAGCCGAATCCGGGCTGCCGTCGGGTTTACGCAGATACAGCTTCATGTCCACCTGTACCCCGGGCAACTGACAGGATAAGGTCTGCAGGAAGATATATTGATCGTATTCCTGCAACTTCTCCTGCAGATCCCGGCTATCACTAAGCGCAGGCTGGATCGTGGCGAACACAAAGCCATTGACGCTGACTTTGAGGGTATCCTTGACAGGTCCCTTGACGAGGACAAGCGTCGGATTTTTAGTGACGACCTTTGCGCCCGGCTCATCCTGCAGCGCCCTGCCGATGGTCGCTGCTTCGGCAGGAGTATAGGAGACCGATCCGGCGCCACCCGCACCATGCCCACTGCGGATCTCCAGCGCTACCGGCGGAACGGAATAGACCCGCCTTGTTACAAACGCCCAGCCATCCACCGGCCGGTCGATCGCAATATCCCCATCCAGCGCCGCGATGGCCGAGATATCCGTGGCGCTCACAATTTTACCCCTCGCCAGCGGTTTGACGCCGGCCGTATCTCGTGTCCCCGCCGGACAGATGGCTATCTCTGCGCCCTGGTCTATGCCGGCGATTTTACCGGCCTTCAGCACGACCCGCCGTGTGGCCTTATCGACGGAAGATAAAACGATATAAGGTTGTTGGTGGACGAACTGGCCGCCGAATAACAATCTGTCCATCCCATCTCCCTCTATCATCGGATGCTGATCCTGCACCTTTACATTCATGATCGATTGGATAGAGGCGAAAAGCTGACGATACGAAGGATATCCCGTTGCTGCACTCAACCCGGCGAAGGCCTTGCACAATGCATAGGTCAGTGACCCCATATAGACACCCATCTCATCGTCCCGCATCTCGTTATCCAATTCCTCGGGCCGGGTCGCGGAGAAGACGACATAGGGAGCCGGCGCGGCGGTCCCCATAGAATGGCCGGCGGTCCCTGCAGCATGGACAGCGGCTTCCCGCGACAGCATAGACGAATCGGAGGAATGATGGCGCGATGGGTCAAAATGCGCCGACACGAGCGGTGGAGCGCCACCCCTCACCCTCGCAAGCCCCCTCGTACCATTACCCGAATGGCAATCATCCATGGTCACCAGCAGATCGCCGCCGCGACCCAGCTTTGCCCGCAACACCCGCAGATAGTCACCCAACACATGACCCCGCAGATACTCGGCCTGATCTTTTTCATAATCCGTCGATCGGGTGGGCGATTTGGCATTGATGGTGACAACACACTCGTCGAGCCCGTCGATATGGTTATCATCGTCCGCCTCCACCTGTTCGCCATGAGAAGAGAAATGGACGACCACGATGTCTCCCGGATGTACCCTTTCGGTCAACGCGGAGAAGGCATTCCGGATGCCATTGATGGTGGCCTGCGTATCGGCCACGACGGAGATATGCTGGTCCGGAAATCCCTGCGCCAGCAACATTTTACGTAGATAACCCACGTCCTGCAGACTGGAGATCTGGGGCCAGCCGGTGGCAGGCGGATAATTCCCGATCGCAAAGATCAACGCGTATTTTTCACCGCCGGCTTGCTGGGCGAAGACCGGGGCGGATAGCAACAGAAATATCACAAGCAGCCTGGGGGAAATCATGGAGAAAAATGTATATTACAACATATATAAGATTTTTTTACTGAATCCTGAAATTTTATTTCCGTTAACACCACGATACTGCTTTGCTGGTTGAGCTGCCGCGCTATCCTGTCTTCACTTGTTCTCCTGGCGATCCCCGGCCGCCTCATCGCGCAACCCCAGCTCATCCTGCCCGTGGGCGAAACCGAGGCGATCAAATCCGCAGCATTCAGTCCCGACGGAAAAAGAATGATCGTGACAACCGCCAAAGATGTCAAGCTCTGGGAGACGTCAACGGGTATGCAGCTGACGGAAATGGCCGACACGGATCAGACATGGCTGGCGCCGGTCTTCAGCCCCGACGGAAAATACATACTCGTACCGCGCCTGGGGGCCGTCGATGTCTGGGACGCCGAAGACGGCCATCGGGTGGATTCGATCAATGACAGTCTGAAATTGTTGGCATCCGCCTCCTTCAGCGCAGACGGCAGGCTGATCCTGGTTGCCTGGCAGGACGGTCGGCTAAGTACCTATCAAACGCAAACGGGCAAGTTGCTGCGCTCATGGCAGGTCGTGAAGGCCCCGACTTCCACAAACCAATTTGAGTGGGAAAATCAGGTGCTGTATGCAGCATTCTTTAGTCCCGACGGCAAAAAAATTTTCGTCAACGGCGGCGCCCCTTCTATCTTCGACGCCATGACCGGCTCCCCGCTGATACGGATTGCCACCCACCTATATGACAAACTCCCGTATGCCTATTTTGAATTCAGTCCCGACGGTAATAAGCTGATAGGCTATCCGGGTGAGGACACAACGGGTAAGGTCTGGAATGTGACGGATGGCCGCCTGCTCTTCTCATTTGGGGACTCTATAGACCCGGTCCTGGCTGCCCATCTGAATCCCGATGAAACCAGGTTGCTGACGCTGTCGGACAGCGGTGTCTTGCGGGTCCTGTCCATGCCGGACGGCCGACAGTTGGTGCAGACGCGAGACGATAACACCAGAATAGTCACCGCGGAATACAGCCCCGATGGCAAGACCATTATTACTGCCCTGGAGAATGGGACGGTCATCCTCCGCGACCCGCGCACGGGCACGATCACCCGCAGCCTGCCGCCACAGCATGACGTGGTATACTCGTCTGTCTTCAACCGCGCCCAACAGCTGCTCGCCACCATCTCGGAAAACCAGTCGGTCCGCATCTGGGACATCCGCGACGGCAAGACCCTGTCCGAGTTGAAAGGCCATGCGCCGAGGCTGATGCAGGCCTTCTACAGCAAGGATAAGCGTACGATCCATGCATTGACGGACAAGGGAGATTACAACTGGAATCCGGCTACCGGCCGCCTGATCGGCAGAGACAGTATCAGGGGCTGGATTACAGCCCGGCCCTGGGATCCGGCGGGTGAACGGCTGGTGACAGTGCAGACGCCCAATATCGCCATAGTTTGGAATGCCAGGACGGGTCAGGCATTGACGACATTGCGGGGACATGCCTACATGATCCTGTCGGCAAGCTTCAGCGCCGATGGCACCAAGGTGGTGACGGCCTCCGCAGATGGGACCGCCAGGATCTGGGATCCCGTATCCGGCGCTTGCCTGATCACGCTGAAGGGGCATACCGGCAGCGTCAACGATGCCGCATTCAGTCCCGACGGATCCATGGTCGCGACGGCTTCGGAAGACACGACGGTTAAGGTCTGGGATGCCACCACCGGCAAACTTTTGCTGGACCTGCGCAAACACATCTACGATGTCACGACGGTCCAATTCAGCGCCGACGGATCGACCCTTCTTTCCTCATCCTTCGATGGCACGGCCAAAGTCTGGGATGCAAAGTCGGGCGCCCTACTGCAGGATTTTGGTGCGCAGGACCACCGGGTAACCTCAGCCAAATTCAGCCCGGACGCATCGATGATCTTTTTGGCCGCTGAGAAGGGGGCAGCCATCTGGCATGTCGCCGATAAACGCCTGCAGGCACTGGACATGCGAAGAGCAGTCAGTTTTCCCGGCATGAATATCCAGTCTGCGGAATTCAGCGTAGATGGTAAAAAACTGGTGATCGCGGACTTCGATACGCTGTATATCTATGATGCGGTGTCTGGTGATCGGCTGGCTGCGACAGGCTCGCCTTTTGGCATAGTGGAGGCGGTCCAGTTCGGGGCGGACTCCCATACCATTCTCGTCAACGGTCTCGACAACATCTTCAAGATCCTTGATGCCCGGACGGGGCAACTACTGTATAGTGCCTTTGCGGTCGATAGCACCGACTACCTCGTCTATGATCAATATAGCCGCTATGACGGCAGCGAAGGCGCACGTAAGCTGCTCTACTTCACCTGCGGGACAGAAGTGATCTCCCTCGACCAGGTCAAGGACCAGCTCTGGGTGCCTGACCTCGCTCAGCGGCTCCTCGCCGGCGACAGGATCAATGCCGGCCGGCTCAGCGATCTGCCGATCTGCGGCCTTGTCCCCGTGGTGGAGGTGAAGCCGGCCGACAGCGCCGCCTGGCATTTCATCATCCATCCCCGCAGCGGCGGACTGGGCAGCGTGGTGGTATCCGTCAATGGCAACGAAACCAGGCGCTATAGCTCAGGCCAGCTGTCGCATACCCCCAATGGCTATTCGCTCACAATACCCAAAAAAGAATTGGCCGAGTGGCTGGTGCCCGGCCAGGATAATCCCGTTACGGTCAAGGCCTTTACAGCGCAAGGCGAACTGGCCTCCCGCGGCGCCATCGTCACCTCGGCCGTCGACATGGCCCATCATCCCGCACCTAACCTGTATGCCGTCATGGTCGGTATCAGCGACTACAAAGGCAAGTCGCTGCACCTGCGCTATGCCGCAAAAGATGCGACCGATCTCTCTTTGGCCATCGGGAAGGCCGCTCGCTCCTGGCTTAACCAGGATGGCAAAGAACATGTATTCATGTACAACCTCACCACGGACAGGGACCATTACCTCCTCCCTGAGAAGGCCGCCATCCGGCAAACCTTCGACTCCATTGCCAAAAAGGCGCAGGCCGCCGATATCCTTCTCATCTTCTTCGCCGGCCACGGGGTCATGGCGGGTGACGCCAAAAAACATTTCTATTTCCTCACCGCCGACGCCTCCAATGCAACCAGCGGCGCCGCCGTAGCAGCAGTCGGCATCAGCACCCAGGAACTGGCGGACTGGATCCATCCCTCAAAGATCCGGGCGCAGAAACGTATCCTCATCCTCGATGCCTGCAACAGCGGCCAGGTTATTAATGACCTCGTGACGATCGGAACGAAAGACCATGCCTACAAAGCCGCGAGAAATGACGACAATGCCGAACAGATCAGGTCAATCGATAAGCTCAACGAACGTTCAGGCCTCTTCATCCTTGCCGCGTCTGCCAGTGACCAAAGCGCATATGAGCTCAGCCGTTACTCCCACGGTTTGCTTACCTATGCCCTGCTGAAAGCCATCCGGGAAGATCCGGCCATCCTCGATGCCGCCAGGTACCTCAATGTCAGCCCGTGGTTCGACCACGCCGAAAGGACGGTCACCGACCTGGTCAGGGACAACGGGGGCCGCCAGGAACCCCAACTGGTCAGCACCACCAGTTTCGATATCGGGATCGTAGACAGCGGCGTCATCGCCTCTATTGGGTTAAAGGATGACCATACCCCGGCCTTCTCCGCCGGCAGCTTCCTCAACAAGGATGAGAATGTCGGCGGCGACAACCTCCAGCTGACCACAGCCGTCGGCCAGCAGCTCCAAACCCTCGCCGCCCGCGGCGGCAACGACATCGGCACCGATGAAATCGATTATACTCCCTCCGATATGCCCGGCGCCTGGTCCCTCCACGGATTTTATACCGTTACCGGAAACCAGGTGATGCTGAATGTCAATATCTGGCGCGACAACCAGAACCTGTATCATTTTTCCGTCACCGGTTCGACCGGCGATATCAAAGGCCTCGCTGCGGTAATCATTCGCCAGGCCCTCGACTGGATAAACGCCAACAAACCCAAACAATGACCCGCCCAACCCATCCGGTCCCATCCGCCCGCACCCGCCAACTCTATAAAGAAGCCTTCATCGCATCCCTGCTGGTCCTCTCCGTCGACTTCCTCCTGAGCTTCGTCCCCTGGAAATTCGAACTCATCAAACCCATCAAACAAGGCTTCAACGACTTCAACGTCTACGACCTGCGCTATGCCGGCGCCGACACCCTCGTCAGCCGGAAAGATACCGACATCACCCTCCTGGAGATCGGCAATGACCGCCGCGAGATCGCCGAAGAGATCGCCCGCGTCTCGGATATGCATCCCCGTGTCATCGGCGTGGACGCGATGTTCTACCAGCCTTCGTCCGTTCCCGTCGACGACAGCGCGCTGATCGGCGCCATGCGGGGTGCACCGCATCTCGTACTGGCCTCCCGTCTGGCCGGCACCCCCGCCGAAAACGCTAATCCCCCCTCCGCCCACGTTCAAAAAAGCTTCCTCCAATCCCACCTCCCCTCCGCCCGCGACGGCTTCTTCGATTTCGTCGAAGGCCCGGAAGACATCCGCCGTCACATCAAACCCTTCGAACCCATCGACACCCAGCGCTATCCCTCCCTGCCCGTGCGCATGTTGCAGGAGATTGACCCGAACGCGTACGCCACCCTCGCGAAGCGCCGCAACCAATACGAAATGATCAATTACGCCGGCAACCTCAGTCACTACAACACCGTGTCGCTGAAAAGATTCCTCCATCCGCAGGACGAGAGCGACCTCTCCAGCTATTTCCGCGATAAGATCGTCTTCATCGGCTTCTTTAAAGATGAGTTCCCCGACGTGCTGGAGGATATGCATTTCACCCCCATGAACCCCAAACGTGGCGGCAAGTCCTTCCCGGATAGCTATGGGGTCGTCATTCACGCCAATGTGCTGGAGATGATGATGAAGGACAATTATATTCACGAACTGCCTGTCGGGACCGTCTATCTCATCACCTTTTTTCTTATCTTTTGCATCAATACCCTATATATCCGGCGGATCTCCCGGCATCGCGGACACAGCGAGTTTTTCCTGTTCCTGCTGCAGTTCATCCTCGCGATCGGGCTGCTGTATCTGGCGCTCCTACTTTTCGACAGGTTCGATCTTGCCTTCGATCCCATGCCGCTGCTGATCGCAGTGGTGCTGAGTTTCGAGATCTTCTGGCTGTATGAATGGCTGGCGCGCCGGCTCAACAAATATTTTAAATATGAAACTTTTCTGGCCGATACAGATCATTCTGTTGATCATCCTGCTCACTGACACCGGGCTCGCTCAGGCTCAATGGCCCGACTACGGTGTCTATCACACCGTCGGCACGATCAAATGCGTGGCGGCCAAAGGCGGTCCCGTGCAAATCGTCCGCAAAGGCAGCTGGGTCTATGACGGTGATAGGATCCAATTGGTCGATGAGACAGCCGATATTATCCTGTTCACCCGCGACAGCAACTATATTCATCTGAAAGGCAAGGGCACCTATACGACAAAGGATTTGCAGACCATGCAACGCTCCCATGTGCCTGACAATATCACCGCCCGCTATCTGTCCTTGCTGTGGGACGAACTGTTCCGGCCAGGCAGCAACGGCGCGACCGTTGGGTCTGCCGGCGGCGTGTCCCGCGGCGGATCGTTCATGCTGTCCCCTGCCGATAATTACCGCACTTCACTCGACCGGGTGCTGTTCCGCTGGCAACGGATGGCTGCGGCGACCGGCTACCGGCTTACCCTGCGCGATAAGACCACCACCGCGCCCGGCCAATCCAACCCGCCGGTGTACGACAGCACGGTCAGCGACACGCAGTTAGTCGTCCGGGTGACCCCGCCCCTGTCCTATGGCCATACGTATGCTTGGTCACTGGAATGGATCAGCAAGGGCGGCCACCGCCAGCCGGCTGCAAATGGCACAGCTGTCCTCGTCAACGAAGCAGATCTCTTACCCATCCCCCCTTCCCTCCCCGGCATCGACACCTTCCTCTCGCGCGCGCAATATCTCGAACTCGTCGGCTGCACCCGGTCCGCCAACTCGCTCTATCTCAGGCTCCTCGCAGCCGACCCAACTGACCCTGCCCTCCGGACCCTTTACCGGGAATTCCAGCGCCGAAATGGTCTCGACTGATCACCCCGGCACATACACCGCTATCCCTGCCGGCGGCCTGAAAACCTGCCAATTTCCGAATAAGCTATCATCAATCTAAAGTCAGGATCAGTCGAGTAGAATCAGACATTTCAGACTGAAGCTCTCACAAAACCGTACGTGACAGTCTCCCGTCATACGGCTTTTCATTGTCTTACACGCGGAGTGACCCCCTGTTTCCAATGTTCA